>TARA_R110001592_G_scaffold363399_1_pt1 | contig 45917 bp, 40 predicted proteins | sample TARA_R110001592 | Tara Oceans TARA_R110001592 (sample SAMEA4398387) | marine metagenome | biome: Polar Biome; feature: [SRF] surface water layer (ENVO:00010504); material: water (ENVO:00002006), including particulate matter (ENVO:01000060) such as... | depth 5 m | reverse complement strand
CATGCGGGCACCAAAGATATAGACGGACAAGTCACCACCAATGGCGGTAGAGTTTTATGTGCTGTAGGCCTTGGCAATACCGTGACCGAAGCGCAACAACAGGCCTATAAGCTGACTAAGAAAATCTCGTGGGATAAGGTTTATTATCGTACAGATATTGGATATCGCGCTGCTGCACGGGAGAAATAGCTTCACGTTAGGGAGGGTTGCTAGAGCTCCTAACAGTCTTATTTCAGCCAAAAATGGAACTTGTCAAAACGATGAAACTAAGAGGTTGATAGAAAATATTCGTTACGACCCCTTTAGTTATATCACTGGCCAAAAGCAGACATTGAAGCTTTACCTCTCCCAAATATTCTTATGGGAAGGGAAGTAAGTACTTCAACCAAAAGAAGATTGCTAATTTATTCTAGGTGGCTGCCAAGTTTGCTATTTCTATTACCAACATTAATACGGTTGTTGTCCCAAGTATCAGAGGGAAATAAAAGTCAAAAAAGTTTCTGAACCCAACCCTTTTTAGATTTTGAAGGGATCGCAGGAAGAGATTTTCGTGGAGGTTGTCCTCCATCCATTTCCCACCATCTAGCATTACCGAATAGCCAAAGTTTTCTGTCGCATCAAAATCCTCTAAAGCTGCAACTGTCAGTGACTTTAGCCATTCAGTTTTTATGAGACATAGATGTTCTGCAACTTTACTTTGGATTGGATCGTACAGGGCTCTCTTTGTTTCATAGTGATTTGAAATAAGGGAATCTAATTTATTTCTATCATTTGCAGAATAACAATAAAATGCGATACAAAAATAACTCACCAAAGTGAGCAAGCCCACATATAAATGTATAAGAGGGATATCTTTAAAAGAAAGTCCTAATATATTTAATCCTGACGGGTCTAATTTAAAAAAAATAATAAAGAAGATAATTGTGCATATGGCTATCGAGTTGCGCCTTTCAAGCCTGCTCATCTTCGATAAAGGATCACTATTCAGCTTCTCAATAAGCTCGTAATGTCTTTGTTTTAATGGGTCCCTGTGATAATGAATAATCCCATCAACCATAGGTCTTAGGTGCTTAGTTTGATCCCCTGTTAAATTTGGATATTGTTCCGCTAACGAGTCTCTATGCTTAGTGATAATATTCGATAGAGATCGAATATTACGTGGTGCTTCTCTGTTCCAGCATTCGAATTCGATGCCAATATTTATATCAAAAGTTGGTAGCTTCATTTTATTAGTTTCTAAATATGTAAATTTTTTTGGGTTAACGAATAGTATGCGTTCTCAATTCAAATTCTGGGGACAGTTATCCTCACTAATGTCCACTTTGGGTCGAAAATAAACTGCACAAACATACAACAACTCAACACCAAAAGTCTCCGGTTGAGTCTAAACTCACACACCTTAGACTCTCACCATATTCCGCTCATCCGCCCACTGTCTAAGCCCCGCTAACTTCTCGGACATTACCACAGATAGCGGTGCTGTTGAGCATAATTCATGGACTAACAATTCCTGGGTAACAGATACGTCACCTGATGCCTTTACAGCATCATTCTCATCTGTAGAGTTACCACTAATCGATAACCCACTATAAACCGCAGCAACGATGGCCTGCTCAATCTCGGCACCGATGAAACCTTCCGTCACTATTGCCAACTCTGAAAGATTAAAGCTGTTGGCGTCGAGCTCTCTCTTTTCCAGGTGTATTTTAAAAATAATTTCTCGGGCTTTTTCATCGGGTAAATCTACAAAAAACAGCTCATCGAGCCGACCCTTGCGAATCAGCTCTGGTGGTAGTTTGGAAATATCGTTAGAGGTCGCCACCACAAAAACTGGGGTCTTTTTTTCTGACAACCAAGAATGACATCAAGATCGTGGGCATCCTGCATGCTTTTAAGTCCTTATTGCTGTTGCTGTTGCTGTTGTTGTTGCTTGCCCAACCAAACATTCAAACCCTGAGCATTCAACTCAAAGTCCATTTCCAATACTTTTTCCATAGCTTTTATATCCAAAGCGGGTTGCTCGGTGGCTATACGCGCCAACGTCATATCTTTCACGGCTTGGTATATTTTCTTTGCCCGGTCAGGTTCTTCACGTAATGACAGTGCGATTTTTCGATAGTCTTCTATTTGTACTCGCAGTAAATCGGCCTGATGTTGAGGTTGTTCCAACACACTGTAGTGGGTTAAATAAAACCTCTCTGGGTTATAGCTCATCATTAAGTCTATGGATGCCAGCAACCTGTCAGGGTTAAATTGAACCGGGGAGGTGGTCGGTATAATAAAGCGGTCTGATTTCTCCACATCTGAACTTTCCTCGCCTAAAGCCTTACCCCCTAAAGCCTTACCCCCTAAGACCTTACCCCCTAAGACCTTACCCATAGACTGATAGGAAATACCAAAAGTATCTCCGGAAAACCAACCTTTAGTCTCAGCATCCCATATACAAAAATGATGTTCTGCGTGACCTGGGGTATGGCGAAACTCTAAGACTCGCCCATTCAAATTAAGTTTTTCACCATCTTCGGCCGTGCGTACACGCCCTTCTGAAACCGGAACAATTTCACCATAAAATTGTGCAAATTTTTCCTCTCCATACACGGCCTTTGAGCCTGCGATCAATTGAGTGGGATTAATCATATGCCGCGCGCCCCGAGGATGTATAACTAACTGCGCCTCTGGATATCGCTGCATGAGCACACCTGCGCCACCGGCATGATCCAGATGGACATGGGTTGGAATAATGTAGCGCACAGATTTATCAGAAAGCCCTAAGGATAGCAGTGCCTCGTTAATAGCATCTGCGGTATAGGCTGTACCCGTTTCGATAACGGCAACGTCGCGGCCTTCAACCATTAAGTAACAACAAGCTACGCCTTGACTAACATAGCGTGCATCGATGCAATAAATGCCATTACCAAGATTTTCAAAATAACCTTCTTTCATTTATTTAATCCCCTCACAACATAACTACTGATTTTGCTACAATAAAGTACTTTTAAACAGCTGCACGGTAAGATTGATGAAGCCACGACAACTTTCCCCCCTTGATAGCTTATTGGTTCAAGTAGATCGAGCATTGCGTACCATCGCCATCGACAAACCACCCCACGATCGCTCATCCCCAGCAAAAGGCGCATCTGAAACAGCATTGACTGAACAGGAAAAACGCCACTCTGCAGGATTGATGCGAGTTAATCACACGGGAGAAGTTTGCGCCCAGGCGCTTTATCAAGGACAGGCACTGACAGCAAAACTGACGACTGTTCGAAGTGAAATGGAGCATGCCGCAGATGAAGAAATTGATCACCTTGCCTGGTGCCAAGAACGAGTCACTCAACTAGGCAGTCATACCAGCCTACTCAACCCGCTCTGGTATGGTTTATCTTTTGGTATTGGTGCAACAACAGGACTGATCAGTGACAAACTCAGCTTGGGATTTGTGGCCGCAACAGAAGATCAGGTGTGCCAACACCTAGAAAGCCATCTAAAAAAGCTACCCGCTAACGATGACAAGAGTCGCGCTATTGTGGAACAAATGCTTGAAGATGAAGCGAAACATGCGAATGCTGCTCTGAATGCCGGAGGCTTGAGATTCCCCACCCCGATTAAGGGTCTGATGTCTATCGTGTCCAAGGCTATGACCAAGACAAGCTATCGCATCTAATCAATGTACTTTCGGGTTCAAGATGAGCGCGCCGCGCTCTTAGCCTTTTCCTTAATATCCAGCACAATACCGACAATCTGTTCTTTTACCCACTGGTGAGCAGCCGACTTCATGGTCCTTGCATGCTGCACCAGGACCACAGGAACAGTGCTATCAAACTCCAATTCCTCTGGATAAGGCTTCCGAACAATTCCGTAAGTTTCCCCCTCTATCTTCAGATCATGTCTAGTTGCCATCATAAGGCAATCTGTTTGCCATAAGGCATCCATGGCCGTCATTAATTGCGCTGTCACCAATGCTTTTTTTCGCTTCAACCCATGCTTTCTTAACTGTCGATCAAAACGTGTTTCTTCTGAAGAAGAAGAACCAGAACGAAGTAATGAATACTGAATAAAAGGATATTCCAGCATTTCCTTTAATGTCAGCTTCTCTTTGTCGGCCAATGGATGTACTGCCCTCATCCATACTGCCGGGGTAAAATACCCCAGAGGGGTGACTTGATATTCATCACTGTATGACCGAGCAATTTCAATAGCAAAATCGAGCTCACCATCCTCTAATTGACGTACTTTTGCATCAGACTCTCCTTTCACCCGAATCGACATGAAAGGAGCGTCATTGATCAACCGATGGGTTAAGGCTGGGATTACCTGAACCGCAATAAATTCTGCCGTCATAATACAAATTTCACCGTCAAAGGTGAGCGGATTAAACCGACTCTGAGTCACTAAATCGGTGACTGATGACAAGACCAATGGCAGTTTTTTTTCTAGTTCAACGGCCCTAGGAGTTGGCACTAATCCCCGGCCACTTCGAATAAACAAGGGATCATCAAACAACTCGCGAAGCCGCTGTAGTGTTTTACTCATTGCCGGTTGAGTAATAAATAATCGTTCAGCTGCTCGAGTAACACTCTGTTCTTCGATAAGAACCTGAAGAGCCACCAACAAATTCAGATCAACCCGCGATAATAGCTTGGCATCCACAATACATATCCTGAAGTTATGATTAATATTATATTAATACATTTGAAGCATATAAGGTTGATCTCTATATTACAAAGCCTAAACGTGGATCTGGAAAGGCACGCATAGCTCCCCCCTCAGGAATATGCACTAGCTTAACCAGCGAAGCTAAAGTTTGTACCTCTATACTCCCTCAGTATCCTTTAAGGCAGCCTTAGCTGCCTTTTTTTTTGACCGGATTTTATCCACAATGTCAAAACATACCCATAACTTCAAAGCATGCAAAAAATAATTTTAATACATTTAAATTACGAATTGGAGACGACTACAGTCAATCTCATGAACTGAAAAAACCACCGAAAAGGACAGGTATCAAACTTAGCACCCCCAATTAAACGTACGATCCTCCCATAACGACCCTTTAGGACAGCCATAGCTGTCCTTTTTTTTATGCGCGCGGCGGCGGGAAGGGCAAGATAACGGGATCAGTATTAACGTATCCGATACGACAAAATAAAAAACTAAACTCTGAGACAGCTTAGAAAAAAGCCGCTGACAAGCTATTTTTTACTGGCTGGCAAAAAACTTTAATCCCGAGAAAGTGAGAGGTCGTCTTGCTTTTAGCAGAACCTTTATGATTCAGCAGGTGCTACCTATTAAGCTGACGGAGGACACATCTCAAAGCTATGAGTGATTTCTACACCACCCTTAGTGAGCATAATAGATGCAGAGCAGTATTTCTCCGCAGACAGTTTGACCGCATTGCGAACCATGCTTTCTTTTAAGTTGTTGCCCGTCACGACAAAATGCAGATGTATTTTGGTAAATACCGCAGGAACAGCGTCCGCTCGCTCTGCATCAATTTCTGCTACACAACCCGTAACGTCCTGACGACTTTTCTTAAGGATATGAACGACGTCGAAGGATGAACATCCCCCCATGCCTATCAACATCATTTCCATCGGGCGAGCACCCTGATTCTTACCACCGTGATCAGGTGGGCCATCCATGACAACCGTATGGCCTGTTTCTGACTCAGCAATAAACTTGGCGTCCCCGCCCCAGATAATTTTTGCTTTCATGACACCGTCGACCTTAAAAGTGTCGAAAGACTAACATAATTACTGTGCTTTTAACCTTAGAATTACATATGCAGTTGTCACTTTTTCTCCTAAGGAATCTAGCGCATGATAAATTCGAACTTGGCCAATGATGATTTTATCCCCATAATGGGCTCAGTCTATGCGCGAGATCACAAAAGGGAGGAACTCGAGTTGGCACCTGCACCAATAACACCTCACATTCCAAATGTAGAAGAGTTCTTAGTTCACTGTCACCGAAGGAAATATCCCAGCAAAAGTACCATCATTTATGCTGGTGATGAAGGTGATACTCTCTCATACATTATTAGAGGTTCCGTTACGGTACTTCTAGAAGATGATGACGGTCGTGAAATGATCGTCGCCTATCTCAATGAAGGCGATTTTTTTGGAGAGATGGGGCTGTTTGATCAAACTGACAGAAGCGCTTGGATTCGAGCTAAAACTGAATGCGAAGTTGGTGAAATTAGTTACTCAAAATTCCAAGAGCTCTCTAAAGATCACCCAGAATTTCTATTTGCCATTGGCATACAAATAGCCAAACGTCTGCGTGACACTACACGCAAGGTGGGAGACCTAGCATTCCTTGATGTTACTGGTCGCGTTGCCCGTACACTACTGGACCTCTGCAAAGAACCCGATGCCATGACCCACCCTGATGGGATGCAGATAAAAATTACCCGTCAAGAAATTGGCCGAATTGTTGGCTGTTCACGGGAAATGGTTGGACGGGTTCTAAAAACCCTAGAACAACAGGAACTGGTGTCCGTAAAGGGTAAAACGATGGTGGTATTTGGGACTAGATAGTCTGCACAAAAACTTAGCATTGTTCCAATTTGTATAAAAAAGGCTTCATTTTGAGGCCTTTTTTATTTCTTCTCGTAATTTTTTTGATTCCCCATATCAGCTAAACATCTCAAGAAGCTTTATCCCCGGCTCCTCTGCCCGCATAAAGGTCTCTCCCACTAGAAAGGCATTCACATTGTGGCCTCTCATGGCGGCAACATCATCAATGGTTAAAATACCGCTTTCAGTGACCACTATTCGGTCCTCTGGAATCTTACCCAATAAACCATAAGTTGTTTCCAAGGTCGTCTCAAAGGTGTGAAGGTCTCGGTTATTGATACCGATCATAGGATTATCAATTAACAGTGCTCGATCTAGTTCTGCTTCATTGTGTACTTCAACCAACACATCAAGACCAAGCTCCCGAGCAATTCCATGAAGCTCCTCCATCTGTGGCTGGCTCAACGCGGCAACAATCAACAAAATACAATCAGCCCCCAGAACATAGGATTCGTAAACCTGATAAGGATCAAACACAAAATCCTTACGTAATACTGGCAGACGTGTCGCCTCTCGTGCCATTTTCAGATATTCATCTGAGCCCTGAAAAAAATCTCTTTCGGTCAAAACAGACAAGCAAGTTGCCCCACCTTTTTCGTAGCTTCGAGCAATTTCCACTGGGTCAAAATCTTCCCGAATCACACCTTTGCTTGGCGAGGCTTTTTTAACCTCAGCAATGACAGCTGCCAGTCCCTGATCAATTTTTGCCACAAGGGCATTCGTAAAACCACGGAGCTCACGGCCTCTTAATTCTTCCCGACACTGTCGCTGCAACTCTTCCAGCGAAATGTTGGCTCGCCGCTCTGCCACATCCTCAGCTTTCCGAGCGAGAATTTTCTTTAATACTGTCGGGGTATCTATTGCTATATTCATAAGTGTGTTTCTGTGTTTTTTTAAGCTTCTATATCTTTCAAACAATGGGTGAAGGCAGCAAGGTCGGTGATTTTAGCTTTGGCCAAACCTCCACCAATAGCATCCTGAGCCATACTAACCCCTTCGGACAAATTATCCGCAACGCCCGCCGCATAAAGCGCCGCCCCGGCATTGAGAGCCACCATGTCAGAAGCAGAGCCTGCTCCTTTTGAATCAGCGTTTTTGGATAACGCCGCATTGATCATGTCCAAACTTTCTTGTGCATCGGCAACTTTCAAATCATTGAGGTTACCTCGGGCGATACCAAAGTCTTCCGGTGCCACAGAGTACTCACTAATCGTGCCATCTTTTAGCTCAGCTACCCAAGTTTCAGCGGCAACACTAATTTCATCCAAGCCATCAGCAGAATGCACCACCAAAATATGCTCTCCACCTAACTGCTTCATCACCTCAGCTACCGGACGAAGCCACTGGCGGTCAAATACGCCAAGAAGCATATTGGGCACTTTTGCCGGATTTGTTAACGGCCCAAGAAGATTAAAAATCGTACGCACACCCAACTCTTTTCGTGGGCCAATGGCATACTTCATCGCGCTGTGATGATTGACCGCAAACATAAAGCCAACACCCACTTCTTCAACACAAAGCGCCACCTGCTCAGGGGATAGATCCAATCTGACACCGGCACACTCCAGCAAATCGGCACTGCCACTTTTACTGCTCACAGAACGGTTGCCGTGCTTGGCAACGCGGGCACCTGCAGCGGCGGCCACAAAGGTGCTGGCAGTAGAGACATTAAAAATACCGGCACTATCTCCACCCGTGCCTACAATATCCACAAGATGTTCGCCCGTGATCGCAACAGGTGACGCCAGGTCACGCATCACCTGAGCGGCTCCGGTGAGCTCCGCCACCGTTTCACCTTTCATACGCAGGGCCACCAGAAAGCCCCCTATTTGAGCATCAGTCGCCTTGCCGGTCATGATTTGCATCATAACTGCACCCATCTCATTCATATCGAGATGCTGGTGCTCCAATAATCGGGCAACTGCCTGTTGTATATTCATGATTGGCCTTCAGCTTTTCAAAAAGTTTTCGAGCAGGTCGTGTCCGTTCTCGGTGAGAATCGATTCCGGGTGAAACTGAACTCCCTCTACCGATAATTCACGATGACGAAAACCCATAACTTCATCAATTTCACCGGATTCAGTTTGAGTCCATGCCGTCAGCTCCAAGCAATCCGGCAGGCTTTCACGCTCAACAACCAGCGAATGATAACGAGTAGCTTCAAAGGGATTGGGTAAGTTGCGAAATACACCGGTATTATTGTGATAAATGGGTGAGGTTTTCCCGTGCATTACTTCTCTGGCTCGCACCACCTTGCCACCAAAGGCCTGGCCAATGCTTTGATGCCCCAGGCAGATCCCCAGAATAGGAATTTTTCCGGCAAAACGCTCAATGGTTGCGACTGAAATACCGGCTTCATTCGGCGTACAGGGCCCCGGTGAGATCACGATTTTCTCCGGGGCAAGTGCTGCCACTTCATCCAGGGTAATTTCGTCATTACGAACAACCTGCACATCTGCCTTTAATTCTCCGAGGTACTGCACCACGTTGTAGGTAAAGGAGTCGTAATTATCAATCATTAATATCATGGTGAGAACTCCTTAGACCACTAGGTCCGCAGCACGAAAAATCGCGCGGGCTTTATTCATGGTTTCTTTCCACTCTAGTTCCGGCACAGAATCGGCCACGATGCCAGCTCCCGCCTGAACATAAAGCTTGCCGTTTTTGATCACTGCAGTCCGTATAGCAATGGCCGTGTCCATGTTGCCATTCCAGCCGATATAGCCGACAGCACCGCCATAAACACCCCGCTTGACCGGTTCCAGCTCATCGATAATTTCCATGGCCCGAATTTTTGGCGCACCGCTTAATGTGCCCGCAGGTAATGTAGCACGCAGAACATCAATGGCACTTGTGCCTGGGTTCACTTGGCCAGTCACATTAGAGGTAATGTGCATCACATGGGAATAACGTTCTACCACCATCTGCTCGGTCACTTCCACCGTGCCTATTTGAGACACTCGCCCGGCATCATTTCTGCCCAAATCAATCAGCATCAAGTGCTCTGCGATTTCCTTAGGGTCGCTCATCATATCTTCTTCGAGGGCTTTATCCTCTTCAGGGGTATGACCGCGACGGCGAGTTCCGGCGATAGGCCTGACCGTGACTTCACCATCTTCCAACCGCGCCAGAATTTCGGGAGAAGAACCCGCAATATGAAAATCATCCAAATCCAGAAAATACATATAGGGTGATGGATTAAGACAACGAAGCGCCCGATACAAATTCAACGGCTCAACATCAAAATCCATGGACATCCGCTGGGAGGGAACCACTTGCATGACATCACCGGCAAGTATGTAGTCTTTTATCTTATCGACAGCAGCTTTGTAGTTTTCTTCACCAAAGCTCGAGACAAATGCTGACTCATCCAGCCCACCGCCTTCCAGATTTACGGGAGGAAGGTCCGGTAACGAATGCTTCAACTTGGCCCCAAGCTCATCCAACCTGCTCTGGGCTTTACTCCATGCATTAGGATCAGCAGCATCCCCATGGACCACAAAAATCAGCTTACCCATGAGATTATCAAAGATGACCACTTCATCAGACGCCATCAATAAAATATCAGGATTACCCAAATCATCTTTAGGCACAGACCCTTTTAGTCTCGGTTCCACATAACGTACTGTATCGTAGCCAAAATAACCCACTAAACCGCCGGTAAAACGAGGCAACTGCGGCAACTCCGGCATTTTGTATTCAGCGTGAAAGTCTTCAACATCTTTCAAAGGATCAGCGGTAGTACGAGATACCAACACCTCACCATTTTTTTCAATCAAAAGCTGATCACCGAAAACCTTAAGAACGGTACTTGAAGGCAGGCCGATCAAGGAGTAACGCCCCCACTTTTCTCCGCCTTGTACAGACTCAAATAAATAAGAATAGGGCCCGCGGGCCAGCTTCAGGTAACAGGATAATGGCGTTTCGAGGTCTGCCAACACCTCACGCATAACCGGAATTCGATTGTAATTTTGCTCAGCCAACTCGGCAAATTGTTCAGGGGTCATGGTTATTCCCTTGCGCATACCCGCGCAGAATGATCAGATAACAGATAGAGAAGAGGGGTGCGTACGAGCTGCCAAATTTTGGAGCACACACACCAAGGTCACTGACTACGCCATCGCCAGGTAAGTTGAGCAGAATAAAGATCGTGGCACTGAGTGAAAATCACGGGTGTCTCCAAAAACTTGAGGAGGCATTCTAATTCATTCATTCGACGCTGAAAAGTCAGCAAAATCAGGTTAAACCTTGGCCAACTCAGCCCGCATAGCACCAATGGCTTGAGAATAATTTTCGGCACCATAAATAGCGGAACCCGCCACAAAAGTATCAGCACCAGCCTCCGCAATTTCACGAATGTTATTAACGGTGACACCACCATCAATTTCTAGGCGAATATCCAAACCACGCTCATCAATCAAGGTGCGCACTTCGCGCAATTTATCCAATGTCGCCGGAATAAATTTCTGCCCGCCAAAACCAGGGTTTACTGACATCAGCAAAATCATATCTACCTTATCGAGCACATACTTTACTTGCTCCAAACCCACCGCCGGGTTCAACACCAAGCCACTTTTACAACCCGCATCACGAATCAATTGCAATGAACGATCCACATGTCGGGAGGCCTCAGGATGAAAGGTTATCCAGCTCGCACCGACATCAGCAAAGCTGCCAATCAACTGATCCACAGGCTCCACCATAAGATGCACATCAATCGGAGCCGTGACGCCATAATCACGCAACGCCTTACAAACCATCGGCCCAATGGTCAGATTGGGGACATAATGATTATCCATCACATCAAAATGCACCACATCAGCACCGGCATTGAGAACGGCATCTACCTCCTCACCCAAACGTGCAAAATCGGCAGAAAGAATGGAGGGCGCTATCAAAAAATCAGTCATGGATATTCACTTTCTAAAATCAGTTATGCTTTAAAAGCCCAATTGCAGCGTACTATGACGTAGAACGCGGCATGCTGCAATGTTGCTTCATTGATCGCTTTTATCGCGATTCACTTGATGATAAAGGGCTTGGAAACGCGCCGCCCGAAACCCCTGCATCCGTTTTTGACTCACTAAAATAATCGGGACTCCCGTGCCGTTAACGTCCTTTACGAGAGGCTTCGATATCATATTCTTTAAAGGGTATGCCTTGCTGCCAAAAATAATTGCGGGCTTTTCTACAGTAACTACACCAAGCCGCACTATACATAACCACCTGGTGATGCTCTCCTGCCTTTAGAAAACCGCTAGCAGAAACACTAACCGCTTCAATACTATTCACCTGAACTTTCACCTGTTCCGGCCGGTCTTTGTCAGGCTTTTCATCGCTGAAATGGGGGTTTTCTGACTTATCCTCCCACTTGTAAATCTCTGCATAAACCGCTTGGGTAAACCACCCCAAGAGCAACATGATCATCACAGAGCTTCTACAAAAGACCATCGTTCATTATCCCTGCTTTCCCCGCCAACCTACTTACCCAAACAAAGTATACAAAACAAACTTCACCCTCCAACGACTTAAGCCATAACAACGGCCCTTCCAGATATGCATACTTAATGAAATTCGTCTACAAATGTGCGACAGTTTGTTTTCCAAAGGAAAGGTATCTCCGCTCATGAGCTCCCATAGCTATCGCTTAATTATCTCTTGCCCAGACCGCATTGGTCTTGTCGCCGCTGTCAGCTCATTTCTTGCAAAAGAAGGCGGCCTATTAACTGAAGCCAACTACTACCGCGACCCGGAAACTAACTGGTTTTTTATGCGCCAGGTGATGGAAGCGGATTCGCTACCTTATGGCTCTGACGAACTCAAAGCCCGCTTTCAACCACTAGCAGACAAATTCGAGATGCAGTGGCAATTGACCGACACCAGCGTACCCAAGCGTGTAGTGCTTATGGCCAGCAAACAATCGCACTGCTTATCTGACCTGCTCTATCGTTGGCGCAGCGACGAAATGAAGTTTGATATTCCCTGTGTGATATCCAATCACAATGATTTACAAAGCTATGTCTCTTGGCACAATATTAACTACCACCACACCCCGGCTGATCCTGAAAACAAAGCAGCTCACTTTGCCACGGTTGAAAAATTAATTAACGATAGCAAAGCCGATGTCATCGTGCTCGCTCGCTATATGCAAATTTTGCCTCCCGACTTATGCGGAAAATATTCCGGAAAAATCATTAACATTCACCACAGCTTTCTCCCCGCTTTTGTCGGCGCTCGCCCCTACCACCAAGCCGCAGAACGCGGTGTTAAATTGATTGGTGCGACCTGCCACTATGTCACCGATGAACTGGATGCCGGGCCAATTATTGAACAGGATGTGGTACGCATCAGTCATCACGACAGCATTCCCGATTTGGTACGCAAAGGCAAAGATGTGGAAAAAAATGTACTGGCCAGAGGATTGCGCTATCACCTCGAAGATCGCGTGTTACTGCACGGAAACAAAACCATTGTGTTTGAATAAGGGTACTCGAACAGAAGACAGGGCTTACGGTCTCTCCCATACGGCAATTTCACCGGGTAGAACTGTAAACATTGGATGCGGTTTAATCTCTGTGTCCCGCTGAAAAAGGTCAAAGCGCTTCATGTCTCGGCGCTCTAATTTTCTAAGTAAATGCTGCATCTCAAACTCCAGCTGTCCCTGGGTCAAACGTATTTTATGCCGCCCGTGGGGAGACTGAATTTTCGTCACATCAAAACAATAGTTTCGCTTATCTGCCTCCGCAGCCACTGCCCACAAATAAGTGGAGAAGCTGGCTAAAGGATCACGACAGGCCTTGAACCTGATCAACTGCGGGTGGTTCAAATAGCCTTTAGTCTTTCCGGAAAGCACCGCCTGTGCCAGCAACGCTTCACGCCACAATGCCACGAGCCCTTTGGCATCCAAATAGCTGGGATGAAGTGACCAGAGTCTCATATTCCAGAATGACCCGTTACCCAAAATTTCCGCATCTCGATATACAGAAAAGAAGCGGTCCAAGCAATTAAAATCAACCCTGTGAGTCCTTCCAGCCCACACAAAAAACGGACAGAACCAAATGGCTCAATATCGCCATAGCCCAGCGACGTGTAGTTAGCAAAGGAGAAATAACTGCAATCCAATAACGAACCATCAAAGTTCCCCCTCAGTTGACTTCCCGCATCCCACCGCAGCATCAGGTAATAACTCACGGCAAATATCCAGACTTCGACTATATGTGCCAAAAATGCTCCGGCCACACCCACTAAAACCCGAGAACGGGGAGGAATTCGAAGGGAGGGCAACAACATAGCCAAGCGATACATTGCCTCGTAATGCACTAACACCGCAATACCGACAACAACGCCGTTAAAAATAAATACTGAGGCTAAGCTATTCAAAAGGTAACTCCCTTTCTTAAGTTGTTAGAAAAAAGTGGTAGCAGAATTAAGTATCAGCTGTCACCGACCCCTTTCTCACCCTGATCATAACGCCATACCTTTCTAAATCAATCAGTCAATGTATATCTCATTCGATAGATCACTGAGAGACTGTTGCAATCCCAAGCCATTGCCGTAACACTTTGCACACAAACACCTCTGGCCCTGACCCAATATGACCATCAAATATTCTGACCTACGGGAATTTATTGATTTCCTAGAACAGCGCGGTGAATTAAAGCGCATCACCGTGGAAGTTGATCCCTACCTAGAAATGACGGAAATCTGTGATCGCACGCTTCGCGCGGGTGGTCCTGCGCTGTTATTTGAAAACCCCAAGGGATTTGATATTCCGGTACTGGGCAATCTGTTTGGCACCCCCGAGCGAGTTGCTATGGGAATGGGACAAGAAAGCCTGTCGGCCATGCGCGAAGTGGGAGAATTACTGGCTTTTTTGAAAGAACCCGAACCACCCAAAGGGATGATAGACCTGTGGGAAAAGCGCCATCAGTTCAAACCCATTCTGAATATGCCCGCCAAAGTGGTAAAAAAAGCACCATGCCAGACGGTTATTATTGAAGGTGATGCAGTTGATCTAGGCAAGCTACCCATTCAAACCTGCTGGCCCGGAGACGCAGGGCCGTTAATTACCTGGCCGCTGGTGATCACTCGCGGGCCGGAAAAAGAACGTCAGAATCTCGGCATTTACCGCCAGCAAGTGATCGGTAAAAACAAACTGATTATGCGCTGGCTGTCTCACCGCGGTGGAGCTTTGGATTTTCGTGATTGGCAATTAGCCCATCCCGGCAAGCCATTTCCCATTGCTGTGGCACTGGGTGCAGATCCGGCCACGATTTTGGGGGCAGTAACACCAGTGCCGGACAGCCTATCGGAATACGCTTTTGCCGGATTATTGCGCGGCGAAAAAACCAAAGTGGTGCAATGCCTGGGCAGTGATTTGCAGGTGCCCGCGACTGCTGAATTTATTTTGGAAGGTTTTATTTACCCAGGTGAACTGGCCGACGAAGGGCCATTCGGAGACCACACCGGTTACTACAATGAGGTGGATCAGTTCCCAGTCTTTACCGTGGAGCGAATCACCCACCGCAAAGACCCAATTTATCACAGTACTTATACTGGCAGACCACCAGATGAACCAGCAATTTTGGGTGTGGCACTGAACGAAGTATTTGTGCCCATATTGCAAAAACAGTTCCCAGAAATTACTGATTTTTACCTGCCCCCCGAAGGCTGCTCCTATCGCATGGCAGTGGTGACCATGAAAAAGCAATATCCCGGTCACGCCAAACGGGTAATGATGGGGGTGTGGTCTTTCCTCCGTCAGTTTATGTACACCAAGTTTGTGATTGTCACCGACGACGATATCAATGCCCGTGATTGGAACGATGTCATCTGGGCCATCACCACCCGAATGGACCCAAAACGGGACACGGTGATAATTGAGAACACCCCCATCGACTATCTAGACTTTGCCTCACCAGTTTCCGGTCTGGGATCAAAAATTGGCTTTGACGCCACCAATAAATTCCCCGGTGAAACCAACCGGGAATGGGGCGAGCCGATTGAAATGGATGCAGCCGTGAAAGATAAAATTGATGGGCTTTGGGAATCATTGGGTATAGATAACTAAAAACCACGATAATTTGTCACCCAAACTAAATAGGGACTTCTAAAAGTTGTGATTTTTTCGTGAGTGCCAGAAAGCACAACAATCGCGGAAAAAGCACAATTTTAGTTTCGCTGAACAATCCCCATCATCTTGTAGATTAGCTGTGCCGCAGCAAACTCATAAGCATGGAAGCCCTGAATCGGCGCAAACTCCATTAAATCAAAACCGATAATCTCGCGCTGACGAGCCACCGACTCAAACAGGCTCAGAGTTTGATACCAACCCAGGCCACCGGGAACCGGCGTTCCTGTGGAAGGAAAGACTGACGGATCCATACCGTCGATATCCAAGGTAAAAAAGACTTTTTTCGGAAAGTCACCGGGCAGGATAATCTCGGTGATATTGTCAGGAACCAGTTGATCGGCATCCTGAAAAAGTACCCCATGTTTTTCTCGGACAGCCATTTCCTCTTTGCAGAAGGCACGGATACCCAACTGGTACAGAGGAATACCCAAATCCACCACCCGCTTCATGACCGAAGCATGGCTTAAGGGGTTTCCCTCGTAGGCATCGCGCAAATCTGCATGGGCGTCAATCTGCACCACACCAAAATCAGTAATACCCGCATCCAACAAACCTTTCACTACTCCGCCGGTAACAGTATGTTCACCACCGATGGCTACGGGCATTTTACCCATAGTAAGAATTTCTTTCGTTACCGCGGCAATGCGTTCAATCACCGTCGCTTCCTCGCCCTCACAATCAACGACTTCGTGGGTATAAATTCCCAGCTCACAAGGGGTGCTTTTGCCATCCCAGATTTCCAGTTGCCAGGAAGCATCGAGAATCGCCGAGGGGCCTTTGGCGGTACCACCGCCATAGCTCACGGTGCGCTCATAAGGCACCGGGATCACATGAAATAATGACGTCGAGGGATTGCCCTGTTCAATTTCTGAGCCGAGAAAGTGTGGGTATTGGTCCATTGCCAGATCACTCATAGCCTCATTCTCACAATTCTCAACTCAAACGTTGCTTGAAATCTTCATACCCAAACTCTTTTACCATACGAAGCTCATCGTTTTCCGAATTCCAAATGGCAATAGAGGGCAGATTGATACCATTAAAGGTGGTGGTCTTCACCATGGTGTAATGGCCCATATCATCAAAGATCAATCGCTGGCCTATTTCAAGGGGCTGACTAAAACTGTAGTCGCCAATCACATCACCAGCAAGACAAGTCATTCCACCCAAACGGTACGTGTGCGAATGCTGCTCTGGCAAACCAGCATCCAAAATATCGGCGCGATAAGGCATTTCTAAAGTGTCGGGCATATGGCAAGTGGCAGACGTATCGAGAATAGCTAGGTTCATATCATTCCACGTCAGATCCAATACCTCCGACACCAGGACACCGGTATGAATAGCCACCGCTTCGCCTGGCTCCAGAAACACCTGTACGTTATATTTCTGGCTAAAAACCTTAACCAGATCAATCAGCTCATCTACCTGATAATCGGGTCGGGTAATATGGTGGCCGCCACCAAAATTCACCCACTCCATTTGATGCAACACATCACCGAACTGGGCTTCTACTGCTGCAAGCGTCCGCTTTAGCGGCTCCACATCCTGCTCACACAGGGTATGAAAATGCAGCCCTGTAATACCCTCTAGGGATTGCCCTTCAAACTGACTCAGTAGAATGCCCAATCGAGAACAGGGCGCGCAGGGATCATAGATAGCCACATCCCCTTCGGAATGCTGCGGGTTTATCCGAAGCCCATATTGCAACTGAGTTCGTGCACTCTTAGCAGCTTTCAATAAAGGCTGAAACCGTTGCCACTGGCTGAAGGAGTTGAACACCACGTGGTTGGCAATCTCAAGAATTTCCCGCAAATCAGATTCCGTATAAGCCGCAGAAAATACATGGACTTCACCGCCGTATTCTTCTCGACCTAACCGCGCTTCATACAATCCACTGGCACAGGTACCGGAAAGATACTTTGAGACCAGCGGCGATAAACTCCACATGGAAAATGCTTTTAGGGCAGCCAACACTTTGGCACCACTTTGTTCCTGCACCCGGTTAAGGATTTTCAAGTTGCGCTCAACCGCCACCTCATCCACCACAAAACAGGGAGAAGGCACCCGACTAGCGTCGAAATTCTCAAAAGGGTTACTGCAATCTGTCATCAGGCCAGCTCAAACTCTGGATCTTCAATCACAATCCAGGGCAGACCATATTTATTCATATCGTCCATAAACGGATCGGGATTCATCTGTTCCATATTCCAAACGCCGGGCTTCATCCATTTACCCTCGAGCATCATTTTGGCGCCAATCATGGCCGGGACGCCGGTGGTGTAGGAAATGGCCTGGGACTGCACCTCGGCATAACACTCTTGGTGATCACAGATGTTATAGAGGTAAACAGTTTTCTCTTTACCGTCTTTGATGCCCGTTACCACACAACCAATACAGGTTTTACCTTTGGTGCGGGGGCCAAGGCTGGCCGGATCTGGCAGCAGGGCTTTTAGAAACTGGATGGGCACGATTTGTTGGCCGTTATATTCCACGGGTTTAATGCCGGTCATACCCACATTACCCAGTACCTCCAAATGTTTGAGGTAGGCATCGCCAAAGCTCATCCAGAATTGGGCGCGTTTCAGTGTGGGGTAATGCTTGGTGAGCGACTCCAATTCTTCGTGGTACATGCGGTAAATATTGTAGGTGCCCACACCTTCCGGACAGGTGAAGGACTGCTGAGTGGACATGGCCGGAGTTTCAATAAACTGGCCGTCTTCCCAATGGCGACATTCCGCCGTGATTTCGCGGATATTAATTTCCGGATTGAAGTTGGTGGCGAAGGGGTAACCGTGGTCGCCGCCATTGACGTCGATAATATCCAAGGTGTGGATTTCATCGAAATAGTGCTTGGCGATATAGGCGGTGAACATGTTGGTGGCACCGGGATCAAAACCGGAACCAAGCAGGGCCATCAGCCCGGCTTTTTCAAATTTTTCCTGATAGGCCCACTGCCATTTGTATTCAAACTTCGCAGTATCGAGTGGCTCGTAGTTGGCGGTGTCCAGATAGTGCACGCCAGCTTCCAGGCAGGCGTCCATAATGGTGAGGTCTTGATAAGGCAAGGCCACATTGATCACCATATCCGGCTTAACACGGTTTATCAGCGCGACCAGTTCCGGGACGTTGTCAGCATCCACTTGGGCAGTTTCAATGGACCTGTTTAACTGAGCAGCAATTTTTTTGCACTTCTCTTCATTGCGACTCGCGAGTACGATTTCTTCAAACACATCTGCCAGCTGGGCGCACTTGTGTGTCACCACACCACCCACACCACCGGCACCAATAATCAGTACTTTTGACATAGTTTTTTCTCTAACGGATTAATCACGCTCAAAATAAGTGTAACCATTCAGACTATTACTGAATGTCTGTAGCATCTGCCGACGCTCAACAACGGTAATACGACCAGATTTCACCGAAGCTTCTGCACTTACCCGGAATTGCTCATAAAGCGCTTTGGGACTGTATTCAACATAGCTCAGAACATCGCCAATGGTATCACCCTGTATTTCCTCCACAAACTCAAACTGGCCATCGCTATCAATACGAATACTGGCCACATGGGTATCACCAAAGAGGTTATGCAGATCACCCAGGGTTTCCTGGTAGGCGCCCACCAAGAACGCTCCCAGATAGTACTCCTCTCCTGCATTCAGGTCGTGCAAGGGTAATGTGTGCGATTCGCCGTCGGCATTGGCGAACAGGTCCAATTTTCCATCAGAGTCACAGGTCAAATCACCAATGACCGCTTTATTGGCGGGCTTCTCGTTTAAACGATGGATAGGCATGATGGGGAAAACTTGATCAATAGCCCAAGCATCTGGTAATGATTGAAACAAACTGAAGTTGCCATAGTAAATATCTGCCAGCGCCTCATCGAGATTTTGTAGCTCTGGGGGCACCCGCTTGAGTGCTGGCAGCAAATCTCGGGTACGCTGTAAAATTTCCAGATAAATATTTTCTGCCAATGCCAGCTCGCGCAATTTTAGCTGTCCTTGGCGGAACATGAGGCGAACCTCTTCCCGATAATGAACAGCGTCGTTAAAACACTCTTGCAGACTTTCCTCGGTCAGGCTTTGTAGCGTTGCCCAGAGATTATGCAAAAAATCATTGCTCTGTTCTGGCAACTGTTCTGGCAATGGACCCGGTTTGAAACGGCTAACATCGAGAATGTTAAATAATAGTACCGAAGAATAAGCCACCGTTGCGCGACCGGATTCCGTAATAATGGTGGGGTGTGGAACACCACTGTTATTGAGGGCTTCACCTATGGTCTCAACAATATCCACGCAGTATTCTTCAACGGAATAGTTTTTGCTGTGAGTCTCGTTGGTTTTGGCACCGGTGTAGTCCACGGCCAAACCACCACCGAGGTCGAGATAACCCAGAGGGGCACCCTCTTTCACCAAATCCACATAGTAACGACAGGCTTCTTGCAGGCCATCGCGGATATTCCGAATATTGGGGATTTGTGAGCCAATGTGATAGTGCATTAACTGTAAACAGTGCAGCATGTCGGCTTCGCGCAGTTGGTCGACGACATCCATTAGCTGATTGGTGGTCAAACCAAACAGTGATCGGTCACCGCCATCACCAAACCAGTGGCCTTCAACTTCTGCAGCCAGTTTTACCCGCACGCCAATTAGCGGCTCGACATCCAACCGCTTGGACTGTTCCAGAATAATGGCCAACTCAGAAGGAGTTTCAATCACAAAGAAACATTTGAGACCCAATTTTCGGGCATGCAGCCCAAGCTCTACAAACTCGGCATCTTTATAACCATTGCAGACAATACAGGCCTCGCTATCACGAAGGTGGGACATAGCAATAATAAGCTCGGCCTTACTGCCCGCTTCGAGGCCATGGTGATACTGCGCGCCAAATTTAGTGATTTCTTCAACCACATGGCACTGCTGATTAACCTTAATAGGAAAGACGCCCCGGTACTCGCCTTGATAACCAAACGCTTTAATTGCCCCAGCAAAGGTTTTGTTTAGAAGTGCAATTCGTTCATCCAGCAGGTTTTCTATCCGCAGCAATACCGGCATGGTATGGCCACGCTGCTCGAGACCAGCAACAACGTCCATAAGGGAAACTTCTAGCGGCTGGCTATTTTTGGAGGTTACGACGGTCATTTCACCTTTGTCAGAAAGGCCAAAATAGCCGGCACCCCAATCATTTACGCCATAGAGACTCGCGGAATCGGAAATATTCCAATCGGCTATTTTATGGCGAGTCAATGCAACCACCCCAAAGGCAGATCAGCATCTAAGAAAATATGTAATTGAAAATTGTGATTCACTAAAGTCATTATTAGTACCCCTGTCACAGACAATGCGCAGTACCAACAGACGGAGGAACTAAGCCTCCGAACCCGCGCCTTTAGCGCAAATTTACCCAAAAACGAAGAACTCGCAATGGGGGCGCAACTCTCACAAAAAATCACCCCACTGAAAAGAACAATTTACTATTGAACCAGGCAAGTTATGACCAAAAGAAACCAAACAGTCATAACACTCAGTAACGAAAAGCAACTATTTTTACCCTATTTCCTCTCCTCGTATACAAACACCTTCGTCGATGAATACCGTTTTCTGCTTCTAAGGATACAGGTATTCCAACAGGGTTGTATTTGCCCTCTAGCTAAAGTAATTTGAAACAACTACCTTCCGAGACTTTTACAGGAAACATTATGACGGACCAAACTGATCCTGAAGTTCATCATGACGCTAGATTTGTGCTTTCAGCCCAGAAAATCGTTGATATTCATACACAACAATTATGCGCTTCAGAAATCTATACCCAACTAAAAAAGCCAACGAACAAAACACCAGAAAGTGCCAAGGATATTATTGACCAGGCTAATGAGCTAAAAAAAACGGTGGCCATTGATTTTTTTGCCCTAAATTGTCTTAGCAGCGTTTGCGACAAGCTGGATACAAATATATTTTTTATTAATCTATCCCCCTACACTCTGTGCGCCAAGGAAAACATCGACGAACTTCAAGAAAAGTTACAAACGCTAGTACAAATGAACAAACAGATTGCTATTGAGATCAACAACCCTCCTAGAGAACTCAACAGCCAAGAATATATACAGATGTATTCCAATTGTATGAAACTCGCAAGAAATGGCCTTCAGTTTGCGACCAACCCCTACTATCGTTCTGCCGATGTCTCTGTGCATCTGGACAAACAACACACACCGTTTCTAAAAATTGCTCGACCGTTATTACATAAAATACAAGAGTCAGAGCAGGCACGAACAGCCCTGGAAAGAGATATAAGAATTGCGAAAATACAGGGAAGAAAAATTATCGGTGAAGGCGTTGAAACCAAAGACGACCTTGAACACTACAAAACACTGGGTTGCGATTGGGTTCAAGGTTTTTTCATTGGTCACCCGGTTCAGCTATTTGCGAAAGGCCTGAGCCTGGATGATGAGCTGATCTAAAATCTGCACCAACACTCCCTAGGCCATATCTTCCCAGGGATTTGCCTTATCAAAAACGACGTCTTGCTCATAGCCCGGCATATGAATCCGATCACAAGAAATATCGATACCCTCTTCATCAATTAGCGTGTCACCAAAACGATAGACAACCTCGACCTCACCATAATCAGCTCGGTGAGCATAATCCTCTGCCGCTCGACGAATTTTCTCACGACGTTGCTGGTAGTCCTGCATAGCAACACCATATCGACTGGACAGCATTTCCTCTACCTTACCTGGAGACAACACCACCGCTGTGGCATTGTTGCCACCAAATCCTTTTGAGTTAATAAACGCTACGTCCATTTTTCGGTCGCTGACATCCAGATCCTTCAGTGGAAAAAGTATATGCTTCTGGGCCACATCTTCGGCGACTTTATCGACCGTTTTAATACCCGGAATAAGGTCGTACTTGAAGGTACCTAAAGTAAAGATCAACTGATCGCCACTGGCACCCGCCAGAGAATGTCCAACGTAGGCTTTTGCGGCCGCTACCGGCCAATCATTAATATCAAAGGCCTCTGCGACTCGATCAAAAATTTCAGATTCTGTCACTCTGTTTGCAGGGGTACTGGAACCATGGGCATGAATAAAGCTATGTTTTCGAACAGTTTTTTCACCCACAATGGCCATCGCAGATGCCACGGCCTTGGCAAAGGAGACATAATTTCCAGCACCAGGGGCCGATATGGATTTTTTAACACCATCGGCATTAATAAATACGTCAGGCACGGCTCCGTGAATATCGGCACCCAGCTCCATAGCTAAGGCATCATCCATGAGAACAGTATATTGGGCACCCTCACCTATGGTAAAACCACAGTTTTCACCAAATGGCCTACTGGCCCTCCGCCAATCGGGTATTTCCGTGCCATCAAGCTTGCAAAGGTTTATGTCGGTTCCCAGTGCTCCCATATTGGTAAAACCTTCCATAATTTCCGGTGTCAGACCAGCCTCTGCGCTGCCAACAATCGCCACCCTCCGGCGACCACTTCGAATATCCTGAACTGCCGCTTGCAAGACATAAAGGAAGGAAGCACAAGCACCTGTTATTGCGGCCGTGTGACCAACACTTCCCAACACATAAGCATTAATAAAATCTGCCGGCATGGTGTTAAGTGCCATAGCATACTGTTTCGAGGTGGTTCTTTCGCCCAATAACCGGGCCTGCAACAACCCCCCCAACCCTTCTTTTGTCACCTGCCCCATGATACTGGTGCAATACACTCCCACCTCATCAGGTCGGACACTCGCAGCAATAGTCTCCCAGGGAATACCAACGGAAAACAGCGCATCACTGGCACCTAATAGTGCCAACTGAAGACCCCGGGGGTGAAAGCGAGAGTTATAGTGAGCTGCAGGATCAAAACCCGTAGGCAGCTGCCCTCCTGCCTTGGCTTCCTGCTCAGAATATACCGGCACTAAAAATTCACCAGCGCCATGAATATGGACTTCAAACCCACCGCCCTCAAGAGGCTTTACATCCCAGTGGTCAGGAATTGATGAGGGCATATCTCGCTTGCCCATTTTAAAAATTACAGCCTCACCACTCTGAGTCTGCAGGTTGACACGCTTGTGTCCATAAATTTTGGTGGGATCAAATAATGAATCTTCTAGACGACGGATTAACGTTCCCTCAAGTACCCGCTCACTAAATTTGTCAGCGACTTGCTCCGCATTGAGTGCATTGTTATCAACATCGCGATAGCTCTCGCCGTCCCATGACACAAGTGTCATCAGACAAGCCAGCCCAACAATCGTCTCTCGCTGTTCAGTTTTTGAGAGTGACTCGAGTACGATTCGCCTAAAAGCCTGGTGAGATGAGCTTCGACCTGCGGCGTTGTATCCCCCAAAACCGACAATAACGGGCAATGCTTGCATTGATACGGCATCCTTCTCTATGAATGCTAAACATTCTATCAGGCAGAGCCTCTTGATTTTTGTTATTTTTAGACATATATTTTGTCATTATGGCCAAAAATTCATTTTATAAAACAGTTCAGTCAACATCTCCCCCCCTTCGTGTGGCAACACTGCTCTATGACAACCTACTGGGTACCAGCGCCACACTTCCCGTAGAAATGTTACGAACAGCAGAAGCATCTGCCCGGCCCGAAAACCGAAACACCCGACGAATTGAAGCACTGACACTCTCTATTGACGAGCAGCCCATCACCTCTCCTTCGGGATTTGATATCAGCCCAACAGCTACCATTAGTGAAGAGGATCATTTCGATATCATCAGTCTCCCCGCCCTATGGCGAAACCCCAGGCCAGCATTAAAAAAATACCGCAACTACATACCCTGGCTTCAGCAACAGGCCTCGCAGGGCGCTGTAATGATTGCTGTGGGTACCGGTGTTTGTTTTCTGGCCGAGGCGGGGTTGCTCAACAAGCAACCTGCCACAACTCATTGGCACTATTTTGATCAATTCCAAAGAGACTATCCGGACGTTGAGCTAAAACGACAATACTTTATTACCCAAGCAGGAAATCTTTATTGTGCGGCCAGCGTAAACGCCATGGCAGAGTTGATGGTGCATCTTGTCGCCAGGCTTTATGGTCGCCATGCCGCTGCACAGGTGGAACGTAATTTTTTTCATGAAATCCGAAGCTCTTTTGAACCCACCAGCTATTTTTCTGATGATGTTCAACAACACCCCGATGAACAGGTAGTACAAGCGCAAATTTGGTTTGAAGATAATTTCAGTAAGCCAGTAAAAATAGCTGAGGTAGCAAAGCAATTTGACTTTAGTGTTCGAACTTTTAATCGACGTTTCAAAAATGCTTTGGGTAAAACGCCATTACAGTATTTACAGACCACGCGACTGAATAACGCACGAGAGCTTTTACAAAAATCCAACTTATCAATTGCTGAGGTTGCATCTCATAGTGGCTATCAAGATGCTGCGGCTTTCAGCAAAATTTTTAGCCAACATTATGGTGCTTCACCCAAAAAATATCGGGAAACTGTTCGCGCCAAATTATTCAGTGCACACTGACGACAAATCTTCTATCAAGCTCCATCACTTTTTAATGAAACACATACAACAACCACTCAGCCATCAGTGCCGGTTTGTCACCGCCTTGTATCTCCATGATCTCCTCTACAGTCAACAATCGGGCTTTCTCTTTCTCCTGCTCCGACAACAGCTTCCAATTGAGGCGAATGCTGCTCCCGCTCGTACAGGGGCGATAAAGCGCAGTCGGTTCACCCCATAGTTAAGAATCGTCACCTGACCAATCTGTTCAAGCAAGTTATCAAGTATCAGGTGCGGGATCAAAGAAAGATATAAAAAACCATGGGCAATGGTGTCACCCAAAAGCGTTTTTGATGCCCGCTCTGGATCCACATGCAAATATTGGTGGTCCAAAATGACGTCGGCTTGACCACAAGGTTTTGCGGTCATAACCACACCATCAAGATATCTCCCTGCACAAAACCAGTTCAATCAGAACTAGCCCGCGACTCATAGAAAATCGGCAATTTATAACAAAATAAATGACAGAAAAAAATCTTAATGATTAAAAACATAAGTGCCTGGGGCGTCTTCCTGAGGCTTAAACGTTTGATTGCCTAACGTCTTACGTACCGTTTTTTTAGCGCCAGAGCGCTCTGCCAACCACCTTGACCAATCCGCCCACCAAGAACCCTGATGTTGCTCTGCTGCTTCTAACCAGTCTTCTGCTAGCGGGGGAAAATCTTCGGCGCTAAAATATTTCGCTTTTGTATTAGCAATAGGATTCACGAGGCTCTGTATATGGCCGCTTGAACTCAACACAAACCGAATATCACCGCCCACAAATTGGGTGGTTTTATAACAGGCCGTCCAGGGAGTAATGTGATCGGTAAGGCCCGCTGTGACATATTTATCACAATCTAATTTTTCCAGATTTATCTTAAATCCCAGCACCGCCATCTCCCCTTTATACAACAGATTTTCATCATAGAGATCTAAAAAATCGCTGTGTAACTGGGCCGGCAGGTTGGTTGAATCATTGTTCCAATAGAGCAGATCAAAGGCTGGCGGGGCCTCACCCATCAGGTAGTTATTCACATGGTAATTCCACACCAAGTCATTTGGTCGCATCCAGCTAAACACTTTGGCCAACTCTGCACCTTCCAGAATACCTTTTTCCTCTGATTTAGCCCTGGCCGCTTGCAATGCAGCAGGCGAAGTAAAAGCATTTAAGTCCATACTTTCTGAACGCATACTTAACATGCACACAGACAAGCTCAGGCTGTTAACCACATTCTTGCCTGCCTGTTTGAGTTTGTTGGATTGTTTAAGATAGGACGACAGAATCGATGCGGTAATACCCCCTGCACAGGCACCCACAACATTAAGGCTCTCACTTCGGGTTATGGCTAAAACAGCCTCCACAGCTTCTGCGGCAGCTTGAATATATTGATCCATACCCCAGTGACGATATTTTGCTGAAGGATTACGCCAGCTGATGACAAATACCTGAAAACCCTCTTGCAAGCAAAACTGAAAAAAACTCTTTTCCGGGGTTAAATCATAGATATAAAATTTATTAATTTGGGGCGGGATAACCAACAAGGGTCGCTTAAAAACTTTAGATGTGAGTGGCTTGTACTGTATCAGTTCCAAAATATCATTGCGGAACACCACGGCACCTTTAGATGTGGCCAGGTTTTCTCCCACCTTAAATTGACTTTTATCCACCTGGGAGGGCATCGCGTTATTATCTTTTAAATCCGCCACATAATTTCGCAACCCCTTCAATAAACTCAGCCCGCGAGTTTCGACAACCTTTCGCATCGCTTTTGGATTACTGAATAAAAAATTAGTGGGTGCGAGAGTGCTCGTGACAACTTCTTTAAAGAATTTAGCCCGACGCTCATCTACCGCATCAAGGCTGAGATCTTCGACCAACTCATCCATGGACTCATCCCATGCAAGGTACGTCTGTTTTAGCTTATGGTAGAGTACGTTCTCCACCCACGCGGGATCATCAAAACGGTGGTCATTCCGCTTCTCTTCAAACTGATCTGTTCCTTTGACAATATCAACGACCTTACTCAACAATTTTTTGCTGTTCGATGCCAATTTTTTTGGTTGAGTAATTGCCTGCTTCGCTGTCGTCTTCAACACCTTTCTTAATTCTTCAGTACTGACGCCCACCAATGGATTTAATGCAATGGTAGCCTCTATGGCCTTCGCCATAAGCTCTTCCTGCTCCTGAGCAGCTGATTCTTTACTTTGTTTAGACATCATCTCGCCCTCAAAAAAAGCGCTCTAACAAAACCACCTATAACGGTTCTGTGACAACTAAAGAAATTATAGCTGCTTAAGGAAAGAGTGAAGACTACCCGTCAAATAACCTTCCAGTCCTTCTAGGTCAGGCACCTGCATGATTCGGCCATCTAGCTCTACCTGCATAAGCACATAAGGCCGTTGACTCTGTCTTTCAACCTGATGGAGCGGATCATCTTCGGCAATACGTAACAGATGGGAAAAATCTTGCGCCAAAATTGCATAATAACGAAGACCTTTTTCTGGGTTTACTGTGTTCATGACCAACGCCATCGATGCACCAGAGATTCCCTGCCGTTTATCACCGCCTAAGGCCTCAAACGAAATAAGTGGTACACGCTTGTGGCGCCACATCATCCATCCTTCAAACCAGGCCGGGGTACCCTCTTGCTTTTCAGCTTTTACACCCTGAACCACTTCCGCAACAGCTGACAGCGGCACCAGCAAAGCATCCTCTATCAAGGGCACATATAAACAATTCACTTCTTCTATTTCATGATCTGCTGTTGGGGCAATTTGGCCCATATGCTCTTGCTCCTGTCAGCGTTATTCCGCTGTCTCTTCAGACACACCCATAAATTTCGACATTGCCTCAAGCAATGCCTCTTCCTGATACGGCTTGCCTAAATATCCTTCGACACCTAGATCCATCGCTCTTTCACGATGCTTATCTCCCGTTCGTGAGGTAATCATAATAATAGGTATATGTTTCAATTTTTCATTGGCCTTAACCCGTCTTGCCACCTCAAAACCATCCATGCGCGGCATTTCAATATCTAACAACATAATATCGGGCTGACTCTCTTGTAATAGCTTCATGGCCTCAGTGCCATCACGAGCAGTCACCACCTGAAAACCTTCTCTTTCGAGGAAACGACAGGCAACTTTTCGTACCGTCACAGAATCATCAACCACCATAACAGTTGGGGTCTCAGATTGACTTGAATCATCTCGAGAATCGAGTACTTCGACCCCAGCTTTGGCGGTAATCTGTGCCCGTAACAGTGCCAGTAAATCCAGAATCACTACTACTCGACCATCACCCAACAATGTCGCTCCGGACAAACCGGGGACCTTACTGAATTGAGGACCAAGACTTTTCACCACAATTTCACTACTACCAGCCAAGCGATCGACCTGAACGGCATACAAACGAGTCTCCGAATGCACCAGCACGAGGAAAACGGAGTCCACTGACATGTCGACCTTCGGGGTCAGCTCTTCACTCAATAAACTACCGAGGTATCTGACCTCATAACGTCCACCGGCATATTCCAATCGCGCATCGGGGAAACGATAATAATGCTCAAGCTCCATAGAGCTAACCCGCACCACACCATCCACACTATTTAACGGCAAGGCATATCGGTCTTCTCCAATTTCTATCATCAATGCTCGATTCACCGACACCGTAAACGGCAGACGAATGCTAAATTGGGTGCCTTCACCTTTTCTGGTGATGGTCTGTACAAAACCACCCAGCTCTCTTACCTGGCTATTGACCACATCCATACCAACACCCCGGCCTGATATCTGGGTCACTTCTTCGTTGGTAGAAAAACCGGGCTGGAAAATAAATTGTATGATTTCCTGATCACCCAGATCACTGCTCTCAGACATCAAACCAAGCTGTATGGCACGCCGTCGGATAGACTCAAGGTTAAGCCCCCGGCCATCATCGGACAGATGTATAAGAATATCGCCACCTTCGCGATGCAGGCCCACTGAAATTGCACCCATTTCGGGCTTGCCTGCCCTCAATCTCTCTTCTGATGACTCAATACCGTGATCAATGGAATTTCTAATCATATGCTCAAGAGGGGGTAGCATTTGCTCCATCATAGAGCGATCCATCTCACCCTCTACATTTGCCAAGAACAGCTCTACATTTTTCCCTAACTCATTGCTGAGCTGGCGAACCACCCGCCGCAGCCGGGGCACAATCCGGAAGAAGGGCACCATTCGAGCCTGCATCAACTGCTCCTGCAGATCTGTATTAATTCGTGACTGCCTAAGCAGCTCTGAATCAGCACCCCGAGACTTATCTACCAGTGTATTTTTTAAGTCCTGCAAATCTGAAGATGACTCAAGTAGTGAGCGTGACAATTGCTGTAACTGTGAATATCGATCCATTTCCAAAGGATCAAACCCTTCAGCTACGGACATAGCTTCTAACTGTTCTTGACGGAACATCACTTGAGCTTCGGTTTCCATGCCAATGCGCCGCACTTGATCTTTCAAGCGAAGGATCGTCGACTCCATCTCGTCTAGAGTGAATGAAAACTCGCTGACATACTGCTCGACCCGGCCACGGGCAATACTCGTTTCACCTGCCAAATTAACCAAACTTTCCAGCAAGGCTGCTGGAACTTTGATCATTTCCTGTGACGTAGCCTGACGCTTAATCTGAGGCATTGTAAGTACAGCGGAATCAGGCTTAAATTGTGTTTCTGCCGCCTCATCTACAACATGGGGCAGAACCGTTTTCATGATTAATTCCGTACCCGCAGAGGCATCTTCAACACTTGATTCAAGTACAAGTCCGGAGGTAGACAGCGCTGATTCGGAATACTCTGAAACTGCTGGCCCTGTTTCCTCGGGCAATGCTACTTCGGGCCGTTGCTCCTCATCTCCACCAAGCAACCTGCGTGCGACACCAAGCACCTCCAGCAAATCATCTTGCTGACGAAGCAGACCATTAAAAATCTCTTTATTAAGCCGCTCCCGGTTGGTTTCCAGAAGGAGGGCTTCGCTCTCGAGATCATGGCTGAGTGACCCAAGTTGTTCCATTCCAGCCATCCGCGCACCACCTTTCAGTGTATGCAAAGCACGCTTCAATGACTCTACGTGGTCTTTACTGGACCAGTTTCGCTCCCAGCCCTGCAATGCTTGGTCAATTTCTTCCAATAATTCGTCTGCTTCAGAAACAAAGGTTTCCAAAATATCGAGATCAATATCATCTTGATTCAACGGCTGAATCACTATGCCTGATGGCTCTGTAATGTTGGAAGAAACAGCCTCAACAACAGTATCATCAACATAGATCTCTGGGATATTCGTCACTACGGCCTTTTCATCTGCTAGCGCTTTATCGGACGCCTCCGCAGCCAACACCTCCAACTGGTCTGCAAGTAAAGGTGGAACAGGTGATAACTTTTGGTTAGCCGCAACACAATCCACCATACCAAGCAGTGTTTCATGGGCTTGCTGTAACAATTGTGTATCGTGCTCATTAAGGAACAACTGGCACTCAATAATACTTTCGTAGGCCGTGCTTAATAGCAGGGCAAGATCACTCATGATATCAACACCGGCTCGACTCGCTGCTGTAGCCAGCTGCTTCAATTCATCACGCAGCTGGACTAGCCGTGTTGTATCTCCAGAGTGCTGATGCCAATGGAGCCGTTCTACATCCACATCCAGCAGGCTCTGCATACCGTCTGTCATCAACAGGTTGAGTAATTCCGGATCGATCGCACTCTGCCCTGATGGTTGGTTATGACTACTCATCAAGGGTTCTACAGAGCGTTGTCTAAGTGCTTCGAGCCTTGCCAGAAACGACTCCAACTCCGGTATCTCGCCAACCCTATGCTCAGTTTTCATTGGAGCAATAGCCCCACGGCAATAATTCACGGCGTCAGAGAACAATTCAACTATATTTTCATCAACATCAAGTTGGTAGGTGTACAGCTCTTTCGTGTAATGCTCTAGTGGCGTCACTAAATCCGCGATGGGACCAATGGCCGCCATACGTGCACTACCCTTCAGCGTATGCAGTGCACTCTGTACAACAGCATTGACTGGACTATAAACAGGCGCCTCTTGGCACTGCTCACCTACAAAATTTTGTACTGCCTGCAGGTATCCTTCTGCTTCAGTAGAAAATATATCGAGTAATACTTGTTCTTCCAGACGGTCTGTTTCTAGGCTAGCTGTTTCTAAGCCCTCTTCTTCAAGATGCTCACCGCCATCAACACTGACGTTATTAGTCTCCCTATCATCGATAGCAACCTGGCTGCTGGCTTCCTCGACAACCGACCCAACACTTTCAAGCTCAGTAGTTGTCCCCCCAACCTCAGATGCGCCTGCTGCTGAAACTTCTTCGCTCTCGGAAGCTTCAACTTTCAGCTCCAAGTTGTCTACCGGCTCTTCTGGTAGCACTTCAGGCAGCTCTGGATTTTCCCCTTTGGCAAGAGCATCAGCGGCACTGATCAGCCCAGATACATAGTCCCAACGTTCATAGGCAGCTTTTTGCCTAAAGGCTTCCGTCATTCCTGATAGCTCTTCACGAGAAAGATCCACTAAAGCCATCAGCCTAGGAGTAACAATTATCCGCTTTTCAAGCACTTTATTTAACAGGTTTTCTACTGCCCAGCCTAACTCACCAAGTGACTGGGCCTTAACCATACGGCTACTACCTTTGACCGTATGGAAACAACGACGGAGGTCCCCTAGACTATTTTCATCTGCTGGACTATTCGCCCATTGCTGATATGAGCTCTCAATCAATTCTTCTAACTCGCCCATTTCCTCTAGGAAAATATCAATAATTTCTTGATCAGTAAAATCATCGTCTTCAACGTCAACAGCCGGATCACCGATAACAGCCTCTTCAGCAGTAACATTTTCTATCTGAACGGGTTGAACATAGCCACTAGCTGCCACAGGATAACCGAGCTTCGTCACCCCTTCCTCAGCTAAACCAAGGATAGCTTCCTCAGCCCGCTCATCCTGCTCACCAACAAACTCCAAATAATATTCAATGCTAGTAATCGCATCAGCCAAGGCATCAAGCATATTCCAGCTGGGTACATTTTCCTCACCCAATACTTGCTCAACGAGAAACAGGTTGCACGAATCAAGTACGATTGCGGCTCTAGACAAATGCATCATGCTCAGGGCACCACGAACATTCATGATAACCTCAGGCACACCATCCAGTTTGTCTCGCTGCCACTGGGAAGCAATAAACTCTACAATTGCCTCCTTAACTGTATCGAGTCCCTTTCTCGCTTCCTCTAACAACGACCTCTGTGCACGAATTACTTCTACCTGCATCTCATCCGGAGGGGTCAATCCATCCATCAATTCCCGGTTATTATCCAACCAACCATACAAGCTGGATTCAACCTCCAGCAACTGCGATGCCACTAGCATCAAACAGCCTTTAGCACTATCTGATGGGTTTTTACGAAAAGCTGTTACTTGATCACAAGCGCTGGCCATGGTTTCACGGAGATCACTCCTGCCCAACACCGCCAGAGAATCTCTTATCCGACGTAAAACATTCGTCGCTTCGTCCAATAATTCGTGATGATCATTACCTGCCATCGCATAGCGATTGAGAGCCTCTTTGACCTCGCTAATTTCCTGAGTCAATGCAGTAACAATGGCCTGAGCAGCATCGGGGTGATAAATGGGAGATAAGCCCTCACCACTGTCGGCAATAAGTGCTTCGGGTAAAGACTCATCAAGTTGGTATTCAGAACGCACCAGCTTCGCTCTAGGCTCTTCACTATGTGCATAGGCAATATAAAACAAAATATTTTTTAACAGTGCTTCCGGCAAGGGCTGAGCTAACCCCTCAAAACCCATTTTGGCCAACTGACCAATTTCAACATCTAATGTCTGCAGTAACTTTTTAACGGAATAACTAAGGGGGATCTCCTTGGCAGAAATGCCTTCCAGCAATGCCAACACCGCAGCCCATAACGGCTCACGAGGAAAACCTTTGCTTAACTCTTTTAAGCGCGAAAAAACTTTATCCAGATACCCAAAGTTATCGCCAACGGTTTCATCCTTAACCACACCGGCTAGTGCAAACTGATACATTTGCCGCAATTTTCGCAGCAAGTTATCCATAGCAATCGGATCTGGCTGACGATTATAGGGTGCACTTAAATTATGGGCTGCATCCATCTTGGGAGAAAAGAAAACCGTTTCAGAAACTAATGATTCTCCCCCCACAGCACGGAGTTCGTTCAATAACAGTAGAAGTGTTTCAGGTTGATCACGACGGCTGATCATGACTTGACGAAGATAAGCAGGCAGTTTGAGAATGGCCTGAACCATCACATCACAAGCATCCGTGACATTTAGATCATGCTTTTCCAGCATGCTCGCAGCCAGCCCTTCCATTTCCTCCGCCAACAACAAAGGACCATGACACTCAGCAATTTTTAACGAACCATGAATTTGGTGAAGGTAGCTGAGACAAAAACGAATTTGTCCTTCATCCGAGGGGTCGGCAAGATAGGATTCAAGGGCTTCATAAGCCTGATGTAAGCTGGCCTCCACCTCTTCAACCAACCATTCCAGGCCTTGTAATCTTCCTTGCAATTCCATCAACAACTCCCTGTTTTATTCAGTACCTCAGAACTCTGAGCCACAGAGCTGTTAATCCCAGAGCGCCGGCCCCCGGGATAAGAACTGCTCTCTGACCGTCCAAGCTCAGATACTGTGCAGATTGGTTTTGCCACCATTAAACCCTATCGTCCGTAATGCGCCTCCCGTTCTGATCCTCATCAAGGTCAAGGTCTATACTTTCAAGGGATAAATCACCTGCTTTTTCATCTTTGTCTGCATCGAGATCCCCGTCACCGTCATCACCCTTCAGCAGCTGCTCCATGGCGGCATCCTCAGCAATAAATTCTTCCTCGGTTAAACCCAGGTCCTCTTCTATAGAAGTGCTTTTATTTTGGCTGTTACTCGATAAAAGCGAAGAGCTTGCCTTGGCTATGTCTTCATCAGAAAGGTCGAAGTCTTCCTCATGAGCGGATGTCGGTATGACAGGCTCAGCAAAACGATTGGCTGTTGAAGAGATGCCCGAGAAATTAAACTCTTGTTTTTCTGACGCAAAGTTATGTGCAGGAGTATTAATGGACACACCCGCGCGCTCCATGGATGAAGGTAATTTAAAACCAGACACCGACCCCCTCAGCTCCACCGCCAAGTCAGCAAGTTCACCAATAGATTGAGCTGTATTATTAGTACCCGAAAGCGTTTGGGCCGAAATATCCTGGATCACATTCATGGTTCTGGAAACCTGACCAGCCGTCGTACTCTGATTGCTCGCTGCAGTAGAAATATCACGAATCAATTTGGCCAAATCAGCTGACACCGTTTCAATTTCTTCCAATGCACCACCCGCCGCATGAGCACGCTCTGCACCTTTAACCACTTCTGCAGTGGTTTGCTCCATGGAATTCACAGCTTCATTGGTGTCGGTCTGAATCGTTTTAACCAGCGAAGCAATTTGCTTGGTAGCCACTGCTGAACGCTCAGCTAGCCGCTGAACCTCATCGGCCACTACCGCAAAACCTCGCCCTGCATCACCGGCCATTGACGCCTGAATCGCAGCATTTAATGCCAAAATATTCGTTTGGTCAGCAATGTCATTAATTACCGAGACGATATCACCAATTTCCTGAGAACTTTCACCCAGCCGCTTAATACGCTTCGAAGTATCTTGGATTTGCTTGCGTGTCGTATCCATACCGCCAATGGTGCTTTGTACGACTTCCGCACCTTTCTTGGCAATAGATACTGACTTTTCGGCCACCATAGCGGACTCAGATGAATTGGCAGAGACCTGATCAATGATAATAACCATGTCACTAATCGCATCAGATGCTCCAGAAATTTCATGGGCTTGGTGCTCAGAAGCTTCCGCCAATTGTAGCGCTGTAGCCCGGGTTTCATTGGCCGCTGCGGATACGTTCTCTGAAGTATCTTGGATCTGAGCCACAAGGATTCTAAGCTGGTCAATGGTGGAGTTGATGGCATCGGCAATGTTTCCAGTAAAATCCTCTGTTACTGTCGCGTAACGGGTTAAATCACCTTCTCCCAAGCCTTCAATTTCATCCAACAAACGAAGAATCGCTCGCTGGTTATTCTCATTCGCTGTGGCCGTTTCACGAAGCCTTCTACGTGTCTCCGCGGTAATCAGCAATCCCATTACTGCCAAGAGAATAACTGCCAATACACCCGCATAGAGTGCTGTCTGATACGTGAGATCACGGTTTTCAGGTAATGCTGTCACAGCATCGGATAATCGGCTGATCTGCTCCTGCAGCACCGGTGATTCATTCAAAATGGAGTGATTTGCCCGACTGGCGCGAAACAGCGCCGGAGTCGCTTCAAAAATTTCCTGAACAGAGCTGCTGACAAAGGCGAAACGCTCAGTGATGCTCGCCAGGCTTTCTTCAGCCTTTTCTCCTGTTACTCTGCTAATGCCTAATTGAGAGTTTCCGCTCTTCATGCCTTCGAGCACCTGACCAAACAGACTGGCATCACGATTAAATTGGCTGGCAGCCTCCTCGGCACCGGCACCACCTTCAAGCATTTTATCTACGTTTCTGCCGATGCGCTCTGCGCGCCATGATTGCGCTTGTGCCAAGGCAACTTGCTCAGCTGGCGCTCGGCTCGCCAGTAGAATTTCAACAACGTTCGTATGCTCTTGTTGAAGTTGTGGCAGGGTTTGGTTCAGGGTTGCTGCTATTTTGTTCAGGAAAATGACTGTTTCTTTGTTGTCGATAATCGTCTGAGCATTTTGACGTGCTTTCTGCCAAGTTTTTTCGAGGCTGCCTAATTGTTCAGACGAAACCTCCCCGGACAAATTAGCATCCAACGTGGTCCAGCTTTTTTCCATCAGGTTCGCAACAGCTTGAAGCTCACCAAAAGCACTCTCCTTCCCCGCCGTCGATTCACGAGACAACCCGACTAGTCGGTAGGATTGTGCCCGCATCTCGGAAGCTAACTGTAGGTTTCCCTGATCCTGTGATGTCTGCTGGAAAACAGTCAGCAGGTTGTAGCCGAGGAAAACAACCACCACGGCCAAAATTACCGACAGCGCTACGATGGATGAATTGGTCTTGGACCCCTGGGTTCCTTTTTTCATGTCAATCTCACTCCGAACAAGTGACGCTGGTTTATCCCAGCATTTCTAGGAAATAGTGTTAGGTGGGGCTACTTAGGCCGCCACCTCCATAAAACGTTGATCGTTCTGCAACGTACCCGGCCGCAGTAGTATCCATGTATCATCTTCCTGGCAAAAACCACCGTCAGCATACGGAGCAAAAATCTCCGGAATACCTTCCGGCTGTCGCTGAAACCGATCCACTTGAAGGTTGCGCATGCCATACACGTGGTCAACCACCAACCCAACAAACACACCTTTTAGATCTATCACGAGAACACGGTGTAATTTACGGGGAGACGATAGTCTGCCCCCAAGAAACTCAGCAAAATTGATCACAGGAAGCAGCCTACCGCGCAGGTTTGCCACGCCCCAGACCCAAGGCTTTACTCTTGGTAAGCGGGTGCATTGCGGTAATTCAAGAATTTCAGTTAACTCTTCAAGGGCCATGGCGAGCTTCACCCCCATCAGAGAAAAACACACCACCTTCCGAGTAGGCGCTATATCTTCCTGTTCAGGAAACCAACGCGCAGAATTCGCATATTTTTCAGAAAGAGTCGCCAGTGTATTAAATGCTTCACCTGTCTCAGACATCACAGAGTAAAACGCCCATTAGTCCATGACATCCTGTAGTGCTCCAATAAGGTTTTTTTCGCTAACCGGCTTGGTTAGATACGCCTTAGCTCCCTGACGCATCCCCCAAACCTTGTCAGTTTCCTGATCTTTTGTCGTCACAATAATGACGGGTATGTGTTCAGTTTCACTAGATCGACTCAACTGTCTCGTTGCCTGAAAGCCATTGAGACCAGGCAAAACAATATCCATTAAAACAGCGTCCGGCTGCTCTCTCTTAACCACTTCAGCGCCAGCCTCTCCACTTTCAGCCACCAACACACTGTATCCATTTTTTTCCAACATACTAGTGAGTTTATGTATCTCAGTAGGTGAATCATCAACTATCAATACTGTCGCCATACTCCCCCCCAGACGGGATAACGGTAATTTTAGTACTAGGCCTCAGCGGCCGCTTTGTTGGGTGCAAATTTTTCCAGAGCACCAAAAAGCTCAGTTTTACTAAAGGGCTTGGTCAGGTAATCATCCGCACCAACAATTCGCCCTTTTGCTTTATCGAACAACCCATCTTTGCTTGATAACATGATTACCGGCGTGTGCTTGTAATTGCTGTTATTTTTAATCAAAGCACAGGTTTGGTAGCCATCTAGCCGAGGCATCATAATATCCACAAAAATGACGTCGGGATTTTTATCTGCGATCTTTGAAAGTGAATCAAACCCATCGGTGGCAGTGATAACTTCACACCCTGCTTTTGTTAACAGCGTTTCCGCTGTACGCCTGATGGTATTACTGTCATCTATCACGATTACCTTGAGGCCTTTAAGGTCATCTTCCATCTTAAGTTTCTCGTTTTATGATTATATTCACCTGGATTTCACCAGTAGAACATTATTTAACACAATCATCATGTTTAATCTATAACTGACTGTTAGTTCTGTAACTTGTGGTCTGTTTTCTCTCACATTTGCTGTCGCCCCGACACTTTCCCCGCAAGTTATTCGAAGAGACTTACACACTTTTAGTGCGTCCTACCATAAACTACGTTTAGCCAGTATTTTTTGCCCCGCCAATTCCATTAGTGTTAACAGCACCCAATCATTGGCAGTGATGTCTGGTTTACAATCATAAAGAATGAACTGCCATACGTGGCGTGACACAGGTAACACTTATGACCAAGATACTCGGGGTAGTTATGGACCCCATTGCTAGTATTAAGCCGCACAAGGATACTACCCTGGCACTGTTACTTGCCGCCCAACGTCGTGGCTGGGAAATCAAGTATATGGAACAGGGCAGCCTAGCACTTGATAACAGCAACCCCATTGCCAATATGGCATCACTGCAGGTCAGAGATCACGCAACCAGCTGGTTTACCCTTGGAGAATCAAAGATTGAATCTCTTGCATCACTTGATGTGATTTTAATGCGCAAGGATCCACCCTTTGACAGCGAGTACATTTATTCCACCTATATTCTTGAAGCAGCAGAAAAACAGGGTGCGCTGGTTGTTAATAAACCACAAAGCCTCAGAGACTGTAATGAAAAGGTCTTCGCCACACTATTCCCACAATGTACTCCGCCACTGTTGGTCAGTAGAGACGCACTCCAACTAAAGAGTTTTTACCAGACTCACCACGACATTGTTCTTAAGCCCCTCGATGGTATGGGAGGAACCTCTATTTTCAAGGTTGGCCCAGACGATCCGAACCTCAATGTCATTATTGAAACACTGACCATGAACGGCACTCGAACTATCATGGCGCAAAAATTTATCCCACAAATTAATGCCGGAGATAAACGCATTTTGATGGTTGATGGAGAGCCTATCTCTCATTGTCTCGCAAGAATTCCACCGGAAGGGGATATTCGTGGCAACCTTGCTGTAGGCGGCACAGGTGTCGTTCAACCCTTAAGCGAGAGAGATATCTGGATTGCCAACCAAATTGGGCCCGTATTGAAAGAGAAAGGAATTTTGTTTGCTGGGCTAGATGTTATTGGTGATTATCTCACGGAAATCAATGTTACCAGCCCTACCTGCGCCCGAGAAATAGATCGTCAAGAGTCAATGGATATCGGCGGAAAGCTAATGAATGCTATTGAACAACGGATTGACTAATGGCTATATCCATTCCCAAAACCAACCCGGAACACGAACCCGACCGCTTTGGTTTTTCCTTATTTTTAGCTATTGCCGTACACGCACTATTAATTTTTGGCTTGGGATTTAAATTACACCAGCAACAACAGGCAGCCCCCACGCTGGAGGTCACCCTAGCTCAGCATCGCTCAGAGAAAGAACCTGAAGACGCCGAATTTCTCGCTCAACACAATCAACAGGGGAGTGGAAACCAAAGTGATAAACAGGCATTAACAACCGACCAACTCTCTGAGATAAGCGCCAATCAGTTGAAAAAAACCGGTGTGCCTCTACAGCAATCCACCCAGCAACCCATAGCTGGTGACACCCCAACCCTGTCTACCACCTCAGACAGCCTCTCCAACACGACGAGTGAACCAAAACCGCAAGAAGCCGAACAGAACACTTTGGTACCACTACCTCAAGCAACATCACTAGAGATCGCCAGCCTAAAAGCAAAGCTCGACCAAAAACAACAGGAATACAGCAAACTAGCACGGGTATTAAGACTCACCTCTGCCAGCACCAAATCTGCCGATCACGCCGCTTATTTGCGCTATTGGATTGACCGTATTGAAATGGCGGGAAACAACAACTACCCCGAAGAAGCACGACAAAAGTCCATGTATGGCGACCTAAGATTAGCTGTCACCGTGCTACCCAATGGCGCTGTAGACAATGTAGAAATTCTTCTCAGCTCAGGACAGCGCGTACTTGATCAAGCTGCCATCAGAACCGTTCGGCTGGCATCCCCTTTTGCACCGTTTCCAGCAGAAATCAAACAATGGGACAAACTGGAGATTATCCGCACTTGGCGATTTGTTCCCGGCAACCAGTTAAACACAATCAACTGAACGCTCACGGCCACATGCTCTCTAACACTTTCCCAGAGACTTGTTTTCCCGTTAAGGAAGCCCATACTCATAGAGATGAATAGACCTCCTGATCGCCCCAGCCAAGACTTTAGCAACCACTTTTTGGTGGCCATGCCCGGCTTGCTTGATCCCAACTTTTCTCATACCGTTATCTATCTTTGTGAACACGGTGCTGATGGCGCCATGGGCTTGGTGATTAACGACCCCTTAGACATTCCTTTCAGTCAAATTTTTGAGCAACTTAAGATCAGCTATACGCCCGAAATAGGTAAACAATCTTTACTTTCTGGCGGCCCCGTACAAATGGACAGAGGGTTTGTTCTTCATGGCCCAGGTAACCACCCCTGGGAATCGACGCTGCCAATTTCCAACGATATTTACCTCACAGCCTCCTGCGATATCATTACCGACATCGCAAAAGAGCAGGGGCCAAATAATTTAATTATCACGTTGGGCTACGCTGGTTGGGGGCCAGGGCAACTGGAGGAGGAGCTTGCTGATAACGCTTGGCTCACCGTACCTGGAGATACCGATATCCTCTTTCATGTGCCTTTTCATGACCGTGCCACTGCAGCCGCCGCTAAAATAGGCGTTAACCTTAATCAGCTCAGCAGCCATGTCGGTCACGCTTAGGGCTCAGCAACAGGAACAACCCCATCGCCTCTGAAATCTGTACCGCTCTTGCCTTTGATTTTGGCACCCGCCAAATTGGCGTTGCTGTTGGCCAAACCCTTTCAGGAACAGCCAACCCACTCACCGTTTTCAAAGCCAGAGACGGCATACCCAATTGGGATCAGATAAAACAACTGCTCAGCGAGTGGCAACCAGACCAAGTACTTGTTGGTCTGCCACTCAATATGGATGGCAGTGAAAGTGATTTCTGTGCACGAGCACGAAAATTTGCACGTCGGCTGCATGGCAAGTTTGGCGTACAAGTGAAGATGGTTGATGAACGACTTTCAACCTTTGAGGCAAAACATCAGGAGCAGCAACGAGATACAAACAAAAGGCATAAAGGCGAACTAAGCTACCGAGATCAACCGGTGGATGATCTCGCAGCCGTTATCATTCTACAAACTTGGCTATCAGACCCATCGATCGCCAAAGAACCCTGATAACTAAACGTTAAAATAGTGTTTCAGATCCTAAAAATAGTTACCACGGTCATCTTGATCTCCAGCCACTTGTAAATCATCTGCAGCATTCGACAAATAACCGGGATCAGTTTCTGACTGCAGCTTGATCAACAAGCGCAAATCATTCTTCGAATCCGCATGCGCCATAGCATTCTCATAGGTAATCAGCCCTTCGTCATACTGTGCAAACAACGCTTGATCAAACGTTTGCATGCCAAGCTCTGTCGAACGTGCCATCAACTCCTTGAGCTTGTGCACTTCACCCTTACGAATCAAATCTCCAACCAACGGTGTATTAATCAAAATTTCAATCGCCGCACAACGACCAGAGCCATCCGCCAAAGGAATAAGCTGCTGAGCCACCATGGCTTTAAGGTTAAGCGAAAGGTCCATCCACAACTGATTCTGACGTTCAGTTGGAAAAAAGTGCTGGATACGATCTAGAGCCTGGTTAGCATTGTTTGCGTGTAACGTTGCCAAAACCAAGTGGCCCGTTTCAGCAAACGTAATGGCATGCTCCATGGTTTCCGGGGTTCGAATTTCACCGATAAGTATCACATCCGGCGCCTGCCTCAGAGTATTACGGAGAGCCACCTCAAAGGATTCCGTATCAATACCCACTTCCCGTTGAGTGATAATGCAACCTTCGTGTCGATGAATAAATTCGATGGGATCTTCAACAGAAATAATATGCCCTTTACTGTTGCGGTTACGATAACCAATCATTGCAGCTAGGGATGTAGACTTACCCGCACCGGTTGCACCCACAAAAATAATGATGCCGCGCTTAGTCATCGCCAAGTCATTCAGAACTGGCGGTAACGATAACTCTTCTATGGTCGGAATTTTGCTCTCGATACGGCGCAACACCATGCCAACTTCATTCCGTTGATAAAAGGCACTCACCCGGAAACGGCCAACTCCCGGCCTGCCAATGGCAAAATTTAGTTCCCTAGTACTGTGGAACTCCTTTATCTGCTCTTCATTCATCACATTTTCAACGAGCTGCCGCGCCTTTTCAGCGGACAATGATGTTTTACCCACAGGCATAATGACACCATTCACTTTAATACTAGGGGCAACACCTGCTGTGATAAAAAGATCTGAAGCTTTCTTTTGTACCACTAAATCTAAGAGAACATCAAAATCCATAGCTTTCTCCACTCACTATTTTGGGTTAGCGTTGCTGTCTAACAGCAACCTAGCAACGTCCGAACGCTCAGGTCTCTCTCATTAAAAATCATCTGGGATTTTCGCTTTTTCACGGGCAACCTCACGGGAAATTGCTTTTTGTTGGACCAACCGTTGAAGATGCTGATCCATACTCTGCATACCATGTGCTGCACCGGTTTGGATGGCCGAATACATTTGTGCAATTTTATCTTCACGAATCAAGTTTCGAATCGCAGGCGTACCCACCATAATTTCATGGGCGGCAATCCGCCCTCCGCCGATCTTCTTCATAAGCGTTTGAGAGATAACGGCCTGTAACGATTCCGACAGCATCGACCGCACCATGGACTTTTCTGCACCGGGGAAAACATCAACAATCCGGTCGATGGTTTTCGCCGCAGAGGTTGTGTGTAACGTACCAAACACCAAGTGACCGGTTTCTGCTGCCGTGAGTGCCAAGCGAATTGTTTCGAGGTCTCGCATTTCACCCACCAAAATAATATCTGGATCTTCCCTAAGCGCTGAACGCAAAGCTTCACTAAAGCCGTGGGTGTCCCTGTGAACCTCCCGTTGGTTTACCAAGCATTTTTTTCCTTCATGGACAAATTCTATAGGGTCTTCAATGGTCAAAATATGCTGGTAACGATTCTCATTGACGTAATCAACCATGGCAGCAAGGGATGTGGATTTACCAGAACCCGTTGGTCCCGTCACCAACACCAGCCCCCTAGGCAACATAGATAAATCACGAAAAACCTGCCCAAAACCCAGCTCTTCAAGTGTTAGCACTCGAGAGGGAATCGTCCGAAAAACACCTGCAGCACCACGGTTTTGGTTAAATGCATTAACACGAAAACGTGCGACACCCGGAACCTCAAAGGAAAAGTCTGTTTCCAAAAACTCTTCATAATCCCGACGCTGCTTATCGTTCATGATCTCATAGATCAAACTGTGAACTTCCTTGTGCTCCATCGGTGGTAAATTCACCCGCCTCATATCGCCATCAATTCTTATCATTGGCGGTAATCCAGCTGAAAGATGTAAATCCGATGAGCCCTGTTTTACACTGAAGGCCAACAGTTCCGTAATATCCATGAATTATTCCTGTCATTCTGGGTTAATCTAGTGCTTTCCCGAAAGGCTGTGTAGTACCCTATTTATTATAACAACATGCCTTTTGTGCCAAGTATATGCCTAATATAGCTGACAATCTCAACCATATTCATCACCGGATTCAACACATTACAAAAAATGTGGGCCGGAATCCCAACGATATTACAATACTCGCCGTCAGTAAGGGCCAACCTGCACAAGCTATACGCAATGCCTATGAGCTCGGCCATAGACACTTTGGCGAAAACTATCTACAAGAAGCATTGGACAAGCAACAGCAACTTTCCGACCTTACGGACATCTGCTGGCATTTTATTGGTCCCGTCCAATCTAATAAAACACGAAAAGTCGCAGAAAGTTTTGACTGGGTTCACACTGTTGACCGAATCAAGATAGCAGAGCGTCTAAATACACTACGTCAGAGCCACCAAAAGCCGCTAAATATCTGCTTACAAGTGAATATTAATGAAGAAGAAAGTAAATCGGGGCTTTTGGCCAGAGAAGTTGAAAACATGGCTTTTTCTATCATGGCATTACCCCACTTGAATCTCCGCGGCTTAATGGCTATTCCGCAGAGCAGCTTGTCAGAGGCTGAGCTACACAAATCTTTTGCAGCGATTACACAACTACTCTCCAAACTCAGGAACAGCTCCCCTCAATTGGCAACATTAGATACACTCTCAATGGGGATGTCCGCTGACCTTGAAGTAGCTATTGCAGAAGGTGCTACGATGATACGAATTGGTACAGCCATTTTTGGCCCTCGGCAATTCCCACAAAAAACACCTAACAGTTAAGGATACCAACGTGAGCAAACCAGCACTGGCGTTTATCGGCGGCGGCAATATGGCGACCAGCCTTGTGGGAGGACTCCTCGACAAGGGGTACCCAACAAACAACATTATCGTCAGTGACCCCATGCAAGAAAATCGCGATCGCTTACGCCAACAGTTTGGCATCAATACGACGGCAGACAATCTCAGCGCAGCGACCTGCGCCGATGTCGTGATACTAGCCATCAAGCCACAAGTGATGAAACCAGTTGCTAAAGAACTTTCTTCTGCCCTAAGCCATCGACCCCTGATGATTTCCATTGCAGCAGGCATTCCCATATCCTCTCTGCAACACTGGCTGGGAGAGGGCACACCCATTGTTCGCTGTATGCCTAACACTCCGTCTTTGGTGCAAACAGGAGCGGCAGGTTTATTTGCCAACACACACGTCAGCCCCGAACAACAAATATTAGCGGGAGAAATACTTGATGCAGTAGGTATTTCCTGCTGGCTCGACAGCGAAGAGGATATCGATGCCGTAACAGCCGTATCCGGAAGTGGCCCCGCCTACTTCTTCCTCATTATGGAGGCCATGGAACAAGCGGGAGTGGAGCTGGGCCTTAATCAGAACGTTGCCCGCAAGCTAACCTTGCAAACTGCACTGGGTGCAGCAAAAATGGCCATGGAAAGTGATGTGGAACCCGGAGAATTACGAAAACGTGTCACATCACCTGGCGGTACCACCCAGCGAGCTATTGAAATATTTATGGACGGTGATCTTGCAGGATTATTTAACAAAGCCATGAAAGGTGCCGTAGAACGCGCACAAGAAATGGCCCAGGAAATATCTGACTGAATACTCGCGAACTGGCGACAATCATATTCATTTTGTGTTGCGTTAACCCTGCGAGGTTAGCACCAAATCATTCATACAAAATATCAGAAAAAGGTAAACTATGAACACATTCGCCCAGGCAGGTACATTCCTGGTTCAATCCCTAGGTAGTTTTTATCTGGCTATCGTGATATTGCGATTCTTGCTGCAATTAGTTAAAGCAGACTTTTACAATCCCATTTCACGATTTCTCGTCAAGGCTACACACTTACCCAGCAAGCCGTTGCGTAAAGTCTTCCCCACCCTTAGGACCTTCGATCTCGCCAGCCTGATACTGGCCTTATTGTTTCAGTGGTTCGTTATTCAACTGACTGCAACTATTAATGGTGCGGGTATAATCAATATCTTTTTGGCCCTTTCTTGGGGTGCTGTGGGGATAATCTCACTCGTGCTGAATATCTACCTTTACGGGTTATTAGCTATCATTATAGTTAGCTGGGTAGCGCCACAAAGCCAACACCCGGTATTAGCTTTACTTCAGCAACTCATCGCTCCGGTTATGGACCCGTTTAGACGCGTCATACCTCCACTGGGCGGTTTAGATCTATCACCGATTTTTATGTTTTTAGTCATTAATATGCTGCAAATTTTTCTACATGGCATAGCAAATTACCTGCAATTACCCGTACAAATAGTCGCCGGTATTTAATGGCGGGGAAAAAGGCCTGAAAACACAATGAGTCGCCATCACTACCAATGGCAGGGGAAAGTGCTACTGCTGCACTGCCAGTTACAACCGAGATCATCCAGAAATGAAATTGTGGGTCTACAGGGCGAAAAACTAAAAATTTGGGGGCTGACCCAGATAACATGAAATTATGTTATACAGGCAGGCATGA
>TARA_R110001592_G_scaffold237306_13_pt1 | contig 46036 bp, 26 predicted proteins | sample TARA_R110001592 | Tara Oceans TARA_R110001592 (sample SAMEA4398387) | marine metagenome | biome: Polar Biome; feature: [SRF] surface water layer (ENVO:00010504); material: water (ENVO:00002006), including particulate matter (ENVO:01000060) such as... | depth 5 m | reverse complement strand
AAAGGGTGGGAGATATGGACCATAGTATTGGTTTCAATAGCGTTAGGATATGTGTTGTATCGCCTTTTGAAATTCTTTTTAAAACGCTATTTAGAGAAACAATCTGCCCGTTTAAATTCTACCAGTACTCAGTATTATTTTTTATACAATTCACTAGGTTTTATTTGCATTCTCATATCGGTAATAGCCATTTTTCTAAACATTCCAGAATTGAAAGAAGTCGGATTGGGGCTATTGACATCAGCCGGGATTTTTGCGGCCATTTTGGGTTTTGCATCGCAAGCTGCATTTAGCAATATAGTAAGTGGAATATTTATTGTGTTTTTTAAGCCTTTTCGAGTGGGTGACATCCTTAAAATTGAACCAAGTCATTTGGGAGTAATAGAGGATATTACTTTGAGACATACGGTTTTAAGAGATTATGAAAACAAACGTTATATCATACCAAATTCATTGATAAGTTCTCAAATACTTCACAATTACTCTATAACTGATGAGAGAATAGCCAGCTTGATGATTTTTGGTGTTGCCTATGATACTGATGTTGATTTGGCAATAAAAATCATAAAAGAAGAAGCCATAAAACACCCACTTTCTATAGATAATAGAACGGAAAAAGAATTGTCAGAAGGTGATGAAATGGTTGATGTTAGGATGGTTGAATGGGCCGATTCTGCTGTGAAAATTCGTTTGAAAGTTTGGGCTTGGGACGCAGAAAATGCTTATGTTTTAAAAACGGAACTGCTAAAACTTATTTTCGATCGATTTAAAGCTGAAAAAATTGAAATTCCGTATCCGCATCACACGGTAATAATGAAGCAACCAGTATGACAATATCTATTTTTAACCAAAAACATAAAGAAACGCTTGGTAATGCCCCTGGTACTTTAATCTATACAGGTGGGGATAAAAATTTTGATGCCTACGTAGAGTCGGTTTTTTTCAATAAAGAAGAGGTTTCTGTTAAGAAAAAAACAAATTCAACAGATTGGCAGATAGACGATAGGAAGAATTTTTTGGAATGGGTTAATGTAGTTGGATTGCACGATGAAAAATTGTTTAGCAAAATTGCTACGGCTTTCAATATCGATCATTTGTGGTCGGAAGATATTCTGAACATCAACCAATATCCTAAATTAGAAACTACGGCTGACAGTTTTTTCGTGACGCTCAAAATGTTGCGCTTTGATGAAAAAAGTAAAAAAATTATCAGCGAACAACTTAGTTTGGTCGTGTATCAAGGTGCACTACTAAGTTTTCAAGAAAACCCTGGGGATGTATTTGATAACGTAAGACAACGTCTTCAAAATGAGATTTATAGAATTAGAAAGCGTGGTACAGACTACTTAGCATATGCTTTACTCGATGCCGTTGTGGACAATTATTTCTTGGTGGTTGAGCAATTTGGTAACGCTATAGAAGTGCTTGAAGAAAGCATTTTAAGTAAATCAAAAGACAAAAACATGTTGGATAAAGTGTACACGCATAAAAGAGAAATTAATTTCTTGCGACGCCAACTTCGACCTGTAATGGAGATAATTCATGGTTTTGAAAAAGCGGAGGTCAACTTCTTAAAGAAGAGTACAATGCCTTATTTTTCTGACTTAAAAGATCACATCAATCAAACCATCGACAGTATAGAGTTGTACCATACTCTTTTGAATGATTTGTTGAGTTTACACGATGCACAGAATAATCAGAAATTGAATGAAACCATGAAGGTTTTAACCATTTTTTCTGTTGTTTTTATACCGCTAACTTTTTTAGCCGGCATTTACGGAACCAATTTTGAATTTTTACCCGAACTTAAGTACGAATGGGCTTACCCAGCATTTTGGGGTGTTCAAATAAGCATTGCAGTTACCATGCTTCTTTATTTTAAAAAGAAAGATTGGTTGTAATAATTACTCTTCGTAAATAATGTCCTCATACTGAGGGAGAATACCAATGATTTTGAATTCTGTTCTTCGGTTTTTTGCTCTACCATCGGGGTTATCTCTACCGTCAGGTAAAGCATTCGGAACCAATGGTACATCTTCACCATATCCTTTGGCTACAAGTCTCTCGCTATCAATTCCTTTGCCAATTAAATAACTAACAACTGACTCTGCTCTAGATTGCGATAAACGTTTGTTATATTTATCCGAACCTAGCCAATCGGTATGAGATGATAACTCTATGATGATGGCAGGATTGTTTAATAAAATAGGTAGAATGGTCGTATCTATTACCGTTTTAGATTGCTCAGTTAAGTATGATTGATCGAATGGATAATAGATGTTTTTTACAACAATAGGCTCGCGGCTTAGTTCTAATAATGTAAAGTTTTTCACCACCGTATTAGGGTCTTTTATTACATCAGTTATACGTTTGCTCAAATAGCCTTCTCTAGATGCTGCAACAGCATACTGTTTACCAATTTCCACACTAAAGGCATATTTTCCTTCTTCGTCAGTTTGCGTTTCCTTAATCAAAACTTCTTCGCCATCGTTCATTCTAAAGAGTTGAACTTTAGCTGGACCACCACCAAATTTTCCAATGCTTAAATTTTCAAAATCTACTTGGCCTTCTAACACCGCTTCGGTAATGCCCTTAATTCTGAAATAGAAAATATCATCGCAGCAGGTTTCTGATTTTAAGCTGTTACCGCCAGGACGATTGGAGGTCAAGAAACCAAATGATAGGCTATCGTCTTCGTAATGATGACTGTAGTAGGTATCGTCGAAAGAACTGTTGAATGGCTTGCCAATGTTTTCAGGGGTTAGCCATTTTTTACCAAAGCCATCGCTGCTAAAAATATCCATCCCACCTATGCCAGTATGACCGTTTGATGAAAAGTAAAGTCGACTTCTTGTTGTGTCAAAATATGGGGTTTCTTCGTCGCCCGCAGTATTTATTTTTTTGCCAAGATTGATCAACTTTCCTGGACGTTTGCTACTGGTGTACCATAAGTCTATACCTCCTCGACCTCCAGGCATATCAGAAGCAAATATCAAACAAACATGACCATTTCTTTCGAATACAGATACTTGTTTGATGCTGTACATGGCGTTAACACTAATTTCTAATTCACTTGGGTAAAATACCGTTGTATCGGTATTGCTTAAATCGGTGTAATACAGTCGGCAAACATTTTTTGTACCTATAAACTTGCATTTGTTGAAGTACAGTTTGTTTTGACTCGCTACAAAATGTGGGTTATCGAAATCGATACCATCTTCTTGAAATTTATCAAGGTAGGCTGTAAATGAAAAAGTTGTATCAGAGTTTTTCGATGCTAAAAACAATTCTTTCCTTGGCACATCATCTTCATCTTCAAAGCGGTATTCTTTGGTTTTAGTAGAAGCGTAAATAAGGCTATCGTCGCTGATGTAAAATGGAGCAGTTTCGTTGTGAGGAAAATTGATGTCTTCTGGTTGACGGTAAATCTCTATGCTGCTATTGTTTTGAATTTTAAGTGCTAAATCGCAACTATTTATGGCAGCTCTAATTTTATCGTTGTAGTCTTTGTAAGCGGAAGAATTCTTATCAAAAACACGATAAAAACGTTCGAAATATTCTTTTGCAGTGCTAGGTAAACCATTAGCACGTAGTGATTCTCCGTAGTAAAAATATACTTCAGGATTGTTGGGGTGTTCCGTTTTTAAGTGTTCAAACCATTCAAGTGCTTTTGCTCCATCTCGGGCACTTAAATACAGTTTAGCAAGATCAATTTCTTGATCTTCTGTTAATTGTTTTCTATAATCAAGTTCTTCTAAAGCATCTATGGCAGTGTAATAGTCTTTGGCTAGAGTGGCATTTTTGTATACATCGCGCAATTGCCATTTTTTCATGGTTTTAATCTCTTGCGCATCCAATTGCTGGCTTAGAACAAAAACGAATAGGAGGGATATAAATCTAAAGCCTTTCACACATGATGGTTTTTGGTGAATAATCGAATCGACCACTCCAAAATACTACCGACAATTCAAATGCCCCGCGTAAATTGGTTTGTTGAGATAGGGTAGAAACATTTAAATCGTAGCTAAGTCCAACATCGGTTCTTAAAAACTGTACACCAAAAATGTAACTAATGGCATCTGTATTGCGTTGAATACCGAGGCGACTACTAAAACCAGAGTATACAGACTTAATGTTGAGTTCGTTGGCCGCTACAGCTTTACTTACCAATATCTGAAGCAATGTTTCGCTGGCTTTATTCTGCCGCATGTACATCACTTTTACAACACCCGACCAATCGTCTATCAACGGGCGACTATGTTTTACACTAAGAATATAACGCATCGGTAGATTAAAGTCGTTTCTTAGAAAACTTTCGCTGGGTTGTATTAAATGGTGAAAGGCTAAACCTGCTTCGTATTTATTTTGATTTAGAGTTTTGGTAAACATGATACCAGCATTGATATCAAAATAGCTAAGTGCAGATAAAAAATCAGCTTCTTTATTATCTAAATTTGGATTGAAAGCTCCCGATGAATTATCAAACTGTTCTGGAAAAGTTAAGGAAGCTACATTGATGCTTTTTTGAACCAAACCTGGTTGTATACCAAAGTGCCATTTGTTTTGGTCGTTGCCTAAATGGACAGCGATGTTTCCGTAGTATCTAGAGGTTGTTAAATTGGTTTCACCTGAGGCATCACCGAGCACGTAGAACCCGTAAGACATGTTTCCACCTTTGCGTTTTCCACTTTTATCAAAACCAATACTGCTTGTCTGAAAAGGTTCACCAAGCACACGCCATTGTGTTCTAAAATTTCCGGAAAATCTCCAAAACCCATCGTAATTACCTGTATTGGCTGGATTTAAATTTAAAGGAGAGGCATCAAACTGAGTGAAGTGCACGTCTTGACATACTACCACCGATGCTGTGAATAGATACAGCAGTAATAGTTTATATTTGAAAAAATTACTCAAACCCTCTTCTATAATCAAGCCCAAAGTTATGCTTTTGTCCTTTACCGATTGCTTTAATAGAACATTACAGTCAAAGTTATTTCTTGGGCTAGCTTTCTTTTTTGTTGCTTTTATTTCACAGGCGCAGCTTGTTGTCGATTTTACCGTTGACGAAGGTTCTAATAATAATGTGGATACCATTTGTATACCCGATACTAGAAGTTTTAAGCCATTATGTACGTTTGACGGGGTACCTATCACTGCCGGAAATGCTGCTGATTTTACATTTAATTGGAATTTAAATCCAAAAAACACCAATATTTCTGAGTTCTTTCCCACTGTTACCTACGATGAGGTTGGTGTTTTTACGGTTACATTAAAAGTTACTCATAAAGCTAGTGGAGCAACTAAAACTGCGTCTAAAACATCTTATTTATATGCTTTTGAAAAACCTATTGCCGATTTATTGGATGAATCAGTTGTAGGTTGCGCCCCTTTAGATTATACTTTTACCGATGCCAGCTTATCAACCAATGGTAACATAACTAGGTATAACTGGTCTATATCTGGTTCCGGTATAAAATCCGATAAAAATCCGACGTTTAGTTTTTTAAGTGAAGGTTTCTATAATCTAACTTTGCAAGTAGTTGATGAAGTAGGGTGTAAAGACGATACGACAGTACTAAAAGTTGTTGAAGTAATACCATCTCCTAATCCTACTATTACCATAGACCCAAACACAGCTTGTGATCCGCCTTTGAATGTGAATTTAAGTACAGATCTGCCCGCTAGTTTTAGTCATGATTGGACTGTAGAGGGCATACCAGGAACATTGCCGGGCAACAATCAACTTGTTACAGTTAATACCAGTGGTTATTTTGATGTGAATCTTTCTATAGGAGGAGCCCTTAATTGCGATCTAGATACAACAATAGTGGATGCCATTATTATTGATAAACCCATTGTGGATTTTGATTTTCCTGATCCGAGTTGTTTGAATCTTAATGTTGTTTTTACAAACAATTCTACAGGCGCTGCTACAAGTTATATTTGGGATTTTGGAGATAATACATCGGTAGCCTCTGCTCCAGGAACAACTACTGTTACCCACAAATACATTGCACCTGGTATTTATACGGTGAAGTTGTTGGCTGTAACCAATGGGAATGCATGCGATGTAGAGTTAACGAAAGAAATAACCATTGAAAATATAAAAGCATCGTTTACTGCCGATAAAAAACGTTTTTGCGATATACCGGCAACTGTAAATTTTGATGCAAGCACGTCTATCATTCCACCAGGTTCTACTTTAGAGTGGTTAGTAAAAAGAAATACCAATCCGCAAACGGAATACACAGGAGTTGGATTAACACCATCCTTTGATTTGTTGACGTTTGGTAATTACGATGTAACCTTCATCATTCGTTCACCTTCAGGCTGTGTTAGCAGTGTTTTTTTAAGAGATTATATACAAGTAATTCAAATAGTTCCTAATGTAACATCTGATCTTCGTAGAGGGTGCTCTGCTTTGGAAGTTGATTTTGAGGAACTAACAGACCATAAAGGATTTACACCCAAAACAAGGACATGGAATTTTGACGATGGTATTGTTCAAGGACCAAGTCTTGGTAACGAAAATATAAAACACACATTTGTTGATACTGGTGTTTATTCAGTTACAACAACAGTTGAATACGAAGAAGGCTGTACTTACACGGAAACACGAATTATTGAAGTAGGTAGCCCTCCAGAAATTAAGTATTGGAAAGACCCATTTATAAGCTGTGCTTATGATACAACTACTTTTTTGGATTCGTCTTATGTTTTAGTGAATGGAATACCGGACTATGATTTGCCAGATGAATGGATCTGGACGTTTATGCAAGACGGTATTCGAGTTGAGAGCGGAGGGGGCCGACAAATATTTTTGCAACATATGGATAGTGCCACAACAACAAGTAATGATACCTTGTACGATGTGGAGTTAATTGTTGGTTGGAGAGGTTGCTATGACACTCTTTTAACGGAAGACGATTACAGTAAACTTGGGCCAACAGTACAACAGCGACAAGCCGAATACGATTGTCAACTCAACAAAGTTTTGTTGTATGCCGATTCCAACAGAGCGACACAAGTTTGGTGGGAGATTATGGCCAACGATAGTGTGATATCAAACCAAGCACGAGATACCATTACGTTGCCTCCAGGAACTTATGATTTAAGAACCATAGCCATCAATCCATCAATTGGGTGTCATTATCGAGATTCTACACGTACGGTAATTGTACCTGAATTATTGGTGCCTTTTATAGTACAACAAACCGATGAAAACATGTGCATGTCTTCCTTGCCACAATGTAATACATTCCCACTTGCGGCTCCAAATGCATGTAGGCATTTCTTTGATGTAGATAATTTGAATTTTGGAGATGAAACTACTGCAACCATTACGCATGAAGATGGCGGAGGGGTAGGTGTAATAAAGTTTGGCAGTACATCTCCTAGAAATCGTTTTTTCTTTACGCCCAATAGACCGGGTAAATATTTCATAGAAATAGCCATTCAGGATGCGAATAGAAAATGCCCTAGAACTTTATACGATACCGTTCGGTACTTTTATCCTGAATTGGATGTCGAAAACCAAGTTGGTGGACTTGGTGGTTGTGCTCCATTGTCATTGGATTTAAATGGAATAGAAATGTTTGGTGACGACATGGTGTTCAATACAACATTATGGAGAGTAAAGAACCCAGGTGGCTCAGTATTGCTCAATCATTCTACAAACAACGATCCAGATGTAATTAGCTTATCATCCAATGGTACGTATCCTGTTACTGTTGATGCAACAGCAAGAGATACTATTTCGGGTTTAATTTGTCCTGTAATTGTAGCTAATAATGTACCGATTAACATCGTCGTAGCCGATCCTAAACCTAATTTTAGTTTAACTAAAAACCGATACTGTTCAGGCGATTCTTTGGAAATAAACAACCTCACTCAAACATCTATACCATTAAGTTATACATGGCTATTAGAGAATGGAGGCACATCGAATGATAGCATCCCTACATTATCGGGCTTATCGGCAGATACACTAAGCATTACTTTACAAGTATCAGACAATCTAAATTGCAACGCGCAAATAACTTTAACCGATACAGTAATTATAGAGCCAACACCTCAATCAATTGATATTATAGCCGAAACGGCAGTATCTAATTGCCCACCATTGGCAACAGAGTTGTACCCAATAATTACACCTAAGTACGATGATTATAAATATGTATGGTATGTAGATGGTGAAAACCCGAGTATATTGGATACAGCAATTGTAGTGAAAACCTCACCAGGATCATTTGGTGCTAGTTTGGTTGTTACAACTCCAGCAGGCTGTACAGATTCAGTTCGTATTGAAAATGTTTTAACCATAGGTGGTCCTGCTGCTGAGTTGGTTGTAGATAAAGATACAATCTGTGTGGGCGATGAAATTAAAATTGATGTCATCAACGCACAAAACTTGACTGAAATTCAATATGTATATGGTGATGGTTTTGCAGAATATGCAGGTCCATTCGAATTATCTAAAAAACATATTTATTCAACCGTTACGGGTGATGTTTTTGTATCGGTATTTTTAGACCCTATTACTGCAGCTAATCCTAATGGTTGCAATGTACTGTTGAGTAAAAAGATTTTTGTGAATGAAATTCTGGCAAACTTCGAAATACCCAACGACTCACTCTGCGGAGCCGATAATGTAACTATTACGGATATCTCTATCGGAACAGATTACGAATCAATATTTTCGGTCAGTCCACTCGGATTAACATACTTTGATCAACCTTCTTTCACCAACTTTTATAACATAGGGACGTATTCTATTACCTTAAAGATTTCGGATGATAAAAGTGGATGTGAAAACCAAATTAATAAACTACTATGGGTCTTTCCAGAACCCGTAACAGGTATTTCACCTGATAGTATCTTATGCGAAGGCGAAACCATTGTTATTTCAGCTAGTGGTGGTAAAACCTATGAATGGACCGATCCTGAACCTGGTAGCTTGAATGAATTGAATGTGCCTACCGTTGAAGCGAATCCTTCAAACTCGGTTACATATTCAGTTTTGATAACCAACGCTAATGGTTGTCAAGCAACAGAAACGATAAATATAGGTAGAGATAAAACCAAGTTAGACTATTCAATAGACGATTTAGTGGCTTGTGTAACCTTGGATATTGGAATAGTAAACAATTCTATTGGAGATAATATTTTTTGGGATTTTGGTGATGGAGGGACGAGTACAGATAGAGTTCCAACTCATACATATTCTGGAGCAGACACATATAATGGTAGCATAGAAGTGTTTGATCTTTCTGCACGATGCAAACAAACTGACGACTTTACCATACTAATCAATCCTGCACCTCCTTATACCAAATCTGAAGATGAAGGTTTGTGTTTAGGAGAAAGCAATACTTTAACAGTAGTTGGTGAAGACCGCATCTCTTGGACGGTTAGTCCCGCAAGCCAAACTTTGCCTACAGGATTTACTTCAACAGTTACTCCTACAGAAGATGTTACCTATACATTTACAGTAACTACTGATGCTACGGGATGTACATCAACAGATGAAATAAAAATTATTGTAGACAACCCAAAAGCAAGTTTTGATATGAATATTGTCGATAGTTGTGGGACAAGTACAGTTGAACTTTCTAACCCATCTTCAGGACTGAATCAATTGTATGATCCAGGTGACGGTACAGCTCCATTATTTCCTCTATCAAGTTATACTTACGCAAGCGTTGGAGATTATATAATGTCTTATGTGGTTTACGATCGACTAGAAAAATGTGCCGATACCACTTTCAAAAAAGTAAATGTTCATCCAGTTCCAAGTATTGTTACATCAGGTGATGTTGAAATTTGCAATTACGAAACAGCAGTAATAACAGCTACAGGAGGGAACTCTTACAAGTGGACACCATCTTCAGGAATTTTAGGTTTAGATAATGTATCGGATATCGTTGTTAACCCAGACTCTACAACTTATTACAAGGTTGTGGTAGGTAATGAGTTTATGTGTTTCGATAGCACCGAAGTATTGGTGTTCATACATCGCGATTTCACGTTCAATCCTATACGCGATACCACCATTATTATTGGTGAATTTGTCGACATGGATTTAGCTCCTGATATGGATGTTGATATAACGTGGACAGAAGATACGTGGTTGAATTGTACAACGTGCGATTTTCAAACCATTCAGCCTTTGAAGAGCATTTGTTACAACATCACTTTGGTAGATAAAAACGGATGTTATCCGAAAGAAATAAAACCATGTATTACAGTAGATGAACGTTATTCTATGGATGTGCCAAAAGCATTTACACCAAATGATGATAACATCAATGATATTGTATTTGTACGTGGGTTTGGTATTAAAGAATTATATGAATTTGCCATCTTCAACCGTTGGGGAGAAGAGGTTTTCATAACGAACGACATCCGATTTGGTTGGGACGGAACCTACAAAGGCAAAGTTCAAAATGATGAAACATATGTATACCGTGCTAAGGTGTTGTTTTGGAATGGAGAAACTGCAGCTAAAACAGGTTATATCACCATATTGAAGTAATGAAACTTAATACATCGGTAACGTTACCTTTTATAGATTGGCAATTACAGCCAAACGATAAAACCATTTTTTTGGGTTCGTGTTTTGCCGAAAACATTGGGTCTAGATATCCTTCGTTACAAAATGAAGCTTTGGTGAATCCGTTGGGAATATCATTCAATCCATATTCATTATTGCAACAACTAAAAGGGAGTATTCATCCTGAATTGTTTTTCGAAAAAGACAAAAAAACGGTGCATTTTCAATACCACGGATCCTTATTTTCGAATTCGAAATTAGAATTAGTTGAAACGATAAAAAGTCGCCACCTTAAATTAACAGAATCGATTCAAACTTCTAAAACCATATTTATAAGTTTTGGTAGCACGTGGCATTATGTGTTGAAATCGGCAAATGAAGTTGTTAGTAACAACCATAAAGGCCATGCTGGTTTATTCGAAAAACGCACATTTTCTTTCATGCAACTACTGGAAATTATGAAGGAAATATGCTCTATAATACAGTCTGTTAATAGCAGCATTAACATTGTATTTACAGTATCTCCGGTGAAATATATTAAAGATGGTTTAACAGAAAATAGTAGGAGCAAAGCGTTGCTTTTATCTACTGTGCATGAGGTAAGCGAAAGTGTTGAAGGGGTGATGTATTTTCCTTCGTATGAGATTGTAAACGATGAGTTGAGAGATTATCGATATTATGCCGATGATATGGCACATCCATCATTAATAGCTCAAGAATATATTTTTGAAAAAGTGCAGGAATGTTTCTTTTCCGATGAGTTGAAGGAGAAAACCAAGGGCTTTCAAAAGTTAAAACGATTGAAGAAACATACAACTGAAAATCTGAATGAAAATCAGTTGAATGAATGGAATACTAAATTAAAAACGGAAGAAAATCGATTTGCAGATAAGTGGAAATGATTTTAGGCGTGCAGCTTAAAAGTTAATCCAGGTATGCTTTCTAATTTGGTTAGTTTTTCGCCGGTAACACTGTAATTTTTTCTGTTCGATTTCAAGTTTGACAATACGCCATTGGAATCGGAAATAGTAAATTTTAATCCTACAGAACCTTGTCCTTCTAGCAAAATGTCCTTCACTTTTTCAATAAATATTTCATCTACCTTATCGGCTGGAATCATAATTTGAAGATTTTTGCATTGAGAATTCAACAGCTCATTCATCAATAGCATGCGCTGTATTTTGGCTTCTTTTCTATCAAAAAACGGATTGCTGGTTACCAATATCGTAACCATCATCATGGCGCCTTCTACCAACTTATTTTTTTGTTTCAAGTAATCTTCACCAAAAAGCATGAATTCATGGGCTCCGTGGTAATCTTCCAAAGCAAAGCGTCCAAACGGATTGCCTTTCTTATCGATTCTCTCGGAAACAGCGGTTATGGTACCACCAATATTCAATGTTTTTCCAACGACATCGTCTAAATTTTTTAAGTGTTGAGTGTTGGCATTACAGAAATGAGAAATCTCGTATTTGTATATGTCTAAAGGATGGCCGGTAATGTAAAAACCTACAACTTCACGTTCTAATTTTAGCTCGTATAAGGAACTCCATGGCTTTACTTCAGGTAAAACAGGAGATGTAATTAGTTCTTCTTCACTGTCTCCAAATAAGTCAGGTGGAGCATCTTCTGATTGCTTAACGGCTTGACCAAAACGCACCAATGTGTCCAAACCATTTCGTCCAGACTCATTGGGTTCTATTAATTGTGCTCTATGTATTTCCTCGAAATTATCAAATCCGCCGCCTAGACATAACGATTCCAATGCTTTTTTGTTGACGCTTTTGTAATCTATTCGTTTGAAAAAATCGAATATATCGGTAAATCTCCCGTTCGCATTTCGCTCTTTTACAATGCTTTCAATTGCAGCTCTACCGACTCCTTTAATGGCTCCCATTCCAAAGCGAATGTTGCCTTCTTTGTTAACGCTAAATTGGTAATTACTTTCATTTACATCCGGACTAAGAACTTGTATGCCAAGATGTTGGCATTCTTCCATATAGAAAGTAACCTTCTTGATGTCGTTCAGGTTGTTGGATAATACCGAAGCCATATATTCGGCAGGGTAGTTGGCTTTCAAATATGCAGTCTGAAACGCTACAAATGCATAACATGTAGAGTGAGACTTGTTGAAAGCGTAGGATGCAAATGCCTCCCAATCTTTCCAGATTTTATCTAAGGTATCTTTAGCGTGTCCATTTTCAGCACCTTGATCTAGAAATTTCGGTTTTAGTTGAGCCAAAAGATCGAGTTTCTTTTTACCCATGGCTTTACGCAAAGTATCGGCTTCACCTTTAGTGAAATTAGCCAGCTTTTGCGATAAGAGCATCACTTGCTCTTGGTATACCGTAATACCGTAGGTTTCTTCTAGATGTTCTTTACAAGCGTCTAAATCGTATATAATTTCCTCTGTACCGTGTTTTCGTTTAATAAAACTAGGTATGTATTCCATTGGCCCAGGTCGATATAGGGCGTTCATGGCAATAAGATCGGCGAAATTGGTTGGTTTTAAGCCTTTTAAGTGCTTCTGCATTCCAGGGCTTTCGTACTGGAAAACACCAATGGTTTCGCCGCGTTGGAACAATTCATAGGTTGTAAGATCGTCTAAAGGAATTTCATCAGGATCGATGTCTATACCATGTCGCTCTCTTACAATTTCAATGGCATCTTTAATTAGGGTTAATGTCTTCAACCCCAAAAAGTCCATTTTTAAAAGTCCTGCATCTTCGACAACAGAGTTGTCGAATTGGGTACAGTACATTTCACTATCCTTCGACTTCGCTACAGGAACAAAATTGGTAAGATCGTCGGGCGTGATGATGACCCCACAGGCGTGTATACCTGTATTTCGAACTGATCCTTCAAGCAATTGCGCTTGTTGGATAGTATGACCTTGCAAATCGTGACCGCCTGCTAATTTAATCAGCATTTGGGCATTTTGCATTTCTTCGTCCTTATTGATTTTAGCACGAAGTTCTTTTTCATTAAGTCCAAATACCTTAGCTAAACTTAGGGTACCTGGAACCAATTTGGTAAGTTTTGTTGCTTCGTTTAATGGCAATTCTAATGCTCTAGCAGTATCGCGCAATGCCGATTTTGCCGCCATGGTACCATAGGTGATAATTTGGGCAACTTGCTGGCTTCCGTATTTATCAATAACGTAATCGATAACTTTTTGTCGACCTTCATCATCAAAATCGATATCAATATCGGGCATGGATACACGATCTGGATTCAGAAAACGCTCAAAAAGTAGGTCGTACTTAATTGGATCAACGTTGGTAATGGTAACACAATAGGCCACCGCACTACCTGCAGCAGATCCACGGCCTGGACCAACCCAAACACCCATTCTACGAGCTTCTCTAATAAAATCTTCTACAATTAGGAAATAACCAGGGTATCCTGAGTTGGCGATAATTTGAAGTTCGAAATCCAATCGTTCTCGAATTTCATCGGTGATATTGCCGTAACGTTTTTTAGCACCTTCGTAAGTAAGATGTCTCAAATAAGCATTTTCACCTCGTTTCCCTCCATCTTTTTCATCCTCAGGGTCTTTAAACTCTTCGGGAATATCAAAAATAGGAAGCAGTATGTCTTGTGCTAATTCAAAAGGTTCAATTTTGTCGACAATATCCTGAATATTTAAAATGGCTTTGGGTAAGTCGGCGAACAAGATTTTCATCTCGTCAGGACTTTTCATGTAATATTCTTCGTTGGGCAAGCCAAATCGGAATTCACGTCCTCTAGATCCAAAGTATTTTTTTGGTCTGCTTTGGTAATCGGCATCTTTTACACAAAGTAGAATGTCGTGTGCATTAGCGCTGTCTTTTTTGGTGTAATACGTGTTGTTTGTTGCTATGTATTTTACATCGTATTTGTCGCAAAGTCTTAGTAATTCATTATTTACAACTTGTTCTTCTTCAATGTGATGGCGCTGTAACTCGGCGTAGAAATTTTCTCCGAAATTGTTTTTCCACCAAGCAAAACTTTCTTCAGCTTGTTTGATACCGATGTTTAGAATTTTAAAAGGAACTTCTCCCCATAAACCACCAGTAAGTACAATAATATCTTCTTTGTATTCTAAAAGGGTTTTTCTATCGATACGTGGAACATAGTAGAATCCTTCAGTGAAAGCTTTTGAACTTAATTTGACTAAGTTTTTGTAACCAGCTTTGTTTTTGGCAATGAGTACAATTGGAAAACCATCGTCTTTTTTGGATTTGTCCAAATGATTTTCGCAAATATTAAGTTCTATTCCAATGATGGCTTGCAGTCCAGCACTTGCTGCTGCTTTTACAAAGTGGAATGCACCGTATAAATTACCTGAATCTACAAGTGCAACAGCTTTGCTACCTTGCTCGGCAGCCATTCCTACTAATCCTTTAATATCGGATGTAGATTGTAGAATGGAATATTGACTTCTACAGTGCAAATGAACAAAAGGAGTGTCTTTTAGTTCAGCAGGTACGCTAGAAGCAGCGATATCAATATTGGCATCAACCGCAGGAATTGTTTCGGTATCACTTTCAATATCAAAATTGGCTATTTCTAAGTTTGGAGCTTCATAATGAACATCATTGGTAGCAATACCACCTTTCGGTTTTACTACATTTTCTGTTAACAGTCCAAAGAAACATTTGGAAGTAGCATGCACATCGTATGCAGCATCGTGAGCCGCATCAAAACTTTCTCCAAAAAGTTTAACATGGAGCTGATCAAGATTTGGCCACTTAAATGAGCCGCCTCTACCGCCAGGGAGTGCGCAATATTCCGTCGCCAACAGCATTGTGTCTAGCGACTTTTTCTTGGTTACTATGGCATCATAATCGTAACGAAAACACTCACAACCAACAACATTGATGTCGAATTCGATATTATGGCCAATGATGTATTCAGCTTTGGCTAGGTCTTCATGAAATTTGTCAAGTACTTCTTTGATGGGGATACCTTTTTCTTCAGCAATAGCGGTACTAATACCATGTATTTTTTGCGAAGCAAAAGGAATGTCGTATCCATCGGGTTTGACTATGAAATTGCCGCGATTAACCAGTTTTCCATCAAAATCGTGCAATTGCCAAGCTAATTGTACCATTCTAGGCCAATTGTCCGTGTCTTGAATGGAAGCTTTGTAGTTTTGGGCTAAGCCAGTTGTTTCGGTATCGAAGATTAAATACATAGTCGAAAATAAAAGTAGGCTTCTAGAGACGATTTTTGGCTAAGTGTTTAAAACAATTGAAAAAAATCTGCTTTTTTGCACTAGTGAGAAGAAACGTAGTTTGGGCATTGATACAAAAGGACATCCTTTTGGAAAAAAAAGAGCAAAGCATGATAAGCCAAAGCTTACTCTTCATGGTGGCTACTGTTTTCACTATTTATTTATTGAAAAAAGACTTGAATGATAATCAGTTGTTCAGTGTTTTTTATTGGATAAGTGTGGTGTTTGGTGGTTTTCAATTGTGTGCTAAGTCGTTCAGTAATGAAAGTCAAGAGCGTGTTTTGTGGTTGAAACAATATGTTTCTCCATTGGAATTCATTTTCTCTAAGCTGATTTTTAATGCGATTTTTTTGAGCATTCTCGCATCACTAGCCTTTGCAGCCTTTTGTATTGTGTTTTCTTATTCGCCTTTAGAGGCTAATCATATTTTTTTGGTTGCAGCAATAATGTTAGGAGCAATAAATCTTTCGGCTGTTTTAACTTTTGTAGGAGGTATAGGGCATAGTGCTGGAAGTGCCCTTGGATTAACGGCCATTTTGGGCTTCCCAATCATCCTTCCGGGATTGCTTTTTTCTACGCGTTTGTTTTTTTATGCTTTGGGCGATATTTCGTCTACAGTTAATGCACCATATGCCTATGCTTTATTAGCATTGAATGTTTTGACAATCCTGTTGGTAAGTGTATTATTTCCCTACCTTTGGCGAGAGTAATGAGTGTATTAAAAAAGCATTGGTGGAAGGCCCTAAGTGTGGTACTTCTTACCCTAGTTACGTGGTTTACTTTCACGCTTCCGTTGGCTCCTGGAATCACAGGTGTAAAGCAAGTATTTGATGATAATAAATTAGTTGTTGAAGTAGATACTTACAATGCTGACCTTGAAAACGTTGAATTGCTTTGTTGGTTAACATCGCCCAATCAAAAAAACAACATTCATTACAGTGGCGCTACAGTGTTGAGTCACAATAAAGTCCGCTTGTATTTTCCGCAGCCAGATACTACAAGCCATACGTACTATCATTTGTACATGGTAACTACAAAAGGAGGGAAATTATTCTATCCTGATGCCATGTCAATGAAACATATTGGTGTTTTGGATGCTGCGTACGATGATGCTAATCCTTTTCCAAAAAAATTCTTGGTCCCAGACCATTACGCAAGTTTGCCTTTCCAGAATATATTATATGAAAGCATTCGAAATCTGAATTTCCATGTTACCATGTGGATGGTTACCATGATTTTGTTGTTGTTCAGTACCATTTACAGTATCATTTATTTAAGAACTGAAAAATTAATTCACGATTGGCGAGCCTCTTTTTTAGTGGAAACGGCAATGATGTTTACTACGTTGGGAATCATTACAGGTAGTATTTGGGCAAAGAATACATGGGGAGCATATTGGGTAAACGATCCGAAACTGAATGGTGCTGTGGTAGGCGCATTGGTTTATGTAGCGTATTTGGTATTAAGAAGTTCTATCAAAGAAGACGATAAACGAGCTAGGCTATCAGCCGTGTACAACATATTTGCCTTTGTGATTTACATTGTGTTTATACAGGTTTTACCACGTTTCACAGATTCATTGCACCCTGGAAATGGTGGAAATCCAGCATTCAGTGCTTACGACTTAGATTCTACCTTGCGCATGTTGTTTTACCCGGCCATAATCGGTTTCACACTCGTAGGAGCATGGATTACGCAATTGAAATTGCGACTTAAAAACATTGAATATCAAGTAAACGATGAAGATTAATATTCTACCATTATTACTCATTTCTGGCCTTTTGCAAGCTGGAAACGGTGAGTTTGACACCAAGTATGGTGTTTTTGTGTGGGTTGCACTCATAGTGCTTTGCGGTATTTTTATTTACCTCACACGTTTGGAAATTAAAGTAGGAAAACTAGAACGAAAAATTAAAGAAAACGATGAAGCGTAGTCAGATTGTAATATTGGTGGCCGTAATTGCCGCAATGGGATTTGTAATATCATCCATTAGTGATTCTTCAACGTATGCCGACTTCGCAGAAGCATTTGCACATACCGATGAAGAATACCATGTTGTAGGTCAGCTAAACAAAGAAGAAGAAGTTATCTACGCTCCTGAAATTAATCCAACACTAACTGAATTTAGTTTGGTCGATAATAATGGAGATACCAAAAAGGTAAAGCTTTACAAAGCCAAACCTCAAGATTTTGAACGTTCGGAAAGCATTGTACTTATTGGTGAAGCCAAAGCAGATGGTTACTTTCATGCGAATGAAATATTGATGAAATGCCCGTCGAAATACAACGAGCAAAATCAAGTAGAAATTTAATTTGATGGAAGATATAGCTTACGTTGGCGAACATTTATTGCCAGGAATAATTGGTAAAACAGCAGTTATTGTTGCTTTACTCTCAGCTTTTGCATCGGCCATATTATTCTATTTAGGTAGGAAGGGCGATACCAGCTATTACAAAATTGCAAAAACGTCATATTACATACACATTGCCGCAGTATTTTCTATTGCGGCTTGTTTGTTTTATATGCTTTTCTCAGGGTATGTAGAGTACGACTATGTATGGAAGCATACCAACAAAGCCATGCCTTTTAGGTATTTGTTTGCTTGTTTCTGGGAAGGCCAAGAAGGAAGTTTCATTCTTTGGATGATATGGTTGGCTGTTTTAGGACTGATTCTATTGAGAAAGAAGTTTGAATTAAAACAAGGAGTTTTATTCGTAATGGCATTGGTCCAATTTGCTTTGGTTACAATGTTATTGGGGGTCTTTATTGGTGAATTAAGAATAGGTAGCAATCCATTTTTACTCATCAGAGAATTACCAGAGAACTATAATTTACCTTGGACTTTGTTGCCTGATTACTTGAATCGAATCCCAACATTTGCCGATGGTAGAGGACTAAATCCATTGCTTCAAAATTATTGGATGACGATACATCCACCCATTTTATTTTTGGGTTTTGCACTATCTCTAATTCCATTCGCATTTTCTGCTGCATCGTTGTTGAATAAGAACGACAATGTTTGGTTGGACAATGTTCGCCCTTGGGCATATGCTGCAGTAACTGTTCTTGGTTGCGGTATTCTAATGGGAGGTGCTTGGGCATACGAAGCATTAAGCTTTGGTGGTTTTTGGGCATGGGATCCAGTAGAAAATGCTTCGCTTGTGCCATGGTTGATTCTAGTTGCAGCTGCGCACATGATTATTGTTGCAAGACGTACACACAAACATTATTTCTCAGCTCATATTTTATCAGCATTGGGCTTCTTTTTTATTGTTTATTCTACTTTCCTTACCCGTAGTGGAATATTAGGCGATACCAGTGTACACTCGTTTACTGACAATGGTATGATAGGGCAATTGTTGTTTTATTTATTGTTGGCTTTATTTTGTGCAGCCGATTTACTATCCTACAAACAAGTCACTAAAAAAAGATGGTTTCATCGTATAGCGTCTATTGTCTTTTTGATTCTAATTGTATTCCAAACATTGGTATTAGAAAGCGTTGTTTTCTTTGTGTTGTTGCAAATCATTTCATTTATTCAGAGCGCTAAAAGCAAGGAAAAAACGAAAGAAGATGCATTTTCTAGCCGAGAATTTTGGATGTTCATTGGTTCTTTCATTTTGGTATTGAGTGCATTCCAGATCAGCTTTTCTACATCTATACCTGTAGTAAATAAATTTTTAGAACCATTTTCAAGCGTATTTACAGATGTTTATGGTTGGACAAGTGCCGATATATTTAAAGATCTAGCGAAAGCGAATTTTGCACCACCTACCGATGCCATAAACCATTACAACAAATGGCAGGCGCCGTTCGCAATTTTAGTCCTATTGGCATTAACCATCAGTCAATACTTAAAATACAAAACCACTAGTTTTTCATTTTGGTTGAAAAAGATTCGTTTACCTTTTTTATTGACAGTTGTTGTATTCCTGGCCACTTTGGCATATTGGGATTTTGATTTTCTGAACAGTGTATGGCTTATACTATTGTTTGCATCGCTGTTGACTTTGTTCTTAAACTTATCTCATATCATAGAGTATCGTAAAGCTTGGAAAAGCTCTGGAGCATCATCGCTTTCTCATATTGGATTTGCGTTGGTGGTTTTAGGGGCTTTAGTTTCTGGAGGTCGACAAGAAAAGATATCAGCTAACTCATCTGGAATTGATGTTACGAAAGTGAACGAAGATTTTAAAAACGATGAGGATTTATTGTTGTTTTTAGGCGATACACTCTATATGGGGGAGTACTTTGTATTGTACAACCGAAAATTCAGTGAAGGAATCAATGTTTTTTACGAAATCGAGTTTTATTCAGCAGAACAAAAATATTATTCAACAGGATCAAAAGTGCAAGCAGGTGGGAAGGTTTATCAAGCTATTGATGACCATACAGCTGGAGCAGACTTTTTCGTTGACATCCACCACTGGAAACCTATAGAAACAGTAGATTCTACCATTGTCGATACTTGGAAAAGTGCTGAATCTGGTGAGAAACTTTATTCCTTATTTCCACGAGTTCAAAAGAATGCTGCTTTTGGAAATGTACCAGAACCCGATACCAAACATTACTTAGATAGAGATGTTTTTACTCACGTAAAATGGGCCGAATTAGAAGATCCTAAAGTTGACACCGATGGCTATTTGGAATCGAGCTCGAAAGATGTTCACATGGGAGATACATTGTATACTTCCAAACACATATTGGTGTATAAGGGAAGCTCTCAACTTACCAACCAAGAAGAATTAGGATTAGAGAAAAACGACATTGTTATTCAAGCCAATTTTGATGTTTACAACGAAACAGGTGTAATAGATCAGATGATGCCGTTGTACATTGTACGCGATACCTCTATGGTAATACCAAGTGGTGTTCAGTCGGATTTGGCAGGATTAAGATTGTCTATAGATGAGTTGCATGGCGACGATGCAGGAATGAAGGTGTCGGTTGCGGAGCATATCAATAATAGACGTGAATTCATCGTTTTTCAAGCTATAGTGTTCCCAGGTGTAAATATATTATGGTTAGGTTGCATAGTAATGACGCTTGGAGGATTGATGTCGGTTTTCCGTCGCAGCAGAAAAACAACTGTAGTAAAAAAGTAATAATATGAAAACGATTGGGTTTATAGGTGCTGGAAATGTATGTTGGCACTTGGTTAAGATTTTTTCGGAGAAAGGATTTGATTGTCAGATTTTCAGTCGCAATCCAGAGAAAACCAAAAAGAACTTTGCCGATTTATCGACATCTTTTACTATATTTTCAATAGACGATAGAGCACTTAAAAATTGTGATATAGTTTTCATAACAGCGGGCGATTCTCAGATTGAATCCATTGCCAAACAAAACTTATCGGGATATACAGGTATTGTAGTTCATAGTAGTGGAGCTACATCTATGAATGTGTTGAGTCAATTTTCTCAATATGCAGTGGTTTATCCATTCCAAACGTTCAATATGGGTATGCCATTGTCGGCAACAGAATTCCCAGTTTTCATAGAAGCCAACTCAGAAGCAACCAGAAACACTTTGCAAGAGTGGTTAGAACAAATATTTACAACCGTAAAACATTTGGACTCAGAAAGCCGTAAAAAGCTGCATATATCGGGGGTTATGGCTAATAATTTTGTGAATGCATTATTCAATGCTGCCAACCAATTGGTGAAGGAAATTGATTTGCCTAAAGAAACCATCAAACCTTTGGTGCAAGAAACCATGACAAAATATTTCACCGATGCTTCGGCATGGTCACATCAAACGGGACCTGCAAAGAGAAGAGATTACAACACCATTGGCGATCACGTAAACTTTTTACGAGTAGAACAACCGTCGCTTGAGGAAATATATTCAACACTTACACGCTTTATATTAAATAATACGGAAGCTTCAAATGATTAGTTACAAAGAAAAATTTCAGAATGTAAAGGCATTGGTCTTTGATGTTGACGGTGTATTTACTGATGGTTCAGTAATTCTTGATCAGAATGGAGACCTTCAGCGTATAATGAATACAAAAGATGGATTTATAGTAAAATATGCCATCGATATGGGCATTGATGTAGCCATAATATCTGGTGGAAAATCCAATGCTGTTTTGCGACGTTTTATGGACTTAGGTTTAGACGATGTTTACTTAGGTGTAAAAGGCGTTTTTAGTGCTGAATTCAAATCAAAAGTTTGCCCAAATGCAGTTCCAAAAAAATCGGTTAAAGATGGGACTAAGTGCAAAGAAGCTAACAAAATGGACACTTTAAGAAAGTTTTGCGACAAGAAAGGCATCGATCTTAAAACTCAAGTTTTGTACATGGGCGATGATATTCCAGATTTGGAAATTTTAAGCAATGTTTACCTTTCTACTTGTCCTAAAGATGCAGTTTCTGAAGTTCAAAATGTATCGGATTATATTTCTCAATATTCAGGTGGAAAAGGCTGTGTTAGAGACGTAGTAGAACAAGTGTTAAGAGCACAAGATAAGTGGCTTACTAATACAGTTAGCGCTCAATAGATTTATGCAAAAACTGCGTCATATTTTTTGGCTTATTAGGCCCGTAAATCTGTTTTTTATTGCCCTTACAGCCTATGCTGTACGGTTTTGGTTACTACAGCCTTTTTTCAAGCGATTCGAATTGGAATTCTTTACATCCAATTTTGAATTTTCATTATTGGTATTGAGCTTTGTTTGTATTGCAGGTGGGGGTAATGCCATCAACGATTATTTTGATACGAAAGCAGATTTGGTGAACAAGCCCAATAATGCCATTGTAAATGTTCATTTAGACAGACGTTATGCGATGTGGACACACCAAGTACTGTCTATGCTAGGGTTTTTCTTAGCAGCTTATTATGCTTTTATAAACGACACTTTACTCTTACTTTCTTTTCACGGATTTGCCATTGTTTCGTTGTGGTACTATTCATTTGAATTCAAAAAACGCTTTTTACTTGGCAATGTAGTGGTGGCTTTGCTTACTGCATTTGTCCCTTTTTCAACTGGCTTGTTTGAATTATTACCAGTAATAAAACATCAAGGTGCCGATTTAGCTGAATTCATGGAAGTGAACGGAAGCTCGGTAGGTTTTTTGATTAAGATCATTTTGGTATGGATCATTAGTGTTTCGAGCTTTGCTTTTTTCAGCAACTTCATTCGAGAAATAATTAAAGATTTACAAGACCAAATAGGCGACAAAACCATTGGTAGAAAGACGGTTCCGATAGTATTGGGACAAAAGAAAGCTAAACTCATTACACAAGCATTGTTGCTGATTTTGTTGGCGTTATTAGCCTATGCAGCCAAGTATTATTTGGGCGATGAACTTACAACTGCTTACTTCGTTTTGGCTTTAGGTATACCGGTAACCATTACATTAGTTTTGGTTCAGAAAAATAATTTCAAATGGGCAAGCAATGTTTTAAAACTTGTAATGCTTTTCGGAATTTGTTATTTATACTTTGTTGAAAATCAGTTTTTTTAATGGCTTTTTTACAGGAATTTGACTTTGTGTTAGCTTCGGGATCACCTCGTCGCAAGGAATTGTTCGAACGGTTGAATTTGAATTTTACGATTCGTAAACCCGATGTGAAAGAATATTTTCCTCCTCATTTTACAGCTACCGAGGCGGTTGTATTTTTAGCCGCTTTAAAAAACAATGCGGTAGCTTTTGAAAAGGAAAATGAAATCATTGTTAGTTCGGATACGGTTGTTACCATCAACAATAGAATACTGGAAAAACCCAAAGACGTAGACGAAGCCTTGTCGATGTTGAAGATATTATCGGGAAATAAACACTTCGTTCATACCTCAGTTTGTTTGCGTTCTAAAACCAAACAACACAGTTTCTTTGACACTACTGAAGTAACATTTAGATCGTTAACAGAAGCCGAAATGTTGTATTACATTGAAAATTTCAAACCCTTTGATAAAGCAGGTTCATATGGAGCTCAAGATTGGTTGGGGTTGATCGGTATTGAACGCCTTAAAGGTTGTTTTTACAATGTTATGGGCTTTCCTGTGAGTAAATTTTACAACGAATTCAATAAAATACAATGGTAAGATTCAGCATTATTCTCGTGACTTTGTTGTCGCTTAATTTTGGTTTTGCACAAGGCTCAAACAATAAAGGAATGCCTTTCGATTCGGTTGAATTTTCATTTGGAGACATTTTATATCAAGGAAAACTGTACACAGGCTTGCTATACGCTAACCGAGCTGATGGTAGTCAGAAAGCCTCAGCTAACGTTGTTAATGGACGATATATGGGAGCCGCTCGAACATACTATCCATCGGGGCAAACCCATTTCACCATGCGCTTTGTTGATGGCGAAGCCGTTGGCAACATTAAAGTGTACTACCCAAATGGGGAAGTAAAACTACAAGCCAATTTGGCGGGTAATTCAAGAGATGGCGGATCGAATGTGAAAAACATCAATTATTGGGTGTATTACCAAAGCAAATACAAGCAAAAATTCAAAGGTTCGGGTAGAATTATGTTGCTGACAAAAGAAGGTCTAACGACTCAAAAGTTAAGTGAAATGCCAACGGATAGAATTTATTCATTTGCCATTTTCGATAACCGAGTTAAAAACGGTGGAAGATATATTTCCAATTCAGCCGATATGTATTTCCCTTATTAGTCTAGCGGAATTATAAAACTCGATTGCTTTTCTGGATGCGTGCTGATAAAGCGCAATGTAACAGGCTTCACACTACCATAAAACAATTCTCTTTTTGCGAATATCTTGATGGATCCATTACCAGCTATTGTTGAATCTTGAGCATCTATTTCGGTGCAACCACAACTAGCTTCTATGCTATCAATGGTAAATTCTTCGCTATACGGATTTGTAATTACTATAGTGTCTGTTCTAAACCCATCCTCAGTAATGCTATAACTACTTTCCGATTCGGTTCTTACTAAAACACTGTCTACTTTCGAATTAAAATTGGCACGTGTATCATTGGTATTCGACTCTAATTGTATTACGTTATTGTCATTTTTTATAGCAATGTTGATAATTTCAATTTTTCGTTCTCTAAGTGCTTCAAAGGCATAAATAGAATTTCTAGGGTCGGATTTGTCGTCAGAAACGCCTGTTGCGCTTTTTGTTTCACCAAAGGGCAATTGATTGATGCTGATATTGCTTCTGTAAGCTTCAAATAAACCAGCCTTGTAAGCAAACAACTCATTGATGAAGCTATTGATACGTCTTTGACTCAGGGCATCGTTGTAATTTTTAGAGGCCAATGGCGATGCAAAACCTTTGATTGTGAACTCAATATTCAAATCGCTTTTAAAAATTTCTTGAATGAGGGATGTGAATACTTGAAGTTTGCTGTATTCGAATGGCAATGTATTGTTGAAAAAATTGGTGTTGTCGGTACTGTAATTTTCTCTAATGTATTCTGTGTCCATACGTTTGTATGGAAAATAGGTTTGACTGTAAGTAGGAACCGTTTTATTCGGAAGAGGTATATCGTTGTGGAAATAAAGTGTTAGCGGCAATATGGCTTTCAATTCATCGATTAGATTATTGTAATACGCTGTTTCACTTTCTTCCTGAGTTAGAGTGGTTTTTTCCTTTTTAATTTCCAATAATTTTGGCGGCCAAGGGAACTGATAAATATCGTTGCAACACGTGGCAGAACTACCTTCAATAGAACCTAATCGGTTGGAACTAAGTAAGCCTTGTTTACCTTCGGGATAGATTTTGAAATACAAATCGTTGGCTACCGAATTGAAAGGTGTTCCTAAGTTTTCTACATCCTTGAAATCAATGAATGTGGTGGTTGTTGCTGAAAAAATATCGAACCCTCCTAAACTAGGGTGATAGTCGCTCGAAAAATAGAATTGATTGCCACGATAAAAAGGGGTTATTTCATTGCCCGGTGTATTGATTGTTTTAGGCAACAATTTCGGAGCAGACCATTCGGTTCTCATTCTATACGAAAGGTAGATATCAAAGCCACCAGAAAGGGAAGGGCGGTTGGATGAAAACAACATCATATCTGTGTTTTTCAACTTAAAAACAAATGCTTGAGTAGTAGAATAACCTTCAAGGTTCAATTCCTTTATTGGGGCTACATTTTTTAGTCTGTAGTTCTTGTTGTAATTAGCTGAATATAAGTTGCAAAGACCGTCTTTGCAAATGGTTAAATATGCAATTTCATTATAGAATTGAATATTTGTAACGTTGCCATAAGCAGGATTGATTTCAATTTGAGTTAAAGTTTCTGCATCCGAAACAAAACTTTCTACAGTAAGTCCTCCTTCAGATTTTGTGCTCTTACTGAAGCTGAATTTTTTATCTGTTATAGGGTAGGGCGCAAGTTCAGATCCACTCGAGTTATTTGCAAATTGTGATAGTTCATTTACATGCTCTTTAAATGAGCCATTTCGCACTTCGTTGATACTCGTTTTTATGTTTCTAAGTAAAGCTCTGTCGGGCCCTGTAATGTATATTTTTGTAGAAGCATCGGTTGCAATATCTTGCGCCAATTGATAATCACCATTCTGTTTGGCTGTTTGCGCGAATAGAATTAGATTTTCTATTGTAGTTTTTTCGCCAAATTGATACGCAACTTTAAAATATTTAAGTGCGTTTGCGTAATCATTTTCGGCTAGATACGATTTTCCTAAAAGGGTATTGGCCTTAGGGTTGTCGCTGTTAACATTGACTATACTTTGAAGAATTTCGCGAGCTTCATAATTTCTGTTTTGTTTGAGCAGATATTCAGCGTTTTTAAGGCTTCCATCAGCATCATAACTCTGAGCCATTACAAATTGCCCGGCAAATAAGACAAGGAATGAAAGTAACTTTATAAAAATACGGGGCATGAATCGAACTTTCTCTTGTATGATTTGATAGGACTGTAAATGTAGCTTATACTAAGCTCTGTAGCTCCTTTGTTGTTGCTGCTTCTTTCTAAATCTGATGTATTGATATCGTAGGAATAACCGAAATACACATCGGATATTTTAATTCCAAAAAGTAGGGCCGTAGCATCTTGAAATCTATTGATGACTCCAAAATCCAATGAATTGTTTGAAATACCAACAGTTTTTCTGTATTTGATACCGTATAAACTTTGATTCAAACTTTGATGGCGACCAATAAATACCAAAGGAACGATGTAATCTTTGCCCGCTTTAATTTCTGAATTGAAGTGAAAACTAAATCGTTTTTCATAAGGATTTTGCTCGCTGGTATAAAACTGCAATTCCGAATTAAGTAAGTTGAACAAGCCAACTCCAACATTCATATTTCCCCAATAGTATTTCCCATGCATTGAAATACCAGTGGACAAAGAAGGCAATGTAACCGACTCGGTACTCAAACTTTCTCCACTTTGTAAATTGGGATTGTAACCTATATCGTCAACATATTGTTCATCGAATTTCAGTTTGGTATAATCCAAAGAGTATGAATTTATACCGCCCAAAAAGCCTAATGAGATGGCCATTTTCTTTCTGACTTTAATGGAATAAGAAAAACCAACATTGACACTGTTTACTTGAAATTCAGAATCACCGGCTTGATTTCTAAAAAAACTTATGCCGCCACCGAAAGTGTTTTTGTTGAATAAGGATGAGGTTTCAAGCGCTGCAGAGTAACTTACATAGGGTATAGAAACACTGTTCCATTGTGTTCTATAACTGGCATTTACTTTTGTAAGTCCATTGAATTTACCAATCATGGCTGGATTAGCATACAAGTAATTCTGATCGAATTGAGTGAAATGCAAATCTTGAGCATAGCTAGTTTGGAGGCTTATAACCAAAAGCATGAATACAAGCAATATGTTGGTTATTCGCATCATTTAATGAGAGTTAAATTGCCTTTTTCTGTGTAAATCTGTTGATTCAAACAAACCGCTTTTAATTGATATACAAACACTGCAGGGTTTAGCTTTTGGCCTTTAAATTCACCATCCCATCCAATACTTTGATCGTTTGTTTCGAATACTTTTTGTCCCCATTGATCAAATATTTCAAATTGCAATTCTGTAATGTATTGACCTCTAACTCTTGCAATATCATTTTTACCATCAGCATTGGGCGAAAACCCTGTAGGAACAAATATATTAGGAGGCCCACAAATAATGTTTCCTGCTTTAAGCAATAAAGAATCTCTTTTTACGCAGCCATTTTTTGTAGCGGTTAAATAAACGTAGGTGTCTTCTGTTACAAAAATTGTAGGTTCTTTTAAACTAGGCAGTGGAAATAGATCTGTAGGCGACCATTCAATAGGTCGGTTGTTATTGCCTGTAATTACACCTAGAGTATAGGTGCCAAGCGGTGCTAAAGTATCTTTAATTATGGCTTTTAAAGTATCGGTTATTACATTCGAAATGTTAACAGAAATAGAATCTTTAACAGAGCAATTGGGCGTTGATACTGTAAGAGTATAAGTTGTATCGAAAGTGGCTACTTTAATTTCTACTGTGTTCGCATTAGGCGAAACCAAGTTCGATGGCTGCCATTGATAGGCCAAATTGGATGAATTAGATGTGATTGTAGGACTAAGTAAAACACTATCCGTATTACATACGATTAAGGTTTTGTCTAATGTTAAGATGGTTTCTATTAAGTCAATTTTTACTGAATCAGTAAATACACAGTAAGGTGTTTGAACTCTTAAATAAAGTGTCTGATTTTGATTGACTGTTCTACTAAACGAACTTGAAGTTTGATCGGCATTTAAAATAATGCTGAAGTCGCTGAAGTTGCTCCATATGTATTTCTGTCCTTCACCATTTGTTTCTACATCCAAATCGACTTTAGATCCTTTGTTGCATAAAATAGTATCGGTTAAAGCTACAGGATCGATATCGTAAGTATTTACAGTAAGATCAATACTTCTGCTGCAACTACCCAATAAGAAATCCATTTGAATGGTTTCTGTTGGTTGAGTAGGTGTAAACGTATAAATTCCAAAAGATTCGTTTGGATTGTTTTGAGTAGGAGTAAAGCGGTAATCGGCATTGTAATCCGTAGCTCTAGAAAAATCGAAGGTTATACTATCGCCAAGACAAATAGTGGTATCGATATCGCTAACGATGTCATCCGGTAAAATGATGATTTTTTGAACAGAGCTATCGCGTATGTTACAAGCATCAAAATTAACAGCTAATAATTTTACTGTGTATTCACCAGGCATTAGGTAGATGTGTTCTGGATTAACATCGGTTGAAGTGTTGCCATCACCAAAATCCCATAAAATGGTTTGATATTCTTGCGATAGATTGGTGAACGTAACTTTGTCTTGTCCACAATATGGGCCATTGGCTTTAAATGATGCAACCAAACTTTTTAGTTGAGGGTCGAATTTAAAAACACCAAGATTGCAGTTATTGCTTTTATTGGTTGGAGAATGTGCATCTGCTGGAGTTATAGGGAAATCGGAGTTGCGTCCACATCCAGCACATACTGCTTGATATATAACCCCTTTTTTATCAAATCGCGAAGTCCCTCCATCTACGTGTTCTTGAGAAACTCCTCCACCGAAAAAACTACCGTACAACAAACTGTCCATGTTGATATCGAATACAGCAAAATAGAAATCAGAGCCATCGGTTGTTTTCTGATATGCATTGGCTGTAGTTTTCATTCCAGTTGTTAATCCAGTTTTGTTTCCAGTAAATTCTGAATGATTATTGGTTAAGCCTCCCCATCCTGATATGAAAATTCTGTCGCATACATCGGTTAAGAAAGCTGTAGGAGATAGGTTGGGAGCATTGGTTCCTGTTCCAACGGTTGTAGACCATTCTAATTTGGTAAGTGTAGAGTCAAATTTACTGACAAACAATCCAGAGTTATTATCAATATAATTGGTGTTACCCGTAACAAAATAGCCGAATTCATCTTCTGTTTGCCCGTATACAAGTATTTCATTGTCTTGATTGATGTCAACAAAATAGACTTGATCGTATGTGACATTTCCCCAATACGTTCCACGGTACATATTTTGTCCGTTAGGGGTTAATTTTGCTATATAGCCATCGTTTCGACCACCTCCATTTGAGGGTTGAAAGCCATTCGATGTAAACGTTAAATCGGTTGAAGAAGAAGCTCCTGCAATGATGTAATTGTTGTTTTCATCTGGTTGAATAGAATAGGCTGCATCGAAACCAGAACCACCAACATAATTGGCCCAAAGTACATCCAAATTAGGCTTGAGTTTAATGATCAAACCATCGCTTTTTCCTGCATGATTGGTTTGGTACATGCTGCTCAATACAAATGGAAAATCTGTTGAATAAGTTGATGAAGCAATGATGATATCACCGTTTAAATCAAATTCTATTTCTCCACGAACTTCGTCGGCATAATTGTAGATACAAGGGTTTTGCTCGTTGTTAATGTAGCTTATAAAACCATCATTACCAGTACCACCAAGATAAGTAGAGGAGAGTAAACTACTACCATCAGAGCTTAATAAACTAACGATGATGTCGGCTCCGTTAATATAGTTTATGCCCAATCCACCAACTTGAGCAGAAGGCCCTCCGGCTAGTGTTTTCTGATAAGCATTGGGTGTAACAGGGAAATTTTTTGATGAAGTACTTCCTAAAATGTAGAGTTGACCGCTAGAATTGGCAATGATACTGTGAGGTAATTCGTCGTTTAATCCACCCAAATAAGTTGAATAGACCATGAATTTACCTGTTGTATCAAACTTAGAAATTCCAATGTCTGTTGATCGAGATGCCCCGTTGAATGAATTGTCATAAGCGCCAAAAGTAGCCGGGTATCCTATGCCAAAAACGGATGAACCAGAGTATAAAAAACCTTCAGAATCGAAACTTGCAGTGTATCCAAAATTATCGGCTGTACTTCCAGAAAAAGTGCTGAAAACAAGGACAGGGTCAATAACCAATGTTTTTGTGCCAACTTTTGAAGGGTTGGATATTTCAAATCCAAATGAATCGCCTATTTGGGTGTATTGAACATCTACTTTTTTTCCATCGACTTGAGTGAACGAAAAAGGCAAAGCCTCTTCAATCTTGCCTAAACCAGATTTTAAAACAATGCTGTTGTCATTGTTTATTCTAGATTTTATGCCTTTGTAATGCCATGTGATTTGTTGTAGTGCTTGAGTGTTTTTGATTATAAAATTCCATTTCAATTGAGAGTTTGAGGCAAACAGTTCTACATCAACTCCGTCCACTATATTGTTAAACAATAAGCTCTCAAAACCATTGCAATTCTGAGCCCAAGAACCCGCGTCTTGACCTAAGAAATAATTGAATTTTCCAGCCTTCGGCTCTATAGCACTTTTGTTTTCGATTAATAAAGCAGAATCAAATTGAAGTTTAAAAGCATGCCCAATAGTTTTTGTATTGGCTCTAAAGTGTTCGTGGTCGTTTAGTTTGCTTTTCTCTGAAGAGGTATCGGCCAAATTACCTACTAGGTTAAATACTATACCGTCTTGTTCAATAAATGCCATTCCACCCTGAATCTGGGCTGCGTACTTTACTGTTTCAGGCCATTGTCCTTTGTTTTCAACAAAATATTGAGCTTTGATAGACAAGGTAACAGCAAAAAAAATTAGGAAGGGAACTATCTTTTTAAGCATAAATGTGTTCAGAAACAACGATTTAACTTCAAGATACGTTATTCAACATAATTAGTGTTGCAAATAGCTTAAACCAATAGTATTGCTAATTTTTAGTGCAATTTGTTAATTGTTAAGTTGTTCCGATTTGTCGATTTTATGATGTTGCTTGTCTTTGTAGTTTGTTTTCTATCAATGAATTTCACGATGCCATTGAAGTGCACAATTTAGATGTTATGTGTACAATTTTTTTCAATCCTATGAACAATACTATTATTTCATCAATTCTTTAACCGATTGTACAATGTGTTTATATGGCGGTTTAGAAGGTGCGTTGTACTCATGATGTGCTGCATTTGATACAATAATATGTTGAACCTTATCGCCTGAATTTTTGGCAGCCTTAGTGTAGGCGTCGCCTAAGTAGGACGGCACTATTTTGTCCGATTCGCCAGTGATAAGAATTTGGGGAATTCCCAAAGGCAAATTCATAATAGGAGAGGCTTCTTGATAGCGTTTTGGCTGAGCGTCAACTTTACCACCCATGAGTTTCACAACTACAACTTCGCCACAGGTTGAAGTATCAATTTTTTCAAATTCGACCAAATCATTGATGCTTCCAACACCCAAAATACCTTTGATGGATAATGGATTTTCTAAATACAAATCGTCGCCTACAATACGTTGGTTTCTTGTGCCTAACCAAAAAGCTAAATGCCCACCGGCTGAGTGTCCGTAGCTGATGACTTTATTCAAATCCAAGTTGAATTTTGGTGCAATTACCTTTAAATAGTCGGCTGCTTTTCCAACATCTAGAATCGTATTTGGCCAACCTCCACCTTTGTTGTCAAAACGTCGGTATTCTACATTGTATGTCGCGTAACCTTCATCTCTTAAAGCATCGGCTATGGCTGAAGTGTTTTTTAAATCGGCATAAGGCGAATACCAACAACCTCCATGAACGATAATTATTACAGGAAAAGGACCTTCGCCCTTTGGGAGACGTAATTCTGCAAATTGAAGTTCGTCTTCACCATATTGAACGATGGTATCTGCTTTTTTTGATGGAATATTGTCCACTTCTTGTGGTTCTAAAAACTGACCTTCAGTACACATTGTAGTTAATAATAGTAGTCCAAAAAGACCGATGATTTGTGATAACCTCAATAGTTTCAAATTTAAAGTATCGCTTTTCTAACACGAACCAATTTGGTTAATAAATCTTCCATTTTGTCCAATGCTAACATGTTGGCTCCGTCCGATTTTGCTTCGCTCGGATTTGGGTGTGTTTCTATGAACAATCCATCAGCGCCTACAGCAATTCCTGCTTTTGCAATGGTTTCTATTAAGGCTGGTTTACCACCTGTTACACCTGAACTTTGGTTGGGTTGTTGTAATGAATGAGTGATGTCTAAAACCACGGGGCATTGGCAACTTTCTTTCATTACGGGCAATCCTCTAAAATCAACCACCATATCTTGGTAGCCAAAGTTATTGCCGCGTTCTGTTACAAATATCTGATTGTTACCACTTTGACGTACTTTTTCAACAGCAAAATGCATAGAATCAGCCGATAAAAATTGACCTTTTTTGATGTTGACTACTTTGCCTGTTTTTGCAGCGGCCACCAATAAATCAGTTTGACGACATAAAAATGCTGGAATTTGCAATACATCAACATACTGAGCAGCCATAGCAGCTTCTTCTGCTGTGTGAATATCGGTTACTGTTGGAACCTTCAACTCTAAACCAATTTTCTGAAGAATTTTCAATGCTTTTTCATCGCCAATTCCAGTAAAGGAGTCCAAGCGACTGCGATTGGCTTTTCGGTATGATCCTTTAAAAATAAATGGTATTTCAAGTTTATTGGTGATTTCTTTCAGCTTTTTAGCGATATCAAAAGCCATTTCTTCGCCTTCAATAGCACAGGGGCCAGCCATTAAAAAGAAATTATTGCTATCCAAGTGTTTTATGTTCGGTATTTTATTCAATTCTACCATTCGTATTTGGTTTTCCAAAGTGATTTTAAATGTTGTTGCATTTTGTTCTCAGCTGCATTATCTGCAAACCGAACGAAGTTACTATTCTTTAATTCTTCAGGTAAAAATTCTTGTTCCACAAAATTTTGTGGGTAATCGTGACTGTATTGATAGGCTTGCCCATAACCCAGATCTTTCATGAGCGAGGTTGGTGCGTTTCTTAAACTAAGCGGAATGCTCAAATTACCTGTTTCTCTTACAGCTTTTTGAGCATGGTTTATGGCCATATAACTGCTGTTGCTTTTTGGCGATGAAGCCAAGTAGACAACACATTGAGATAAAATAATTCGTCCTTCTGGCCAACCAATATAATCAACAGCTTTTGCTGAATTTACAGCCATAAGCAAAGCATTTGGGTTTGCCATACCAATATCTTCACTGGCAGAAATTATGAGTCTTCGAACAATGAATTTTGGTGATTCGCCACATTCAATAAGTCGTGCTAAATAGTATACGGCTGCATTTGGATCGGAGCCACGAATGCTTTTGATTAATGCCGAAGCTAAGTTGTAGTGTTCTTCGCCAGCTTTATCAAAGCGCAACGGACTTTCTTTTATACGTTTCTCTACTTCTGCATTGGTTATTTTGCCTTTGTGGGGCATGCTTTCAGCAATGAGTTCAAGCGTATTGAGCAATTTACGCGCATCGCCATTGGCAAACTGCATCAATTTATCGCTTTCGGCTATAGTCAGGGCTTTGCTTTTTAATTTTAAATCTTGAGTCAATGCACGTTGCATCAAGACATCAAGGTGTTCGCGACTAAAACTTTTTAGGGTGTAAACCTGACAACGAGATAGGAGAGGAGATATAACTTCAAAACTCGGATTTTCTGTAGTTGCTCCAATCAGACTTACGCTTCCTTTTTCTACTGCTGCCAACAATGAATCTTGTTGAGATTTACTAAAACGATGAATCTCATCGATAAACAATAGACTGGGTTTTGAGTCGAATAAGCTTTGTTTTTCGCTTTTCTGAATTGCATCTCGAACGTCTTTAACACCAGAATGAATAGCGCTAAGCTCAATGAAATTGTAACCAACGGCTTCAGCTAGTAGTCTTGATAAACTTGTTTTCCCTATCCCCGGGGGGCCCCACAATATAATCGAAGGAAGATATTTGTTATCGATAAATGATTGCAATACACCATTAGGACCAATGAGATGTTCTTGTCCAATGTATTCAGCCAATGTTTTTGGTCTAAGTCTTTCGGCGAGAGGAGTATTGCTCATTTAATTGAATTTAAACGAAAAAACCCCGCTAAGTGCGAGGTTCTTCTGTTAGTAGAATATATTATTTATCCGTTTTTTTCTTTGGTTCACTTTTTTCAGTGATTACAACTTTAGTACCGGATTTATCGTCATTCAATTGAAGTTCAACAGCATCACCTTCTTTAAGTCTGTTGTTGATAATCTCTTCAGCCATAGGTTCTTCAATGTACTTTTGGATGGCTCTTTTTAATGGACGAGCACCAAATTTTTGATCGTAACCTTTTTCAGCAATGTACGTTTGTGCTTCAGCTGAGATAGAAAATTTGTAACCTCTTTCTTCAATACGTCCTTTTACATCTTTCAATTCAATTTCAATAATCTTGAAAATGTCTTCTTGACTTAGGTGATTGAATAAAACAACATCGTCTATTCTGTTCAAGAATTCTGGAGCAAACGTTTTCTTCAATGCATTTTGGATAACTCCTTTTGCATCTTCTTCCTTAGCAGCCTTTCTAGCAGATGTTGAGAAACCTACACCCGAACCAAAATCAGATATTTGACGTACACCAATGTTACTCGTCATGATGATGATGGTGTTGCTGAAGTCAATTTTTCGACCCAAACTATCGGTCAATTGACCATCGTCTAGTACTTGCAAAAGCAAATTGTAAACATCTGGATGCGCTTTTTCTATTTCGTCTAATAACAAGATAGAATAAGGCTTGCGACGAACTTTTTCAGTTAACTGTCCACCTTCTTCGTATCCAACGTATCCCGGAGGCGCTCCAATTAATCTTGAAACCGCAAATTTTTCCATGTATTCGCTCATATCAATGCGAATAAGATTGTCAACACTGTCGAATAAAAATTCAGTTAGAACCTTGGCTAATTGTGTTTTACCAACACCAGTAGGGCCTAAGAAAATAAAACTTCCAATTGGTTTTTTAGGATCCTTAAGACCAGCACGGTTACGTTGTATGGCTTTTACAACTTTAGCAACAGCTTCGTTTTGCCCAATTACACTTCCGTTCAAATCGTCTGCCATGCGAACCAATTTTCCGGCTTCGCTTTCAGCTATTCGGGTAACAGGTACACCTGTCATCATGGCTACTACTTCAGCAACATGATCGCCCGTAACTGTTACACGATTGTTTTTAGACGATTCTTCCCAGGCCTTTTTAGCCGCCTCTAAAGCTTCTTTTAAGTTCTTCTCTTTATCACGAAGTACTACGGCTGTCTCGTAGTTCTGAGCTACTACAGCTTGTTTCTTTTCGTCGTGAATGTTTTCTAAACTTTTTTCAATCTCTAAAACCTCTTTTGGTACGTGAATGTTTTTGATGTGAACACGAGAACCTACCTCATCTAGAGCATCTATTGCTTTGTCTGGTAAGTGTCTATCGGCCATATAACGTGTCGTAAGTTTTACACAGTTTTCTATGGCTTCATCTGTATAAGTTACAGAGTGGTGTTCTTCGTATTTATCCTTGATGTTTTGCAAAATCAAAATGGTTTCTTCCTCATTAGTAGGTTCAACCAATACTTTTTGAAAACGACGCTCTAATGCACCATCTTTTTCAATGTTTTGTCTGTATTCATCAAGGGTTGTAGCGCCAATGCATTGTATTTCGCCTCGAGCTAGAGCTGGTTTAAACATGTTGCTAGCATCTAATGCGCCTGCAGCACCACCAGCACCGACTATGGTATGAAGTTCATCAATGAACAAAATGACATTGTCAGCCTTCTCTATTTCATTCATGATGGCTTTCATGCGCTCTTCGAACTGACCACGGTATTTTGTGCCTGCTACAAGAGATCCTACATCCAATGCCAATACTCGCTTATCGTACAATACACGACTTACTTTCTTTTGTATGATTCTAAGAGCTATTCCTTCTGCAATTGCCGATTTACCAACACCAGGTTCACCAATTAATACAGGGTTGTTTTTCTTACGGCGGCTTAGAATTTGACTTACTCGCTCTATCTCTTTCTCTCGTCCGATAATAGGGTCTAAATTCCCTTCAATTGCAGCTGTAGTAAGGTCTCTTGCGAAATTATCCAATACAGGTGTATTCGATTTTACGGCGCCTTTTTTGCTTCCGTTTCCACCACCGGTTCCTTTTGATGGTCTGAATTGACTGTTTTCGTCATCTTCTTCCGACGGCATCTCAAACCTTGGGCTTAATTCATCTATATCTTCAAATTCTTCCATGTCAAATCCTTTAAAATCTTCGTAGGCATCTTTAAATTCTTCATATCCCATGTGCAACCTATCCATTACACGAGAGGCTACATTTTCCTCATCGTGAAGAATAGACAGCAACAAATGTTCTGTTCCAATCTTTTCTTGCCCATATTGTCTAGCCTCTATTCTAGAATTCTTTAAAATATTTTCGGCTTGTTTTTGTAGAGGAATAGAAACTTGCATAGGGCTTCTTTGCCCTTTTACACCGCGAATTGTGTTTTCCACACCTCTACGAATCTCATCAAGATCTAAGCCGCTTTCGAGCAGTATTTCACAGGCAGAGCAACGGTTGTGTCGCAATATACCTAATAAAAAATGCTCAGCACCTACAGCCGAATGCCCCAAACGAATGGCTTCTTCGCGACTGAAAGTAAGTGCCGCTTTTATGTCATTATTAAAACTTTCTTTATTCATTTTACTGTAATATAATAGGTGTGCATTCGCTTACTCAATAGTAAACAAACGAATTCTAATTTGTATGGTTTAACATTCCTCAATTTTTAACATTGCTATGTTAGTATAAAATGTGTCGCAAAAAGCCAAAATCATTGTTAAAATACATTACTTTGAAGGCTATTGTGCAAAAACTGTGCACAGCTATTTATTTGTGAAATTATGGCAGAAGGTGAAAAAATAATATCGGTACAGATTGAGGAAGAAATGAAAAGCGCGTACATCGATTATTCGATGTCGGTAATTGTTTCTCGTGCCTTGCCCGATGTACGTGACGGTTTTAAGCCAGTGCATCGTAGAGTATTGTACGGTATGCTCGACTTGGGAGTACTTTCAAACAGAGCACATAAAAAATCAGCAAGAATTGTCGGGGAAGTTTTGGGTAAGTATCACCCACACGGCGATTCGTCAGTATACGACACTATGGTGCGTATGGCCCAAGATTGGTCTTTGCGTTATCCTCTTGTTGATGGTCAAGGTAACTTTGGATCTGTAGATGGTGATAGTCCAGCTGCAATGCGTTATACAGAAGCTAGGCTAAGAAAAATGGCCGAGGAAATGTTGACGGATATTGACAAAGAAACCGTTGATTTTGCTCCAAACTTTGATGATTCTTTGAAAGAACCTACGGTACTTCCGGCTAAGTTGCCGAACTTACTAATTAACGGTTCTTCGGGTATTGCTGTAGGTATGGCAACCAATATGGCGCCTCATAACCTTACTGAAGCTATCAATGCAACCATAGCTTATATCGATAATAGGGATATTGATGTTGAAGGTTTAATGGAGCACATCAAGGCTCCTGATTTTCCAACAGGTGGTACAATCTATGGTTACGATGGAGTTAAAGATGCTTTCGAAACCGGTCGAGGAAGAATCGTTTTAAGAGGTAAAGTACGAACTGAAGAAACCAAATCGGGTAGAGAACAGTTGATTGCTACTGAGATTCCTTACCAAGTGAATAAAGCCGAAATGATCAAGAAAACGGCTGACTTGGTGAATGAAGGAAAAATTGATGGTATCTCAAATATTTGGGATGAGTCTGACAGAAACGGTATGCGTATTGTTTACGAACTCAAACGCGATGCCATTCCGAATGTAGTTCTGAATAAATTGTACAAGTACACTGGTCTTCAAACAAGTTTTAGTGTCAACAATATTGCCTTGGTAAAGGGGCGTCCTGAAATGCTGAACCTTAGAGGGTTAATCAGCAATTATGTAGAACACCGTCATGAAGTTGTTGTAAGACGTACACAATACGATCTTAGAAAAGCGGAAGAGCGTGCTCACATATTAGAAGGGTTAATTATAGCGGTAGATAATCTTGATGCTGTAATAAAACTTATTCGTGCGAGTGCCAATCCTGAAGATGCCAGAAATGGGTTGATGGAGCAATTCTCATTGAGCGAGTTGCAGTCGAGAGCAATCTTGGATATGCGTCTTCAAAAGTTAACAGGTCTAGAAATCGAAAAACTTCGTGCGGAGTATGACGAAATCATGAAATTGATCAATAGTTTGAGAGAAATTCTTGCAAGTGAAGATGTGAGAATGGGCATCATTAAAGATGAATTGACTGAAGTTCGTGAAAAATATGGCGACGAAAGAAGAACCGACATCGAGTTTGCTGCTGAAGATTTCAGAATTGAAGACATAATACCAGATACGGAGATGGCAATTACCATTTCTCACTTAGGGTATATTAAAAGAACACCACTTGCAGAATACAAAACGCAAAATAGAGGTGGAGTAGGTTCTAAAGGTAGCGCAACTAGAGATGCCGATTTCTTAGAGCACTTATTCTCAGCTACCAATCACAATTACCTATTGATATTTACCGAAAAAGGGAAATGTTTTTGGATGAGGATTTTTGAAATTCCAGAAGGAACTAGAACCAGTAAAGGTAGAGCCATTCAAAACCTTATCAACATAGAGCCTGATGATAAAATCAAGGCGTTTGTTAATGTTGAGAACTTAAAAGACGAAGATTACATCAACAACAATTTCTTGATCATGTGTACCAAAAAAGGTATCGTTAAGAAAACAACGTTGGCAGAATACTCTCGTCCAAGAACCAATGGTATCAATGCCATCAACATTAAAGATGGGGATGAGCTGTTAGAAGCTAAATTGACCAATGGAAACAATGAAATTGTATTGGCAAAACGTAGTGGTAAAGCCATTCGTTTCAACGAAAGCACGGTTCGATCTATGGGTAGAACGGCATCAGGAGTAAAAGGTGTAACCTTAGAAAATCCGCAAGATGAAGTTATCGGTATGGTGTGCATTAGCGAAGAAGCTGACGAAACAGTATTGGTGGTTTCTGAGAAAGGATATGGTAAACGTTCTGATATCGATGGATATAGAATTACCAATAGAGGTGGTAAAGGTGTAAAAACTCTTAGTATCACAGAGAAAACCGGTGACTTGTTAGCAATAAAAGCGGTTACTTCTGACGATGATTTGATGATAATTACCAAAAAAGGTATTACCATTCGAATGGAGTTGAGCAGAGTAAATGTAACTGGTCGTGCTACACAAGGTGTAAGACTAATTTCTATGCGCGATAAAGATTCTATTGCTGCAGTAGCAAAAGTTGATCACAGTGACGAGGAAGAAGAAATTATTGATGCCGTTGAAGGTGTAGAAGGTGAAAATACTGAAGCAACGGAGACAGAATCTGAAGAAACAAATCCAACAACAGAAGAATAAAAAAAGGCTTGGTACGAAAATTGTAATTTCGTGAAGCAAATGAATGTTATGAAAAAGAGTGTATTATTTATTGCCGGTTCCTTATTTGCTTTTGGTGCAGTAGCCCAAAAAGCCAATGTAGTTAGTGCGTTTAACTACATGAAAAAGAAACAATTTGGAAAGGCTTACGATTATATCGAAAAAGCAGTTGCTAATGAAAAAACAGGTTTAGAAGCTAAAACTTGGTTTTACAGAGGGAACATTATTTTAGGTATGGCTACTTCTCCTGACTTAGAAGTGAAAACCATGGTGAAAGACCCTTTAGCAGAGGGAGCTAAATCGTTTAAAAAATCCATTGAATTAGATACAAAAGGCGAGTACCGTAAGAAGATTGAGCAATTAGTACCAATGGTTAAGAACCAAGCCTTAAATGGTGGTATCGAAATGTTCAATGCTGAAAAATACGACGAAGCTTATCAGATGTTTGCTACCTCAGCAATATTTGCTGACATTATTGGCGAGTACGATACATTGGCTTATTTCAATGCTGGTATTGCTGCCGATAGAGCAGGTAATTCTGAAGACGCTATTATGAATTATCAGAAATGTGCTGATGTAGGATATAATGGAGCTAGTATTTATGCTTTAATGGCTGATATCTATGATAAAGACAAAAACCAAGAAAAGTTTTTGGAAATTGTTGGTGAGGGAAGACAAAAATATCCTACCGATCAGTCTTTAGTCCTTAAAGAATTGAATTACTACTTAGGGAATGAAAAGCACGATTTGGCTAAAACCAATTTGAAAACTGCTATCGCTAACGAACCAAACAATGAATTGTTGCATTTTGCTCTAGGTACAGTTCATGAGGCTTTGAATGAAGGTGATGAAGCTATTGCAGCTTACAAAAAAGCTGTTGAAGTGAAGCCTGATTACTTTGATGCTTATTACAACTTAGGGGCGTTTATTTTTAACCAAGGTGTTAACTACAACAACAGCGCAAATGAGTTGGATTTTAGAACTCAAAAGAAGCAAATTACAGCCTTAGAAGCGAAAGCTGACGAAGCATTCAAAAGCGCTATACCATATCTTGAAAAAGCTCACGAAATTGATGCTACTGATAGACAAACTATGCAGTCGTTATCTCAATTATATGTGCGTATGGGTATGAACGACAAGTATAAAGTGATAAAAGCTGAATTGGATAAATAATTCGATTAACTATATTTTTATTGAGAAAAAGCTGGATTTATTCCAGCTTTTTTTGTTTGTGGGATTTCAACTTGTTTTAGCTTGATAAACTACTAAAGTTGAATGTAATTGGACATTTAGCTGTGTCAGATTCCAATTTTTAGGGGTGATTCAATAATAGAGTCAATTTTTTTTGAACTGCTTATTCTAATGCTATTCAGTAAAATTTGAATGATAGTTGAAGTTTAGTAGCAACTATATTGAAATATTTCGTCTTTTTATGCTGTAACATAGATTATGATGAAATATATATCGATTTTAGTATTGTTTTTGATCAGCCAAGTTGTTTTGGCTCAAAGTCCTTTTTGTACTCCCAATTTTACAGGTGGTAACAATGTAAACCTGTGTATCAATAAGTTTGAGCTCTCTTCTTACACGACAGGCACAGGTTCAGAGGGAAATGCAGCGGATAACTATCAAGACAATAGTTCAGTAAGCGCTGGTGAATTGTGCGCAGGGGCAACTTACAAATTGAAATTGAATGTGCAGAGGAGTATATTTTATGTGGATAATCCTGGCGGACCAGCTTATATTCATGCCTGGGTTGATTGGAACAATGATGGTGTTTTAACAGGAGAGGGAGAAGCTTTTAACTTAGGTGAAGTTGCAACTTCAACTACGGCTGGAGGTGGACTTATTGAAGTGAATGGTACTGATCCACTTGCTTCTATTCCGGCGGATGTTGAGTTTGATTTACATGTTCCTAGCCATGTTAGTGGAGAAGTCTATATGCGTGTAGCAGTCATACAGTCTTTATCGCAAACTAGTTGTGATCAATTTAATATTGGTGAAATGGAAGACTTTAAGGTTTCCGTTACCAATTACGGTAGTTTAAATTATGACTTTTTAGAGGTTTCTAATTTAGATTCGATCGATGTTTCAGTAACAACAACAATACCAACAGACCCGATTTCTTGGGAATTTCTTCAAAATGGTCAATTTGCAATTCAAAATGCCTTATCTGGACAGAGTAGTATCAAATACAAACCAGGCAAAGAACTAAATATTGTTCGCGCATTTGGCCCACGCGCAACTTGTTTGTTGGATACTTCAGGATTAACTAATGCGTATACCAACAATCTATCCGTTGTGAAAATTGGAAATACGGACATAAATGTGGATCAATCCTCAGTATGTTTGGGAGATTCGGTGAACACTAGTATTAAGTATAGAAACGAATTAACGCTTTTTGAAAATGCATCTGTAACTACGGTAGCGCCATTGCAAGGGCCTGTGGAAAGTGTGATTAATGTTGATAAGGGGGATGTTTTAGATCATACTTCATTAAACAAGGTGTGTATTAACTTCACAACAGATTACATGAATGAGATGTCGTTTGTTTTACAATCACCTTCCGGCAAGAGAGCTATACTTAGCGTGCGAAATGGAGATGATGATTTAACTCCTGGAGATTATAACTTTTGCTTTAGTGATTCGGCTGGATTGGATTTTATAAATGGTTATTCGGCAGCACTTAACGATACTTTTACACCAGCTCAATCTTTGAACACATTCAATAGAGAATCACAGCAGGGAGATTGGTCGCTTTATTCTTACAGTGATTATTTTTATGGAACATATGTTTTAAATTCATGGTCACTAGAGTTTGGGCATCAATCTTTTGAAGGGTGGAATAGCGATGCTAATTATGAAGACGCTAGTCTTGATTCTGCAAAAACACAGGTGAATGCTGATAGTTTCTTTAAGGCAAATTTTAATTCTTATTATGGAAGTGCATCTGATTCCGTTCATGTCATGGTTGTTCCTTCAGAGGATGTGAAAATGGATAAACTTACAATGGATGTAACTAATGTTTGTCCGGGTGCGTCGTCAGTATTTAGATCAACTCTTGCAACTGGACATTCAAACGTTTATTATGATTGGTATTTAAATGGCGAGTTGCAAGAAGGCGAACATGAGGATACTGTGTTAATCTCAGGATTAAATGATGGTGATGTTGTAAAAGTAATTGCCGATATGCAAAACTTGTGCAACACCAGCAAAGATTCATTAACGATTTCAGTAATAGGGCAAACTTTTCAAGATGCGGAATTGAGTGTCAATCAAAACAAAGAATTCCCTTTATGCGAAAATGAAGACTTATTAGTTGCAGTTGAAATCGTCAATGGAGACCCTAACTATAGTTCTGAGTGGCTTGTAAATAATGTAAGTGTAAGTCAAAATTCGTCAACTTATAATTGGATGAATGTTAGCAATAACGATTCGTTGATCTACCATTACACACAAACAAACGCTTGTGGTAAAGTGCAATCTTTCAGCGATACCATTGTGTTCGAAGGTATTGTAAGGGAAGATCTTAATACGGTTATGAACATGAACGATGGCGTAGTCTTTTGTCAAAATCAAAATGTTTCATTTTATGTAGATGTAAATGACCCTAACATGTCAGCAACGTATACATGGTTATTGGATGGTGATGATTTAAACAACAATACCAGCGAATTTGAAAGCAATTCATTGAACGTTGGTGGGCATACAATAGATGTTATTTACGAACCAAATGGAGGATGTTATAACCAACAAAGCTCAGTTTCAACGGTTAATTTTGCTATCGACCCATTAAGAAATACTGAACTAGAAATAGGCGGCAATGTGGAGTTTTGTCCAAATGATTTGTTGGTATTTACTATCAAGGATAGCGCAAATTTAGGCGCTGGTGCATTGTATAGTTGGAAAGAAAATGGGATTGACTTGCCTAATGAAACATCGTCTTCAATTACGGTGTTGAATCCTGTAGCTGGAAATACATATGCCTTAGAAGCAATAAGCGAAGTGAATTGTGCAACACCAGCTATTGTAATTTCAAATGAATTAACGGTTGTAGAAACAAAGTTGAAATCGTTGAGTGCTGATTTTGATGATGCTATTGAGGCAGAATACTGTGAAAAGTCACAATTTGTAAACAGTGCCATATTAAATGGCGATGCAATTCTTTCATCAGCTCAATGGAATGTTAACGGAACGAAACAAGCGGAAGGAAGTGATATTGATTATGAGTTAACCTCGGGTTTAACAACTATTGAATTCGTATTCGATTACGATAATGGTTGTGGTGTAATTGAAACGGGGTCAATTTCTGAGACTTTTGAAGTTTTTGCTCCTGCCGATACGGTATTTCAAGTATTACAAAATAGTACTGAGTATGCTGTCCAATTAACAAATGCTTTCAATGAAGCCAATACTTCGTACCAGTGGTTGCTGAATGGTGAGTTTTTGAGTAACGATGCTGAACCCGTATTTGAATTGATTAATGAAGGCAGTTACACCCTATGTATGTCAACCAATAGAGGCGATTCAAAAATATGTCCTTCTGAAAAATGTCTTGAATTTATTTACATAGGTATTGACGATGCTGATTTTTCAAATACTATTGAATTATTCCCTAATCCAGCAACAAATCAACTGAACGTTAGTGGTGTTTTTGCATCTGAAGTTGAATACAAAATCTTGAATGTGCAAGGTCAAACTGTTTTGGATGGAAGATTGAAAATGGATGAGAAAGGAATTGAGTTGAATCAATTGCAGTCAGGTGCATATCAGATAGTTATAGTAGCCAACAAAAAGGTTGGTATAAAACGATTTGTGAAGATGTAAAAGCGAATTTGTCTAGTGATAGATGAGTATTGTAAATTAAACCACCATTGATGCATAGTTGCAATTGAACTATTCATTGATGGTGGTATTTTATTATCGATTAAAGCAACTTTTTATAGGATTTTAGGTCTTTGGGTGTAACTTTGGCCCTATGAATAAGTTTTTTACTTTTTTTATCATTCTATTAAGTGCTTTTGGACAAGCGGTAATTGCCCAATCCATCGCTAGCTGTACTCCTTCATTTGGTAATGCTGCCTATGATACTTACATTACAAATGTACAATTTGGTTCAATTAACAATAGTCATAATACCACCACAGGAAGCCCTGATTACACCTATTTTAATACCCAAATTGCTACTGTTAACCAGTGTCAAACTTACACCTTATCGGTTTCGTCAGAAGTATTTGGAGGTAGTAGTAATGCAAGTGCTTATATAGATTTTAATGCCGATGGCGATTTTAATGATCCAGGCGAATCCTTTAATTTAGGAGAAGCTGGTCAAACGAGTACTGCTCAGATTACAATTCCAGAAACTTCTCCATTAACGCATGTAAGATTAAGAATTGTAGTAAATGAGAATGCAGCTGCAGGAGCTTGCGTAAACGATACATATGGAGAAGGCGAAGACTATCAACTATTGATTAAGGCAGGTGTAAATATGTCCTTTGTGTCTGCCAGTGTATCCCAAAATGCCTTGGGCGTTGTTAAGCAAGCAGAGCTAAAAAGAGAAATATTAAGAGTAAACGTGGTTACAAAGGATGCGTGTAGTCCTATTGATGTTTCAACAATGAATTTCGCAACCACTGGTAGCACCGATCCATCCGATATTGCAAGTGCAAAATTGTATTACAACACAGGTAATAATTTCGCTACAGCAACAAAGGTTGGGAGTACTGTTAATAACCCAAATGGAAATTTTGCGATTACAGGTATTAACAACGACGTTAATGGATTGGTCGTTGGCAATAACTATTTTTGGTTGGCTTACGATATTGAAAGCAGTGCTATAAATAAAAATATTGTTGACGCTGAATTGCTTGACCTTATAACTAATGAAGGTGGCGCGAGTACTGAAACGGCCTCAAACTCAAATCCAACCGGTTCTCGAGAAATAATTTATCAACATTGTGTTCCTGTTGTAGATGCTGCCGCTACAGGAGACGACTTTGAATTGAATTCATATTCTATTGCCAATTACACAAGTAGAGCA
>TARA_R110001592_G_scaffold57536_14_pt1 | contig 46083 bp, 41 predicted proteins | sample TARA_R110001592 | Tara Oceans TARA_R110001592 (sample SAMEA4398387) | marine metagenome | biome: Polar Biome; feature: [SRF] surface water layer (ENVO:00010504); material: water (ENVO:00002006), including particulate matter (ENVO:01000060) such as... | depth 5 m | reverse complement strand
CCCGCCGCAGCGCCAATCGCAAATGAGGCGGCGTAAAATAGCGGATTTAAATGACTGGTATGGCTTTGAAGCTCGTGCAGGCGTTGCTCACACCAGGCAAGATGGTCAATTTCTTCGGCCGCGGAATGTTCCATAGAGGCTTTAACATGGGCATTTTTTGCTGTTAGTGCCTGGCCTTGGTACAGGGCCTGTGCGCACACTTCGCCGGTATGATTAATTCGCATTAAGCCGGCGATATGGCGACGATCCTGGTCGGCACTGGGCGAGCTGCTAATGTGTTGAGCAGGGCTTTGGCGCCGGGCAGTACTACTGCCTGTAACAAGGGTTTTTAGACTTCGATCTGCTCCCATCAGGGCGCGATCAAGTAAGGTGTATTGTCGAGTCATGGCCTTGACCTCCGGAGGATATTGTAGCCGAATTAGGGAGTCATGACTTGTTTTTCTGATAGCCGGTCCAGCGTTTGATGGCCTCGGCAAGTTCCCATAAGCGGATTGGTTTTACCAAATGTAGATCCATTCCCGCGCGCAAATAGCTGTCGCGCTGCTCGTCTAGGGCATTGGCGGTTAAGCCAATAATGGGAGTGCGCTCGCGCTCTTCGTCTTTTTCAAACTGGCGGATTTGGCGAGTCGCTTCATCGCCATCCATGATCGGCATTTCGATATCCATGATCACCACGTCAAAGCGTTTGCGCATAAATATATTAACCGCTTGCTGGCCATTTTCAACGCGATGCACGGTGATTCCGAGGCTGCTTAGCATGCGGGTTAGGACTTGGGCGTTGGTGGGATTGTCTTCGGCGATTAAGCATTCCAATGAATTTAAGGTGAGGGCATCGGTTTGGTATTGATCGGGCAAGTGGCTAACCGCATTGGCGTCAAAGTGACATTCGGCGAGCAAGGCGCTGCGCAGAGCAATGCCGGTGAGCGGCTTGCTTAGCACTCGGCGGATACCCGCGGCGCGCAGTTTGTCGCGGTCGAAGATGATGTTGGCGTGAGCGAGCATCAGGCCTATGGGCGTGTTTCGTTGATCCTTGGTTTCGTCGTATATTCGCTGAGCTAGTGTTAGCCCGCCACCTGGTAGAGTGTGGTCGATGAGAATAATGTCGATGGGGGCGTTTAGGAGCGACTGATTGCGGATAGTGGCGATTGCCGCGCTGTCGCTATTGGCGGTAAATGCGGGCATTCCCCAGTTGCTGCACTGTTTGCTAACGACTTTGCAGAATGTCTGGTTACTGTCTACAACTAGTATCCGCTTATTACTCAGTAAGCCCGTGCGAATTTGCAAAGTATTAGCGTCATCATTATTCGGCACCCCCAACTGTATAGAAAAACGCAGAGTGTGCACCCCGGTAGGCGATGTTCGCACCGCAGCGCTGCCGTTCATTCGTGCTATTAGCTGTGAGACGATGGCTAGACGGGTATTGATGATGCCGTCTTGCTCAGACGTTGAGCCGTTAAGGGCGAGTTTTTCCAGCGTGCTAAAGGGTTTGCCGCGATGGCTTAGTTCAAAGTTGAGTAAGCCTTGTTTAAGGCTTGAAGAGTAGACTTTGAGGAGGATATAGCCTGATTCATAGTGTTCAAAGGCATTATTCATCACGTGCGACAGTAACTGGCGAATGCGCGAGGAATCGCCGATAAGCTTTTCGTTTACATTGCTATCAATGTCGCAAATAAATTCTAAGGATTGTTCGGCGGCAATATTGCGGAAACCGGAAACAGATTCGTCGATAATTTCCGGCACGCTTAATAGCTCATTGCTGAGTTCAATGTCATTTTCGTTAAAGCGGGTCGCTTGACTGGCTTCTTCCAGTAATTGCAGGAGTTCGTGGCCGGAGCGTTGCAGGGTGCGCACGTGGTCTTCTTGATTGGCGGTGAGCCGGGTCTCCTGCAAGAGTTCTGAGACACCGAGCATGGCGCTCATTGGTGTTCGAATGTCATGGGTTATGCGCGCGAGAATGTCGGTTTTGGCACGATTGACGGCGCCCAAGATGGTGATACTTTGCTCGTCTAGATTCTGTTTGCGCTCGCGCTGGTGATGCCGGACGATTAATAGCGCGGTGTGAGTGGTGCCGGTCACAGTGGCCAAGAAGATTAAGATCAAGTTGGTGCTGGTGGCAGTGATGATCGAGAGGCTATAACTAAACATTGTTAAGCTTAGAATCAACACGATTAGAATTCGCGCGACTATATAGTAAAAAATCAGTCGGTTGTAAGTTTGGAAAAAGGAGCTAAGGGCAATAAATAATAGCGCGATGGAGTTCAGCGGGAACAGTGTGTAGATGGTGATGACCGCCGTAGTGTCATTGCCGATGATGCTGAGTGCCACACCCACGATATCGACGATGATCAATAGGCGAATGATGGTGGGCCACCGACCGGGATTGCCGAGTGGGAAAACCGGAAGTCGCAGCGCGTAGACTAAATCAACCAGACTGATACCTAAAATAACCAGGATAAGACCGTAGCCATTCCACGGGGGTAATAATCCTTGCGGGGCGCCAATATAGCCCCAGGCAGTGACTTGCCCGCTAATAACAAGCAGGGCGTAGATCGCGGTAATAAGAAACAGCGAGTCACGGTGTAGCACCGCGTTGATGAGATTGAATACCAGCAGGTTGATAAGAATGCCGAAAAATAATGCGTTAAGGAATTCCCGCTGGCTGACATCACCCAGAAAACTGGTGTAATCGTGCAGGGTTAGCTCGAGCTGGCGGTCGAAGGGATATTCGAGGGAGAGGTAGTAGCTGGTACTGCTGTTGGCGTTCACTGGAATAGAGAATAGAGTTTCGGTGCGAATTAAGTCGTCGGTGGACATTGGCGCGATGTGTTGTCCAGCTTCTGTGTATAGCTGGGCTGCGTTGAGATCTACCGGCATGACTTGTAGCAACTGCTGGATTATTTCATTACTGGTATTGCTGAGGGTGAAGCGAAACCAATATCGGCCAATGCTCTGGGATAGATTGAAATCACCATTTTCTGCGGGACGAAATTGGCGATTAACGGCGGTGCTTAAAATATCTTCGATGTGGTAGAGCTTATTTGGGTCTTCGATGAGGTCGCTGAAACCATTGAGCGAGATTGCGCCCTGATTTGAGGTCACCGTTAAGACTGGCGCTGCGTGTGCGGTAATAGATAGCAGTAGCAAAACCGCACACAGCAGGTGTTTGGCCAGTTTACTCTCGGGCAATGGCGCGGTAAGCAATGTCGTTACGGTAGAAGGCATCTTGCCACTTTATCTGTTTGGCAATTGAATACGCAAGTTGTTGTGCGGCACTAACCGTGTCGCCCAATGCGGTTGCGCAAAGTACTCGGCCGCCGTTAGTGACTAAATTGCCGTTTTCCAATTGGGTGCCGGCGTGGAAAACTTTACCACTGCTGCTACCCTCGGGAATACCGCTAATCACATCACCCTTGTTATAAGCGCCGGGATAGCCGCCCGCAGCTAGTACCACGCCGACTGCTGGGCGAGGATCCCAATCGGCACTGACGCTGTCTAGTTTGCCGGCTATTGCCGCGAGGCACAGCGCCACTAAATCTGATTGCAGGCGCAACATAATCGGCTGCGTTTCAGGGTCACCAAAACGACAGTTGTATTCAATGACCTTGGGGTCGCCGTTGGCATTGATCATTAGACCGGCATATAAAAAACCAGTGTAGCGATTGCCTTCACTCGCCATGCCTTTCACTGTGGGGATAATGACCTCATCCATAATCCGCTGGTGGATTGCGGGTGTCACTACTGGCGCTGGGGAGTAGGCGCCCATGCCGCCGGTATTGGGGCCGCTATCGCCGTCGCCAACCCGCTTGTGATCTTGGCTGGTGGCCATAGGCAAAATATTTTCGCCGTCTACCATCACAATAAAGCTGGCTTCCTCGCCTTCTAAAAATTCTTCAATGACCACGCGGCAGCCCGCATCGCCAAAGGCATTGCCGGATAACATGTCGCGCACCGCATCTTCTGCTTGCTTGAGGGTTTCGGCAACAATAACGCCCTTACCTGCGGCAAGACCGTCGGCCTTTACCACAATCGGCGCACCCTGCTCACGGAGATAGGCCAGTGCCGGTTCAAGCTCGGTAAAGTTCTGGTAGCTGCCGGAGGGAATATTATGACGGGCGAGAAAATCCTTGGTAAAGGCCTTTGAGCCCTCTAGTTGAGCAGCACCTTTGCTGGGGCCAAAGCAGGGAAGGTTGCGCTCATTAAAGTAATCAACCACGCCATCGACTAGGGGGGCTTCGGGACCAACAATGGTCAGGCCGACATTGTTACTGGCGGCAAAGTCTGCCAGCGCGGCGAAATCATTGATGGCGATAGCGACGTTTTCAACGCCTTGCTCAAGTGCGGTGCCAGCGTTGCCGGGCGCGACAAAGACGGTGGCGACGTCGACAGATTGAGCGGCCTTCCACGCTAGCGCGTGCTCGCGACCGCCATTTCCAATAATCAATACATTCATGGTTTCGCGACACGTTGAACGCAATATAAATGATTCGCGCCCTCTGACGTGTACTTCCTCCTGCTACAAATAAGAAGCGGCTGGCTTTAGCCGCCATAATTACGATTGAGCGCCCCAGAGGGCACTCGACAGATTTTTTCTTTCTTAGTGGCGGAAGTGACGCATGCCGGTAAAGGCCATGGCGATGCCGTGTTCATCTGCTGCGGCAATCACTTCATCGTCGCGAATAGAGCCGCCGGGCTGGATAACACAGGCAATCCCATTGGCAGCGGCATTGTCTAAGCCGTCGCGGAAGGGGAAGAAGGCATCTGATGCCATGACGGCACCTTTAATCGTAAGGCCTGCGTGCTCAGCCTTAATTGCGGCGATACGCGCAGAGTTAATGCGGCTCATTTGGCCTGCGCCGACACCAATGGTTTGACGATTTTTAACGTAGACAATGGCGTTTGATTTCACGAACTTCGCGACTTTCCATGCAAAAATCATATCGTGAATTTCGCTTTCTTCGGGCTGGCGTTTAGTCACAATTTTCAGGTCGTCGGCACCGATCATGCCAAGATCGCGGTCTTGCACAAGCAGGCCGCCGTTAACACGCTTATAGTCGAATGCTGGGTTGCTAGCACCCCATAGACCACAGGTGAGCAGCCGCAGGTTTTTCTTTTCTGCGACGATGGCTGCCGCTTCTTCGCTGACGCTGGGGGCAATAATAACCTCTACGAATTGACGGTCACAAATCGCTTTTGCGGTGGCCGCATCGAGTTCGCGGTTAAAGGCAATAATACCCCCAAAAGCGGATTCAGGGTCTGTGGCAAAGGCCAAATTATAGGCTTCGTGAATACCGTTTAAAGACACTGCCACGCCGCATGGATTGGCGTGTTTAACGATAACGCAGGCGGGCTTAACGAAGGACTTAACGCATTCTAGTGCGGCGTCGGTATCGGCAATATTATTGTATGACAGCGCTTTGCCCTGTAGCTGAGTAGCTGTTGCGACTGACGCTTCGCTAGGGTGGCGCTCAACATAAAATGCAGAATCTTGGTGTGGGTTTTCACCGTAGCGCATGTCTTGGGCTTTAATGAACTGGCTATTAAAGGTGCGCGGAAACTTCTCAGTGCCACCTGGTACCAGGCGGCCAAAATAATTGGCGATCATACCGTCGTATGCGGCGGTGTGCTCATACGCTTTGATGGCTAGATCAAAGCGAGTGGCGTGAAGAGTACAGCCATCGTTGGCGCGCAATTCGTCTAAAATAGTTTGGTAATCTATGGCGTTAACAACGATCGCCACGTCGCGATGATTTTTAGCTGCCGCCCGAACCATAGTGGGGCCGCCAATATCGATATTTTCGATGGCGTCTTCCAAAGTACAACCGGGTTTGGATACGGTCGCTTCAAAGGGGTATAGATTGACAACAACCATGTCGATGGCGTCGATGCCATGCTCGCTCATGATACCGTCATCAATGCCGCGACGCCCCAATATGCCGCCGTGGACTTTGGGGTGTAAGGTCTTCACCCGGCCATCCATCATTTCGGGGAAGCCGGTGTAATCAGACACTTCCGTTACCGCAATGTCGTTTTGATTCAGCAGAGCATAGGTGCCGCCAGTAGAAAGCAGCTCTACACCCAATTGGCTGAGTTCACGGGCGAAATCGACAATGCCGGATTTATCAGAAACACTGATAAGGGCGCGTTTAACGGGGCGGGCCTGGTTGTCTGTAGTCATGCCTAGTGGGTTACCTTGAGTTTAAATAATAGCTACGGGGAAGCGGTGTCGAACGGTATTACAGTAAATCGTATTGTTTGAGCTTTTTGCGAAGGGTGCCGCGGTTCAAGCCCAGCATCTGAGAGGCGCGGGTTTGATTGTTGCGGGTGTAGCGCATCACCTCTTCGAGCAGTGGCGCTTCTACTTCTGAGAGCACCATATTGTAGACATCGCAGACGTCTTGGCCATCGAGGGTGGCAAGATAGTTGTTCAGGGCAATCGCCACGCTGTCGCGCAGGGTTTTTGCTTTACTGATGTCGTCGTTAGCGGCGGTTGTTGGGGCGGTGGTGGTTTCGGCGACTGGGGCGCTGTCTATGCTGGTTAAATTCATGCTGCGGCTTCCTCTAGGTTTTGTTCGTGCTGTTCAAAGTAGTGATGTACAGCATCTTGTTGTGCACTGGTGGACTCAAGGCGGTTGAATAGGCCGCGGAAACCAGTGGTGGGGTCGAGCTCCTGCAAATACCATGCACAGTGTTTACGTGCGATGCGCAGTCCTTGGTGTTCACCGTAAAACCGATAAAGGGCGCTGAGATGATTCAGCATTACCTGTTTTATTTCCCCTGGTGTTACTGGGGCGGCTAGCTTGCCGGTCGCCAGATAGGTGTTGATCTCGCGGAACAGCCAGGGCTTACCCTGCGCGCCGCGGCCTATCATTACACCGTCGGCACCGGTGTAATCCAATACCTGCTTGGCTTGTTGTGCCGAGCAAATATCGCCATTGGCAAATACCGGAATATCGATGGCCTGTTTTATTGCCGCGATGGTGTCATATTCAGCATTCCCTAAATAGCGACACTCGCGAGTTCTGCCATGCACTGCCAGTGAGCGAATGCCACAATCTTGGGCAAGCTTGGCAATGTCGATTCCGTTGCGTTGGTCGCGTGACCACCCGGTACGAATTTTTAGCGTAACGGGTAGATCTACTGCTGCGACAACCGCAGTTACTATTTCTTTTACTAATTCCGGTTCTCTTAATAACGCCGAACCGGCGGCTTTTTTACAGACTTTTTTTGCTGGGCATCCCATGTTGATGTCGATGATGTCGACACCCATGTCTGCACAGCGTCTTGCTGCATCCGCCATCATTAGCGGGTCTGCCCCGGCAATTTGAACAGCGCGCGGCGTGTTGTCGTCATGGGCTAGGCGCAAATAACTCTTGCGGGTGTCCCATAGTGCGGCGTCACTGATCAGCATTTCGGATACGGTTAAGCCGGCGCCGAACTCGCGGCACAGGCGGCGAAAGGGCAGATCGGTAATACCTGCCATTGGCGCCAATACGGCACGGGCAGGAAGCTTGTGAGGACCAATTTGGATCATCGCCATGCCCGTAAAGGGAAATTAACCGTGGGAAAACAGGGCAGCTATAATACTCGTTCAAAGACGCCACCGGAAGTCTTGCGCTCAAAAAATAACCAGTTTTGAACGTAAAAAATCGGCTTTACGGCAGCAGCTGTAACTGGTAGTTAACTGCTGCTGGGCCGGGGTCGACGATTTCTAAAGCGATGTGAACGGGTTGCTGGCTTGCCAGGCTGGCGTCGGCTGTGAGTTCGCCAGCAAGGTATTCCGCCGGCTTGAATGAGCGGGTGGCAATGGTGCGGTCGTTAATATCGCTAAAGCGCAGCTGTAATTCAGGGAAGCTGGTACTGGCTGGTCCGCGGTTTAGCAAGATGGTGTCGACCAAAAGTGCATTGTCTATTGAGGGGTGCTTGCGGACCACCAGCTTGGTGCTGACAACATCGGTTACCGCCGAACTACGTTTTTGTGCTGGGTCTTCACAGATTGACGGATGCAGCGGGCAAAGTTTACGGAGCTCGTCCCCGATGGGGCTGGCGAAGAGGGCGGCTTTTTGCCAAAGTGCAATTTGCCCGATAAGTACCACAAGGGCGATGGTGTTGGCGACTAGCCAAAACCACTGGACGCCGCCGCGACGCGGCTGGTGGTATTCAAAGTCGTGATTGACGGTACTTAGGCCCGTCAGCAGGTCTAACTCTGGTGGTTCGCCGCTGAGGGCGCCATCGTCCTCGGCGTTTAAGTCTTTTAATGTGGTGTCAATATTCGGCGTTGGCGACGGCGCTTGCTCCAGCTCACGATCAGTGTTGAGTGTCTTGTCGTCTAGGTCTGTTAGCAGTATCGAGGCATCGGTGTGTTCATCAATGCCGCTGAAAATACTCATGCAGACACTGCACCTCACTAAGCCGTCCGCAAGTAGCAGCTGCTCGGCTTTTACTCTAAACCGGGTTTTGCATTGCGGACACTGAATGCTTTTTGGGGTGGTATTTATTGTATTCATCTCGGTGTTTCGTCGCTTTAACTATGGTTTTTAGTGCCGGATATCCTAACCCACTCGTCTTTTGTGGTCAGATTAAGCGCGTTAAACCACTCTTGATAACAGCCCATTAGCTCTTCGGCTTGGCTTTGTAATATACCCGATAAACAAATGGCTGCGCCCTCGCTGAGCGTGGCCGCAAGGCTCGGTGCCAATGAGGTTAATGGACCGGCAAGAATATTTGCGACCACCATATCACCGTGTAAGCCTTTGGGAATATGCTCGGGAAGTAGACATTCGATGCGGGTGTCGTCGATATTATTGCGGCGGGCATTGTCGCGGGTGGCCAGTAGCGCTTGCGGATCGTTGTCCACCGCGATGACTTTCTCGGCGCCGAGGAGCAGGGCGGCAATACCTAAAATGCCAGAGCCGCAGCCATAGTCGATCACTGTGAGTCCGCTCAGATCTTGTTGGTCTAGCCACTGCATGCACAGCCAAGTTGTGGGATGCGTGCCGGTGCCAAAGGCGAGACCGGGATCAAGTAACAGGTTTACCGCTTTGGGGTCGACAGGCTCGCGCCAGCTTGGGCAAATCCACAGACGCTCGCCGCATTGAATCGGATGATAGCTGTCCATCCATTCTCTAATCCAATCACGGTCTTCTAATATTTCTATGCGCAGCGCAGGCAGTGCTTGGCCGTAATAGCTTTGCAGCTCGGCGAGTGTGGCTGTCATATCGGTGTCGGCGGTGAACAAGCCTGTCACTCGGGTGTGTTGCCACACTGGGGTTTCACCTACGCCGGGTTCGTACACCGGCTGGTCGGCATTGTCTTCCATAGTTACGGCGGCGGCACCTACGTCCAAGAGCGCGTCTTCGAGTATGGAGGCAGTGGCGGGGTCGGCGTCGAGTCGCAGTTGTAACCAGGTCATGAGGTGCTCTTGTTGTTGAAAATACTATTGCTAATGGCGTTGGAAATGAAAAGGGGTCTATTCGAAAATAGACCCCTTGATATGTTACAGACTTAGCATGCTTAGAGCTTAAGTTTTTTCTCTAAATAATGAATGCTGACGCCGCCTTTTTTAAACGCGGCATCGCGCACTAAGTCACGATGTAAGTCAGTGTTGGTACGAATACCGTCAATGACTAATTCATCGAGGGCGTTGCGCATCCGGCTCAAGGCAATCTCTCTGCTGTCGCCCCAGGTAATAATTTTTGCAATCATTGAGTCGTAATTGGGGGGCACTGTATAGCCGCTATATAAATGCGAGTCGACCCGAACACCTAGGCCGCCGGGTGCATGATAATGCTTTACAAGGCCGGGGCAGGGCAAAAAGGTTTTGGGGTCTTCAGCGTTGATACGGCATTCAAAGGCATGGCCTTTGATTTTGATATCGTCTTGGGTGATTGATAATTTCTCGCCGCTGGCAATCAGCAATTGCTGTTTGATGAGGTCAATGCCGGTCACCATTTCGCTGACGGGATGTTCAACCTGAATACGGGTGTTCATTTCTATAAAGAAGAATTGGCCGTTTTCATAGAGAAACTCGAAAGTTCCGGCGCCGCGATAGTTTATGGCGATACAGGCATCAACACAGGACTTGGCAACTTGATTGCGGATCTCATCTGGAATGCCTGGCGCGGGTGCTTCTTCAAGTACTTTTTGGTGACGGCGCTGTAGCGAGCAATCGCGGTCACCTAAATGGATTGCGTGACCTTGACCGTCGGCCAAAACTTGAATTTCTACATGACGCGGGTTTTCGAGGAATTTCTCGATATAGACTGTCTCATCACCAAAGGCCGCTTTAGCTTCTGACTGGGTGACATATACCGCATTCAGCAGGGCGGCTTCACTGTGAACAACACGCATGCCACGTCCGCCGCCGCCCGCTGCAGCTTTAATAATAACGGGGTAACCGATACGTTTGGCCACGGCTAGGGTGTGATCATTATCATCGGTAATAGGACCATCTGAGCCGGGCACGGTAGGAACGCCAGCTTTTTTCATCGCTTTGATGGCTGAGACCTTGTCGCCCATCATTCGAATTAGGTCGGGGGTGGGGCCAATGAAAACGAAACCACTTTTCTCAACCTGCTCGGCGAAGTCGGCATTTTCTGCCAAGAAACCGTAGCCGGGGTGGATGGCCACGGCGTCGGTGACCTCAGCCGCACTGATAATAGCGGGTATGTTTAAGTAGCTAGCTGGTGACGGTGCGGGACCTATGCAGACCGATTCGTCGGCTAGACGGACATGCATTAGATTGCGATCTGCAGTGGAGTGGACTGCGACGGTCTTAATGCCAAGCTCTTTGCAGGCGCGAAGTATGCGCAGTGCAATCTCTCCACGGTTGGCAATGACAACTTTTTTAAGCATTTGAAATCAATCCCTTTTCGGTATGTTGATCGGACAATTGTTTGTTCCGGTTAGGCCGGCTTTACACAATAGTGATCAGGGATTGATCGAATTCAACGGGTTGTGCGTCGTCTACAAGTATGGCTTCGATCACGCCCGATTTGTCGGCTTCGATCTGGTTCATCATTTTCATGGCTTCAACGATACAGATAACGTCGCCGACTTTGACGTGCTGACCCACTTCTATAAAGGAGGGGGACGATGGTGATGGCGAGCGATAGAAAGTGCCAACCATGGGCGACTTGATAATATGGCCATTGGGCTCTGCTGCTTTTGGTGCTTCTGCCGGCGCGGCGGCTGGTGCGGGCGCAGCTGCTGGGGCTTGCATCATCGGCTGGCCAATATACTGTTGCGCCAGCATACCTTTGGCGGCGCTGTTGCGGCTGATGCGCACAGACTCTTCACCCTCTTTAATCTCTAGCTCGTCGATATTTGACTCTTCGAGTAGCTCGATCAATTTTTTTACTTTTCTAATATCCATAGTCGCTCTCTTGAATAGGCTAAGTTTAATTCTTTATTGGTTTAATTGATCCATCGCTGCATGTAGTGCTAATTGGTAGCCCTGGGCTCCCAGGCCGCAAATGACGCCGAGCGCGATGTCCGAAAAATAGGAGTGATGACGGAAGTCCTCACGGGCGTGCACATTGGACAGGTGCACTTCAATGAATGGAATATCGACCGCCAGCAAGGCATCGCGCAGGGCGATGCTGGTGTGGGTAAACGCAGCCGGGTTAAAAATAATGAAGTTAATACCCTCTGGCCGTGCTAGATGAATACGGTCTATTAATTCGTATTCGGCATTGCTTTGCATTGACTGCAGATGGTGGCCGCGCTCTTTGGCAATAAGCTGCAACTCGGCGTCAATATCTGCCAGCGTGTTGCTACCGTAAACGCCGGGTTCACGCGTGCCTAGTAAATTCAGATTGGGGCCGTGAAGAACGAGTATCGATGCCATAAGTCACTGCTTGAACGTGCCATCTAGAGTGTATGGCGATTGTGCCTTATTTGGTTTTTAGAGTCCAATGCATCTCGTAAATTTTTTTAAGATAGCAGCCGTTGTCTGCAAGTTTGCAGAAGATCGCTGGCGTTTTGCCGACGCCAGTGTTTTCGGTGCTAACACTGTTGGCCGCTAATCTTATCGGTTTAGCAGCTCGAGAATCATCGCTTTGGTCAATACCTGCGGCAGCATGATCTCTGTCGCATTGAGGTCGGCAGGGTAGTAAATATAGAGGGGAATGCCATTGCGCTTATAGTCAGCCAATAGCGAGGTAATGGCGGGGTCGTAGCGGGTCCAGTCGGCGATGACATACTCGACATTATGCTCTGTAAAGGCATCGCGAATAGTGTCGGTGTTGAGCACTAAGGTTTCGTTGGCAATACAGGTAATACACCAGTCAGCGGTTACATCCAGGAATACATTGCGGCCCTGCTCACGCAGCGCTTGTATTTCGTTTTGGTCAAAGTTGCCACTTTTTGATGCGGTGTGATCTGGCGGGGTTGCGAGTGTGGTAGTAACCGCGGCGAGCGCAGCGACGATAAGTACGGCGGCGACTAATTTCTTCTCCTTGCCGTGCAGCCACAGACCAAAGGCGATGACTAGCCAGGCTGACAAGATGAGGGCCATGCCGTCTACACCCGTTTGACGACCGCTTACCCAGATAAGCCAAATGGCGGTGGCTAGTAAGGGAAAAGCCAAAAATTGACGTAGGCTGATCATCCACTGACCGGATTTGGGAAGACGTTGTAAGCCGGCAGGGAATAAGGTTAGCAGTAAGACTGGCAGTGCCAAGCCTATGCCGATACAGCCGAAGACCAGCAGGGCGATAAACGGAGGCTGACTGGCGGCAAAGCCCACTGCAGTGCCCATAAAGGGCGCGGTGCAAGGGCTGGCCACGACAGTGGCGAGCACGCCGGTAAAGAAGCTGCCACTGTAACCGCTTTGGCGACTGAGATCGCTGCCGATATTTGCCCAGCTACCACCGATTTCAAACAGCCCCAGTAGGTTTAAGGACAATACAAAAAACAAGCACGCTAGCAGGGCGACAAACCAGGGTGTCTGTAATTGAAATCCCCAGCCGATGGCTTGCCCGGCCTGTTGCAAGATGATGAGCAAGGCGGCAACCGCAAGAAAACTAATTACGACGCCCGCGCTATAAACAAGGCCGTGCTTTAGTGGGGTGCCGTGATTGGCGTTGGTAAAGCTTAATACTTTAAGTCCGAGTACCGGGAATACACAGGGCATAAGATTGAGGATGGCGCCGCCCAAAATAGCAAAAATTAGCACTAGCCAAAGTGCGCGATCACTATCGTCGTCGCCAGAAAGTGTAATGGCCTTACTTGAGTTCAAACGCGGTGCGCTTTCAACTGCCACGACATTTTGCTGCTGGGGATCAATTTGGTAGTGCTGGGTTTGTGGCGGATAGCACAGCCCGGCATCGGCGCAACCCTGAGAAGTGACACTCAGAGTAAATGTCGTAGCGGGTAAATCCCTTAGGATTATCGTGGTATTGTGATAGTAGACTTCGGTTTCGCCGAAGTTGGGGTCTTGTTTAAGTTTACCGGTTTCAAATTCGCTATTAAGTGCAACCGCTTTGCCGTCGATAAAGGCCTTTAGTGCAAAGCGCTCTTTGTACAGATAGTAGCCATCAGCGGCGGTCCAGCTAAGCAATAAATTTCCTTTATTCCACAGCAATTGTGACTGGTAGGCTTGCTCTACCGGCAAAAATTGCGGGCTGCTATCGCTAAAGCTCACTGCTGACGGAGCAGAAAAAAAGTCGTCTGCTGCCTGACTGTTGCTGGCAAACAGAAAAATAACCAATAATAAAATCTGTTTCATAAATACAATCACTAAGGCGGTGGCGGTATGATACGTTAAATCAGCGGTGTTAGACCGTGAAGTATAACCTTGCTGCCTACCCAGTTGCAGCTTGCTAGAAGATTTGTAGTGTCACGGTCGAATGCTTGGCGCACAAATTCATTAATCGGAGGACGTTGTGGTAAAGATATGGAGGGTGGTAGTAGCGGCGTTGGCGCTAAGCCCATTGGTGGCTCAGTCTATTGAGATTAAAGACGCCTACGTCCGCGGACTGCCGCCAACTCAGCGCAATACAGCAGCATTTTTTACCGTACTGAATGCCAGCGACAAACCGGTTGAGTTGATGGCGGGTCGTTCTGATGCTGCCGAGCGTTTGGAAATTCATAGTCATCAACATCGCAACGGCATGATGTCGATGCAAAAGCAGGCATCAGTTAGTATCGCTGCGGGCGAAAGCCTGGTGTTTGAATCTGGTGGCTATCATTTAATGTTGATTAATCTTACTCGCGCTGTGCGTGATGGTGATCAGTTAAGCTTTAGCCTTACTACTGACGATGGTGAAGAAGTCACTGTGCTTGCACCGGTGATCAGCGTTTTAAAAGAATCGTCCGCTATTAAAGAACATGCAGGGGTGCACCAATAATGAAGCAAAAAATAATGGAACTAAATTCTAGAATTAAAGAAGCCTTGCAGGACTGGATGGGCGACGGTGTGCTGTGGCGGGTGGCAGCGATTGTGCTGCCCTTGTATATATTATTGGTGATAGTGCTGGGTGTTTACTGGAGCTTTACACCGGAGATACCTGCCACTCGCTATATGCAGCAAGATGCGTCCTTGGCGGTGGTGGGCACCGCGACAAGCTCGGCGCTGATTGACGTTAGTGAGGTGCTATTGGATAAACCCGGCGGTTTCATCAGCAATGATGTGACTCCGCCGGGTCTTTTTATGGATAATATGCCCGCCTGGGAATATGGGGTATTGATTCAGGTGCGCGAATTAAGTCGGTCTATGCGTGAAAGCTTTAGCCGTTCGCAATCTCAGTCGCGAGAAGATCGCGACTTAGCGAAATCTGAACCGCGGTTTAATTTTTCCAATAATAGCTGGGCAGTACCCGCGTCTGAGTCTGAGTACCGCCAAGGGATTAAGTATCTCAAGGCTTACCGTCAACGCCTTAGTGATGCAGGTGACCCACAGGCGCAGTTTTACGCGCGGGCTGACAATTTACGGTTCTGGCTGGCGGGGGTAGAATCTCGATTAGGGAGTTTGTCGCAGCGCTTAAGCGCAAGCGTGGGTCGTCCGCGTTTGAACACAGATTTAGCCAATGATCCCAATGCGCGCCAGTCTACGCCGGCGCCTAGTGATGAGCGGGTGAAAACCCCCTGGCTGGAAATAGACAATGTGTTTTATGAGTCCCGTGGCACCGCCTGGGCATTGATCTGTTTCTTGCGCGCCATAGAAATTGATTTTGCCGACGTCCTTGCCGACAAAAATGCCGAGGTAAGTATGCGACAAATTATTCGCGAGCTAGAGGGCACCCAGCAGGCGATGTTTAGTCTAATGGTGTTGAATGGCAGCGGTTTTGGCCTGCTCGCTAATCATTCGTTGGTTATGGCTTCGTATATTACCCGCGCCAATGCTGCGATTACTGACTTACGTGATTTATTATCCCAAGGATAAATGATGAGCTATACAACTTTGATGAAAGGCTGTGTTTTAACGGCGGCGCTGCTGATAACGGCCTGCGCGCAGAGCCCCCAAGCCATTCAGGTGGCGCCGGAGTTCCCCGCCCCGACGCAGGTCAATGGCGACGGCAATCCGGTACATATTCGGGTTAGCGACCAGCGCGCGAATAAAGTGTTGGGGAGTCGTGGCGGCGCCTACCGTGAAACCTCGGTTATCACCCTCGCAAACGATCTGTCTTTACCTGTCGAGACGGCCTTGTCTGCTTATATGGCCGCCATGGGCTACGATGTTAATAGCTTGGATCCAAATACTACAGACGTGCATGTCATTTTTAGCTCCTTGGTTTACGATCATCCTAAGGAAGATGGCCTAGGCTATGACATGGATATGATGGCGGGCGTAGAAGTTGAAGTAAGGCGTGGCAATGAACACTACGAGGGTCGCTACCGTATAAAGCGTAATCAAAAGTTTTTTAATGCGCCCAGCAATTCCCACAACAGTCAGCTGGTGAATGACCTAGTGGCAGAAGTCTTAGTCAGTATGTTTTCAGATCCAAAATTAGTGGCGTTTCTGAAAAGAAATTAAGATCTGATAAATTATTAGAGCGATAAAAAAGGCAGAACTCCTTGCGGGGTTCTGCCTTTTTCGTGCCCGAGCGCGTGTTTTAGGCAAGACGTGCCAATAACTCGCGGTGACGTGGCCCGGCTAGACGCGGGCCGTATTGAGATACCACCTCGGCAGCAGCGAGACTCGCTAATTCGCCGGCTTTCTTAAAGTCGTGGCCGTGGGTGATCGCATAAAGAAAGGCACCTGCAAACATATCGCCGGCACCATTAGTGTCTACGGCTTTCACTTTATGGCCGGCAATGGTGTGGAGCTGTTCGCCATCGAACACCAATGCGCCTTTGGCGCCGAGGGTGATGGCAAAGGTTTTGCTGATCTTTTTCAGCGCAATTACCGCGTCATCAAGTGATTCACTTTGCGCCCAGCCCAAGGCCTCTGCTTCATTGCAGAAAATAAGGTCTACCCCATTGCCGAGCATTTCCGCTAAACCATCGCGGAAGAAACTGACCATGCCGGGGTCTGAAAAACTCAGTGCGGTTTTAACACCGCTGCGCTCGGCAATAGTACGACCGGCAACGGCGGCGGCGCGGCCGGTGTCAGAAGTGACCAAATAGCCTTCGGCATAGAAGTATTCGGAATCGCTAAGTGCGGCTTCGTTGATCTCATCAATGGACAGCGTTGCACTGATGCCCAAGTGCGTATTCATACTGCGTTCGGCATCAGGGCTAATTAAGACTAGGCATTTTCCGGTGACACCGGCGGCCTTGTCGCCGTCGAAATCGGCATCAACACCGGCCGCTTTAATATCGTTCATAAAAAAATCGCCGTGCTCATCGTTGGCGACTTTGCAAGAATAGTAGTTTGTGGCGCCAAAATACGCGGCCGCAACAATGGAGTTACAGGCCGAGCCACCGCTGGTTGAACTGGCATGAACCATATGGCCGCTGAGCTTGTCCAACAATTCTTGTTGGCGAGGCTCATCAACGAGTGTCATAAGGCCTTTTTCAACGCCGAGCGTGCCTAGCTCTTGGTCGCTAATTTCAATTTCGGTATCGACGAGTGCAGCGCCAATACCGTAGAGGTGATATTTTTTCATCTTATTTGCCAGTTACTTGCGGTAAAGTGCCGCTATTATCCGGTTTGAAGATCGATTTGCAATGCGTTAGCGCTTGAATACCGATGACAGGAGCGAGCTGTGGCAGTATTGGCGCTGTATATAAAGTGTTATGTGTATTAATGAATATTATCTGGTTGTGATTCATGGCTAAAAAATCTCCAAAGAACCTTGTTAGTAAGTTTCGAAACATTCGCTGGTTGAGCCTAGGCTTGAAAGTCTCCTTGGTGGGTTTGGTGTTGTTGCTAATTTTATTTGCCTATAGCGACGCCAAGGTACGTGGCGCGTTTGACGCCAAACGCTATGAGCAGCCTGCTAAGGTCTATGCCCGGCCTTTGGTGCTAGCGTCGGGTGCAATTTTGACTGCGTATGAGCTTGAGTCAGAGCTGGGCGAGCTAGGTTATCGCTCAAGACGCTTGGTGAATGAGCCTGGAACCTACTATCGACAGGGCGATCATTTCTCGATATTTCTGCGTCCATTCGCGTTTGCTGATGGTCAACGGCCCGCGCGTAAAATAGAGTTAGAGATGGCCCCGACCACTGTTGGCGTGGTGCGCGATACCTTGGGTGAGCGCATCGCCGAAGAGCAATTAGATCCCATGGTGATCGGTGGGGTGTATCCGGGCCGCCATGAAGACCGTCTGATGCTTGGCCTTGCGGAAGTCCCGCAGATGTTAGTGGAAACCTTGGTGCAGGTTGAGGATCAGCATTTCTATAGCCATTTCGGTATTTCACCGCGCAGTATTGCTCGCGCATTGTTGGTAAATATTAAAGCAGGTCGCACTGTGCAGGGTGGTAGTACCTTGACTCAGCAGCTGGTTAAAAACACCATTCTCAGCAATGAGCGCAGTCTTTGGCGCAAGGCCAAAGAGGCGGTGATGTCGATTCTCACTGAAATGCATTACAGCAAAGATCGCATTCTTGAAGCTTATATTAATGAGGTGTATCTGGGGCAGGAGGGCAATCGTGCGATTCACGGTTTTGGTTTAGCGGCACGCCACTATTTTAACCGGCCTTTAAATGAGTTAAATCTGGCGCAAATATCGATGTTAGTTGGTTTAGTCAAAGGTCCGTCTTACTACGATCCTTGGCGCCACCCCGAGCGCGCTAAAAATCGCCGCAATATTGTGATGGGCGAATTGGCTGAGCAAGGTTGGTTAACGCCTGCGCAGTTGTCCGCCTGGCAGAAAGAGCCCTTGGAATTAGCGAAGACCTCGGCATTGGACGGAGTATATCCGGCTTATGTTGATTTGGTTCGTCGACAGCTTAGTCGCGATTATCAAAGTAAAGAATTACAGAATAGTGGGCTGCGAATTTTCACACCCTTCGATCCGGTATTGCAGCGGCGGGCTGAGAAAGCCACGGTTAGATCCTTGGCGCGGCTGGAAAGCCGCCAAAAAGATCTGCAAGTCGCGATGGTGGTGACGCGGGTTAATAGCGGTGATGTGGTGGCGGTGATCGGTGGCAAACGACCGCGATATGCTGGTTTTAATCGGGCCTTGGATGCCCTGCGCCCCATTGGCTCTCTGGCTAAGCCGGCGGTATTTTTGGCGGCATGGAATCAGCCGCGTTCCTATAATTTACTTACCCGAGTTTCGGACGCGCCGGTCAGTATACCGAATGCCGACGGTTCACTCTGGAAGCCCTCTAATTACGATCATAAATCCCATGGCGATGTGCCTTTGCACACCGCACTGGCGCATTCTTACAACCTTGCCACTGCCCGTTTGGGAATGGAGGTGGGTTTGAACAATGTGATGGATATGTTTCAGCGTTTAGGGATTAAGCGGCCATTGCTAGAAGTACCCTCAATGTTGCTAGGCGCGGCAGAATTGGCGCCTATTGAAGTGGCTGCCATGTACCAGACGATTGCGGCTGACGGACGCTATACACCGCTGCGCACTATTTACGCGATCGCTGACAGCGACGGTAAATTATTGGCGCGCTATCCGCAAAAGCCTAAGCAAGTTGTTAACCCAGCAGCGGTGCATGTCTTGCAATACGCGATGTTGGAAACCGTCCGCGAAGGCACTGGCAAGGGGGTTTACAAGGTTTTGCCAAAGGATTATCGGGTGGCAGGTAAAACCGGGACCAGTAACAAAACCCGCGATTCATGGTTTGCCGGTTTTGCCGGTGATTATATGGCGGTGGTGTGGATGGGTTTAGATAATAATGCGTCAACAGGATTAACGGGGGCCAGCGGCGCGCTAACGGTGTGGCGACAATTTATGGCGGAGGCCAGCACCGAGCAAATGCCCTTCTCCCAGATAGCGGGTGTGGATTACCAATGGGTAGATGGAGAGACGGCCAAACTCACCCAGTCTTGGTGCGAGGGCGCACGCTATATGCCCTTTATGAGTGGCAGCGCGCCGACTGAAAGTGGCGGCTGCGCGCCCGACGGTGAGAAAATGTGGCGCTGGTTTAAAGGCGTCTTTGATTGATTTCAAACGCCTTTATATATTTAAGATTCACGGATTTGGGCGGTATAGCCGCCTTGGTCCGAGGGTACTAAATCCAAAAATTGGTTTATGCACTCCGGTACTTCTTCGCTGCGATGACTCACAAATAGAATCCGAGTTTGGCCGTGGCTGGCAATTTGATCGACCGCACCTAATAGTTTAGATTTCTGTTCATTGTCTAAACCAATACAGGGTTCATCTAAAATTAAAATACGCGGTGATTTCACCATTGCCCGCGCCAGTAAAATCATGCGCTGCTCACCAAAAGACAAGCGATCAAAGCGATGTTCCTTGAGTGGTAATAGCTCAAGTGCCTCAAGCCAAGCGACTAGTAATTGGCGCTGAGTTTCACTGTAATCGGTATACAGGCCTACCGAGTCGAATAGACCAGAAGCAACCACGTCGATGACTTTGGTGCGCTTTAAATTACTCATTTGCATGCTGGCATTGAGCAGGCCGAATTGAGATTTTACCTCCCAAATACTTTCGCCACTGCCGCGTCGGCGGCCAAATAAAAATACTTGTTGGCCGTAGGCTTTGTCATTTTCGCCGCACAAGAGACCGAGTAAAGTGGATTTTCCCGCGCCATTAGGGCCACTGATACAGCAGTGCTGGTGGGGCATTAGAGTCCAATTAATGTCGCTCAATACTTGCTTGCCGCGGAAGTTGACACTGATGTCTCGCAGTTCCAGCAAGGCAGTATCTGCTGGATGAGCTGGCGCTTCGGCAATAGGTAGAGGTTTGGCGTAATGATGGACGGTTTTGGCTTGTCGCTTTGCCTCTGCGGCTGAGCATTCACCAAGGATCTTGCCGTGTGCCATATTAAATACCGTGTCGATGGCATCGGGAATATCGTTGGCGTCCTTGGTGAGCAGCACCAGTGGTGTGCTAGAGCCGACTAGCTCTGCCAATAGGCTATGCATTTCCGCTTGGGCTTTTACGTCTAAGCCCTCAAAGGGGTTGTCTAAAATGAGGGCGGCGGGCTTGGCGAATAGTGCGCGTGCCAGCAGGGCTTTTCGGCTTTCGCCGGTGGAAATATAGCGAATGCCTTGGTCGAGAATATGGCCTATACCCAAGCGCGAGCAGAGATGCTCAAACTCTGCAGTGGCTGGCTGTCCTTGCAAGACAATATTTTTGACGGTGGTGCCAACGTCGAAGGCGTCTTCTCTGGTTTCGCTATCGTCGAATCGACTGTCGCGCTCCATTAGCTCACGTTGTAAATCAAAGGATATATAGGCAATGTCGGCGGGCCCAATACTGTCGGTATAATGCACTTCGCCGCTGTTTGGCCGCAGGGTATCGGTAATGAGTTTAGCTAATGTGGTTTTGCCCGCACCATTGCCACCAAGAATTGCGATGTGCTGCCGCTGCGGCCACTGCCAATTAAAATCGTCAAGGATGGGGTCGAGTTGATAGGCAAAACGAATGTGCTCAAAGCGGACGATTGGGGCAGACATGTGAAACCGTTTAACTGAAAAATAATCGCTAATGATATCATAGAGGAGAGCGCCAATAGAGACCTTGGCGCTCGATCCTTGTGGCTAGCAGCTTAAGCACTCGCCGGGGCTTAGCTCGTAGAAATCAACGATTTGCTGCCAAGCTTGTTCAGCGGTATCCACAATCGAAATCATATTGACGTCGTCAGGGCTGATCACGCCTTCGTCACGTAAAAATTCGAGATTGATCGCCTGGCGCCAAAACTCATGACCAAGGAGGATGACCGGCACCCGTTTGGACTTGCCGGTTTGAATCAGTGTGAGGGCTTCGAAGAGCTCGTCAAAGGTGCCAAAGCCGCCGGGGCAAACAATGACCGCCTTAGCGCGCAGCATAAAGTGCATTTTGCGTATGCCAAAGTAGTGAAAGCGAAAGCAAAACTCCGGGCTAATATAGGGATTGGGTGCTTGCTCGTGGGGCAGTACAATATTTAAGCCTATGGATTTACCACCCGCTTCCATGGCGCCGCGATTTGCCGCCTCCATAATTCCTGGGCCGCCGCCGGTCACGACGTAGAGTTGTTCGCTGGGGTCACAGTTCGATGAGTGCGCGGTAATAAGCTCACCTAAGCGTTGCGCTTGCTGGTAGTAGTGACTATTGCGTTGATCACGTTTGCTCGCGCGGATTTTAGCGGGATCACCGCCGGCCTCGGCGGCTTTGAAGGCAATATCGGCGTCCTCTGGCGATAAAAATCGAGCGCTGCCAAAAATAACGATTGTCGACTCAACGCCGTGCTCCTTGAGGATCATTTCCGGCTTTTGTAATTCTAAGTGAAAGCGCAGGCCGCGCAGTTCCTCGCGCAATAAAAAATCTTGGTCGGTATAGGCCAGTCGATACGCCTCTGGCATGTCTTCTAGCTTGCTGGGCATTTCCTCGCGGGCAGAGGGGAAGTTAGCGCCGCGCAGTTTTGATTTGTTCGCCATTTATTATGTCCTTCCTAGTGACTTGCTCCTTATGCTGCGTCAAGTTGTGTTTGGGAGCAAGGCTTGTTTCGGTGCTACTATTTTAGCTGTAGCGAGTGCTTGTCATTCAGTTTGTAAAGAACATCAAAAAACTCAGTATTTCTTGTGTTGGCTAGGCCAGTAGGTATGATCCTTGCTGTTAAGCGCTGGAATGCAGTGCTTAGCCAAGATCAGAGCCGGTGCGTGCATCTGTTTTTTGGTGCAATATTATAATGACGTAGTTGTAGGTGTTTATGACCCAGTTAGATGACTCATTTATCAAAAATTTTTTAAAACAAGAATCGGCCGGTGGCATTATATTGGTTTTTGCTGGCGCCTTAGCGATGGTGTTGGCGAATAGTCCCCTCGTCAGTTTCTATAATTTATTGATCGACACCCCCGTGGTAGTGCAAGTCGGCGCACTCAAGCTCGCCAAGCCGCTGCTATTGTGGGTGAATGATGGCTTTATGGCGGTGTTCTTTTTACTAGTTGGTTTGGAACTCAAACGGGAGTTCATAGAGGGCGAGCTGTCAGACTACCGCAACGTGATATTGCCGGGCTTGGGCGCTGTAGGAGGCATGGCGGTGCCTGCGTTAATCTATATATTTCTTAACCCCAACGATCCGGTGGCGCAGCGCGGTTGGGCAATTCCCACTGCGACGGATATCGCCTTTGCCTTAGGCGTTTTGAGTCTATTGGGATCACGTGTACCCCTTACCCTAAAAGTGTTTCTAACCGTATTGGCGATATTCGATGATATTGGCGCCATACTCATTATCGCTTTTTTCTACACCAGTAATATTTCGACGACAGCGCTAATGGTCGCGGCGATATGTATTGTGGTGCTGTGGTATTTAAATCGGCGTGGCGTCGATGAGTTTAGCCCGTATCTTATCGTTGGTCTGGTGATGTGGGTTGCCCTAGTCAAGTCGGGTGTCCACGCTACTTTGGGCGGCGTGGTGCTGGCGATGTTTGTGCCCATGCGTGCTAAGGATCCAAAAAAGAGTTCCCCCGCTAAGTCTTTGGAACACGATCTTCACAGTGTCGTGGCGTTTTTTATCTTACCGGTGTTCGCGTTCTGCAACTCGGGGATTAGTTTTAGTGGCATGGGCTTAGAGCATATTCTGCACCCAGTGCCTCTGGGTATTACACTAGGCTTGTTTGTCGGCAAGCAGCTAGGTGTGTTTTTGTTTTGTTGGGTGGGCATAAAGCTTAATTTCACTCGCTTACCCGACGGTATGTCGTGGGCATCCTTGTATGGTACTGCCTTACTCTGTGGCATTGGCTTTACTATGAGTCTGTTTATTGGCTCACTGGCGTTTGAAGAGACGGGTGTTAACCGCATGTTCGATGAGCGCTTGGGGATAATTTTGGGATCGCTGTTATCCGGCGGGCTTGGCTATATTGTGTTGCGCTACAGTTTGAAGGCCGAGAAATAGTTAGAAACGTCGTACTAATCGATGGAGCTTTACGTCAAGTGCGGTGCCGTCTCGCATAGAGTATCTGTCTTTTATGGTGTTGCTACCCTTTGTATTGACCGGCGTTTATGGCGTCGCTATAGGGGCGGGCCGCTCATATATTTACTGGGCGTAGAACTTGCTTGGGGTGTTTTGCAAATTTGAGGAATGGGTAAATACTGATGATTGAGCCTGTATTGGTGGGCGTCGCTTTTTTGGCGGGTTTAGCCTTTCGACGTGTTGGCATGCCGCCGCTACTAGGATATCTATTAGCAGGGTTTTTAGCCGGCGGTTTACAGCTTGGCGATGCAGATGTTATCAATGTGTTGTCGGATGTGGGCATTATCCTGCTGCTATTCACTATAGGTTTAAAGCTTAATGTGCGCGAGTTACTGGCGCCGCAAATATGGGCCACAGCATCTTTGCACACCATCATTGTGGTGCCGCTAACGTCACTAATGTTAATGGGACTAGTGTTGTTAATGCCCGGTATTGGCGGCATGGACACGACTGTTGCCTTGACGCTAGCCTTCGCCTTATCGTTTTCTAGTACTGTATTTGCGGTCAAAATTTTTGATGAGCGTGGTGAGGGCTCTGCCTTACACGCTAAAATCGCGATTGGCATCTTAATTGTTCAAGATATTTTTGCCGTCAGTTATTTAGTTTTATCAGCCGATCGCGCGCCATCACCCTGGGCGTTTGCCTTGCTGGGCTTGCCCTTACTGAGACCGCTGCTGGTGTTTTTGTTAAAACAGGCCGGACATGGTGAATTGCTGGTTTTGTTTGGTATTGCCGTTGCACTCGGGAGTGCAGAATTATTTGAAATGGTTCACCTAAAGGCAGGCTTAGGTGCCTTGTTATTTGGCATTTTGTTGTCCGGCGTGGATAAGAGTGTGGAACTCTATAAGAGCCTCATTAATTTTAAAGATATATTCCTCACTGCCTTTTTCCTTAGTATTGGTTACACCGGTCTTCCTAGCGGTGACATGCTATTGGTTGCCCTGGTGATTGCGTCATTAATTATTATTCGGCCACTGATTTATTTTGGGCTTCTACTGATGTTTCGGCTGCGGGCGCGAACCTCACTACTAGTGGGTCTGTCGTTGTTCAATTATAGCGAGTTTGGTTTGATTGTGGCTGCAATGGCGGTCAAGGGTGGGCAGCTTCCCGAAGTATGGTTAACGACCTTGGCGGTGGCGATGGCCCTGTCGCTGTTTATTGCCGTGCCCTTCAATACCCACGTACATTCACTCTATGCTCGGTTAGCGACTCGTCTGCAGAAAATGGAGCGCAGCGAGCTGCTAGTGCAGGAGCGCCCCGTTGATTTGGGCGAAGCCGAAATAGTGATTTTTGGTATGGGCCGCATTGGCAGTGGTGCTTATGACTACCTGAGTCAGCATTACCCAGATAAGATCGTTGGCGTTGAGGAGAGTGCAGACAAAGCCTTAAAACTGCGCTTGGCTGGTATATCTTGTGTGCCGGGAGACGCCAGTGACCGCGATTTTCTAGAGCGCGCGGAACTCCATCGCCGCAAGATGGTATTGGTCAGCTTGACCAATCATTCTGAAAATGTCGATGTTGTTAAGCTTCTTCAACAGCTTAATTACAAAGGCAATATTGCGGTCGTCTCGAGGTTCTCCGATCAGCAGGAAGAATTGATAAGTATGGGATGCATCACTTTTAACCTCTACGCAGAAGCGGGTCACGGTTTTGCTGAACGAGTAATGGAAGAGATGACCTAAGAGGTTTATCCTAGGGTTTTTAAACATGGTCTTGGCGCGGCGCTGCTCGCGCAGAGAGACTGTGACATATTTAGAATAGCGATTATCCACATTCCCCGGTCAGCTCTTTAATACCGCAGCTTGCTTGCCCATAATACCGAACAGGAACATGATTTTTGTTGGGTCTTTTATCCAGTAATCTAGTTTTGCAGGAGCAATATGGAAAACAATAACCCTTGGTTACGCGCCGAAATTGCGCAATGGCTGCGGGAAGGTATTATCAATGACCAGCAGGCTAATGCTTTGTATGCCCGCTATCCGGCGTTTGTCGCCTATCGTGCCAAAGGTGATGGTGCTTGGGGTAGAGTGATATTTGCATTGCTGGGTGCTGGTGTTTTTGGGCTCGGGGTTATTTTACTGTTTGCTTATAACTGGGACGGCATGGACCGGTATGTAAAGTTAGCGGTGATCGGTCTTGGTCTTCTGGGCGCTCATGGCAGTGCTTTGCTCTTGGCCAAAAACGACAAGTCTAATCCCCGCGTAGTGGAAAGCTTACACATGCTGGGCACCATGCTTTTTGGCGCAGGCATTTGGTTGGTGGCGCAAATTTATCATTTTGACGTTCACTACCCCGATGGTTTTTTACTGTGGTGTCTGGCGGCGCTGAGTTTGGCGTGGGCCTTACCTTCTGTGGCTCACGGGGTATTGGCAACCATTTTATTATTGTTGTGGAGTGGTCTGGAAACCTTTGAGTTCGGCCGGCATGTGCCTATTGCTAGCTTGGTGTTATTGCTGGCTTTGTTGCCCTTGGCGTGGCTGCAGCGCTCGGCGTCTTTATTGGCTGTTTTATTGCTCGCCGTGCCGCTGTCCTATTCGTTCACCGTGTCTGGTATTGGTGAAAAGTATTTCTTTGCTGTTGGCCTCTTGCTGGTGGGGAGTTATTTTGCAATGGCTCGTTTGGTGGCAGTGAGTGCTTATCCTGCAAGTGCAAAGGTATTGACGCTGTGTGGTCGCGTTCTGTGGTTGCCCCTTATTTTTGTCGGCACGTTTACCGGTCTTCCGCTGCTGTCAGGCTTATATGAGTTAGCGGGGTTTGATTCACTGTATATATTGCTGCCCTTATTACTTGCACTAGTGAGCTGGGGAGCTGCGCTACTTCGCGCTAGTACTCGCCCTGCATTAGCCGAACAGTGGGTAGATAGTGGCTTGGTCTTACTGGTATTAACATTTTCGGTGTTGCCTAGTCTGCTGGGCGCTGACGTTAGTGATGTGAGCCGGCTAGTCTTTAATGTCGCATTTTTGGCTTACAGTTTGCTATTCGTATACCGCGGTACCCAGCATCTTCAGGCTCGAGTTTTATCCTTGGGTTGCATTATGCTGGTCGTATTGGGGGCGGCGCGTTTTACCGATTTATTCCAGAGCCTATTGGCGCGTTCAGCGATCTTTTTGTTGCTGGGCTTGCTGCTCTTTATTATCGGTTTGCGTTATTCCAAGCAGAGTACCCGTCGCAAGCTGGAGAAGCCCCGTGCGTAAAGCCTTGATTATAGTTTTGGTGCTCAGTCAGTTTGCCGTGCTTGCGTATATGGCTGCTGAGCGTGAATGGATACGCCACGGCGGTGAAAGGGTGTTTTTGCGAACAGCACCGATTGATCCTCGCGATCCATTGCGCGGCGACTTTGTCCGGCTTAACTACTCACTCAATACCGTCGGTGCGGCGCATTTTAAGTCGTCGCGACCAGCCAGCTCACTGCAGCGTGAAGAGATGATATATGCGGTTTTAAAGCCGGCTTCGACAGACTTGTATGAGCTTAATTATCTTACTGATCACAAGCCTAGCGGCGGTGTCTTTCTGCGCGGTCGCGTGAGTCGAGAAGTAGGCGATGGTCGAATACACCTTCGCTATGGTATTGAACAGTATTTTGTTCAGCAGGGTAGCGGTATTGAAATTGAACGTCAGCGCGGCTCGGGTGATGGCCTGCAAATTCCAATGGAAGTCGAAGTGGCGATAGGTCGCGGTGGTGTTGCGGTCTTAGCAGGATATCGCTGGAGTCAAATCGGCATCCGTTTAGAGCAAAATACTGAGCTTACTAATGATGATCGTGGCGACGGTGCACCGCCGCGGAGCCCGATGTTAATACTCACTCTCAAAAATGTATCAGACGCGTCCTTACAAATTGCCGACAGTGAATTGCACTGCGGATTTTCATTGCAAGCTGAGGGCGATACCGGGCGGCGATACACTATGGCCGACACACGCTGCAGTCCGTATATCTTGGCGGAAGATGACGTTATCACGCTCGCCCCCGGTGAAGAGTATCGAGCGGCATTAGACACCGCCTTGCCGCGTTGGTACGTCTTGCAAGACGGCCTCGCTGGCTCTGGGTCTCTGGCCGCTACAGCGCCAAATGAGCGCTTTCGAATGATCTATCGACCACCCGTTGTGATGCCGGGTATGAACACCGACGCGACCATGTTATGGCAGGGCGAGTTAGCGTCGGCGGCATTCAACGCTCGGGGCAGAGTGGATTGAGTCTGGTTTGGTAGCGGCGGTGGGATATTCTTATTGTTGGGGTTTGCCGCGCTGGAGAATTTCCCTCAATGTCCGCTAACTATAGTCGAAACCCGGGGATGGCTATGATGTGACTAGAGCTCCATGCTGGGCTTCGGTTCCGCCGGCCACTCTCAGTATGTGTAAGGAGAGTGGCGCTTCCTCGCTAGGGCGTTGCAGGTCTGAATGGCGCTACTATGCTATTTCTAAGGTCAGCATTTGCAGGCGTTTGCGCTGCATTTTAAGCGCGTACTCCAGTTCTTGTAAGCGACTGCGCAGCGTGGCGTGTTCCCATGCTTTATGCAGATTGTGCTGCAAGGTTTCTTTTTTGCCTGCAAGATTTAATTGTAGCGCATCTTTCTGTTCGGCTAGGTGTTCTCGCTTGGCGTCCACCCAGCGCTGGCTCACCACATTCCAATCATTCAAGTGATCGCAGAATTGCTGGTATTCCTGCTCTAAAAACGCGGTAAATTGATTGGTATCAGCGCCTTTGCGATTGCGCAGGGCCTGCTCTGCCTTTTTGAATTGCATGGTGATGATGGCGCGCTGGATTTTGAAATCTGGAATTTTACGCAGGTCCCACGTCAGGCCAACCCATGAGGCCGTTTTTATCAGCCACTTGGTGGGGTCGTAATGCCACCAACGGATACCGTTGCGATAGTCATTTTGGAAGATATGGTGGTAATTATGGTAGCCCTCACCGTAAGTGAGCAGTGCCAGAAAGTCATTGTCGCGGGCGGAGTTTTCGTCGGTATAAGGACGGCGGCCCCAAAAATGCGCCAGGGAATTTATAAAGAATGTGGTGTGATGGCTGACGACTAATCGGAGTACACCGGCGAGCAAGATATTTTCGAGCATATGGCCGGTAATAAACCCTAGCGCAACGGCGGGAGCAATATTCATAAACAGCACTAAAGGAAGATAGTAGCGGTGCTGCCACATAACAATTTTATCACGCTGTAAATCTTTGGCGTTGGAGAAGTCGTCTGCGCTGGCAGGGTAGTCACGCAACATCCAGCCAATATGGGAATACCATAGGCCTTTCTTGGCCGAATACGGATCGTTATCCACGTGATCTACATGTCGATGATGACGGCGATGGCCAGAAGCCCAAATAAGAATACTATTTTGGGTGGCAGCGGCGCCAAATAGGGCAAATAACACTTTCAATATGGGGTGAGCTTTATAGCTGTTGTGAGCCCAAAGGCGATGGTAACCTGCCGTAATAGACATGCCGTTAGCGCCCAGAATAAGGACAAAGCCCAGCCAGCCGGTCCAGGTGAAACCTTGGCTAATGCCATACCAGGGCACACCGATCAGGGCGATCAGCAAGGTGCTGGAAAATAATATAGTCTGCATCCAAAGTAGTGGTGGCTTGGTGTCAGCCGCGATGTTGTCGGGCTGTGTTTGCTCGGGCATGAGTGATTGGCCTCGGGTATTGGGTATTCACAGTGATCGATATTTTACAGAAAGCCTGCACTTAAGAACAGTTACCACTTCATGACAATTGCCCCGTGCTGAGAGTCTAACCTTCAGCGGACTATTGAACTTTGTCATTTAGGTCGCCAAAATTACTAGCAAGGGCGGCAGCGCGGCGGGTATTTTGACCGTTTGCAGCTGCCGAAAGTCGCACTGTTCGAATCCTAGCGTACAGGTGAATTTTGCTTGTGGATATGCGCAATTTCCCTGAGCGATATCTAAAGGTAATAGAGGTTCCTGTGACGTGACCTTGTGGTATGGTTATCCCGCCATTCAGTGAAGGCATAGATATGTTGATTGAATCGGCGATGGTGCTTGTATACGAACTTCAAAATAACTAATCAGAAATGGAATCCGATGACGTTTAAATACTTCAGTACACCCTTTAGCTCAGTGCGACCACACCCAGTTAACAGCCTGAATTCATTGCGGCGGATACTCGCATCTGTAGCTATCGGCGGGGTGTTATTTAATACCCAGTCCGCATTGGCGGCCGATGCGGCGCGTCTCGAAGAGGTATTGGTTAGCGCCAGTAAGAAAACTGAGTCGCTACAAGACACCCCAATTTCCCTGACGGTCTTTAATGAAGAGCGCTTAACCGTAGAGGGCATTAGCGGCCTAAAAGATATTGCCAGTAAAGTGCCAGGCCTGACTATTGAGCCGTTTCCGATTAATGGCGGCAGTTTGCGGATCTATATTCGCGGTATTGGTATTGGCGATATTCAGGTGACCCAAGACACGCCTGTTGGCCTGTATATTGATGGTGTGTATATCGCCAGATCCAGCGGTACCTCAATGGATGTGGCTGAGCTGGCGCGGATTGAAATTTTACGCGGCCCACAGGGCACCTTATACGGCCGCAATACCACTGGTGGCGCTATCAACTTAGTAACGCGTCGCCCCAATGTCGATGAGCTCGAGTTTAGTCAAATTGTGTCGGCGGGTGATCGCGCCCTGTTCCGCTCCAAGACCAGCCTCAACCTGCCTATCACTGATTCCTTGGCAGTTAAGTTTGCGTATTTGACCGAGAGCCGAGATGGGTTTGTGGAGAATACCGGCCCCGGTGGTGACTTTGGTGATCGCGAGATTCAAGGCGCGCGTTTTGATTTGGGCTGGGATATTAGCGAGCGACTGCGGCTCGACTACAGCTATGATCGTTCAGAATTAGAATTTTATAATTACAGCTTTCAAGCGGTCACTCCACCTGACCCCAATGGTAATAAGGGGCAGTCCAACGCCATTAAAAATAGTACCCAAGCGCGCAGCCGTTTTGGCGAAAATATGTTGGGTTCATTGGCAACCACCGCGCCGCTAGAAGCCTCAAATAGCGATGTGGAAGGGCATGCTCTAATACTTAGCGTTGACACCGATTTTGGCGTGTTTAAATATATTGGCTCTTACCGCGAGCTAACAGACGCCGCCTACACCGACCTCGGTGGTGGCCTTGGGTCGCCAGATTATCGCCTCGATACTAATCGTTACGATGGCCCGGCAGCGCAGTTTGCGAATGGTGGCGAAACGCCGCTGGTAAGGCCCGAAGTACGGCAAGACCAAAGCTCGCACGAATTACAATTTAGCAGTGCCGTCGATGACTGGGGTCTAGAGTATGTGGTCGGGGCCTATTACTTTGAGGAGTCAGCGGTTGAAGACAATAGCCCGTTTCATTTGCAGCTCACCGCGCCTATCGACGGCTTTGAAGACGCGCATATCGTTAACTTAGTCAGTCAAAAATATGAAATAGAAAATCAGGCGCTCGCGGTTTTCGGTCAACTTACTTGGACACCGGATATTTTTGATAAGGCTCTTCACCTAACCGTCGGTGCTCGGCATTCTCGAGACCATCGCTACGCGCTTAAAAATCAACGTGATGAGGTATTTATTGAGTATTCGCCAATAGCGGGTCTGCCTTTTGTACTGCCCTTGGCTCAGCTGGCCCAAAATCCGGTATTGGGCCCTGTGCTTGCCCCTATTTTCATCCAAGCTGGGCTGCCGGGTGATCGACGCTTTGACAATGCCTCCGGCGACCGTCGCTTTAAAGACGACTCTTTCAGTTTTGTGACGGAATATGAAATCAATGATGACATCAATGTGTATGGCAAGTTTGTCGAGGCCTATAAAAGCGGTGGTTTCAATACTCGCGATCCCCAGTTAGACGGTAATCAAGATGCGGCGTCCGACGGTATCGATTATGGGGTTGGTTTTGCCGATGGCTTTGGTGAAGAGAAAGCCGTGACCGTTGAGCTGGGTATCAAAAGCGAATGGCTGAATGGTCGCTTGCGGATAAACGCCGATGTGTATCAAACCCGGTTTGACGATATGCAGATTAATTTCCTGCTCAATGGCACCATTGCCGATACCAAGGTTTTGAATGCCGGCAAGGCTAAAATGTCGGGCTTTGAATTTGATGCCAGGGCCTTAGTGGGCGACGACATTATTGTCAGCATGGAATATGCCTATATCGACGCCGAAATCACTGAAGTCATCGACAGCTTTGGCAATAACGTCACTCAGCGCTACGCCTTTTCTGCGGCGCCGGTCAACAGCTATACCGCATCGGCAGATTGGATTGCGTGGCGAGGGGAGTCCGCGCTAGTGCAAGTTAATATTAATACCAGCTATATGGATACTCGCTTGGGCGGCGGCGATGTGCAGAAAGCTTTTACGATTTTGCGTGACTATCAATTGTGGAATGCTCGCGTAAGCTTGGATGACATCGGATTTGCCAGCGGCAAAGTAAGCGTGTCGCTGTGGGGTAAAAATCTACTCGACACCGAGTACGAAACCTATGCTATTGATAATTTACCCCATGCAGATCGCGCAGTTTTATGGGGTGAGCCCTTAAGTTACGGAATTGATATTGCCTACCGATATTAGCGATGCATTTTGCAATGGTGTGCTGGCAATTTAAAAACAAAGCAGCGCGAGTTTCACAGTAAAAACAGTGAGTGCGGAGTAATACATGGCCTTGCGAGTAGGAATAATCGGCGCCGGTAGCATTGGATGCTATGTGGGTGCAGCATTGCTAATGGGCGGCGCTGAAGTTAGCTTCTTGGGTCGTGAGCGTATTGCCGCTGTAGCGGCTGAGCATGGTTTACGAATCACTGATTTTCGCGGCTTAGATCATCATTTGACGTCCGCACAGCTGAGTTTTTATACCGATATTGCGGCCATGGCCGATCGAGATTGCGTCATCGTTACCGTGAAGTCTGGCGACACCGCAGCGGTCGCCGCAGATCTCGCCAAAGTTTTAAACACCAGAACCATTGTGATTAGCCTGCAAAATGGGGTCGGTAATGCCGCCGTATTACAACAGGCCATGCCGAATAATAGGGTCTTGCCCGGCATGATTGGCTTTAATGTGTTGGAGGGGGATAAGGGGTGTTTTCACGCTGGCACTGACGGCGAGGTGATCATCCAAGACGCGCCAATCGCTCAGGAGTTAGCGGGATTTTTTGCAGCGAGTGGAACGCCCTTTGAAACCCACGCTAATATGCCTTCGGTGCTGTGGTCTAAATTACTGTTGAACTTAAACAACCCCATCAATGCGCTTTCGGGTGTGGGTTTAAAAGAAGAGTTGTCGCAAAGAGGCTATAGGCTATGTTTGGCCGCCTTGCAGCGCGAGGCACTGGCCGCAATTTCGGCGGCTAATATCCCCATACAAAAGTTGACCGCGGTGCCTGCCCGATGGCTTCCTGCTGTGTTGAGTTTGCCAGATTTCGTTTTTAGACGGCTTGCGCAGCCAATGTTGGCGATAGACCCCTTGGCGCGTTCGTCAATGTGGGAAGACTTGGAGCGCGGGCGCAAGACAGAAGTGGAGTGGCTCAATGGTGAGGTGCTACGTTTGGCTGCGGACTATGGTATTGCGGCGCCGATAAATGCACGGGTGCGGGAGTTAATTCAGCTGGCGGAGCAGGGTGGGCGCAAAGATTATAGCGCTGATGAGCTTTTAGCGGCTATCCGCGCTTAGCGTTAAATTGGCGGCCATCGTTGCCACTACACGCTTGCCGCCGGAGTAGCTAACCACCATTCTGCCTGCCATCAGCCGATAAGAAAATTGTAGGGCCCAATCGTCACCATTTTCTGCCGTATAAACTTTACCATCCACTGCTTTCCAGCGCTGTTCCTGAGCTTTCAGACAGGGATCTTGCGCTAATGGCGGCTTGCGGGTGTCGACGGTGTAACGGTGTTGGCACAGCATGCCATTGTCCATAAAACGAATAGTCCACTGCTGGCCGGAGTAGGGCTGGGCTGTGCTGCCTGCCGGCTCGGTGGCAGTGAGCCACGTGCCTAAAATAGCTGTGTCTATTGGGGCTTGCTCGGTGTTAGCAATGAAGCTCAGGCTTTGGCTGATCTCGCCATTTTTATCGCGTAAGCTTAGACGCAGACTATTGTCACTAAGACGTTTGATTTCAAAGCGGCGCTCGCCGCGGAAGGTATCTGCGCTTCCCATCAAGGGGGTGTAGCTGCCGGTAATTTGATCCTTGCTTAGCCCGCCCATTAGCAAGTAGCGATTGCGGGTATCTCCCATTTGTAATTTGGCGGTAATCATCGATTGGAAGGTCATATTGGGATCTAATTGCAGCACCCAAGTGCTGCTATCCACCTCTGCAAAGTAGCGGTTTTGAAAACCTTTTACCTCGGCGTGGAGGAATGCTGAACAGAGCAATGTGGCAAGCCCAAGGGCCAGAACTCTAGCGGCTAAGTGCGCATTTTCGATCATATATCATATTCCCCTTGTTTATTATTTGACTGGGGCTGCTAAATTCTCAATGTCACATCATAGAGCATTTGCTTCAAGATATCTAAAACCGACCATATTGGGTAAACCGGTGGTGAAAGGGCAGCTAAACAAAGGGGTGTACCATGGTTAAAAGGCGTCGATGATGAACCGTCTTTTATCGAAGCGAGCCGCTCTCTAAAAGGCGATTAAAAGCTAAACCTTAAGGCGTAATATACATCGCTCCGACCGGCTAATAGTTGTCTAGACGCCAGCCCTGCTCGGTTTTTACAAGCTCTACTCGATCTTCTTTGACGATGGAGTCTCCCGCTTTAAAATCGCCAAACTGCATCCGCATCGTCATCAACTTGAAGCCGGCGCCCACTGTCTCAAAGGGCGAATCACCGGGTTCATTGATGACTTGATCGCTCAGCTCTTCAAAGCCCTTTTTAAAGGTAAGTTTATAGCGAATATCGGCAATATAGAGCTGCTCATTTTTGGCTAGTCCGTTGGTTTTCTCGAAGTCAGAAAGCTCGTAAGTTTCGGCGCCGCCGTCACTAAGCACAAGCTCTGAGACTAATTGCTCAATTTGCCGATCACTGGGCTTCCCAGAACAAGCGACTAAGGCAAGACTGAGGAGAACAAGACATATTTTTTTCATGGTGTATCCATCTCTGCAATAGCTAATTAGCTAAGGTGATTAAGTAAGTAAGCAGCTGAGTAAGCGGCTAAGTCTTTGGAGTTTAACGCAGTCTGCTAGTAAGGCGGAAATGTCCTTACGTTTGAATAATCCAGAGTGCCAAGAAGGGTGCAAAGTTAAAGACTAAAATCAGGATTTTGTAGATGCCCAAAAATTGGTACATCTGGGTGTTGAACGATTCTCTTGTCAGATTAAAGAGCTTGCTGTGAACGCGGTATATGGCATCGGGTATCAGCGAAATGGCGAGGCTGCTGAACAAGAGGCAGCTGAAATTAATGATGCAGCACCACTTGAAGAAGCTGCTGAGCAGAAGAATATCCATCATGGCTCCTATTGCTGAAGGCCTGATTTAAGACCTGTTTTTTGTAACAGCATAACGCAAATAAATGAGGGGAGCTGGCCGTTCATTTATTTGCGCGGGAGGGTATGTTTAAAATGAAATTTTACCAGTTAGCATGTCTTTAGCCATGACCCAGTCGCCTATAAAACTATACAGCGGGTGCTTAAAGGTCGCGGGCCGATTGTGCTCAAAAAAGAAATGTCCCACCCAGGCAAAGCCGTAGCCTATTACCGGTAGTAGCCATAGTAAAACCCAGTTTTGACTGAATATTGTACTTACCAGCAGCGTCAAAACCAGAGTGCTGCCAATAAAGTGCAGGCGGCGACAGGTTTGATTGGCGTGCTCCGCCAAATAGAAGGGATAGAATTCAGCAAAGCTATTGAAATGCTGTAGTTCCTTATTTGTTGTAGCCATCGTTAACTCCTAATTATTCCGCGTAACCGGGGTTTTGGCGATCTAGTTTGCGCAGTAGTCCCGGCCATGCCAGCCCACCAAATAAACCTTTAGTCACAATTTTGGCGGCTTCTTTAACCCCCTCAGCAATGCCTGGCTCGATGGGCGTTAAGTCACGACTACCGGCCAGTGCGCGTACCTGAATCATACAGGCGGCCTCAAAGAAATACATAGCAAGAAAGGCATCTGCGGGATTATTGCCCACGGTCAGCAAGCCATGATTGCGCAGCATGAGAAAGGTGTTGTCGGAGAGGTTAGCCACTAAACGTGGCTTTTCTTCTTCGTTTAAGGCAATGCCTTCATAATCGTGATAGCCGAGGCTGGCCAAGATCAGCGTGGATTGCTGCGACAAAGCCAAAACACCGTCGCGCTGGGCCGATACTGCCACACCATTTATAGAGTGGGTATGCATTACGCATTGGGCGTCTTCACGGGCTTGATGAATCGCGCTGTGAATAGTAAAACCAGCGGGATTGACAGGGTAGGGAGACTCTTCCACTTTCTCACCGTTAAGGTCTATTTTTACCAGTGATGAGGCGGTAATTTCTTCAAACATCATGCCGTAAGGGTTGATGAGGAAGTGATGCTCTGGGCCGGGAACCCGCGCTGAAATATGCGTGAATACCAAGTCATCCCAGCCGTATAAGGCCACCAGTCGATAGGCTGCGGCAAGGTCTACGCGCAGCTGCCATTCCTCGGCAGACACCCGATCTTTTACTGAAGTGGTTGCTGTCATGCAGTCTTCTCCTTATTGTTTTGCTATTCAGAGTTTAATGTATAGCCTAGTGTCGTCGTTCTGTAGTGAATAATCTGTCAACAACGTTACAGTGTCTTCGCAAACAAGGCGATAGCTCAAAAGTGCTTGCTAATATGGAAGTCTATGGTGGTTGATAAACGTGAAATTTTGGCAGCTAACCCGCTGCTATCGGGACTGCCCGAAGGTGTGGTTGAAGAGCTAATGGCAGTGAGTGTGCTGCGGCAATTTGCCGACGGCGACTGTGTTTACGCCAAAGGTGATGATGGCGACGGTTTGTTAGGTGTGGTGCAAGGCCGCATACGCCTGAGTAATAGCAGTCGAGATGGCAAAGAGCTGTTGGTGATGTTGATTGAGCCCGGTGACTGGATCGGTGAAATATCGCTATTGGATGGCCTGCCGCGCAGCCTCGATGCATTTGCCATGGGTGACTGTGCGGTACTATTTTTACCCCGAGCGCGCTTTGAAGCTTTATTAAAGGCCAAACCCGAGCTCTACCAGTATTTTATTCCCATGCTATGCCGAAAATTACGGTTGGCGCTGAGTTACGTTGAAGGTGTTGCCTTATTTCCTTTGCCCGCTCGTCTGGCGCAAAGGATTTTAGAGCTGTTGACCTTCTATGGGATAGCGGACGACAAGCCCGGTATTTTAATTGATATGCACCTCCCCCAAGAAGACTTAGCGAAAATGCTGGGGGTGTCTAGGCAGGCGATTAGTCGAGAGTTAAAACGCCTAGAGGCAGAGCATATTATCGAGCTTGCCTATGGCCAACTTAGAGTTTTGGATAAAGCTGCCCTGCAGCAGGAATTAGATCGACACGCCTAGGGTTAACGGACGTCAGAGTAAGGCTAAAAGGGTCTTAAAAGTACAATACATATAATAACGCTGGCTGTGTCTATGTTAGCGGTATTCCGCTTTTCACAGCCGTTTTAGGTCAGGCTGATATCCCGAAAATGTGCGGTGAACGCTTGTTAAGTTCAGATACGGCAGGCCGCTGCGTATTACCCGTATAGCGAATCCCCGCAAGTGGAATATACTCAGTGGAGTTGATCAAGAATCTCGACGGCCAGGCTCGAGAAATCACCAAATTTTAGAGTAAAAAATTTATCACTGTCCTATGATCCTAACGGACATGGTATGGCGAGATATTACTGCCTTGCTAAGCTTATGGGTGACTTTTGAGCTAAGCAAAGAAATACGGTGTAGAGTAGGTGCTCAGTAAGTGACGATGAGCGCGAAGCGTAGCTGGGCGGACGTTTTATATGTCTGGTTCGGCCGCGGCATCGCGCCCCACTCCGATCAAGGACAGTTAAAGCGTAGCCTGATCGAGCCGTGTTCCTACCAGAGGTCAATGTATGAAATCCACGATCAATGCACCAGGCACCGGCCTAAAGAAAGCTTCTACTGGGGTCATCGGTCTCGACGAGATCACGGGGGGAGGATTACCCTGTGGCCGCACCACCCTGCTGGTGGGTGGGCCAGGCTCGGGCAAGACTATCTTTGCCTTGCAATTCCTCGCGCATGGCGCCCAAAACTGCGAAGAACCGGGTATCTTCGTCGCTTTCGAAGAAAATGCCGACCGCATCTTGGTCAATGCAGATGGCTTCGGTTGGAAGCTTCTGGAATTACGCGAGAGAAAACTGTTCTTCATTGACGCTCAGCCGTCACCAGATCTAATCCAGTCGGGAAGTTTTGACCTGGATGGCATGTTGGCCGTTCTGGAGGGCAAAATCTCTGAGATGGGTGCCCGGCGCATCGTGTTCGATGCCCTCGATGTTGTGCTTGCGTTGCTGCCAGACGATGCGGCAAGGCGCCGCGAGGTCTATCGTTTGAATGCCTGGCTGCTTAGGAATGAAATGACCTGCATCATTACCTCTAAGGGGGTTGGTGAGGTCACAACGCCCGAAGACAAGCAGGCCGAGCAACCTTACGGCTTTATGCAGTTTATGGCGGACTGCGCCATCATCCTCAATCACAGCGTGATGGACGGGGTTTCGCAACGCAATTTGCGCGTGCAGAAATATCGTGGCTCAGGCTTCGACGAGAATGAAATTCCGTTTATGATCTCCAATAATGGCTTAGAGCTTGTTGTTGCGCGCCAGCTCGGCAACGGCGTGCTGGATGTTAGCAAGGAGCGGGTCTCCAGCGGCGTCAATCGGCTCGACACTATGCTTGGTGGCGGATATTACCGCGGCGCCACGGTATTGATCACCGGTCTCCCGGGAACGGCTAAGACGACCTTGGGCGGCACCTTTGTCGAAGCGGCCTGCAAGCGCGGCGAGCGCACTCTATTTGTGAGCTTCGATGCCGATGCCAAAGAGGTGGTTCGCGACCTCTCCTCGGTTGGCATTAATCTCAGCGTCCATTTAGAGAGCGGCTGCTTACGCATGCTTTCCGCGCGCAGCGTGACCGGCAGCGCCGAGAGTTATCTGCTTCGCATTAAGTCCCTCGCGGAGGATATGGGAGCGCGCTGCATAGTGATAGATCCGGTGTCCACGTGGATGACCGTTCGCAACGGCAGGAGTGGCTATAGTGTCGCCGCACGCTTGATTGACTGGTCCAAGTCCCAAGGTATCACCCTACTGTGCACCAGCCTGCTGGACGAAACTCCCCATCGCCAAGATGCCATTTCCTCACTGCAGATATCTACCCTCGCCGACACCTGGATCCAGCTCAATTACATGGTGCACGCCGGCGAGCGCAACCGGAGTCTGGCGATTATCAAATCGCGGGGAACCTCCCATTCTAATCAAGTGCGCGAATTGATCCTCAGTGATGACGGCGTTACCCTCGCCGATATCTACACCGCAGGCGGCGAAGTTCTTATGGGTACAATGCGCTGGGAGAAGGAAAGGGCCGAGGTCGACGCCGCCGAAGTCGAAACGGTTGCAACCAAGCTCAAGCGCGTCCGCCTTAGTGCGGAGGAGGCCGAGCTCGAAGTTCGGCTGAAGTCGCTGCAGACCGAACTCCTCGCCAAGCAGATCGAGAAGGAGCTTCTGCATACCGCAACGGCAACTCGCGAACGCCACCTGACTCACGAAGACAGTCGTTTGCGTGAATTGCGCGGCGGGGATGTACCGCCGACGGAGGTCGAGTGATGCCGAACGTAAACGACCTCGTAAAGTATGAGTTCCGGCTCTTTGTTGCGGGGGATACCCCTAACTCCCTGCAGGCGATCACTAACCTGAGAACGCTGTGCAAGACATATCTGCCGGATCGCCACACAATCGAAATTGTGGATGTTTACTCCGCACCCGCCCGCGCGCTCGCCGATGGGGTTTTTATGACGCCGACCTTAATCAAGATCGCGCCACGCCCAACTAGACGCATCGTGGGCACCTTGAGTCAGCTGCAGGTGGTCTTACAGGCGCTGGATCTGGAGGATATCGCTACATGAACGACGACGAATCAGCGTTTTCCAGCGCCGCAGACAAGGAAATGACTGCCTTGATCGCAACGCTCCATGAGGCTGGGCGGCGCTTGGAAGAACTCACTGGCGGCGAGGTCGACGCCGTGCTTGGACCCGATGGTACGCCGTTCTTACTGCAGCATGCACAGGAGAAATTGCGCCTTCACGAAGTGGCAAGACAAGCCGCTATCCTCAACGCGCTGCCGGCCCATGTTGTTATGGTCGACAATCAGGGCAGCATTGTTTCGTTTAACCGAGGCTGGCAGAAATTTGCCCAGTCAAATGGGCTGTCTACCGAGCTAACGGGGATCAATTATCTAGACGCTTGCGGTGATGGTGGCGAAGTGGCCGAGGGAATCCGTTCGGTATTGGCGGGTGACTCGAGCAGCTTTGCCATCGAATATCCCTGTCATTCACCGACTCAACAGCGCTGGTTCCTAATGACTGTGACGCCCTTGACTCACTCGGCCAGCACCGGTGCCGTGATCATGCATCTGGATATTACCGATCGCGTGCAGGCCGAGGTCGAGATGAGGAGCTTAAACCGCGTCTATGCAATGCTGAGTCAGATCAATGCGCTTGTGGTTAGGGTGAAAAACCTTGATGAGTTATTTTCGGTTGCCTGTCAGGTTGCGGCCGACGCCGGGGGCTTTCGTATGTCGGCAATAGTGATGGTGGACCCTAAAACCAAACAAATGACATCAATCGTATCGGCGGGCAAAGATGAGAAGCTTTTAGCTGATATTAAGAAGCTGCTGTCGTCCCCAGAGGGAATGAAAAAGTCTATTGTGTCCGCGGTGATTGAGGAGGGCAAACCAGTCATTTCCAATAATGTAAAAATCGATACTAGATTTTTATTTGGCGATCAATATGCGGATGCTGGTGTTAATTCGGCGGTGGTTTTACCGCTACTGATTTCCGGCGAGGCAGTCGGTGTTTTTGCCTTGTACGCCCGTGAAATCGACTTTTTTCAAAAAGACGAAATCAAACTACTTGTGGGACTAGCGACCGACGTCGCCTTTGCCATTAATAATATAGAAAAACAGAAACGACTAAACTTTCTCGCTTATTATGATGAGCTCACGGGGCTTGCCAATCGCAATTTGTTTTTAGAGCGCTTGTCGGCATACATGTATAAAGCGAACAGTGAGGGACACCAGCTTGCTATTGGTCTGATCGATTTGGATCGTTTCAAAAATATTAATGATAGCTTCGGTCGCTTGACCGGAGATGCATTATTGAAACAGGCTGCCCAGTGGCTGAAAGATAGGTTTTTGGATACCACCTATCTAGGGCGTATTGAAGCCGACTGCTTCGCCATCATACTGCCCTTAGTCAAGTCAGAAGGCCGTCTGGAAAGCTTAATAGAAAACACAATGTCTGCCTTTCTAGCGCACGCTTTTGAGGTGAATAGCAATGTGTTCAGGATTAGCGTTAAATCGGGTATTGCGCTATTTCCTGATGACGGGACCGATGCCGTCAGTCTCCTCAAGAACGCAGAGGCCGCAATGAAAGTTGCGAAGAAAAGCGGTGTAAATTACCTTTTTCATACTCAGAGTATGACAGCAACAACGGCAGATAGGCTCGCCTTAGAACTTCGCCTGCGTGAGGCCTTCGATAAAGACGAATTTACACTGTATTATCAGCCCAAAGTGAATATTGCCAGCGGTAAGATGGTGGGCGCTGAGGCACTGATACGCTGGAATGATCCACATATAGGTCTGATCCAGCCCGATACATTTATACCCATTTTAGAAGAAATTGGGCTAATCAATGAGGTCGGACGCTGGGTAATAAAACAAGCCATCAAAGATTATTTGTCGTGGCGCGAAGCTGGCTTAAGTGCCGTTCGTATTGCGGTAAATGTTTCCTCTTTACAATTGCGCAATCGTAATTTTGCCGACGACATTGAGCAGGCAATTGCCAGCGATCCGCGTGTTGCGGCGGGCCTCGAGATTGAGGTGACAGAAAGCGTGATCATGGGGGATGTCGAACAGAGTGTTGAGATTTTACAAGCTATTCGTGATATGGGTATTCCCATCACTATCGATGATTTTGGTACTGGCTTTTCTTCACTAAGCTATTTGAGCAGACTGCCGTTGGATATATTGAAGATAGATGGTGCTTTTGTGCGGGAAATGCATACTGAGAAAGGCGGTAAAATGGTGTCTACCATCATTCTGGTAGCACACGCTCTGAAGCTTAAAGTAGTTGCCGAATGTGTGGAGACTGAAGAGCAGTTACTTCAGCTAAGAAAACTTGATTGCGATCAAATGCAGGGCTATCTCTTCAGTAAACCGGTGCCTGCAGATGTCTTTGAAAAGCAGTTTCTGTCACTTTCTTAATTTTTAAATACAACTTTACGTATTCATTCCTTCCGACCACTATTGCCATGCGTGGGTGCCCTGCACTAGGGTGTGAATTAAGAGACTCAGAAAATACTTCACAAGGTGACATAAAAATACGGACTCAAATCCATCAGCTAGCGTTGATAGTAAAGCACAATACCTAGGCTCTGCCTGGCAGTCGTTCTGTTCAGCGAGGTGGCTGGGGTTTATACTGAAAGGCTGTAATATACTTTCATTGCTACGGAGTAAAACTATGCCAATCGATAATCTAAATGCCCTGATCAGTGATTTACATGACAGTTTTGGTGATGATGAAACCAGCCCGCAACAACAAGAGTTAATGCGACAGCTGGAAGCTTACGTGCACGATATTAATACCGCTGAGCCGGTTCCACCCAGTCTTATAGAGTCAGCAGAAATTTTGATAGAAGAAAGTTACCCTCAAACAGCGGCGATTATCAGAGAAGTTATTAACGCCCTCGGCAGGATAGGTATTTAACACCCTCGCAGTGTGCGGTCTTTGCAGGATCGCGCTGTGCTTTTATGCCTTAACATTATTTAAATAGATCCGGAATTTCCGTTTTCCGCTGTTTTTCTAATGCGCTAACGGCTTCGCGATCTTCCATTTTTTCAGCGGGATTACACTAGCGCCGAGCAGATGAACTCAGATCGCGGCACCGCTACCCAAGAATCTGGGGGTTAAGTTGCCAGAGGGCGTAGTTGAGTGCGCCGGCGAAGCTTACCCACAGCAAATAGGGGATGAGAAGCGCCCCAGCAAGCGGTGTGATGCGCCAGAAAAAAACCAGCGTTGCTGCAATCAAAACCCACAGTAGCACTATGTCAGCGAAGGCTAATGCGCCCAACTGCCAAGCAAAGAAAAGCCAGCTCCACAGGGCATTAAAAAAAAGTTGTACGAGAAACAGCATGAGCGCTTGCCGAGTGCTGCGGAACCCTTCGGAGCGCCACACCAGCCAGGCTGCGATACCCATTAATGCAAACAGCACCGTCCATACCGGCCCAAAAACTGTGGGCGGCGGCGCCCAGCTGGGTTGAACAAGTTGGCCGTAAAACGTCTTAGCTTGAATGGATGCAACGGCCCCAATAGCCGACGCGGCAAAACTAACTAGCAGCCAAACTGCAAGACCGATAATTTGTCTTTGCTTTGAAAGTGAGGGCATTCGGTTTCCCAATAGATTATTTACAGTCGGAAAAATTAATTTTTAAGATCTGTTTTATTGGCCGGCGGTGCCGGTAGCTCGCAGCTAGCGCAGCGTCTTTGGCCGGTTAGCAGCAATGCAAGCTGGTGCCGGTAGCGTGCAAATACGCGGTAAGCTAGCAGTGTTATCGGGCGCAGCCAACGCCAATTTAGTGGTGCCATCCAATGCCCTTTACCTAGCGCCGCCCACACGGCATAAGTGGCATCTACTCCCCTCAAGGTGGCACCATCCGATGTAAATGCCAATAAGGATTTTTGGGCATCGTCGATATCAACTTCCGGGAAGGCGATCATGGCTTCGGTAGACAGTAAATTGACAAAGGCGACTGATGCCGACGTATTCCAGCGATTCAGCATTCGAATCTCTTTCATACAAAGAGGGCACTGACCGTCATAGAAAAACGTTAATTGGGGGGTGTTGCTAGCAGCAGAGGCCTCGAAATCCTGACATTGCTGCGCGCTAGTGTCACATGGGGAATCTGCTGCGGACTTTGAAGACCTTGAGGCTTGCATACCTTAATCCTAGTAAGACGTGGTTTCTTTACGCGCTTAGCGGAGCTTTGGTTTAGATGGACGATGCAAACATTTGCGCGTGACAAGATCTAACAATACAAGGCTGTCGTAATGTTAGTGGTTATGTTAAACAGTCATTCCCCTAACAATTTTAGGGTAACACAGCGGGAGCTAAGCAATGTCATTTACAAAAGTATTACGGCCCTTCGGTAGAGGCATGGGCTGCCTTAGCCTTGCGGCGGTGTTATCACTCTTTTCGCTACCACTGCTTGCGCTTGATGCGCCGGCAAAAGAAGTTACCTGCCGCGCCTGTCACGGCGCTGGCGGTGCAGCCCCCATTATAGGTAGTTACCCAAAGCTAAACGGGCAAAATAAAGACTATTTAGTGCAGTCGCTTAAAGCCTACAAGGGTGGCCAGCGGTCTGGTGGTATGGCGGCGGTAATGGTGGGGCAGGCACAAATGCTGAGCGACCAAGAAATTGACCAGCTTGCTGAGTACTACTCTGCCCAGTAGCTAGGCTAATAAGTACTGCTAGTGGGTTTGTAAAATGATTGCCGCTGTAAAAACGGAGGCAAGACCGAGCTAAAGCTTATTTAACTTTTGGCAAGTAGGCGATAAGTTAGTTTTATCGCCTACTTGCCATTTGTATTAAAGATACTGCTAATCGGTATTGAGCTTATTATTGGCGCTCGGTGCCGTAGTAATCAGCAATCAGTAATTATAAACCAAGGTAACGGATGTCTCGCGATCTAGATGCACAGTTTCATTGGGGACAACTTCATTGTATTCCATTGTATAGCTGATCTTTAAACCTAAACCGCCAACAATCTTGGTCTTCAATGACGTGATCGATCTAGACACAGTATTTTGATCACCGCGCTCAACCGCTAGCTTCTGTTCAAAGGTTGCGGTCTCAGATAATGCCCACGCGAAGTCAGTCGACAGGCGTAAAATCGCTTCTGTGATTTGGCCGTCGCCCGCATCGCTGGGGTTCTCAAATTCGCTAACCCTTGCACCCGGGCCGATTTCAGCATCCCAAGTGAAGCGGTCGTTTTTTAGTAAGCGTCGGCCATAACCACCCGCGATAGTCGCTTGATAGACAAAACCACTAAAGCGGTCTTTATCGGCTGAGGCGTAGCCGAAGGTATAGTTGAATTCACTAAAATCGTAGGCTAAACGATTACTTAAAAAGTAGCGCTCGGCTGCACGTATGCCGCTGGCTTCACTATTCTGTCCTTCAGCGCTGATGTCGTAGGTCCATTTGCCGCTGCTACGCTTGGCATTGGTTTTGCCTATCACGCTGGATTCTTCGGTATTTCCTTCTTGCTGGTAATAGCCAAATTCTACATCACCTTTCCAGAGCTTTGTTGCTGCTGCGTCTTGGGCGAATACGCCGTTGGCCGCCACGGTGGCAGCGACGGCTACCAGGGTGCTATTAAGATATTTCATTGTGTCCCTTAATTTTGAAGTTAATAAAACCTTGTAATACTTATGTTTAGAGAGCGCTGAATGCCGCTCTCTGGTCACGGTTAATTTTCTCAGGCTTGCTTGTGAAAATGCACATCCATTTGTGGGTAGGGTATGCCTACGCCGGCGGCGTCAAATTCCGTTTTGATGTCCTCGGTGAGTTTCCAGCGTGTTGGCCAGTAGTCGGAGGTGGCAACCCATGGGCGACACACTAAATTGACTGAGGAATCACCAAGCTCAGACACCGCGATGGTTGGTGCCGGGTCTTTTAGGATACGTTCGTCAGCAGCAACTAGTTTTTGTAAAATTTCTTTGGCGACGCGCATGTCTGCGTCGTAGGAAATACCGACTATTAAATCAATACGGCGGCGCGGCATGGCGCTGTAGTTAGTAATCGCGTCGCTCATGACTTTGGCATTGGGTATAACGATGCGCTTGTAATCACCGGTCAGTAATATGGTAGAAAATAAGCTAATACTCTCTACCGAACCTGAGCAGCCACCCGCGTCGATCCAGTCGCCAACGCGGCAGGGTCGGAAGGCAATCAGCAAAACGCCAGCGGCAAAATTTGCCAGCGAACCTTGTAATGCCAAACCCACTGCCAAGCCTGCAGCACCTAAGGCGGCAATTACCGAAGCGGTCTGGATTCCCGCGTGGGCTAGAGCGGGTATCGCTGCCAGCGCAAAAAGAATGCAGAACACCAGTTTGGCGAGGAAGTTCGTTAGCGTGGAATCAATGTCACGTTTTACCATCGCTTTACGGGTGAGGCCGGAAATGAACTTGGCGGCCCAATAGCCGATTAATATCATTGCCAAGGCACTCGCCGCGCGAATCCCGATGGCCATGGCGTCTGGGGCGTATTGTGCGATTATTTCTTGGAGGGCAATTGCGTCCATATATTTATCTACCTTGCTGGAGATTGTTGAGAATTTAGGCTTGCTGAGAGCTGATGATTATTGTTTCAATTTAGAAATTCAGCCGTAATTATACACATGGACAA
>TARA_R110001592_G_scaffold11657_1_pt1 | contig 46310 bp, 57 predicted proteins | sample TARA_R110001592 | Tara Oceans TARA_R110001592 (sample SAMEA4398387) | marine metagenome | biome: Polar Biome; feature: [SRF] surface water layer (ENVO:00010504); material: water (ENVO:00002006), including particulate matter (ENVO:01000060) such as... | depth 5 m | reverse complement strand
GAAGGGATAGTGTGACGATGTTGCTTGACGGTATTAACATTTTGCACTACGACATCAGCACATATTTTTCTATAAGGGCTGCGTGGATGAAAAGAAATTCCTGCCTTCATTAATTCTCCACAATTCTTAAGTCTCGCAAGCTCAAAATCTAATCTCTTATTGGCAAGCATTTGACCTTGAAGTGCAGTTTGAGTATCTGCTGCTGCCTTACATCGTTCTTGTAATCCACCATCAAGTGGAAAAGAAATTGTTGCAGATAATCCAATACTGGTACTACTATTAATAGAATCACCAGTTCTTACTGGTTTATCCCATAATTTAGAGCCAGGATTATCAGGAACACCATCACCAGACATTTCCATGACCGTGATAGTCATATCTTGACCATCTTCAAAGGCACGAACAGTTTCGCCGTCTGAGTTTGTATATGTTCTATCATCATAATGTGACTCCCAGGGCCAGTTCTTCACATTCTTTTGAGTTTCTACCATTCGACCTTCAAAGTCTCTATTATCATACTGTGGCTCATAGTAGTAAGTTTCAAATGGATCCTTTTCACTACGAGCATGAGTAATGAATGGTGTTATATTAGCAGTAGGTCCTTGACATGCGATACCACCACCATATTGATTCGTAATATATGGTCCTTGTAACACCTGAATGGCTTGATTCGTAACTGAGCCTGAGCTATTAGCTATTGGGTTTGCAGTCGCAGAAACACCTCCCACATCAGCAGCACTGACAGGAGAGGCGATAAGAAGTGATATTACTGGGTAAAGATACTTGTGGTATCGGTTACGCTTGTGACTTCGGTGAGCCTTTGAATCACAGTTTGATTTGAAACACCCGGCCCGCTGTAAGTTTGAGTAAACTGAAAACCCGCACCCGGATTTGTTATCCTGAAGTTTTGATTGGATAGATTTAATCCCGAGTTGTTGCTCGTTATCTGCCCTTCCGTGCCCCCAAGAGGATTTACTATTATAGAGTTTGTTGTTTGTGTTGGACTTAATGATTGACCACCATTGTCCACATTCGTTCCGCTTACTGAATACTGCCATCCTGTTGCATAATCTATAGAGTTAATCGTTTCAGTCACCTTGGAGGTTGTCTCCGTATGGCTAGACATACTTCCCTGAGTGAAATTTGGGACCACGGGGACCGCCATTGCTGGAGATCCCATCAATAAGGTCAAGAGAAATATTTTTCTCATGATAATCCTCAGTCGATTACAGTGATCTCACTTACAAATTGGCCAATAGCTGTGCTACCAGCTCCGCCAGCCGTCACGGTTAGAGCACCGTTGGTTCCGACAGTACCAGCTAGACTTCCAGCTACACCAGCAGTGTAAGAAGTTACACTAGAGAAATTAGGAACATCACCTACAGTAGGAGCAGCACTTGGGACTGCATCGCCTTGAAGGTAAGAGGTACTGAAGGAGAATGCTTCTCCGTTAGTTGCCGAAAGTTGACTTGCTGAAATCGTACCAGGAGAATATACTCCAGCAGTGACTGTACCCGCCGAAAGCACACCAGCAGTTGTACCATCGGAGGTGCCAACATTAGAGCCAGAGATACTATACTGGGACCCCAATCTCGTTGCTGAACTTCTAGCAGAATCCACAGTTAGTTGGACACTAGAAGACATTTTATGAACTAATCCACCAGCGTTTGCTACACTAGCAGTCATCAATAACATTCCAAAAGCTAGGAAAGCTTTCTTCATTTTTATTTGATTATAGGTAAACCTACTCTATATAGGACCTTTAAAATTGATATGGGTCGTCACTAGGTTTAAATGTCTTAATGATTACACTTGTGCGTAGCCCCCTGTACATTTCTGAAGGAGGATTACCTCTATGGGTTAAATTCCCCTTCATAACAATTAATCTTCCTGGTTTATAATCAATATGAACTGGTTTTCCGGTTGATGGATCAATATATTCTGTAGTTCCTCCCCACTCAGATTTCCATTCATAATTTGAATGATATACAAAAGATATTCCAGCATCGCAATCACAATCTTTATGATAATCTACCCAATGATTATTTTGCTGCCCGTTAATCATAATTTCATTTAACTGAGGCTGTATACCAAACTCTTCTAATACACCCAACACTAAAAGTTGGTATACTTCTGGTATAGATGGTTGTCCACTAGGATAAATGATTTGTCTCCAAGCAGGAGTTTCTGGATTAGATTCTTCATTTTCAAGAGTTAATGAAGAATTTCCATATGCGAATGTAGTATGTCCCCATCTCCAAATTGAAGATTGAAATATTGAATTACTAACATATCTCACAAAATAATCTTGAAAGACATCATCGAGAACAATAACTTCATTGTTTTCTATCTTTCTTATTCGATCTATTTTATACTGCTCTACCATATTATTGCAAGATTACTAAGTAGGAATGGAGAGACTTGAACTCTCACGACTTATATAGTCAACAGATTTTAAGTCTGGTGCGTCTACCGATTCCGCCACACTCCCATTATCATAATGTTCTCTCTAATCTCTCCGTTGGTTGATCTGGGAAATCTCTAGGGCGGCTATCTAAAGCATTATCAGTTTTAGGTGAACCTTCATTTGCCTTCATTGTATGCTGGAAGTTAATTCTCTTATATCTGATACAAAATGGATCAGGCATCCAATATGTCACCTGCCAATCAATCAAAGGATTTAACTCCAAATGCTTTTCAACAGAGTGATTGAAGATACCGATCTGAATATATCCATCATGAGTAACACAGGAGTTGTCACCAACAGATACGACAAATAGTTGCTTCATGATCCCTCATGATGATCAGTATACAATTCTTTTAGATCATCATCATCATCATCAGGAAACTCAAAGACTCCTGTTGCGTCATCTGTAGGTGGAATTTCTTTTTTCTCTTCAGGTTCTTGCATTTTGCACAGCCTCCCAGTCTTTGTCAAAGATTTCTAGACCTTTATCAGTCAGAATATGATTATACATCTGTTCAAAGATTGACGGTGGCATTGTTACAATTTCTGCACCATTATACCAAGACCGAACTGCTCTCTGCACACTACGAATAGAAGCAGAAAGAACTTTAGTTTCCATCCTATACATACGATATAGTTCAGAAATAGAACGAACTACTTCTAAACCAGCAATAGATTGATCGTCAAGACGACCAACAAAAGGTGAAACATATGTAGCACCAGCTTTAGCTGCAAGGACTGCTTGAGCAGCACTAAAGATCAATGTTACATTTGTTCTGATACCTTTACCGGAAAGGTAATTGCAAATTAAAAGACCCTCTGGAGTACAGGGTAGTTTAATAGTACAACAATCACCAAACTTTTGAGAAAGACGCAGTGCCTCAGAAGTCATCTCTTCTTGAGTACCAACAACCTCCATACTGATATCTTTGATACCAATACCACGGAGTTCTTCGTAAACCTTTTCAGGGTCACGACCACTCTTCATAATCAAAGATGGATTAGTTGTTACGCCATCAATTAGACCCGTAAGGTAGTGCTTTTGAATTACCTTTGTATCAGCTGTGTCAAGAAAGATCTTCATAGTCTAATTAATACCGATTTATTTAGTAGTAGCAACGATAGGATCTACCCAAAGAATTTCTTCTGCAGGAAGAAATGCTTGACACATTTCAAGTACACGCATGAACTCATCAGGAGTGTCACACTCTAAGGTTTTTATAGTGTTTGTATCTGAAACACAAGCAAACCTCCTCTTACACATATCTACAACAACACACTCAAGATACTCACCTTCTGCAGTCTCAAATGTAGAGTCTGCAAAACTGTACTCGTCGTCGTTCATGAGGTTCGTTTATTTACCTGCCCATTATAGGGCACTCAGACACCCCGTGTCAACCCCCTCTCTTGTCGTAATCATATCCAGAGATTGAGAATTGCTTATCATCTCCAGGATACTCTGCCGGAGTTTCTCCTTCATACTCGACAATCAATGGCTCTCCATCAATTCTAGACGCCCATACATGATAGAAACAATCGACTGGTTTATCATCCGAATCTTTTACAACTATCTCCTCTTTATCAATCTCCATTACATTTAGATGGTAATGTCTCTCACCGATAGGTTGTAATTGAACAGTGATACTATCATAATCCACCAGACCATCCCAGTATTCAGGTAATTGAATTGCATTACTATCTTTAAGTCTACCTCTGATATAAACTCCTGCCTCTGGACCTTCTGCACAAATGTGTCTCAGTCTATGATTCTCCTTATTAGGATGCTTAATATCAAATCCTTTCCAAGATTGGACATTAATATTCCCTGCAAATGTAGGAGCAGTTACAGTACCAGATACATTAAGTACGCCAGTAATTTGAGTCGCACCAGTAATAGATGTGGCAGCATTAATGGAAACTATTCCATTGAGTGTAGTTGCACCAGCAACAGTCAATGTTCCTGAAGGTTTTATTGCATCAGGTAAAGGGTCGGGAACAATTGCAACATTACCCGTAATTAAAATCTCACTTTTTCCTAAAATTGGACCAGTAACTATTGCTCCCGTTTGACAATCAATAGGTGCTGCAAAAGCTGTTGGTAGTCCGTAATAATTACCTTGAGACCCACTCCTAAGTTGGGACATAATAGAATTATTTGTCATGGTAAAAATCCTCCAATGGTAGATTTAATAGCACTATTAGCGACTCCACCAATACCTGTTTTAGAGAGTACACTATCAGCGACAAATCCAGTTAATCCACCACCGCCTGTAACAGCACCAACTGCTCCACTAACTACTCCACCTAGACCACCACCTAGACCACCTGTAACAGCACCGAGTGCTCCAGAGGCTAATCCACCTAGACCACCTCCGGTAACAGCACTTAGTGCTCCACCAGCTAATCCAAGTAGAGTTGGAGATGCAAATGGTCCTACGAAAGATTCAACTAGATCTCCAGGAACAAATGATCCCGAGAACATACCCATACCAAAAGTCTTTGCAACAGCATTACCTCGCTTACCTGTTGTAGCTACAGTATTTGCCTTCATAGAGATTCTTTGACCAGCAGTAATATTTACATTTCTTCCTCCATGAATATCAATATCTTGACTCGACTGCAGCATGATATTTTTAGCATTGACCCTTACGGATCCATGAACAGCAGTAATAGTAATATCGCCATTAGCAGCACTGACTCTAATATCAATAATTCCCGGAGAGTTTTTATCACCGGCACGAACTTCTAAAGTTTTTTCTTGAGCAATTCTAGCCAATCCACCCTGAGTATGGGCGATTAGAAAGGTATCATCATTATCATTGACCGAATATACCTTACATACCTCAGCGCCCGTCGCCCCTTCAGTAGGATTACCACTATCAATTCTAAAGTGAGATCCTCTAGAATCAATAACTCTTCTTTTATGATTCTTTGGTTTACTTGCCATTACACACCCTCACTAGATGGAATTGAACGAATACAATCGATTGCAGAAATAATTCCAACTTGACCAGTTCCTGTTGGAATTTTTCCAAATCCTGCTTTAAGAATTGCTCCAGATCCAGTTTCACTTAAAATTCTGAATTCTGGTAAGGTTTCATCAAATCTTAAAATATTTAGAACCTTAATTTCAAGTATCTCACCATTGTCACCAGTAACAATATCGTAAATTGGTGATGGAGTTCCAATTCCAATAGGAACATCTTTACCATCTTCAAAACTATACTCTGGTCCCTCAGGAAGATTGATGAATACTAGTCCATCATCAGATACACCAGGAATTGTAACTCGGTCTGTTCCCGGTACATATCCAGATCCAGGATTGGTAACAATAATCCTAACGATTCCATCATCATTTGGATTATCTTCAGATGGTCTTTCTGGATATGACTCTCCAGTTGTAAGCATGACAATTTCAATAACTTCATCATTATTTTCTCCACCAAGAATAGCTTGTCCTACTGCACCATATCCAAGATTACATTTATCTCGGAAGTTGACAATAGGCGGGAATCGATATCCAGACCCAGTATTCTTCATCTTAGCACCAAGAATACTACCAGTTCTTTGAACACCAGCAAGAACTCCACCGAGTCCGGCATTTTCTACAAAATATCCCATGACAACTTCCGCAGCTGCACCAACACCACCACCGCCAAAGATTTCGACATAAGGTCCAGTACAGTTTCTAGGAGGACCACCATAACATCCACCAGGAATAACGCTGTTAGCAGCAGATTCACCTAGTAGATCGCCATCACCAAAGATATCCCATTTACCCCATTTTCGTTCAAAATCATTGGTAAGATTCGCTGCGCCCTTAGAAACTTTCAGCGCATTCATTACATATTCAAAAGGATCTTCTCCTTTTTCCTTACTAGTACCACCAACGACATATTCTTTATCTTGAGGACACTTACCTTTATTTGATTGATTGCAATCAAGGAATGATGCAATAGTATTGAGATTACTAGCTGCACTCGATAAGAAATCTGCAACTTTGAATCCAGGAGCAATAATTTTAGCAACACCATCAAGAGGACCTGTCATCAGATCTGTAATTTCGTCAATTATTGCACCAACAAATGCACCAGTAAACTGTGCTCCCATACATCCAGCATATTCCCGTCCACTATTAATCATATCATATAGAAGATCTTCAATAGTACCAGACAAAGCTTCTACAGCTTTATTTGCAACACAACCAATTGCTTCTTGTAAGAATTTTGTTGGACCAAGCATTGCTGTCTGTGCAGCAACACCAGCAAGGTGTGCAATGGTAGCGGATCCAGTTGATGCTAATACTTTAGCAAAAACCGCTGCATATAAAGCCTTCAATCCAGTTTGACCTAGTGTTTCTAGTTTATCAAATAACTTTTCAATCATTGTACCAACAAATCTGTTGGCTTGAACTTCAATAATATCTGCTGCTAACCTAACTTCATTAGCAAGATTAGTGCCAGCAAGTGTAAGATTTTCTACTTTACTTGCTAAGTTCTCAACAACAGCTGCCATCTCACTGATGGGATTTGTTTTACAAGTATCGGCAGTTAATACTTTAGTCCCATTACCAGCATTATCTGGTTTTTTTGTTGCTTTTGCACTATTAGGTGTTGGTTGAGTTTTTTTGTTTTGTTCGTTAGTTTCATCCTTTGGAACTCTGGCACTTTCAGGTGTATTAGCGTCATATGAACCATATGGTGCGAAAGGTGATTTATACTCTCCACTTGCTACAAAAGATGTTCTAGGAAAAGTTCCTAAAACTAAGGGTTGTTGTCCTTCCTCGTCCAGAAAGAATCCAAAAACAACATCTCCCTGCTGAACTAGGGTTGATTGTGCATAATTTGCCCCACCTGCACCAGCAGTTGTTGGGAGAGCAAGTATAGCATAAGGTAGATTTTTATTATTAATATCTTCGTTATATGGGTGACAACCCATGATACGAACTTTGCACCTGTTACCCCACCCTTCACCCTTTACAAGTTGGTCTTCCTGTGCATCGTCAGGAGCAACTTGCCCGATAAAGGCTCTAAGTGTACCTAGTCCAAAATAACTAGCAAGTGGAAAATCAGGAATTTTTGACATTAGTCTTCGTATACCCTACATTCATCAGCATCTGGTTCCATCTCACAATAGAGTTCTAATGGTGTAGGATCATGATGATCCCCTTCTTCGATATCTTTTTCGTGATTTTTAGCATAAAATTCTAATTCTTGAAGTTCTCCTTCAATATGACGCCGCTGTTGTGGAGATGTGGATGAATTATCCAAAATCTCTTTATCTTTTTGGATGTGAGCTTCGATACTTTCCATTTAACTTTTTGTGTTATTGCCGGGTGAGTCTTTTACTACCCTCATAGAGGTGTATGATTTTGTGGGAAGAAACTTATGAGTAATTTCCCTAATAATATATAGACCACTTGTTTTACGGTCTATTTCAGGGGTTTCTACTGAAACTTTAGGAAATTCTAGATTTACTGGATCTCCAGCACATAAGTTTGTATTAACTGGAACTAAAATAGTAAGATCTATGTTAGAGAAAGAACTATATCTAGCTGCTGCTTGTGCCTGATCCTGATATGGATTGTAATTAAACTCTGTGGAGACACCAACATCTAGAGTACCAACATTAGCCGTTCCAGAAAGAACTCTAGGAGCCCATTGTGTTGCATTAATATTTTCTGGATCTGCAACAGCAGCTGGTTCTTCTAATTCTCCTAATATATTTTTAAAATCCGGTGTAAATAATGACTCGTTTGGTTGAGTGAAAGAAAAATCTAGTGGATTAAAGAAAATTCGATATGATGATTTCTCTCCTTCATTAAGAGACCTACGAAGATCAGCACTTTTATTTACTTGAAAAGTTAAAATAGTTGTAGCATTTTCTCCCGGATTTTCATATGGGTTACTCATCGTCTCCCTATAATAATATTTTTGTGCCTCCTTCTCCTTCTCCTTAGCAAATTTTACTAATCCATCAATTGATTTAAAAACAAATCCTCGTTTTGTTTGCCAAAAGAAAAATCCTGCAGATTTACTTTTAGCTCCAACTGGAACTGCATGTTTCGATAATAATACAGCCCATGTTAAGGGGTGCTTCATATTACCAGTAAATGGAAATGCATTCTCAGTTTTTTCTAAGTCAACAGCTTGTAAAGGTTCCACAAGACTTAGAATCTGTTGTATAGATTTATCGATGGTTGGATCACTATACTTACGAGAAATTCTAGTTTGCTCATTTGTAATACCTTCTCTTGATACTAAATGTAGTACAAAATGCTCTGCTCTTTTGTCACTAGCATAACTTAGTATTTTATCAACATACATTATATAATCAAAAGGTTCAGCTTTTCCTGATAAATTATCGAATGGAGTTTTAATTTGGAAGTGAACTCTTTCTCCACCACGAATTGGTAATCCATTATATATTCCTTGACCATCAATAGTATTTCCAGTATTAGCAACTTCAATTATTGCCGTTGTTATTGGTGAATATAAGTTTTCAAAATACTGAAAATCAAGAACACCACCAATAATAGATACGGTCTTTTTTCCGTCTTTTGATGTAATATTAAATTTTTCATAAACTGATGCTCCGGTTAAAGCAGCCATTATGAATACCTAAACTTTAGATCTTGCATAATACTAACATAATCTGCACCATCTGACTTATATACATTAGTACCCATATTTTGACTATCTTTGGATTCACTGTCTACAGATGATGATCCACCCTTAATATTTAGAGAGGCAATTGAGAATGGAACCACTATTGGTTCTGATTGCCCAGTTTGATAAGATGGTATTACTGATGGCATTTTTTGTATATCATTTAAGGATGAGACAAGCCTCTTAGGAGGAGCAACAACTTCTCCAGTAAAAGGAGCAGTGCCAGGGAATCCATAGTCCATAGGATCAATTGGTGTACGAGAACCTTTAGGTCTACCAGTAATACCCTCGCTCTCACCAAGTTCCCAATGCAGGTGTGGTCCAGTAGATGATCCAGTTGATCCCACTCTACCAATAACATCGCCTGGTTTTACTTTATCGTTCTTCTGATATGGAGAGTTTTCCGCCATGTGTGAATAAAAGTGTTCTAATCCATTTGCATCTGTAAATGCGATATAGTATCCATAAGCTTTTTCAAAACCCGTATCAGTAATAGTAGAGTTTGATGGAACTGTGAGTGCAGAACCAAACTCAGCAGGAATATCTAATCCCATATGACTTCTGCCAGCACCAATACTATCGCCTATGGCATATCCAGGAGGTTCTTTCCCAGTATCTTGGAATATCAACCCATTTGTCTGTGGTTGTACTCCAGGAGAAGGTTGTTGGCGAGTTGGTTGCGTTTTTGTCTCAGCAGGAGGTGAAGGAGGAAGAGTAGTTGGAGGCTGCATAATAGTCTCTACTTGCTGATTGTACTCTTGTTGAGTAATTTCTCCATTATCTAGTTTTTCCTTAGATTCTGCAATTTGAGACTGTTGCTTAACACTTCGTTCAGTAGGTATTGCAGGTGTTGTTGGCATAGGATCTAATCCTAGTTTTTGTCTAGCACTAGCAATTTCTGCTTCACTCTGTGATTTTAAATCCTCAAAATCTTTAACAGTATCTTTAAATGTTTTGTCAACATCTAGTTGAAGTTGTGAGAAATCTTTAGTTAAGTCTTCAAACTCTTGTGTAACTTCCCTTTCACTTGTAAATATTTTTCCAGATATTAAATCTCTGCTTAGTGCAGCAGCCGTATCCTTAAGACTTTGTAAGACATTTCCAATGCTACTGACGACTTTAACAATATTATCATACAAATTTGTAACGAACTGAGTTACATCCTCAACAATTACAATAATTTTTGGGAGATTTGCTAATAACCAATCAAGAAGAATCCAACCAGCTGCTTTCAGTAACCCAGAAAATATACTCTTAGATCCTTTGATAGCAGAAGAAATTCCACCTTTAATAAAATTCTGAGGTTTTTTTGCCTCTATAATTTTCTCTGCGTCTTTTGTTCTTGCAGTATCAACTGCTAATCTATCAAGACTTAACTTAGTGCTTTCTCTTTGCTTATCTTTTCTAATATCCTTACCTAAAGACTTCCTAAGACCTTGAGTGGTCTGCCTAATAGAAAGCAGACCTACATCAACAATATTTAATGCCTCATTAGTAGGAATTAATTTCATTAGCTATATGTTATTTTAGTAAAACTAAGATGATCATTAAGAGGATCAGCTGTAACTATAGAAGGATATGCGGTGGCAGTTGGTGTCGATGCAGATGGTTCTGCCTCAGAACCACGATCATCAACTGGCATAACAATAACATTAGGTAGAGATGCTATCTGCCCCTCTACATTAGGAAGATATGAGGTATTACCAACTGGTTCAAGTTTATAAGGTGTATTTTTTAGTGGTGTAACTTGCTGTGGTGTTATATTTGTTTCTGGTGGATCCTGCTTCTCAGGAGGAGCAACAGTAGATTCAGGTGCTGATACCTTACCAACACCATTGTTTAATGACTCAACCAACTCATCCAAGTTCTTTAATCTGCTAGGATCAGATTCTCCTAAACGGAGTCTTAGACCTGTCTGCTCTTCAAATAATGGAATATCAGCAGTCGAAGAATTAAACATAGCTGGATTAAACAAGTCAACCCTAGCACTAAACCATTTTTTACCATCATTTGACATTTTATCACGAAGACTACGAACATACTTCATAGATGTGCGTAAACCTCCTTCCAGAGACATCATTTTATCATACTTCTTTTTGTCCGAAGCAGACAATTTAGTTACATCATCATCAACTCTTGCAAGTGCTATATCCATTTCCTCTCGTAGAGGTAAATATTTTTCATTATCTCCTGATAGTTTTTTAATAGCAGCAGTAATATCATTGATGAGTTTCAAATCTTTTTCAGTTAAACTTTCTTTCAGTGCCCAATCGAATTCACCTGCGTCAATACTCGCAATATTTTGCTCAATCTCATTAAGCAGAGCACCAGCTTTTGAGGCATTTCTTCTAACTGGGTTTGCATTTCTCAACCAAGGTTGTCTCTTCAATAAATCTGCTTTTTCTTTATAAAGATATTCTTTTGCTTCATCTTTTCCACCTGTCGCCATCTTATCAATGACCCCTTGTGTATATCCTTCATAACTAGCACGACCACCAGATAAGCTATCATTTTTAATGATATTGAAAAGCGAGACACCAGCTGCCACAGCTATAGCACCTATCAAAAGATATGGGTTTGCCAATAATCCCAAAATCTTTGGAATATTGAGCAGCATTGATGTAAGAACACCACTGATTACCCCAGTGATTGCACCAATACCACCATTCAGAGCAAGTGCAATACCACCAGCAATTGCTAATCCTTTGATAATATCATTCTTTATCTTTTCAAAAGCATCATTATCACCTTCTGACCATGCTTCTAAAGCATCCAATCCTTTTATTCCTAACCACCCTAAAAATAATGCCTCAAGGGCTTTCATAAAGCCACCAAAAGGACCCATTGCTTTTTTCTTTAAAGCCTGAATGGGTTTAACCAAACCATTCTTAATAGCAGACTCAATAAAGTTCTCTTTTGTACCTTTTTTAAGACTATCTGCAGATTCTCTCTTTTGCTTTATCTCTCTCTTATCTTCCTGAGCATCTTGAGCGTTTCTACCACCAATTAAATCTGCAATTGCACCCAAATTTCTTTGGATTGCGAAAATATTTTTATTTAATGAATTATATTGCTTGACAGTCAGATTCCCTTCAGGAACTCCAGGATTATCTACCCTACCTTCTGGAGTTCCTTCTTTTCCTGGTGGAAGTAATTTAGTGGGATCAATAACCATTAGATTGCTGTGCCTTTAAATTTTGTTCCTCAATAAATGATTCTAACAAACTAAGGTAAATGTCCCTTTCCCAAGGGATCATATTTTCAATATCACTCAAGGAGTATTTATGATGCTGCATGAGGGCAAAGTTTATCTTGTAATAAGCAACGATATCCTCATGTAACATCGCTAGCTGAAAAAAGAGGCTAATCCCTCAAGTACGATCTCATTCTCTGCACCAGTTTCAGGATTTTCAAACTTAACCGTATGAGAAAGTTTTGGCATTGTATTAAAGAAAGTTTCAATCTCTTTGAATTGAGAAGAATTTAACTGATCAACAAAGTCAAGCCACTCCTTCTTAGAAGAGTCTTTAGATTCCCAAGTTTCCTCGTCAGAGTAAATCATCTCAACACATGATGCAATAACATCAAATGATTTTTGAAGATCAATTCCGTCACCAAAGTTTTGAGAGATGAACTCACTAAGCGATGGATACTTCAACCTAAGAGTCAATACATCATCAAGTTTAATATCACGCTTGTGATCTGGATCCTCAACAACTTTAATTTCATCGATAAAGACTGTCAGAGGTACTTTAGTTTTACCATCGTCTTGACATGTCACAAGAACATCAATAGATTCTCCTACAGATTTACCCCGAACATTGAGGAAGAGATATTCAATATCAAATGTAGCAAGTTCTTCTACCTTTACTCCACGGGTGATAATGCATGCACTAAGAACATCTTTAATTGCTCGTGCAATCTGTTCAATTTCTTCACTTTCCATAGCTAAAACAAGAACTTTTTCTTCTTTAACTAGAAATGGACGATACTTAATTTTTTTCTTTGTGGACGGAATAACCAACTCAAATGTCGGAGTTGCAATTTTTGGTAAAGACATAATGTTTTATCAGTAAATTTATTTAGATGGGTACACCTGTGGCAGGATCACGAGGTACAAAGTCACTACCCGGTCCATAGGTGTTCCCAAAATTGCTGCCGGTGCCCTTTCCACCATTTTCAAATTGTGGATAATTCCACTCTTCTTGGCGTGATGATGGTGGGTCTACCGCAGGTGGAACGGGCCCTGTTACTTCAGGTCTTTCTCCATCCCCTCGTGGATTTGAACTATACTCTATGGTTCCAGGTGCAGGTTGGTCACTCTTGCTAGTCCGCTCCAAACTTCTAATACTGCCAAGAACATAACGATCATATGCGAATGTAACAGAAATTTCTAATACTCGATTATTAGCATAATCTACTGCACTAGGAACGATATTAACAGGAAATGCATTAATAAAGGTATACTCAAGTTTTTGAAAATGATCTTTATCAAATTTAGTCAGACCCATTTGACTACATTTATATGTGTCTGGGTATAGCATCCTATTATAAAATGCCTTTTTATCTTGACTCACTTCGCCACCACTTGCAATAAATTCTTGCCATAATTGGAAAAATTTCATTACTTTATACCCTTTATCCACAATAAATGTGAATGTAGTATCAGTAAAGATTCTTGTATGAGCATACTTCTGGACAACACCCATATAATTGCCCTTTATTTGGGCAGTAGCAAAAGTAGCACCAGGAAGTTCTGCACCCTTACATAAAAGATTCAGTTCTCTAGTTAGAAAATATGTTGATAACAGTGGTTCTCTTTTTTGAACAAAATTTATTAAAGAACCAGGAAAAGCCAGGAGTTGAAACTCAAAATGATTAGTTGTTGCCACATTTGTGAACAACGATCTAATATCTTCAGTAGATCTTTTCCTGGGGTAATTTCGTCGTGGCACGCTAAATACCTTAGGTTAAATTTTTATAATGGCATATAGAGGTAGATTTCAACCTAGCAATATTGAAAAATATCGAGGAGACCATCGCAGTATTATTTATCGCAGTTTATGGGAACGAAAGTTCATGGTTTACTGTGATAGAAATGAAAACATCCTTGAGTGGGGTAGTGAAGAAATCATTATACCGTACAGATCCCCATTAGATGGTAGAATCCACAGATACTTTCCTGACTTCTATATTAAAGTTCGTGAGAGCAATGGAAGTATTCAAAGATATATTATAGAAGTAAAACCAAAGAAGCAGTGTATTGAACCAAAGGTACAAAAGCAACGAACTAAGACTTATATCCGTGAAGTTGCCGAGTATGCCAAGAACCAAGCGAAGTGGAAAGCTGCTACTGAATATTGTAAAGATAGATTATTTCAATTTAAAATTTTAACGGAAGACAATCTAGGTGTATGAGTAGGTTACAACCAATTGTAGATGAACTTATCGGTTTGGAAAAACCAGAAGATATTTTCACTAAGCTTATGGAAGTTCTAGATAATCTAGAAATTATTCCAGAAGGAGGAAAATTCTATACTTTTATATACAAAGCAAAGACACCAAACATAAGATACGATGAGTTTCCACTAATTGCCTGCACTAGTGTAGATAAATGGGGATTCACTGGATTTAACTTTCATTGGAATCTAACAAGAAACTACACTTGGGAAGAATGCCAAAGTCAGTTATATGTTATTGAGGCTAATGAACTTGAAGATGCCAGGTCTTTATCATATGCAAAATTCAAAATGTCCTCATAAATAGGAAATAAAAAGGATGGCTAAACCTCCCAAGTTACTAAGATATCCTCTCGATATTGTCAATGCTACAACAGATTATATGTATGTTGAAGTATTGAAGTATAAATCTGGCGGTCTTCCAGACTTAAAGAATCAGGGCGGTGTCACCTCTGCTCTCTCTACAAAAGATGTTACAGTAATACAAAGTATTATTTTGCCTATGCCTAATTCTATTGCATCTGTCAATAGAACTGGATGGGGTGAATCTAATATATCTGCACTTGCTGGTGCCGGACTTAAAGCAGCAGGTTTTGCTTTAGATAAACTGACCGGAACAGCAGATGGAACAGCAGCAGGTTCGGTCACAGATTTTATAGCAGAACAAGGAAAGACATTGGCTAGTCCAAGTTCAGGTGCTAGAGCATTTATAAGAGCTAGATCTCAAATAGGTTTAGTTAATGCAGTAGCAGGAAGTGCTATCAGCGTCAACGATGTTTTGGGAAGACAAACCGGTCAGATTGTTAATCAGAATGTTGAACTATTATTTAATAGTGTAAGTATCAGACCATTTGGATTTAATTGGGACTTGACTCCTAGAAATCAAAAAGAATCTGATAGTGTTCTGCAAATCATAAAGTCTCTTAAAAGAGCAGCTGCCCCAAAGAACTCAACAGACCAGAATGGATTCTTGCAAGCGCCAGATGTTTTTAGAATTTCATATAGACGAGGAACTAGTGATCAAAGATTTCTAAATAAATTTAAGATATGTGCCCTAACAAGTGTTGGAGTAGATTATACTGGATCAGGAATATATGCGACTTATCATGATGGAACTCCCGTTCATTATAGGTTGAATTTATCATTCACCGAACTCGAACCAATATATTCTGAAGATTACACCGACAAACTCGAAGCAGGATTCTAATGGCTAGTAACTCATACTTCAGTCTTCTACCTAACTTCCAGTATATCAATCCAACTCAGGTTGGTGGAAAAAAGAAGCAATATGTAGAAGCAAAAAATCTTTTTCTTAGATTAAAACTAAGAGATGCGGTATCTCCATTTGCAACTAATTTTCAAAAATATAGTATAAGAGAGGATCAAAGACCTGATAGTATTGCTGAAGAGTTGTACGGCGATTCAAATTTTGATTGGGTAGTATTAATTACTGCAAACATCATTAATGTTAAAGATGAATGGCCTCTGTCTAGCAGATTGTTATATGAGGTTATGTATGATAAGTATGAAGAGAATCTAAACTCAGTTCGTCACTACGAAACAAAAGAGATTAGAGATAGTAAAGATAGACTCTTACTACCTGGTGGTAAAGTTGTTGATTCTACTTTTAGAATCCCAAATCCAGACTCTCCTGGGCAAGAAATTAACCCAACTGTAGCAGTATCTAACTGGTTAGTTGAAGTAAGAAAAAACAATGAAAAACGAACGATCAAAGTACTTAAAAAAGCGTACTTGACATCGTTCGTTAATGAGGCTAGAGATTTCTTACAGTATCAAGAATCTTCTCAGTATAATCGTCAAACTGGACTTAAAGTCGCTTTTGACAATTTCTAGAGAAGACCTAACAATCCACTAACACTTGTCTCAGATGTGATTGTAGAGTAAGGAACTGAAGGATTATCGATAAGACTAGGAGACTCGCCTCTCATGTTGGCTACTCTCGTTATCTCCTCGTTTTCCTTCTCGTTTGCTAGATAACGACTTTCCAGAATCTGTATCGTTATTACCTTTGCACTTGCAATCTCCACATCCACAGTTGAACTTGAGTGGTTGTATTTCCATGCGTTCCTGAATAATGTAGTGGGCAATTCTGTATGAGAAATTAATGCATACTCTGCTGCAGGAACATCTTTAGAGATGATATCTACATCGGAAAGAACGCATTGATCTGATGGAATGACGACATTACAGAATCCGTCATCTCCATTATAAACAATTACTTGTGTGCGTGACATTTATCAAGCATCCGATACAACAATACTAGTGGCACCAGGATAAAGGATCAGAACCTTTTTTCTAGCGTCAGCGTTATCTTTTGCATAAACTTCGACTGAAAGACCAGAATCAGATCCTACAGTAAAGGTAGCGTGATAATGATTACCTTGAAAAGCCATTGCCAAACAAACTTAACTTCTATGCTGTTATTTATCTACAATATAGTCGCCAATAACTAAGGTGTCTATATCCATAGATAAAAACGATTTTACTGCGTGATATGGAGATTCAACAATAGGTTGTCCATTATCATTAAATGAGGTGTTAACTACAACTGGGGGATCTAGATGTGATAGCAAAGTATGCATCCTAGGATTGCAATCTTTGTTAATTGTTTGAATCCTACAAGTTCCATCCTCATGTTTTATCGCAAGTAAACGATCATCTTTCACAGTTTGAGTATACAGCATATATGGAGTCTTAAATCCTTCATTGAAATACTCAGAAACTTTTTCTTCCTGAACAATACCAGCAAAGGGACGCCAATATTCTCTATGTTTGACTCTCTTGTTTAAGATATCTTTGTTCTCTGCTTTTGTAGGGCTCATTAGGATAGATCTAGAACCTAATGCTCTAGGACCATGTTCAGATCTACCTTGGAACCAGGCAACAATTTTATTATTGTTAATTTTTTGGGCAACCTGTTCCGAATCATATGGGGTATAACTTAATTGAAAAAGATCTAATACTTTAAGAATTTCAGAATCAGAATACTCTTTTCCCAATAATGCAAGATTTTCAGGAACAGATATATCTTCACCTTCTTCAAAACATCCCCAAATAGCTGCTCCAAAGTGAATACCAGAATCATCTGGAAACGGAGGAATGTGAATCTTATCAAAGATCCCACTTTGCTTAATCTTAGTATTTGCTAAAATATTTAAGAATGTTCCTCCAGCAAAACAAACATTTTCTGTAAGATGATATTTTCTCAAAATTGAGAGAAATTCTACGATACCATCTTCAAAAGATTTTTGTAAAAAGTATGCAGCATCTTCTGGCGTAATTTCATCATTAAACCAATCTGATTTGTAATTGATATATGGAATGGAATGATTTGTAATTTTATATGGACATTCTAATCCTACATCACTTCCATATGCAGAAAGTCCCATTACTTTACCGACTGTTGATATTTGAGTATTCCAGTCAGAAATTCCTTTACCAGTTTTTACAGCATAAATTTGAGATGCAGCTGCAGAATACAACTGACCAAAATTATTATACTTATCTTCCGGCATATTATAAAATCTAAAAATTCTTTCAGATTTATTAAAGTACCCTATTGAATTGTTTTCAATTTGATCGAGGGTTCTTCTATAATCATCATGAATAGCAGATCCTCCACCATCAAAAGTCAAAAAACTTCCCTCATTAAATGGAGAAGTAAAGACTGAAGAAGCTGCATGTGATAAATGATGTCCAACAAATCGAATTTTTGCTTTTGAAAATGATCTTTGCAGCATATTGTATGCTGTATGATTTTCTAATTGATTCAAAGCAATGTGATGATGAGATGCTACAGAATATACAATATCCACATCATCTGATGAAATATTACCGACAGTAAGGCAATGTGTTATTGCATTATGTGGATAATTTCCGTCATATTTTGTTCTGGTTATTCTTTCTTCATTGATACTACAGATATGTTTTCCATCAATAAAAAGAGTGCAACCTCCATCATGCATGAAGGTCACACTGGCATCATCGTTGGTTAATTCTGATAGATTTGCATCCCAGTTATACGCACCATAGATGCCAACAATTATCATTCTTCTGCAAGACGCTGGAAGTACGACAGAGCATCATCTTCACTCTCTTGAGGAGACATTTGCTTTGTAGAAGATGCCATGATGTCAGGAGAGTTGAAGTTAGTCTCTTCATCAATAACTTCAGGATCAGGAGCCTTAGGAGTAGAAGCTCCTAGGACATAGTTCAGACGAGTCTTCAGTTCATCATAAGACTTAAACTGAGAAGGATCAACTAATTCTGCAAGAGAATACTCTTTCTTCCAGATTGCTTCCATAGCATCGTCATCATCCAGGAGAGGTGCTTGACGAGCAAACTCACTAGAATCATAATTCCAGTAACCTGCAACTTTCTTGATCTTGATCTTAAAGTCAGCACCCTGCCAGAAATCAAAAGGATTGATTGGCTCTTCGTCTTCAAACTCTGGTTGCATGGAAGACATAACCTTATCAAAGATCTTCTTACCAAACTTATACAAGAATACACGACCCTCGTTATCAGGATTGGCAGGATCCTTTACAACATAGATGTTGGAGTAGTATGACAGTTTACGCTTTTGATCACGGGCAATTGCTTTATCAGATTCTACACCACTATTCCAAAGACTGGTATTAAGTTCAGAAACAGGATCTTTACCACCATTAGTAGTCAAAGAGTTTTCAATATACCAACCACCAGGACCTTTAAATGCATGTGAATACATTTTTGCCCATGGGAGATCTTCTCCATCGGGAGCAGGAAGGAAACGGACAACAGCATATCCGTTACCAGCTTTATCGACTTCTGGTTTCCAGAGACGCTCGTCAGCTGAGTTACCACCCTTATTGGTTTTCTCTACTTCCTTAACTAGTTTCGCTGTTAAGGCACCAAGGGATGACTGCTTTTTAAGTGATGCAAATGACATTAGATTTGGCCTGTAATTGGATTTGGCTTGTATACTGGTCTATTATAGGGCGACAGTGCTCCCATTGTCAAGAGATTTGTGCTCTGACTTTTGTGAGGGTCTTCTGCATGTTAGCAAAAAGAACCCCACAGTCAACATCTTGAGGGAAACCCATCAAAATTGCTGATTTACGAACGCTTTCACGCATTTCTTGTGCGCGAGGATCATCAGAAAGTGCCATTCTTGTATAAAGATTCCTCTGCTTTTCAAGCAAAAGATCTAGCTTATCGATGTGCTCAATTTTTTCTTCGCGATCTAATTTTTCAAACGAAAACACTTCGGTATAGACTTCTTCCTGAAGTTCGTTAATTTCATGAATAGCTTCTTGAACAAATTCAGAATCAAAGAAATCTGGCATTTTTACTCTCGTTCTTGGATTATTTAGAGCGGTAATCTTGCTCTAGTGGTTTTTTTCATAAAGTTGAGATCCTGAGCATCACGCTTCAGTTTCTCTTTTAATGGTTTTGAGATTAATTTACTAATAGAATCTACTTCTATACTATTTTCCTCACAAAAAAGCACAATAGCTTCAATGTAATTCATTTTTTCTTTCAATACAAGAGTCTCAATCTCTAGAGAGAACTTTGCGGCATTCATGAACTTTTTGCCCAGTGCCTTTGTTAATTCATTTTCCATTTAAGTGATACTCCGCGAAGTTTCTGATGTATTTGGTAAGTAACTTCATGTACTTAAGTTTATCATACTCTTGGTATACTTTGCAAGACCCGTCTTCACAGGCCATGATGATGACAAACTTTTTGACAGGTGTGCCAGTCAATTCATAGTACATACAAGCATAAGCAGCACACTGGACAAGATAACCTTCAATCCACTTATATGGTTTAGGTTTTGCCGATGTTTTGAAGTCAATAACTGCCAATTCTCCATCATACTCAGCGATACAATCTACAGTTCCAGCAACTCCTAATTGCTCGCTGTACAAAGATCCTTCTAGAGTGTGAATATTACTAATCCGATTTAGATCAGGTTTGGCAATTTTAAACAAAAATTCAGGAAGAGGCTTTACCTTAGGGAGAGTATCATTCTTTAGATAATGCTCCGTAACAGTGTGCATATCTGTACCACGACTCGTAGAGAGTCTAGTCTTTAGATTTGCTGCTTCTTCTCCAACTCTTTTCCGCCATTTGATGAAAATTTCTCTATTATAAAAACTGATAATAGAGGTAATGGATACCATCTTTGTGTCAGGTGTTTCATAATATCGAACACCATCAATGGTGTTCCTCTCTAACCGAGGAAGTTCAATTTCAAGATGATTAAACATTACATACCGAGTGCCAATTTAGTAGAAAGATATTCTTTACAGAGTCCAGAACGAACAATATCGTCAACACCAAATTCAATTGATGCGAATGATGGCATTTGCTCTAGGATCTTCATAAAGTCTAAGATGCCATTTTTTTCGTAAGTCTTAGTCAAATCAGTCTGGGTAGCATCACCACAGAAATGAATTTTAGAATTCTCACCAACTCTAGTAATTATACTATCAAGTTCGTGAAAATTCAAGTTTTGACATTCATCTACAATGACAATTGCGTCATCAAGAGTAGTTCCACGAATGAATGATGTAGACCAGAAAGAAATAGTCTCTTGCTGCTTCAGATTACCATACAGCATCTCAAAGTCAGAATCAGTAGGCATCTCAAACATGTATTTTACCATATTCTTATAGGGAATTTGGTAAAGAGCTGACTTATCCTCATGATCTCCAGGAAGAAAACCAATCTCCCTAGTAGATACTAAAGAGCGGACAATATAAATTTTTTGATAAGGGGAGTATTCATCAAGAACATCTTTGATGGCATTATACAGCACAATAAAAGTTTTGCCCGTACCAGCTGCTCCATAAGCAAAGATGTTTTTTCCTTGAGAGTAGTCCTTAAATAGTGTTCCTTGATTATCTGTTAGCGGTTGAATATCAACCAGGAAGTCCGTATTAATAGGTTTCTTCCTTCTCATCTGCTTGCTGGTCATTCCAGCGCCAGCACTTGGATCGGACTTTCTCTTTCTAGGCATAATTTAGTCTAAAGTGAGTTTTTGGCAGTTTTTGCCGGTTTTTTGTGCATTAGCCAGTACTTCATTCCAACCGGGTTTGGATTTAAGAAGTTTATCTTTCCATTCACCAACTTCACCTACACCAGGCATAGTTGATGGATCAGAGTAATCACGCATCCAATCTGGATTAGATTCTGTCCAAGAAACCCAATCATGAACACTCATTACCACTTCTTTTTGTTCTTTAGTTTCTTTGTGTATTACGGGATAAGTTGCCATATCAAAATATTATGTGAAGTTATTTATTAAGACCAATTAAGTGCCTTACCTACGGTAGGATACTGTTCGCAGAAAATGCTCTTAGCCTGAACTGCGATATCCATATGCTCTTTCTGAGTGCCATGAGCACTTCTAAGATCGATGTAATGCACCCATGAGCGACATGAGCCTGTCATATAGATTTTTGTGGGGGTTGCTAAGGGAAGTACCATTCTAGCGCACTCCTTGGCGATTCCAGCGTCTAGCATGGTCTGATATAGATCCATACCTTCAGTAAAGTATTTCTGCATAGCAATCTCAAAAGTTTGCTTTTTAAATGCATCAACATTATCAAGACTATTCTGACGATTCTTATAATCTTGACCACGCAATTCAGGAATAGGAATGCTACTAGCTAACATAGAACTGTCAGCATATCTTTGCGAAAATTCCTGAAATGTGAAGCTACGATGACGAAGCACTTGAGCTGCGATTGCCCTAGAAGTTTCAATTTCTAAAGTCATGTATGCTTGCTCAAACACAGACCAATGCCCATGATTGATACAATACTTCAAGAGACCTTCAAAGCTAGGATTATCCTGATTATTAGGATTTGAAACCCTTGCTATGTACGCCATCGTCTCCTCTGGATTGGGAGTCGATTGAACTAGTCTCACTTTTTCCATGATTTCCTTTCAGTTGTTTTAATTTTAATCCCTTTTTAGCAACTTTCCTTGCTTTCTTCATATACAAAAGTTCTTCATCCGTATATAGCCAAGGATTCTTAAGTGCTTCCTTGGTTAACCGAATTGTATCCTTCATCCGCATAATAGACCTCGTAATACTTGATAATTCCGTGAGTGATCATGTTACCTTGTGACACCCAATCATGAGCACACTCATAAATGGACCTGTTACTATATTTAGGTTGACCACTGGGATTTAACTCCCTTCCAAATCTTTCAAGTAGAGTCTTGAGAGCACTAGCCCTCACTTGCATCTTATCTGGCGTATACCGCCAATCAGTCGGGATATCCGTCATCGTCTCCATCAGCAAAGTACTCTACTGGATCATCAAGATTTTCTCGCGTATCTTGTTGATATGCTTCTTTGTTGGAAAATACTTCAGATTCTAATTCCTGAACCAGGGCTTTCATGGTTAAGACTAGACCCTTTAAAACTTGTCTATCCATCAGAATAATGAGGTTTTGTCTATTATACACAAAAAAGGGGTCCCCGTCAAGGAACCCCTCGTTATCTATGTAAGCATGATCACTTGCTGTAGGTTCTACCGCGATAGCAGAAAGTCCCGTGAGACTCTTTGCTTTCTACACAACGGGTAGAATACTCAACACCACGATATGAAGTGTGGGTAATCTGTGCGTTATGCAAAGCAGATGCTTTTTCAATCTGCTTGCGAATGAGATTAAGTGTGTTCATTGTGTTACTCCTGAAGTTAGGGTGGTTTAATCCCCGTTCCTTCAGTCGTTTGCGTCCCAATAGCACTCAGGTCTAGATTCCTTTACGGTCTCTATCAACTCTACCTTAAAAGCATCCGAGATATTCTCATTTGCTTTCATTCTCAGCATGATTGTATCAGCTTGTTGGCAGGTGAGTGATGAATAAAAGAAAGTTCTAGCATGGGATGAACGGCTCCGTTCCGCGACTTACTTGCGTCTCCCTAGGGAGATGAACGACAGGTCTATTATAGACCTCATACAGTATTTAGTCAACCCTATAGAGCAAAAAAAACCCGGAGATTTTTTCCCCGGATTCTTGAAATTAAAAGTTGAATTACTTTTTGGACTCTTTAACCTTACTTTTGTACCCGTACATTTTTGGATCAATTCTACCCTCGGCTTGAATCCAACCCTTAAATCCTTTTTTATACTTATCGTAATAAAAATCAAAAAGATCTACTTGTTTATAGGATGAGGAAATATCATATTTTTTATTCCCTTCCGAATCATAGTATTCAACTAAAAAAGCAGAATTTGGCAAACTTTTATCATTTGCCAATTCAGGGTCACAATCCTCATGCAGGATATTTACTCTTTCATTACCTAATTTACTCAACGCCGTCCTCCCCACTCAACATCTGGATAAGCCTCTTTAATGACATTGTGAGTAATACGATATTTTTTACTCAGATTCTTATCCTTGACCAGACAAACAATTTCTGCCTCATCAGGGTGCAGAGACTCTAGCAACTCAATGAATAGAGACTCTCTACGAGTACGCTTAAGAGTATCATTACCTCCCTTCACATAGTTATAGAGAGTTCTATATTGACTAGCTAACTTACTTTGATTATCTACAGTAGGAGAATCATTTGGAGTAAATGGAACATCTCCGTCAGGAATAGCACTTTCGACACTATCGTCAAAGTTCCATACGAATAAAGAGACTAAAGCAGGAGATCTATGCTCTTTGAGCAGATTGATTTTTGCTGCTTTAGTCTTTGCACTCGATACAGCTTGCAAAATTTCAGACTGAAGTGGATGTGGTGGTAATTTGCTCATGATTTTTTCAAGTTAATAATTAGTCTTCGTCATCGTCATCGTCTTCATTAAAACGAAAGGCGATTAGTGAATCAGGGAGGACATTGCCATGCTCATCGTACATTTCTGGATGAAGGACTTGCTGTTGCTCTGGACGATCATGATGATAGATCATATACTCTCTAAGCACCCATCCTAACATACAACCAACGATTAAAGCACCTAGAACCAAGAATGATCCTACGACTAAACTGACTGCTAGCATTTTCCTATTCTCCTTTGGGAATATCTTTTTTGATATCCAGAGTAATTTCTAGATAAAAATGGAATTCTCTCTTAAAAAACCGGATCATATTTCCAAAAATTACTTGGAAAGTTTTTGGTTTTTCTTTCTCTTTTCCTCCGCTGAGAATAAATTCAATCCCACGATTTGGGTTGATATCATTATTTAGTTCTGGTTCAGACAAGATTCTGCTCTTTAAAATACCTCACTGTATCGGCAGCTCCTCCAACAACGGTATCATTGTGAACTACCTGAGGAAAGTATTGGGTCTTAAATTCGTTTTCAAATTCTTCAATAGTAAAATCTTGATTCAAAGTGTAAACCACATGCTTTTGCTCTGTGATTTCCATAAGTTGCTTTACCTGACGGCAGTGTCCACAGCCAGGCATTGAGTAGATTGTAAACATGGGCGACTATGATGTCAATCTCAAATATATGTAGGTTCTCCGTTCTGTCCGCCAAGAGTCATGATGCTCAATTCTCCAAGGTCTTCAAGAGCCGGAATACCATTATACACCCTAACGGTATATCCGTTAACTGTTCTGTCAGAAATTCGTAAATTAACGATACCACCTGGGAAAGCATTTGTACCACTTGCGATACCAATGACAGCATAGTCAGTATCATTCATTGCATCAGCAAAGTTCACAGTATATGTTCCTGTTGCAGTTTGTAAAATAGAACTTACATTATGTGAACGATCTCCAGGGACATAATCACTATTACCAACTCCAAGGTTCGTATTCATATACCAAGAGGTAGCACGACCTTCATAGAACTGGGTGTAAGTAGCCGTCTTGAGACCTACAAGGTTCTTAAACTCCCCAACTCTACTGACCTTATGGAAATCATTATTAAACACTTGGATGGAGTTACCCATGTTTCCAAATTGTGTTCCAATACCAGCACCATAGAAAAGATGCTGTGGAGTGTTCTCATCAATGAGAATTTCAGTATAAGTTCCAGTCTCAGTTACATTATCAGAGAACTGGTTCGGAGTTGTTGTACCAAATCCTACTGCAGAACCATCTGGAGCATAGTAGAACCTGATCGGATAGTTTGCCTGCTGTGAGGCATTAGTAAAGCGATAGGTTTGACCTACTTCAAATCTCAGATAAGGAGATTCATAACCCTGAACATTGATAGAACGATCAGATCCAATACCAAAGTATCTGTGATCTGTTGTCTTTGTACCAATAGTAGTAGGTAGAGGCTTGAATGTGCCCTCAAACTGGGTGTAAAGGTTCTTAGCGGTGTCTGCAGCGCCCGTTAAGGTAGAGAAACTAGAACTATTAGCAAAGAGTGCATTGTTTGCCTGAGAGGCGAGCCCAGCGAGCGTAGCGTAGGTAGCAATGCCAGCGACAATAGCCTCAGATGCAATACCCGCAAGTGTAGCACGAGGTGCCTCGTTAATCGTTATTGTAACGATACCAGCAGAGACTGGACTTACATCAAGACCGGCATTAAAGTTAACTGTTCCTGCTGTACCAACTGCGGATCCAGAGTCTTGAATGATGACACCGGAACCAGAAGCAACAATATTAGTTAACTGAGATCCGTCACCAATAAATCTCGGTGCAGTGATGTCATTATTAGATGTGATTGTAGCATCAACATCCAATTGAGAAGCAGATCCAGCAATTGTAGCACTATTAGCAGTGTTTGCTGAGTTTGCTGTGGTTGCTACCGTAGCCAATCCAGCAACAGTTGCAAAGTCTGCTTGAGTTGCTTTAGGAACAGAGACACCAGCAGCAAGACTATTAGCAGTTTGTGCAACACCTACGGTATCAGCAGCAGTAATAGTGACAATACCAGCAGAGATTTGAGATACTGTTAGATTCTGACCAAAGTTAATGGTAGCAGCAGTGCCAACAGTACTATCATCATCCTTAATAATGACACCTGCACCAACACCAGTTACACCAGTGATACCAGAACCATCGCCAAAGAACGAATTTGCAGTGATATTACCAGTAGTATTAACATTAATATTTGTACCGATACCAGAAGGACCAGGATCCTGAGGTACAGAGTGAGCAACAAATGTTAGGTTGGGTTTAGAACCACGAACAATCAGACTCTGACCTTTAGCAAGAGCAAGGTTATCAATCTGAACATCTTGTAGAGGAGCCAGTCTTAAACCAAATATCAAATAGTCAGACTCTTGGAACTCAGCGATACCGCCAGATGACAGACCAACTGACATACCAACAGTAGAGTCGGAATTCTGGTTTGTAGCGTGAACTGTGACTAAGCTATCTTCTTGTGCTGTAAAAAACTCAAGGTTAGTATTGATCTGGAAAGGAGGTTTGAATCCAAGAGTACCAGATCTTCTTCTGCCATGAACCAGAGCAGAGTCAGGGCCCAACTTATCAAACTTTCTAGTAGCAAAGGCAAGGAAAGAGATGTTAGGGTCGAAAGAAGATACGAAGATCTTATCTCCAGGTTTGATACCAACTTTTTCAATCAGTCTCGTACCACCTCTATCAAGGGGAATACCATAGGTAATATAGTCACTCCTCTTGAATCCAGGAGTACTGGAAATACCAATAGAGAATGTAGAACGGAAGTCGTTCTGGTTTGCAACACTGATGCTAACCTCAAGGAGGTTATCTGCCTCATATAACTGAACCGGCTCAACAACACCATTCGTCAGTGTTGTTTTAATAGAAGCAAGTCTACCTACCTCGGCAAGAGCGGCACCAGGAGTGGTGAATGTGACGACTGCTGAGAAAGCAGATGTATGTTCAACACCAGATGTGCCATCAGCATTAGATAGATGACGACATCTTACATAGAAAGTATGACTAGAGTTAAGTCCATCAGAAATTATTTGAGATAAAGAAGTATTATTATCACCAATACTAGTAAATACTATAGTACTAAATCCAATATCTTCAGCAACTTCAAATTCAACTGCTTTTAAAGTACCAGATACTGCTTCACTATCAATAGAAACAAATGCACTGGATACAAGAGCAATACCAAATCTCTGATTTAGAGTAGTTCCACTAATAGGTGATGTAATAGTAGGTGCTTGAACACCAGGAGCATTACCTAAGGTAGAGAATGAAACAATACCTACAGAGTAATCAGAGGCATATGCAGTAAATGCTGTACCATCAGCATTAGACAGATGTCTTGTACGAGCATAGTGGGTCGTGAAACCTGCTAACTGAACATCAACTGTTTGAATTAAATTAGTATCATTAACTCCAGTAGATTCCCAGACAATAGAACTAAAGTCAGATGCGACTGAGAGTTGCATCTCAATTGCTTTTAGAGTACCAGATACGGTAGTGTCTCCAATAGCAATATATTGACTAGATCTTAACTGTAGGCTTTCAGTATTAACACCAACATCATTATTAATCGGAGATTCAATAGAGGGTTCTGTAATACCGCCAAGATTTGTTAAGATACCTGCATTTACATCTAAGTAAACAACCTGAACTTCTCCAGATCCACTAGCAGTTCTTTGGTTGAACTGTCCTGTCCACCATCTGTAATCGGAAGCACCGTAATCTGAAGTACTAAACTGATCAAATAGTAAATCATTACCAGTAAGACTACTACCAGCAGAAACGCCTACGCCATCGAGTCCGCGACCAACACCTTGTCCATAATCATTTAATAGCCACTGTCTCAACTCTTGAGATGTAGCACCAGGGTTTCTCTGTAGATACAAAGCAACCAGTCCAGTAACTACAGGAGCAGCAGCAGATGTACCGTTGAAGTTAGCATCGAAATGAGTAGGATTATCATATCTCTGGAAGTCTGCATAAGATCCACTAGGAAGACCAGCAGCTAAAGTATCCTCAGCAGGTGCATAAATGTCAACACCAGGACCACTGTTAGAATATTGTGCTTTTCTTTCTTTGTAATTAGATTCTACAAAGTCATCAAGAGCACCAACATTAATAACAGGATGATATCCAGTGTTCTCATCGACACCAATACCCTGAGGATTCATCCAATCTCTATGGGATGTTGGTGTCCTCTGTCCACCAAACTCAGCCCTTGGATCATTAGAACCAAAGTATTGATCAGCAACACCATTAAGTCTATGAGGATCTGTTCGTCCAACACCAATATACTGGTTGTTATTACCAGAAGCGGCGATCATAATGACACCGGCTTCGATCATCTCATCGCCAGCAGTATTAGTGGCGCTAGATCTAGATGAAGAAGACCAGGATTTATAAGCACCTGCTACTTGATTATTGAAACCAATAATCATATCCTCAACGCCAGCAGGAGCACTAGCAGCGAGAGTTGATACATCAATTGTGCTACTAATACCAGTAAATTTGTATCTTACAGTTCCCGATGAGTTGACAGCAGCCTGATAACCCCAAGAACCATTAACAACCGTAGGGTTTCTTACACCAGTTTGTGTGTTTACTGGTTTATATAAGTGCAAGAACTTAATTAGATCATAAGATGTCTCAATGTCCATACCAACATTATCAGACACACAAGGCATTGCCCAGATGTTTGACTTAAATGCTAAACCAAAGTTTTTACCAGCAGCAAGAGATGCAGCTGCAGTACCATGACCACTGCCTAAGTTGTTAGCACCTGCAGTACCAATACCGATAGCACCATTCCTATTATATCCAGAAGGAATAACTACTTCAGGAAGAAGAACGAACTCAGAAGATCTAGCGTTGTTATCTTCCCACCATGCTTCTGCTCTGCTGGTATCAATACCAGTAGATCCATCTGCTAAGGTATAAGTAAATCCATTGACAGAAAAATATCCAGGGTCAAGATAATATGGGAAGTCAAGAACAATGTCAAGCACCCTACTTGTTCCATCATCGTTCAAGAATTCTGGGTGTGATTGAAGAGTACCAGAGTCTTGAACAACAATATCTACATTTCTACCATCATATAAGAAGTTAAAGTTACCCTGCTTAGGTGCAATATCACCAACTACACCAGCCCAAAACTCTCCGTTGGTTGTAATACCAGAAAGTCTAGGAAGTGCCCAGTTCGTTCTATTTAATTCTGCAGAGGTTGGATTTGTGGCTGGTGGACCATTACTATCTAAGTCCCTGTAAATTTTTACATCGCCAGAAAATCTGTTAGGCATCACCAGAGATGGTTCTGGGAAGCTTTCTCTATTATCTTTTAGTGAAAGTTCAATCCACTTCACATAAGGATGACGAGCAATCTCTTGAGCCTCGTCATCTGTTAACTCATAAGTACCACGAACCGCACTGATTGAGTGCGAGTCGGTGCAAGTTATTTGTCTGTCTGGAATTCCGTCTTGGTTTGAGTCAATGGTGAGAGCACCATGAATATCGTTCCAATGTTCCGCACTGGTAACTGCCAGGGTATATCTTTTAAGAGTCATGCCTCAAAATCTATCGGTGAGCACCTTTTTTATATTTAGGTATGGTAGAATATATATTATAAAGAGTCTTACTATGAATATTGTTACTGGAGCAAAAGGTTTCATCGGTAGTCATTTTGCTAAGACCATGAATGATGTTCTTGAAATTGATATTGATAATTGTTTTGATCTTCTAAACAAATTCAATCGTTGGGACGAAGTAGATATGATTATTCATATGGGTGCTCGTTCCTTTACAACAGATAAGGATGTTGACCTAGTTTATAAGTATAATATTGATTATAGTATAAAGTTATTTGAGAAAGCCATTGAGCATGGAATTCCAGTAAAGTATGCATCCTCGGCATCTACTTATGGCAAGTGTGATTCTGGTCCCATCATCAATCCTCTAAATTACTACGCGCTATCTAAAGCAACTGTTGATTACTGGGTGCAAGACAATATGCACAGATTCTCCCATATCCAGGGGTTTAAGTTCTTTAATGTATACGGTAGCGGTGAGGTTCACAAAGGAGAGCAGGCAAGCCTTGTAAGTAAGTTCAAGTGGCAATCTGCTACAGGCAAAGTTCACCCCTTTGAAGGATCAAATAAGGTACATAGAGATTATATCTGGGTGGGGGACATTGTAAGTGTTGTGCTCACTAATAGTGCAGGCAGTGGCATATACGATCTAGGAACTGGTGCCGCAATTACTATTCAAGAGGTGGCAGATTTAGTCGCACAAAAAACCGAGGCTATGGTAGAGGAAGTTCCCTTCCCACCAAACCTCGTTGGTAAGTATCAATACAATACTCAAGCAGATATGAATTGGTTAACTTATAAGTTCAAAACCGTTGATGATTATGTCAATCGCCACGATGAATTCTGATTGAGTCTGAGTCAAAGTGTTGCGTTGAAAACTCAAACAGTTCAGAGTCATCCAACGCGATCATCTGATGCTTTAGTCCGGGAGGAACATAAAACTTATCCCCAGGCTCTAAGACTAACAATTCTGCTTTACTAAGATCGTCATCCCACCCATAATATAATGAGACGAGACCACTCTGTAAGTAGAAGGTCTCGTCTTTTAGTATGTGATAATGCCAAGAGCATCTCTTATTCTTTTCAATGAATAAAAGTTTGCCACAATACATTTCATTATTTACAATCCACTTTTCATGACCCCATCCTTTGGGTACGATTTTAATGTCTGAAGAAGTCTTTGTCATTGATTCCTTTGTCGTCTATGTAGTAATCAGCTGAAGGTTTTCCTAAGTATAGATTATGAAACTTACATCCCCATGATTCTATTTGACTCTTAGTAAATTCATAAAACTCTTTCTCAGATAGATCTCTATCGTTATTATATCTACCCATACCTCTAGCAGTAAGGTAAGTAATGATATGGCCTTCATCATAGAGTTTATTTATTGTTTGTATGCGATCCCACATGGGTGTTGCATGGGTATACCTGTGTTCTCCTTGTCCAGGAAAACAAATAGTACCGTCAATATCAACAGTATATCTCATTCAAAAAAAGTGCAAGTAACATTAAAAGAAATAGTAATTCTATTATCTTGTGCAGGCTCAGTACAATGGTACATATCAGAAGGAAATACTAGTACACTACCTTCACTGATGTGTTTAGTATCATAAGAAAAGTTTTGATATGCCGTGTTGGATGTTCCTGCACCAAAAAATATTGTGTTGTTCTCTTCTCCTACATGAAGAAGATACACTCCAGAGAAAGTAGCGTCAGCATGAACATGAGGACCATGCGATTCACCTACCTTGTAGTTATTATACCAGATATGTTGTAAGTTTATGTCATCTACATCAGGAATGTTAAAAGGTAGAGACTCTATGCAAGATGCGACTGGATCAAATACAATTTCAGAAAATAAATCATGAAGTTCAAGGTAGTCTCCAAACTTACCAGACTTATCATTGAAATTATCGTAACATGATTCAACTGGCCGTTGCGTTATCCAAGGAAGTAATTTTTCTTTGATCTCATCATGATTCTGCAATTTCTTTTTATAAAGAAAAGGACCAGGAAATAAAACTAGATCAGATGTTGAGGATTCTATCGACATTATCCATTATTAGAGTGTAAGTACCAGGATTCTGTACTGCAATAGCAGCCGCCTTATTAGCAAAACAAATTGCTTCATCCATTGAAGGAAGTTGAATATAATAGAAAACTAAAGATGCAAGGAAAGTGTCTCCAGCTCCAGTCACATCAAATGTACGAACAAGATCTGTGCATGGAAACTTTTTCTTATTCCATGCAGCACCATCAGATCCCATAGTAACAATCATGTTAGCAGAGTTAGGAATATGATCTGGATCTAAACTCTCAAACTCTTTCTTGTTAATTTTGTAGATGACATTACTATACTCAGTAGGTAGGATAGTTTTTTTCGTATCCACAAATATCTTAGTATTAGGATACCTGCCAGCAATGTCACTGATTATTTTTGTGTCGGAGATATATCCTTTGTCATAGTCCGAAATAACAATAGCATCATATGTTTCATGCAATAAAGCCATCTGCAATTCAGATGGATGTAAGGGTCTTACATCGGGTTCATTATCTACTCGGACAATCTGTTGGTTAGATCTACTATCAATGTATCTCGTCTTAGTGAGAGGTTCCTTATTAGTAAGAAAGGTTACATTAATACCAAGAGACTCTAGATTGGCATGAACATTAGCAGCCATGCCAGGTGCCTGTTCTTTTTCACTTTGAATCAATATAGGAACTGGTGCCTCTGGGCTTAGTCTATTGCATGGACCATAGACCCATTCATCAGTACAACTATCCCCGATCAATAATACTTTGTATGGTCTTGCTAGTTGCATAATCTTCTAACCTAGGGAAAAAATGTAATTCAGTAGCGTACATAGATCCAATGACTGACTTTCCTTCCCAGTCAGATCCTACTACCATTATATCAGGTGCAGTAACAGCTATGCACTTTTCTAGTTCTTCATCAGAACCAAATAGAACTACATGATCTACAGTCTTGAGACTTTGTAGCATGTATGCTCTATCTTCGGCGTTATTTATTGGGCGAGAGGGACCTTTCTTCTCCCTTACCCGCTCATCACTATCAATACCAACAACTACCACATCACCCATAGACTTTGCATACTCTAAGAGTTGCAAATGTCCAGAATGAATAATATCAAAGGTTCCGTTTACAAAAACTTTTTTAGTCATTAGATGCCTTAATCATTTTACCATATTCAGGAAGATAAAGATACTCGATGTCAGAGTTAGCAAGAGTACGGCAAGCGTCGTCCAAGGTCTCCACCAAAGGTTCTCCACCAAGATTAAAAGAGGTATTAAACAAAATCGGACAACCCGTAGCATCATAGAAGGCTTTGATGAGGTCATAGTAATTTTTGTTCTGTTCTTCAGTAACAGTTTGAATACGACATGTCCCATCAACATGAATAATAGATGGAATTTTTTCTTCAATTCCAGGTTGACAATTTACAGCATACATCATGTGAGGTGTTTCTTCCATACCACGAAGATCAAACCACTCATGGACATGTTCTTTAAGAATAGATCCCGCAAAAGGCCGGAAGTATTCGCGGTTCTTTACCTGGTTAACAAAATCTTTACCCTTTGGATCACGAGGATCATATAGGATAGAACGATTACCTAAAGCACGGGGACCAGACTCAGACCTACCTTGGAAAATAGAAACTATATTACCTTTCGTAATAAGTTCAATAACTCCTTCATTAGTTTGTTCTGATACCTCACCAGCATACTTATCAGCAGTAGTTATAATCTCATCAGTTTCATAATTATATTGTTGTCCAAGATATAAACTGTCAGCATATGGACGGACATTAGTATCGTTAGTAACTCTATGATAATGCAGAAGAGCGGCACCAATAGCTGTTCCAGCATCATTAGAGATAGGTTCGACATATACATTGATACCTTCGTCTTTCAATTGCTCAAGGTAGTAATAATTCGCTACACAATTAAGACCATATCCACCAGAAATCACTACATTAGGTTGATCAGAAAAGTTAGCAGCAGTACGAATAAGATTCAGTACCTGATCTTGAGTTTCAGTCTGCAACTTATAAGCAAGATCTCTACGATTATTAAGACGAGTCCAATCACTCATTTCTAATTCATGATCTGTAGCAAATACTTCGGAAGCAGATTCATTTATCAGAGATGCATTGGGATAAGTAGGAACTAACAAATTTAAGTTTGTTGGTGTATATCCACCAATTTTATTATCCTCAGAAAAAATAGAAGGGATATCATCATTCTCCTTACCATAGGGAAACAGTCCCATGGTTTTTCCTGCCTCAATGGCATGAAACCCACAAAACTGAGTTACTGCCTCATAAGCTTTAACAATACCAGGAGTAGAATCAACAATCATAAAGCATTGTCCCTCCTCGTCTGGATGCAACTCTTGATTTTGGAAATCAGGAATGACTTGAGTTGGCATACCACATCCATTACCACCAAGATGCCTGTAGATAGAGTTAAAATCAGCAGGATAATTACACCCAAAGATAGTTTCAGTTTCCCAGAAGGTTGATGGCCTATTATTATAGGTCATCTCTAGAAATGTACCTGCACCATCTACTACAAGTGCTACTGCTTTATCAAATCCAGATCTATAAAATGCACATGCAGCATGTAATTTATGGTGAATTTTACCATAATCAATTACCTGGGGATGACTATTGCCAGGATACTTTTCCCTACTAATCAATCCATGCTTTCTTGCAAGTGCTGTATATGGATCTTGTCCACAATATTCAAGAACGCCAACAGAGTCACCAATTAATTGAGTATGAGCAACAACCAGATAGTCTAGTCTGTCAGTAAACTCAAGAATCTTATTGATAGACAGTAGTGGAGCTCCATCATACTTAGCTCTAGAAAGTCTTTCTTCCTCTACAGCAAGAACAATCTCACCATCCTTAAGTAAACAAACACCCGCATTATGTCCACGGGTGATGCCAGCAATCCATTGTGTCATTGTCCAAATCCTTTGTTAGGTTCACAGCAAGAATTACTACTTGGAGTTTCTGGAACACCAGCTCCAGAGTAAGGTTTTGACTTTCCGAGTCTCTTCCTACAAGAAGTAATAGTCTTTTCAATATCCTCCTTACTCATTTCCATACATTCATCATTCATTAGATCTTGATAATCCTCCATGGTGAGTCTGATAGGAGAGAATGTTCTCTTACCCTCTCCAAGATCAAGTATATCAAAATCTTTATCCCCAGGATAAGAAGTGTTCTCTGGATAAGTTGATCCAATTACAGCAGTAACTGTAGTACCTACAGACTTAGCAATATGTTGTCCAACTGAATCACATCCTAAGAAGTGATCGGCACATTCAATAATACCTGCCCATGTACGAATATCTGCCTGAGGCCATGCACAAGGAACTTGATCTTCACTAGTATCAATTGGAAACTGAAACTCACTCATAATAATTACACCATAATCTTTTCTAAGATTATTGATGATCTCTACAATATAACTTTGATGGAAACTCCTAGAACTAGGATCAATAATATATTCTCCTCTAACCTCAGCGGTTCTACCGAAGGGTTGAATAACAATAGTCTTTTCTTTACCAGTCTTTGCTTTAATTTCTTCTACCGTGTTAATAGCAGTAATAGCTTCAGATTTAGAGAGTTTAATTTTTGGTGCAGAAAGTTCTCTTGGTTCTGTGAGACCATTGATTTCCATATCAAATGCTTGAGCAATACTACACTGCTGATTGTAGTAGTGCCACTGACGATATGGTTCTGGAGTTACACAATCTCTAGGTTTGATATAATCTTCAAAAAGATTTTTATGCCAATTATCGAAGGAATATTTGTGCAGAAGAGGATGTCCTTTAAAGAAATTCATTCCACCTTCACATACGATAATAAAATCATCGTGGGTTTCTGCGTATTTTTCAAATGCAGGGATGGAACTAATTACTCTACCAGCACCACCATTGATAAAGAATGCTTTTGATCTCATGCTATTTTGTTCAACAATTTTATTTAGTTACATGAATAGAACCTGGGCTATTCTATCATGGTCGGTAAACATACCCTCAGAATACCACTGACTATGCAGTAAATCGGCTTCATAAAGAATACATCTATTATACACCATTTCAAACTCTAATTCAACCTTCCATGGTGATAATGGATCTACATCTACCCAGTTCCTGATCCATCTATTTTTAGACAATTCGTTGAACTGATGCCCAGCCATATCTACATCATTCTCTAAAGATGCGAGCATATCTGGCCTAGGAAAAGATTGAGTATCAAAATAAGAATATAATCTTGTCCCTCCTTGACATTCTTCTGGAGTATTTAAATAAATTACTGATCCAAATTGAATGTCGAAAGAGTCTTGATGAGGAATACCTCCACCAATATCCATTGTTTTTGAATTCATTACATTACACATGAACCCAGATTTATCCCAGTTTTTTTCCCAAACTAGATCACTACCCTCATGTTTCCAAATAGGATGTTTTTTTAATTGATCAAAAAGTGGTTTTAAATTTTCTTTAACTCTATAATCTTCTTCAAATACTCTCCATCCAGGAAGACCAGCAATAAGATCAGGATCACTACTTTTTGGAGAGTCTATACAATACTGACGAACTTCATCTGGGTCTTTATAAAAATTATCAAGTATTAAAGCATTTCTATTTTCCCTACCAATTTCAGATACGACTGTAATATCAAATTCTTTATTTAATTCAAACATTTTATTTAAAAGTAATATTTCCGGCTACAGATATTCTTTCAACATCAGGTGTTTTAAAAGGAATTACTGTATGCATCAAGCTTGATGGAAAAATATATAGGTCTCCTCTTTTTGGTACAAAAAACTTTCTAGAATCATTCATACGAGTAGATTCTCCATGTATAAACACAATAGATCCAGGTAAAGGTCCAGTACCTATCATATTATATCTTTCTTTCTCTGTCAATATTTCTTCTGGAAAATTTAAATATAAAATAAAACTTAAATCACCTCTATGATTATGAATAGAATTATAATCATGATTATGTTGATAATTTATCCACATATCATCAACTTCATAGTCAGGACAAACTCTCCGCTCAATATGATGAGATAGTCCATCAAGATAAAGATCAATATATGGTTTTAACTCACCATTAAACCATAAAGTATCCATTGAAGGATAATTCCATTCATCATGCATATCTGCAGCAAGCATATGCTCGGCATTATACATAGGATCATTTCTAATTTTAGAAGCTCTTTCTAAAAGATCATCTAAAATATATTCTTCTAAAGAAGTTTGCAATAAAAAAGGTCCCCAAGTAATTGGCCGACAGGCGATGTACTTAGGGACTTGTGATGTGTTCATTATAAAAAAACTTAAGGAGTCAAAAAATTCTGGGAGTTTTTTTCCCGGATCTATGTAATTAAAAAGTCAATTTCGTTTTACTCTCCTGCTTGATCACCAATAGTTTTTCCTTCTGCAATTTGATCAGGGTCAAAAGGCCATACGATCAAGTGAGTAGCAGTACCAACTCCTGCCCATTCAGTGGGAAGATTTCTAAGCTTTGTTCTGTAATCTAACCAAGGTTGCATAACAGAAGCAGGCATATCAGCAGAAGCAACTCTGCTATCAGATCCCATCAAGAGTCCATTTCTAGTGTTTCTAACCCAATCCCAACCGAAACAAACAGTTTCGTTATCGGTAATCTCACTAGGCTCATCAGAAGAGAACTGAGGTGTAGACCAAGCTTCCGTACTAGTATCGTAGTAGAAAGATCTTAGATCAAATACTTCAGTAAAGTGATATGGATCACAGATTGTTGGGTTTGGATCTGAAGAAGGTCCACATGCAACTTCAATATGCGCTGCTGGTTCGGATCCTCCCCACAGAGCTAATGCATGTAAGGGATATTCCTCGGCATCTAAAGTGATCTCAACAGTTCCAATTGGATTTGGAACTTGACATGCATTATCAGTTAAAGGATCTCCAATGAAAATGCAGTCTCCAGGTCTAGTAGAATCCCAAAGGGTCTTCATGTATCTAGGCCCAGAATAAGTGATAATTCCTACTTCAGAATTATCCTCATCTTGCCCCAACCATTCGGTTGGTACAGCGTGTAAAACGGTTTTAGTAATGTTTGCCATGGTTTTTTAATCTCCTTTAGAACTACTGCCAGTATGAAACAACTACAAGACCGCCAGCGCCCCATCCACCCCAACAGCAACCGCCATCAGTGAATGGTGAGATTCCGCCACCACCAGGGAAGAGTGCTTGACCTTTACAGCATCCTTGGCTATTACCGGCAGAGCAGTTATCTTGACCAAAGTTAGTAGAAGCTGCATAAGGACCTACGCCAGGACCTGTCCAGGATCTATCAGTACCCCTACAGAATTGATTCTGGTGCTTACCACCAGAAGGTCCAGGAATACCAAAGTCAGCACCGTTATAGCAAGCACAAATCTGAAGACACTTGTTACACTGTGCAGGAGCAACACAGGAGTAGCAACCGCCACTACAATGGTGCCATCCCCATGCTCCACCTTCGGCACAGAAACCAGATAGTCCAGATCCTGTTACAAATGATCTGCAACCTCTTCGTCCGCAACATGCACAACTTGTGCATTGTCTACAGCAAGAGCAATCTGTGCTAGCTCCAGAACAAATAGTATATTGCGTTGATCCTGCAGTGAAGTCCCCATTATACGCAAAGAGGGTCTTTGTTGCATATGCACCAGCTCCACCCGAAGGTCCGTTAGAGCAACATGCACCAATAGATCCAGTTCCACCACCACCAGTCAATTCAAATCGAACACTAGTAGTTCCTGCAGGGACCGTCCAGAGAAGGCAACACCCACCGTTAGCTACATTCCAATAATTTCCATTGAACAGGTGAAACTGGTGAGCAACACCAGTAGATACACCAGATACTTGTCCTGGTCCGACACTGTTGGCGACGATTGCGGCATCACCCTGAATCTGTTTATAACTTTGATAATTTGCCATTACCTTTAATCGTAAGCGGGTAGAATCGTAATTGTATTTATGAAATCATAATAAAAAGAAGGGAGATTGCTCTCCCATGTGATATGAATCAGATAGTGATGATTCTCCATCCTTGTGTTCCATCGTAGAACACCAGTTCAAAAGCAGCACCTTCAGTAGATACAACCAAGTCAGCAGCGTCACCCATAACTGGATTACCGTTTCTAGCAACCGTAAGGTTGTTAGAATCAAATGTCTTGGCGACATCAAAGATTCTAACAGTATCACCCTTAACAGGAGATCCAGGTAAAGTAACAGTGAATGCGCCGCTAGTAGTATTACACCAGGCTTGCTGTCTGTTTGCCAATGTGGTTCCATCAGCACTGACATCTACATTACCGTAGGCACCTAGAGGCAACCAACCAGCACCGTTATAGAATTCAAATCCATCAGCGTCGGTATCATAGCGGAGACCACCTTCGATTAGATCAACACCAGTTGGACGCGCAGATTGAGCGCCACGAGGTGGAACAAGAATACCAGAAGTGGTATCCATCTTACCGCGAGTGAGGAAGCCACGAACTGCTTTCTCAGTAGGACATGCACTGTTAGAGTCGCCAGACAGGAATTCATCCGAGGAGAATTCGCTAACTGCTTCACCAATCTGACCACCAATGGCACCCAGTCTCAGTTCAGAAAGACCTGACAGGTTGAATGCGGAAGCATCCAGGGTAGCAGCACCAGTCAACTGGTTAACAGAGAAGTATTCACCAACTCTGAAGTTACCACCTTGGTCAGTAGAGACGAAGAAGATCTTACCAGTATTCAGTACAGTCGTCTCGTTACCCTGAGCAGCTGTGTTTTCATCAACAGTTGGATAATTAGTAGCAGTTGTGTTACCTGTACCAATTAGCAGGAAGTCATGACCTGTGAGACGAACCTTGGAGAACTTAGATCTCATCAAGAACTCTTGATCATCGAACGAAGCAGGAGCAGATCCTTTAACTGGTGCGATGTTGATCGTTGCACGACCAGTTGCAAAGTCATATGAAGAAACTGTTCTGATAATATAACTAATTGAATCGGAGAATCCCATTCCAACTGTAGTGAATCCAATCGCATCACCAACAACTGGTGTTGTAGTTAGTCCAACAACTTCAAATAGTCCATCTTTCTGTCCAGTAACGGCGTTAGATGCAGATGCAATCTTAACATATCCTGTAGCGCCAGCACCAACCCTTTCAAACTCAATGAATTCACCAGGTGTGAAGACAGTAGTACCAACACCAACAGCACCGTTAGCACCATCAGGGTTACCAAATCCAGTAGAATACTTAAAGTACAGTTGATCACCAGAGATTTGGTTGTTTGTAACAACAGCACGAGCTCCTGATACAGTACCACTCATGGTAGCACCAACGGCGATAGTACCAGCAGAAGTACCAACTTGGGTAGACATCTTGTCACCAAAGAGGCGACCAGCACGAGCAACTTCTAGTGTGGAGAATCCAACAGCCAATGCACCGTATGTACCGTAGGAGTTGTTACCTGAGAGAGATCTGATTTCAGATCCGTCATCAGAAACATAACCGAAAGCACAGTAGTAAGTGAAGGAAGAAACAATTTCAGCAAGAGCATCATCTTCAAGCCAGAAACCTACACCACCGGAGTGAATGTTAGTAAAGGCATCGAAGACCATCGATTTACCACCTCTACCTTCTCGTGCTTCCCTGGTTTCATGAACACCACCCTCAATAAAGACACCAATAGCACCTTCATGTCCAGTACCATCAGTACATATATTAGAGAATGCGGTACAATCTTTAATATAAGGTGAACGCTCAAGAATAGGAGTATCAGGATTAAGTCTGAAGTAAACACCGCAAGATGTAGTACCTACACCAACCTTGGGTCCCCACTTATCAGTATTGAAAGCATCATTAGTGTCATAAGTAAATCCTTGCAGACCACGCATTGTGATCGCCTGAACCGTAGTGGAGTCAGACACGAAGAACATCGTGGAACGCTGATTAGGTGTTACCCCATCAGTAGCAAAACCAGCAGCTGGTTGAACAGTCGTACCTCTCAGAACATCACCAGCAATGGAGAAGTTCTTAGGTAGAATAATAGGAAGTCGCTCACTGAATACACCAGCAGACAACTTAAGAATGATAGGAGATACATCAGTAACCTCACCACCACTCACATAAGTATGAGCAATCGTAGAGATGCCAACATTGGTAGAGAAAGTGTTAGAATCACTAACGGCATCAACTCTAAAGAAGAATCCTTGTGTACCATCAGGGAAGATAGTAGTTGTGATACCAGCATGAGCTACGGCACAAGTAAATCCAATACCCTGAAGTTTAACCTGACCCTGAGGGAACAAACCATGAGAAGCAGCAGTAATTGTTGCAATACCGCTAGACTCATCATAAACGAAGTTGGTAACATCTCTTCTAATCTGACCAGCAGTGGAAGCATAAGCAATTGAACCCCAAGCATTGTCTGGGGTAAGACCTGTATTGTCATTGCTACCTTGCTGTGCGTCAACATAGTATACCTTGGTACGAAGACCGGGATACTGCCACTCAACCTCATCGCTAGAAGAGACTCTTAGATATGTACCTTGCGTACCAATACCCTGTCTCGTAGGTCCAGTACCATCTCTAGTAAGCAAGTCACCTTTGGTTGTCAGCAGTGCTGCGCTATCACCGATAGCAAACGCTGCCCACATGGTAACAGCAGTACCAGGTTGAACATTAATGTTTGATGAAGCTACTGAGATGTAAGCAGAAGATGAATACTCGGCAACATCACCGATCTCGTATACACCAGAACCACTCCAGGTACTTCTCCAGTTAAATCCTCTAGTTAACAGAGACCAACCATTAGTACCAGTATCAACGGTAGTAATAGCAGTACCGACAGGTCGGTTTTCTCCAATAATCTTAACTTGGTCAGCAATATAAGTGTTACCACCAAGGGTTACAATCTCACCACGAGCATAGACCTGAGTAGGATCGTAGGTAGAACCTGCTCCAGTACCAATACCACCAACAAGAACTGACCAATCAGCAGCACTTTCGTTAGGCTGAGCACCTCTAGGGTTAGTACCGATAGCAACATAAGATGCACCGATGAACTCAACAATGTCTCCTCTTTCGTATCGAGTGCTTGCATTGTAGAGACCTTCATTAGTGAAGGCTTTGTTAAAGTCTGTGAAATTAGATGCTGGAGGATAGAAACCATCCGAACCTACTCCAGTAGGATCATGGAAACTAGTAGAAACCCCCTGCATTGTAAAGTCGCTAGCGACTTGGAAGGGAACAATTGTACGATACTCTTGTCCACCATACTTAACAACATCATTGATGCCATAATAAGTGGCAGTTGTAAAAGCACCTCGGAAGTTCAGTCCCTCAGCATAGAGATCCCAGTATGCTGGGAAATCAGAACTGTACCAGTTGCTTTGTACACCAACTGACACATGTTGTGCCGTACAGATATATTGATTACCGCCTTCCTTGACGATATCGTTTACAACATATCCAGTACCAACTGCCCACTCGCCAGCGAAGTTCTGACCCTCTGTATGGAGGTCCCAGTTGGCACTATCGTTAGGGAAGCCAGTAGCACCTGCGTTCGATGTGTGGTTTGTAGTACAGACATAAGAGCTGGCACCGTATCTAACGATGTCATCAATAATGAATGCGGTAGAAGCTGTCCAGGCACCACGCCAGTTAAATTTCAGTCTACCTAGTCTAAATTCTGCCATTGTAGATTCTCGTTAAACAGGTTCAGAGTATGAGTGGGTTCCGTTGACCTGAAGGACGATGTATCCGTCAGTGTCTAGGTAATAAAAAAGGTTTCGCCTATCAAAGCGTATCTGTTGATATTTATCTTGCGGGTTATTGGCAAGTGCCTTTTGTTCAGTGGTTTCTTCAACATAATCGTTGTAGTCACCGAATTCTTCAACCTGCGTACCATCTAAACGATGGGGATCAAGTGATTCAGTCGTAGATGCAGTGCTTACCTTACTAAAGTAAAGCATATCATCAGCATCTCTTCTCAGAGCATAGACATAGTAACCGGTCGAATCCTTAGGTTGGAAATGAGCATTACTTAAAGTTAAAGCCATTAGCTAATGATTCTCCAATAACTACCAGTCCATAAAAACATAACAGTCACTCCCGAAACATCTAAGTTTACGGGACCATCATCAATATTTCCAATCGCATCTTTAAATTGATGCGCGGATGAGCTCAATATAACATTATTTATATTCCAATTTTGTGCGCCATCAGCGATCTCAATACTGTCACCAGTAGACAGGTTGACCGTAGGCATTGTTGCATTGATAGAACCAGCAGTTGTGTTGGCAAGATACCTTTTATTCACAACTAACTGTGTTGTGATAGGACCAGTAAGATCGGTATAAACAGGAGTAGCACCAGTTGCTGCTTGGGCAACAGTTTCTACATTGTTTCCTGATCGGATGTAGATTTTCTGGTCAACTATATTAATAGCCATCTCGCCATCTTCCAGATCGATAAGACCTGGGATCTGACCTTGCGTGGTACTTCTTTTTGGTTTAATGCGTGTAGGCATTACTTCAAATAGATGTGTGACTCATAGTATTTATCACAAGTAAGTTACCGGAGAATTATTAATAATTATCTGAGTAGTACTCGTAGAGATTGAATGCAATAGATATACGAGTTTCTTTTGTATAATTTGGTGCTACATTATGCGATAATGATGCCGGAAATAATAGCATTAGTCCGTCATGAGGATCAATACTAAAAGTAGTATCCTGGGTTAAAGATAAGTTATGACCATCTAGATGATGGAAAGTGATGTCACCAGAATTATCTGGAACATCAATATAAAGAACTCCTGCTATAGATGAACCGGGGTGAGTATGTCTAACATTATATGACCCAATACAATTTATATTAAACCACATGTTTGAAAGACGAGGATCAAATTTAATATCAACATTCTCGTGCTGCTTATATACTGCAAGTAGATTTATAATTCTCTCGCTCATGTAATTTAAAAAAGGAGTAAACGATTTATCCAGATAAAAATCATCTGGACTTTGATACCCCTTTACATTACTTCTCCAGTTTGGTTGGTATACTTTAGAATAATTTTCTATCCAATCTATAAAGTCATCTTGAATATCATCAAAATTATTATCTTCAGATTTAGCCACAACATATGGCAAGATAGAAAAAGATTCTTCAGTCAATGTAGTTATTCCTCTCAAGCCATTCTCTTGTCATAGGAGTTGGTTCATATACTTCCCACATATTACCGCCAGCACATGCTGCAAGAGCATTCATAGTCATATTTTCAGTCTTGCCTGCCCACATTGCTTCTTTCTCCCATGGAATTGCGGATGGTTGCATCATATATGTCCGCTTCACCATCTCTTGCCACAACATTGGCACATCATCTTCAGGCATAATAATAGCAATCATACTATTATCAATCGTGCCTGCCATACAATCTTGTGCAGCATGCCACCCTTCATGACGCATAACACTCATCAATACACCTGGATCACCCATATAATCCTTATTAAGAAAGAAGTTATTACTTACAGTATGATAAACACCACGATGCATTGCAGGGAAATACTTCTCATCAGCAAGGAATACATTTACACCAATTTGATTGAGTGAGTGGATCATATTATGAAACTCACCTGTCACTCCAGTAAACTTTTCAGTGTTAGGATACTGCGATGAAATGTCAAGCATGGAGTATACCTTCACCACATCATCAGTGCATTCACCTAGTAGCATACATCCCATAGAGTGCATAGTCTTGTATTCACTTTCCTTAATTGGTTCTGCTTGTGCAGCAGGGATAGTCAGACATGCTGCCATCAAGGCCATAATAATTTTTTTCATAAAAGAAGGTGTGATTATTCCCAACTAATTATAGCATATTTATTTCACTTGTCCAATGATCCAAGACCTCATGCCATATGATGCACCGGCAATCAAATCTACAGTTAGTGTTGCTACTTCTTGTGGCACCACCAAACAGAATCCAATACCACAGTTGAATACATTACGCATCTCCTCCTCAGCAATATCACCAGCTTCCTGAATCTTATTGAAAATCTCTGGTCTCTCCCAAGCATCATAGTCAACATCAACTGTAAGACCTTCTGGAAGACACCTAGGAAGGTTCTCGGGGATACCACCGCCTGTGATGTGTGCCATGCCTAAAATAGGAACCTCATCCAACATGTATTGAATGAGACGAGCATAGATGGTGGTAGGGGTCAGCAGTTCTGGCATCTTCTCATAAGAGATTAGATTTCTTGACAACATATCATTGACGAGAGTATAACCATTACTATGAAGACCACTACTCTCAATACCAATGACCACATCACCAGGTCTGATGTTAGCACCATCAACAATATCATTCTTCTCTACGATACCAGTACAGAAACCAGCAAGGTCATAATCATTTTGTCTGAAATGCTCCGCTGTTTCTCCACCTAGGAGATCCATTCCAGCCATCATGCAACCAGTGTTAACTCCATATACAATATCACTAACATTACCATCAAGCCTTTTAGTAGAGATGTAGTCTAGAAAATATAATGGTTTAGCACCACTACAGATTACATCATTGACACACATAGCAACTAAATCTATACCGATAGTAAGATACATATCGGCAATCCCGCAGATATTCATCTTAGTTCCGACACCATCAGCACCAGATACTAACACAGGATTCTCATATCCCGATGGGAGCTGCATCATTCCATTGAACCCACCATCAATCTTAGGTGCCAATGCTTTGATGTACTCTACAAAAGATCTACCCTTGATGATGTCAACACCAGAAGTTTTATAGTCCATTAGTTATTTTTCATGTCAGAAAGTGTATCAAGAATACTATCAAAAGAATTAATACTTTCGATATCAGTAAGCAACTTAGCAATTTGGGTGCAGACAATAGGACGCTCCTGTCTAGCAGCATATGCTAGTGCATTGCGTAGTGTTGCTGATGCTTCGTTGAGTGATTCTTCAACTGATTTAGATAGTGACATTGTTCTTTTTTGACCAGCAGGGTTTACATAACGAATTTTTGTATCTTTTCTCGGACGGGACATAGCATCCAACCTGAGGACACTGATTCGCTGGAAACATTTTACCACACCCAACGCATTTTGTCTCCCACATTTTCATCTAATAAATTTCTCCTTTATCGATTTGTTCGTGATATCGAGACATGACATCACGCAAGTATTTTTCTGC
>TARA_R110001592_G_scaffold20926_25_pt1 | contig 46636 bp, 47 predicted proteins | sample TARA_R110001592 | Tara Oceans TARA_R110001592 (sample SAMEA4398387) | marine metagenome | biome: Polar Biome; feature: [SRF] surface water layer (ENVO:00010504); material: water (ENVO:00002006), including particulate matter (ENVO:01000060) such as... | depth 5 m | reverse complement strand
GTGGCCGCACAGTCGGCGCCGGCGTTGTCTCTAAAATTGTCGAGTAAGATCGCAATTTTGACATTATAATTCTTTAAAGGCTCCACCATTTTGGTGGGGCTTTTTTTTGATTATGTGTATGTAATATAATGTTTTTATTTTCCTTTGTTTATGGGGGTGATATAGTGGAAAAAAAGGAAAATCATAATGCGTATGCGTGTTTCACTTTTGTTGGTTGTTTTCTTCGTCTTTACTCAAGGAAACTTTGTTTTTGCAGCGTCTACAAATGCGCCTAAAGGCAAGGCGAAAGTTACGTTGGGCGAGATTCAGCGATGGGCGTCTATTTCTCATAAACTTACCCGTGAGTACGATATACTCGTGAATGACATACGTCTCGGACGTGCCGATGTGAATGAACGCATGCGGTCTCTGCGCGCATATTATCCTTACACCCCTTATTATGACCCCTTCTCAAAAAATTTATTAGATCAAATGACGCGCTATGCCTATACGGTGGATACATCAGAAGATCGCGCTGCGGTGAATGATGCATTGGATAAGTATCGCGAGCTTGTCTATAACAATCTGGCGCATCTTGATGTTGTGTCTTATGCGTTAACACTAAGTCGGGTGGATGTACGCTTTGGTGATGAGTTCTTTTTTAGAAAAGTGCGAGACTCGATCAGAAACAGTTGGGACGGCATGATATATGTCGGAACATCACCTGATGATGCCTATAAGGTCATTACCTATGCCGAACAAACCTATATATTAAGCACACATGGCGCTAAGGCGAATGAAGGCGAGATCTTTAATGTGGATAAACAATTCTATGATGTGCGCGAAATCGTGACGGAAGACGATGAAAGTCTGCAATTATTTTTTGATTTGACGACCCCCATCAGAACGGTTCAGGTCAGGCAGGCATTGCGTGAAAAAGAAAATAAGATAACGATCCCTTTGCAATAAGGCATGTTGACTATATTTTCTGGGGTCAATTTGATTTTTCCTCTTAAATAGTACCAATATTTTTGCTATTGCTTTGTATCAACAAATTTAAAATGAGGAAGATTTATGTCGCGGAGCACTGCCTTGCATGGTGCGCATGTTGCCCTTGGTGCTAAAATGGGTGAGTTTGCGGGCTATGATATGCCGTTATATTATGATTTAGGTGTGAAGGGGGAGCATGAATGGGTGCGCTCTTCTGCCGGATTGTTCGATGTGTCCCACATGGGGCAAATCATGATAAAGGGACGTAATGATGGCAGTGATGCCGTCGAGTTTTTTGAAAAAATAACACCGTCCAGTGTTTCGAAGCTGGGCATTGACCGCACGAAATATACAGTTCTGACGAATGAGCAGGGCGGTATTATTGATGATCTGATGATCACGCGCACAGGTCCGAATGCTTTTCATTGCGTTATCAATGCAGGCTGTAAGGAAAAGGACATTGACTGGATTAAAAGTCAAATGCCGGACTCTCTTGAATTCACATATTTTGATGATTGGGCATTGATCGCCTTGCAGGGTGTGCAAGCCGAAAATGTTATGCGCGATGCGCTTGGTATTGATTTATCTGACCTGCCTTATATGGGACTGTGGGCGCGTGATGATTACAAAATGTTCGTCAGCCGCCTTGGTTATACGGGGGAAGATGGTTTTGAGATCAGCGTCCCTAATGATGCCGCGGTTGATATCTGGAACACATTACTAGCCCATGATGCGGTAGAGCCGATTGGCTTGGCGGCGCGTGATTCTTTGCGTCTGGAAATGGGATATTGCCTGTATGGACATGATATTGATGCAACCACCACGCCGCTAGAGGCTGATCTTGGCTGGGTTATGGGCAAGGATAATAACGGGTATATCGGCGCAGAAAATGTAACGGCGCCAACGCGCAAGCGTGTTGGTATTCGCCTTACAGGCAAAGGGATCGCCCGCGAAGGTTCGGAAATCAGAACGCTTGATGACACAGTGATCAGCACCCTAAGCAGTGGTGGCTTTTCACCAACATTGGGGCAGTCGATCGGGCAGGGCTATGTGCCCATGGATCATGCGGCAGTAGGAACATCTTTATTCGTCAATGTCCGTGGGCGCAATATTGAGGCAGAGATTGCCAAAATGCCGTTCTTACCAGCAAAAACAAAGTCTATGAAAGCCTCAAAGGCAGCGTAGGAATTAACCAACAATCAAAAGAACACACTCAATAGATAAATCAGGAGTTATGAATGTCTGAATTAAAATATACAAAAGATCATGAATGCATTTTTGTGGATGGTGATATTGCTTATGTCGGTATTTCAGAGCACGCACGCGATGCTTTGGGCGATCTCGTTTTTGTTGAATTGCCGGAAATTGGTAAAAAGGTGACCAAGGGCGGTGATATTGCGGTTGTTGAATCTGTGAAAACAGCGGCAGAAGTGTACTCTCCGGTTGATGGTGAAGTTGTCGAAGTGAACGAGCCGATGGCTGATGATTTTGAATTGATCGCGAAGCCCGTTAATGACAATGGTTGGATCGTGAAAATCAAGGTATCTGATGCGTCTGCGTTGGCTGATTTGATGGATGAATCCGCCTATGCTCAGTATTTAAAAGAAATTGACTAAACTGTCATTGATGACGTGCGCGTATGGCCGCAGCACAGTAAACAGGATGAAATAATAGATGAGATATTTACCACAGACTGCGAATGCGCGGAAAGAAATGCTGAAATCTGTCGGCGTGACCAGTGTTGATGCTTTATTTCGCAATATACCTCAAGAGGCTTTTGTGGATGGTCTGGTTGACCTGCCAAAGCATCAGGGTGAGATCAGCGTAGAGCGTGATTTGGTCGCGATGGCTTCAAAGAATATGAACGCGTCTGACGCACCGTTTTTTCTGGGCGCTGGCGTTTATAATCACCATATTCCTGCCAGTGTTGATCATATTATTCAACGTAGCGAATATTTAACAGCCTATACCCCGTATCAGCCGGAAATTGCGCAAGGCACATTGCAAGTTATCTTTGAATATCAGACGTTTATCTCTCAATTAACAGGGCAGGAAATCGCCAACGCGTCTATGTATGACGGATCAACTGCGGCAACCGAAGCGGTGCTTATGGCGCTGCGTATAACCAAGCGTGACAAGATTGCGATTGGCACAACATTGCATCCTGAATATCGCAAGGTTCTGGACAGCTATATGTCTAATCATAAAGGACGTGTTGTGTTCGAAGGTGAGCCGGATGATGAAACGGCCTGCGTTATTGTTCAATCGCCTGATTTTCATGGTAATCCGCATAAATACGAAGCATGGCGCAAAAAATGTGACGAAGTCGGCGCATTACTAATCGTTGTTGTGACCGAAATTGTGTCGCTTGGCCTTTTACCCGCGCCTGATGTTGCGGATATTGTCTGTGGTGAGGCGCAGTCTGTTGGCCTGCCCATGAGTTATGGCGGCCCGCACCTTGGGTTCTTTGCATGCCGTGAGAAATACCTCCGTCAGATGCCCGGGCGTTTGTGCGGTATGACAGAGGATGCAGATGGTCGCCGTGGATTTGTTCTAACACTGTCAACGCGTGAGCAACATATTCGCCGCGAAAAGGCAACATCCAATATCTGTACGAATCAGGGGTTATGCGCACTGGCCTTTACAGTGCATATGAGCTTACTGGGGGAGGGCGGATTTAAAAAATTGGCACGTCTCAATCATGAAGCAGCTTGTCGTTTGGCAGATGCATTATCTGCAATTGACGGTGTTTCCGTTGTAAATCAAAGCTTTTTTAATGAATTTGTTGTAGAACTACCTAAGTCGGCTGCTGGTGTTGTTGAAGATTTGGCGACATGCGGTATCATTGGCGGGTATGCGTTGGATGATAATCGTTTGCTTGTTGCTGCGACCGAGATGACGACAGAAGAACAGATTGAAGAATTCGTAAACACGTTATCTGAGATTTTATAACGTATGATGCGATAGGTTTTGAAAGGATATTAGATATGGGAAATAATGGCGGTTTAGTCGTTTTTTTATTCATGATTATTGTTGTGGTTGTTGGAGGATTTGCGCTTTTCTTTACGCAGTTCCAACCTCCTAAAGAAAAAACAGTGACATGCAAAAATGAATGGTCAACGATCAGTTTTCTGATCAATGAAGAGGAAAATATACTGATTATGAACGGTGAGCTTGTCGCACCGGAAAGTATCAAAATTTTCAACAGTACCGCAATATCAGCACAGTGGAAGCACGCTGGTGCAACAACCAAGTTTTTCCTTGATCGGATTGCGGGCGCTTTAGAGGTTGAAACGACGGAAGATTCTCTGGAGTGGGATAAGAACAAGTTTGAGTGTAACTTCTCACAAAAACGTTTCTGATCTCTCGTTTGAAAAGAAGTTTAGTTTAAAATAATTTATATCAGGATGACATCAGCATGAATCAAGATCGTGGTTTGCACTATGAAGAGAATTTATTGTGGGAAAAAGAGTTTAGCGATACCGCTGGTGTCGATTTTCCAGACGTTCAAAACACGCCCCTAAGAACGGGTTGCGCGCCGCGCGAGAATGTTGGTTTGCCACAGTTAAGTGAACCACAAATCGTGCGCCATTTTGTGCGTATGAGCACATGGAACTATTCCATTGATCATGGGTTCTTTCCGCTTGGCTCTTGTACAATGAAACATAATCCGCGCCTGAATGAAAAGCTGGCGCGTCTTCCTGGGTTTGCGCAAATTCACCCGATGCAACCACAAAGCACAGTGCAGGGCGCCTTGGAATTAACCTATGAACTACAGCACTGGCTTGGGGAGTTAACAGGCTTGCGCGGTGTGTGCTTAACACCCGCAGCAGGCGCACATGGTGAGCTTGCCGGTATGATGACGATTCGCCGCGCACATGAGCAGCAGGGCAATACCAATAGAAAAATCGTTCTTACCCCTGACTCGGCGCATGGTACAAACCCTGCAACGGCGGTTATGTGTGGTTTTGAGGTGCGCTCTATCTCAACGCAGGAAACGGGCTGTTTGAGTGTTGAGGCTTTTAAGGCCGCGCTTTATGAAACAGATGAAAACGGCGCAGATATTGCCGGTATGATGGTTACAAACCCGAATACGTGCGGCTTGTTTGAAAAAGATATTATTGAAATTGCTGATTTGTTGCATGAGGCTGGTGGCTATTTTTATTGCGATGGCGCGAATTTCAATGCGCTGGTCGGCAAAGTCAGACCTGCGGATTTTGGTGTTGATGTGATGCATATCAATTTACACAAAACATTCTCAACGCCCCATGGTGGCGGTGGTCCGGGTTCAGGCCCGATTTGCTGCACGGATGAATTGGCGCAATATATGCCTGTGCCCACCGTGATTAAAGGGGATGATGGCTCATATGCACTTGAAACCGAAGAAGGCCGCCCTGATACTTTGGGGACGCTAAAGGCGTTTCAGGGGCAGTTCGGTATGCATGTTCGTGCCTTATCTTACATGAAATCCCATGGCAGTGATGGTTTGCTGCAGGTTTCTGAAGATGCGGTTTTGAATGCAAACTATATCCTTAGTCAGTTATCTGAGGATTATCATGTGCCTTACGAGGGGCCTTGTATGCATGAATGTTTGTTGACGGATAAACGACAAAAAGAGCATGGCGTATCGACGCTTGATATTGCAAAGGCGCTGGTTGAATACGGATATCATCCGATGACTGTTTATTTCCCGTTGGTTTTGCCCGGAACAATGTTGATTGAACCGACAGAAACCGAAAGCAAAGATTCTATGGATCGCTTTATCACGACGATGAAAAAGATTGCAGAAGATGCGCGCGCCGGAAAAAGTGAAGAATTCCACAGCTTTCCTCAATCAACACCGCGTAAGCGTCTTAATGAGGTGAAAGCCGCGCGTAACCCTGTGTTGAAATACAAGGCGGCGGCATAATCATCAGAACAAATTGGCGCATGGTGCATTTTTCTCTGGTCATGGCTTTATTTTTGGTGTAATTATTTTTCGTAAATCCCTAAATGGTTATGTTTTTTTAAAGTGGCGAGCGCTCACGACACGAACCTTGGGTCAAAGAATGTAAAGACGGAAGGTAAATGATATGTCGAAGACGGGACCAATAGAATTTGTTCGCCAAGTCAAAAGCGAAACGAAAAAGGTTACGTGGCCTTCACGTCAAGAAACGACAGTCAGTATGATTGCTGTTTTTGTTATGGTGCTAATATCATCTATTTTCCTGTATTTCGCGGATCAAATCATTGCGTTTGCGATTCGTTATATCATGGGATTTTAATTGTTAGGGTGAAGTGAAAAGGAGAATTTAAGATGGCAAAACGTTGGTATGTGTTGCATGTCTATTCAGGTTTTGAAAATAAGGTTGCTGAGTCGATCAAAGAAAAGGCACTTAAGCAGGGTCTTGAAGATTATGTCGATGAAATCCTTGTTCCGACCGAAGAGGTTGTAGAAGTTAAACGTGGTCAGCGCGTCAATGCGGAGCGCAAGTTTTTCCCGGGCTATGTTTTGGCCAAACTGGATATGAATGACACGGTATGGCACTTGATCAAAGATACACCGAAAGTCAGTGGATTTTTGGGTGCAGGCGGTAACCGCCCCGTTGCGATTAGCGAGAGAGAAGCACAGCGTATTTTGACACAGGTTCAAGAAGGTGTGGATCGCCCACGTCCGTCTGTTGTGTATGATATCGGTGAAGAAGTTAAGGTTACTGACGGTCCGTTCGCATCATTTAACGGTATTGTTGAGGAAATTGATGAGGAAAAGGCCAAGTTGAAAGTGTCTGTATCAATTTTCGGGCGTTCTACGCCAGTGGAATTGGAATATGCCCAAGTAGAAAAGTCATAAATCCATATAAATGATGTTTAGGTTTCAATAAGGGCGGGTTAATCCCGCCTTTATGCATTGTGGGGTGTTTCAACTATTACTTGCGAGGATAATTAAATATTTGCTATAAAATTGTGGTTAAGGAAAAATAATAATTAAGTAAATGTGATAAAAAAATATTCGGGAGTGCGCTATGGGGACGGGTTTAACGATTGATCCAAATCAGTTAACGGATCAAAGTCTTTTTATCGAACAGTTGCAGAAATCCGGCTTTTCGGAAGAAGAAGCCAAAGTGGTTTTATCCGAAGCCGATAGCCTGGGCATGTTGCCCGATGACATGCGCGTGTTTCAACGCCATTTCCGTGATGAGAACGGAGCGGTGGATGTTCATAAAATTGATGCATTTATGCATATTCAGAATACAAAGATGACGCTGGATTCATATTTGCCTGTGTTGGAAGATCGCGCACAAAATTACGATCATGAAACGAAGCTGGAGCATTTACGCGCAGCGATAGAGTTAATGCATGCTTCTGGTTTTTCAGGGCAGAGGATCGCCGATACACTTTCCACCTATGTTAAAATTTCCAAATCATTTACGCCGCACCCGACCGAAGGGCTCAGCCCTAACGGTATTCGGTTGTCACGTAACTTGGTGAAGGCGGCAGAGGTACCGGCGGATAAACGTGAATTGGCATTGCAAGAAGCTGTTCGGGAAATTGCTGTTAGTGATGATTTCGGCGCGTCTAAAAAATCAAATATGCTTGATGAAACAGATTACAGCAGCAAGTGTGCGCGTATTCATAATCAGGGTGTGAATGAACTGGATCGTCAGATTGAGAAAATCCTTTTCGAAACCACAGGCGAGCAGGTGGATGTCAATTTAAACACCGGCGCACGCAGTTGGGATTATGATGCGGACGGCAAGAATAATGCCGAAGGCTTCTCCATGATGATGAAAATGGCAACCACAACAATGGATGCGATGTCGGATTTGTCAGAAAACCTTGCCAAGGCCAGCAGGGGCAGTATTCCTGAGAATTTGAGGGAAGAATTAACAACGCTGAAATTTAAAGTTGATGGCGTTATGCAAAAATTACATCCGGTTTATGATCGCTCGCGCAAAATTACAGCGGATTTGGCGACAGCAAAACCGGATCAAAGAGAAACACTTTACCGTCAGCTATACGAAACAGAATATGAGGGTTTGTTCGCCAAGCTCTCACATGCTTACGATAGTTTAGGGGGGCATCGTGGGCTGGATTTCTATGAACAGACGGTGAAGGATCTTGATCGTTTGAGGAAAGATCTGTCGAAACATGACAGGGACAGCACAGAAGCCGTAGATGATGCCTTCAGAACGGTAAGGCGCAATGGCTTTGCGCTAGAGAAGGGGCAAACGCGCCATAATGACTATGTCTATATCGATATGCTGGATAACATGTTTGATTCCGACGCTTTTTGGGGGACAGGCATTTTAAGTAATAAAGATCGCGATGAAATCCTGATGGCAGGGAAGTTTTCCAATTTATCGACAGATGTTCAATATTTACATTGGGAACGTATTTTAGAACATGCCAAAGAGAATGGTAATCGTGACCAATTGATCCGTATATTGGAAAGCACAAACCCTTTGACATTCAAGGCGTTATCCGATGGTGGTAATGGCTATCCAGATCAGGAAAAAGCTTATGCTGATCGCATGAAATTGCGTGCATTATTTCCGTTTAAATTTGAAGAAGGCATTATTTCCGACGCGCAGGAAATCGGCTCGCCGCGTCAAAAATTTATCGCTGACTTATACGGTATGGTGCATATGAAGCATATGTCCCTGAACGAAGACCCAACCAATTTGGCAAAACAGCCGACATTGGTGCGCCAGTTTAATGATCATGGTGGTGCGCAAAATATGGAAAACAGGCTCAATAAAATGCCTGATTTGTTCCGTCGTTTGCATCAGGCGCTGCATATTATGCGTCCGGCCAGTGATGCCGAAAAAGTGGGTGGCTCGTTCACACGCCTTCAGGCGATTGACCAATATCGCGGTATCGTCCGTGAAGCCTATGACATGAAAGTGCCCGTCGAGGTGATGATTGGCGGCGGACAATCACTGAACCGTTTTGGCGGTGATGTTGATATGGTACGCCGTATCTTGGCGCAAGAATTGAAGGAAATCTTCCTTGAGAAGAAAGACCGCGGCGAGGCGTTGGATGAGTATGATGATAAAATGATTATGATGGCGACCAGCACGCTATATACGGAGCAAGGCCGTACAAAACGCTATGCAAGTGCGACGGCGGATCAGGTTATGGATGATTTTGCCGGTAAGGTGACGAATATTGTTCAGGACTATCTTGATTTGAAAGAGTGCGTTCCTGACCATACATTTATTGATGACAAACATAAGTTTTCACCTGAAATGAACAGGTTACAACGGATTATCGCAGATCGAGGTATCACTGAGTATGAGACCTTTAACAAGATTGTCTTAAAGGATGAAAACGGCAAGCCTTCTGATACGTTGTTGATTGATCGGTTTACTGAAATGGTCGGTGCGCCGAACTTGATTTCTACGCAGAATAATGGCGCGCGCCCCGAAGCGGGTAAGGCAAAGGGAGGATCAAAGAAAACCTCTTCGCTTCGCGCGATCGGGAAAGATCAAACATCCTATACGTCGCAGTCATTCCTTGCCGGTATTATGGCATCAGGCGGTGCGATGGAGCGTTTTTATGATGCGCTGCACGATCATAAAAACGGCATCACAAAAAATGATATTGATGATTTGATGAATGATCCGGATTGGAACGAAGCAATATTCTCGCGTAATTTGGTTGATGCGGGTCGTTTTAATGCGACGCACTTATTTGAAAAATGCTCGAACGGCGATGCCAGCGATTGGACGTTTGATCGGGCCATGGAGATCGGCCATCAGGTCGTATGGCAACGTGATACGAAAACCGACAAAATGGTGTTGCAATATAAGGGCGATGAAAACGTATCTCAGGAGCAACTCTATTTATCCAAGGTCTATTATGAGCGCACAATGTTCCTCGCCATGACAGAGGCAGCGTTTACGCCCAAAGGCGAAGGAGTGAGTCTGGAAGACAGCGTTGAGGATATTTTGAAAAGCATGCGCCCTGCGGATAACAGTTTGGAATTTGGCTTGGGTGAGCGTACTAAGGAAAAATGGCCATCGGTTGAAAGCGAAACATTACGTGACCACCGCAAAAACGCTCCGGCCTATGCGCTGTATTATATGGTGGAAAACGATATCCAGAGCAAAATAGAAGCGGGCGTCGCCAAAGATGAAATTATGGCCGGATATGGCGATGGTGATCCGCAGGCGGCCGATGCCAGATTTAGGCAATATGGCGCGGCCTTACGCGCGGGAACATTGCCGCATAAGGCAAAATGGACGGGTAAGGAAACCTATGGCATGGAAAACCGTACAGATCCTGATCTTGATATGGCTGTGGTCATTGATTTTGCCCGTAAGCATAATGATCCGATGGGATCACAGCGCGATCTTGATCTGTCTTAGGTTATTTGTGCGGCATAGTTGTGGTTTCATTCCATTGAATATCAAGATGGCCTAGCGCATTCAAATATTCATCTTTCGTGATGAACCCAATACATGGATGTGCGCCTGTGGTTTTGATGTCGCCATGCACCAACTTTTTCACCAATAAAATAGCAGGCATGCAGGGAATATAAGGCCCGTGGCCTGATTTTGCAATGAGATTGAATGTCGTGCTTTTGGGCGCGCCAGATTGATCTGTTCCAGATAAAACCATGTGAAACCCGCTTTTATCTGTGCCAAACCAATCAAAAAGATAAGATGTTTTCAACAAGAACGGCGCGGCGTTCTCAAGATTTTTAATCAAACCAATGCGCACCAGCCAAGATAAAAGCCAGAGTGCGCTATGGATGAAGGGGAGCTCTAACCCTGCATAAAACCGGATGGTTTTTAAGGTGGGGTAATATTTTGGGAAAAGGGCTAAATCAGGCACGTCGCAATTCCCCAATAACCGTAGACCTAAGCCCTGATAGCGCCGCAAATGAAGGTTCTGCCACCCATACACATCGCGAAAGCGACCATCGATTAAGGTTTTGAATGGCTTGCCTGTATAGCCTAAAATCGCGGCTGTGGTGGCTAAACCGCGGGCCGTTTTCTGCGCGGTGGTGATACCGTAATCTATGGTTTCCAGCGCGCCAAACGTGGGCTGGTAATGCGCGATCAGCGCAGAGGTCAGACAAGGCACCGAGCTTGCGCCGCTTATCAGCAGAACATTATGCGCTTTGGCCGTTGCGTCCAGCGCCGCGATGCCTGCAACAAAATCACGACCATCGGCGAGATCAATATAATGCGCGCCTGCGGCGATGCAGGCTTGGGCAACATCATAGCTTTGTTTTTGAAACGGGCCGGAGGTATGTACGACAATATCCGGTTTTATCGCTGCCAGAGCATCCGTGATGTCTTCGTTGATGTCTATTCGGGCATATTCAAGTTGGTGCGCCGCATCGACCTCCTGCGCTAAATTTTGCGCTTTATCGGGCGAGCGTCCGGCAATAATGATTTGTATGCGCTCATCTTCTGCAAGGGTTTTGGTTATGAAGCTGCCGAAATTGCCATAACCGCCAATGATAAGGACGCGCTTTGTCATGTATTTTCCTGTCTTTGGATATGTATCCAATATCAATCGCTTATGCGGTCTTTGGGCTTTGTTTTTGTATAAACCAACATAACCCGATAATGAGCGCTGTTTCCCCGCCGATAAATGACGCGAGCATCCACGCTGCGGAATCGGTGAAACCATAGGCGTGCAAGCCAACGCTGAGTAAATTAACGCCAAACCATGAGAGGCTGACAATCACAGAGAGATAGGCGAGCCCCGCAATCACCATCGGTTTTTGTAATTGCCCGCTGATGCGTCCGTGCAATATCCAGATCAGCCATAAAACGATAAGCAACGCACCGTTTTCTTTCGGATCCCAACCCCAGAAGCGCCCCCAGCTTTGGTCTGCCCAAATACCACCAAGCACAGTGCCGACGGCAGAAAACAGCAAGGCGAGCAGGGCGACATTATGAATATGTTTGAACAGGGCATCGTTATATTTGCCCATAGCGGCGCGAATGAGGGCGTAATGCGCCAGAATACTGGTGATTAAACAAAATGCATATCCCATCGTAATGCAGATAACATGCGTGGCGAGCCAAAAGTTGGTATTGAGCACAGCGGTTAAGACCATCAGGTTGTCGCCGCTCTCATCAAAGGTGACGCCGAGAAGGTGGAGTATAAAGCCGCCCCCCGCAGCGATCAGCAGCCAAAACGATGATTTATCACGCATAAAGGCGAGAAGCCCGTACAGAACGGTGACGATCCCGACAAAAATGATGGATTCATACAGCGTGCTGACAGGCGGGCGCTCAAGAATGTAGATACGCGCCGCAATCCCCGCCAGATGCAAAATTGCGCCGCCCCATAGGGGAAGAAGGGCGATGCGCGTGATTGTCTCTTTTTTCCAATATAGCCCTACAGCTACGATAAGAAGTGAGAATGCATAGAGCAACATGCTGATATAAAATGGATTAACGTGGTTATAAAGATATTCTGTTTCAAGGGCATTTTCCCTTATCGCGCCGCCAGCCTGCGCGCGTATCTCTTGCTCAATATGGGTAATGCTCGATTGCCATAGCGGCGCATCGTTGTTGTGAAAGGCAAAGGCCAATGCTTGCCAATCGGCAAAGGTCGCGGGGGGCTGCGCGTTTGTTTCTGCGCCTGCCTTAAGGGCGTTTTGCCAAGGTGTTTGCCAGATATTATCCGCACTCGAAGGAAAAACTTTGAGCAACTTACTGTTTTGCCCTGCGTTTTTTAAGTTTGCCGCCGTGAAGGAAAGGTAGATAATCGCCTGTTCTGCGGGGGTGTAATCTTCGATGGTATTGCCCTTGGTGGCAAGAATGGCCTTGACCTGCGTTTGCAGGGCACCCTGAAAGCTTGATACATCCAGATAGCTTAGCTGTTTGCCCGCATAGGGTTGTAGTGGGGCGGGCACATCATCGGGCAGTTGCACGGAAAGGGGCAGGAAGAGGGTCAGGCTGCTGAGGATATTGGCGAGCAAAACGGTGTTTTGCTGTAACGCCACAAAATCACGCTGGGCGGGTGTCCATTTATCTTCGGGGGTTTCGAGAATGGAGCGCAGAATATCTTGCTTCTTAGCAAGTGCGCTCGATGTTTCATTATAGGCATAGAGCTTTGTTTCGTGATGCTCCAGCTCCAGCATATTGAGAAGGTTGGGGTTGATTATTTTTAAGACAGGCGTATTTTCCGCCAAGGCAGGGTTAAACAGAGCCTCTGCCAACCACAATATGGCTTGCTTGTCATTGCCTGAGAGCTTCTTGTGTAGGGAGCGGGCAACGCTATCCATTGGTTTGATGCGCCCCTCATGCATGACCGGAATTTTTGAAAAAGCGTCCAGATCAAATGACTTGGCATGCGCGGGGGCAGCAGAAAAAAGCGGCAGGCAGAACATGCAAAGCAATATCGTGCGGAAGGTTTTACGAAACATGGGCATCCTCCCGTTTCTTTACGCGCTTTGTTCTTCTGCGCGCGAATAAATGCACGATAATGCCCAAACACATGGCAATGCCCGATATGTAGGGGAAGGAGCGCCCTGCGTTCCACACAACTGCCAAAACCGAAATATCACCCTGCGGTGTTTCTATGAAGGAGGATTGAAAGAATGTGTAGCCTTTGTAACGCAAAGGTTCGTTCATTTTGATCAGGCTTTCCCATTGTGCTTGTCCGTCATGAATGCGCACACGGGATTGATATGATTTGGCCATGGTTGTGCCCGGATGCATATCGCGTTTGAATTCAATCAACTCAATGCTAAAGGGCAGTTTGCGTTGTTTCTTGCGCAAGGCGAACTGATAGCTTTTATCGCCGATTGATATTTCAGGTAATTGGGGGATGTTCTCCAGAACCAGAAAGACACCGTCATGGTCGCTGCCTTTGATACGGAAGGTCAGGCCGGCCATGTTGTCTTCATCTTGTGTTTTTAACGCATCATTGGTGAGGGTCATATGTTGCGCCATGCCCGAATATTGGTCGTTTGCATTGGTGCGGTTTTCAATTTTACAGTTGCGGCATGTTTCCAAAATGGTGATTTTTATTGGCGTGTTTTTGATTAAAATCGTTTGCCCTACGCTTAGATCATTATGATCGAATATCTGTATTTCCTTACCCTGTTCATCAAGCATGGCAAAGGCGCGCTCGTGATAATCGGTGACGAACATCTTTTGTTGGGTGGGGCTTAAATCAATATAGCCCTCACTGCTGAACAGGGCGGTGAACAGCCCCCCGATCAATAAAAGCATTGCCCCGATATGGGTGAGGATAATACCGGCATTACGCAGCGTCCACGGGCTTTTGAATATGAGCTTGAATGAGAGGTTTAAGAAAATGAGTGCGATCAATAATGGTAAGCCGGGCAAAGGCACGAAACCGACCCATAATATGGGAGAAGAGAAGAACATTTTCGTGGCTTCGAACAGGCCGATATATTTTTGCGCCACAGTTCCGGCGGTTAAATACAGCATCAAGACAGGCAGCACATAATGTAGAATGACGGGCTTGGATAAAGTGTTCGAAATTTTGCGTGTTATCGTCATGCGCGTTAATGGCTTTATATTGTCAAATTGAAAGGGCGAACCTAATTTTCCGCTTGGTTATAGGACAAAATAAGGCACAAATCCATGATAATCCTATGCCTGTAAAGCTGCAGAGTATAGCCCCCTTGTCAGGGCGGGGTGGTTAGGGCGCTTTGCTTTGCTCCAGCCAAGCGTGGTAACCGCCAGCCATATTACTGATATTTAAATAACCATGTTGTTTGAGGATCTGCGCCGCCCGAACGCCGCGTGGTCCTTTTTGGCAATATAAAATGATTTCAGTATTCAGATCTAAATCTGGCTTATCGCCGCGCATCAATAGCGAGAGGGCAAGATGCTGCGCGCCCGCAATATGCCCTGCGTCCCATTCGTCGCGTTCGCGCACATCAATTAAAAGCGCCGCGTTATTGTCGCGCGCTTGATCGGGGGTGGTTTCGCTCACATAGCCGCAAACGGGGGAAGTGTATTGCAGGAAAATAGCCTCTTTGGGTTTTGAGCATGTCGGGCACTCCGGATTTTTCGGTAAAGACAGCGTGCGGCTTTCCATTGATTTTGTGTCGATTGTCCAAAGCTTGCCCGACAGGGGGGTGAAGCTTTCGTGGTTTGTGATGATCTTGATGGCTTCCATGGCTTGGGTCGTGCCAATCATGCCTGCAACCGCGCCAATCACACCGGCTTCGGCGCAATTGGGGATGTAACCTTGCGGCGGCTCGGGAAACAGGCAGCGATAACAGGGGCCATTTTGATGATTAAAAACAGATATCTGCCCGTCAAAGCCGAGTATGGAGCCGTAAATAAAAGGCGTGTCAGTTTTTATCGCCGTATCGTTAATCAGAAATTTGGTCGCAAAGTTATCTGTGCCATCGATGATAATGTCGTAATTATGAAATAAGCCCTGCGCATTTTTATCAGTTAATTCATGTGCATAGACCTGAATGCTAATCTCAGGGTTTAGGTGTTGTAGGTGTTCCTTCGCCGCTTCAGCTTTGTTTTTGCCGATATCATGAATAGTAAACAAAACCTGACGCTGTAGATTTGTTTCATCGACGTTATCAAAATCAATAATGCCGATACGCCCGATACCAGCCGCAGCAAGATACAGCAATGCAGGGCAGCCCAAGCCCCCCGCACCAACACATAACACAGAAGAATCGGCAAGGCGTTGTTGTCCGTTCTGTCCAATCTCGGGAAGGACAATTTGGCGATCATAGCGGTTTTTATCAGTCATAATCAGGCATAGTAATGCGTATTATATATTTTAAAAGTCTATTTTTTGCCCTGCCTTGAAGAAAAATGAGCACATCGATTTTGTGTTGTTTGATTGCAAACGATATCGCTCTGCATACAGCCGTATTTTATAAACACGAAGTGCGCCCTTAAATTTAACTATTATGATGCAATCTATGGTGGCACAATTAAGTGCTTTTGGTTATTAAGAAAATCATTCTGAAGCGGCTTATTTCGTAGGATGAAACCTGCGTTTGTAGGACGTGGAATGATGGAGGTTGAATAAGCGTATGTTATCTGAATTACAATCCTTTCTTGGTCATTTTTTCTGGTTTGGGGGAGATGCTCCTGTGAATGCGGAGCACGGCGAATATATTATCTCGCTTGTCGTCTTATCTTTCGTTATTGCCACCTTAGGCTCATTTGTCGCATTACGGTTGGCGACGGATATTTACAAAGCCCCCACTGAAAAAATGAAAACGTTTCTTCATCTATGCGGTGCAATCGCTTTTGGTGCGGGGATCTGGTCAACGCATTTTATCGGTATGCTGGCCTATGATATGGAGAAGGCGCATCGCTATAACCTCTGGATGACCCTTGTATCAATGTTAATTGCCGAAGATCCAACGGATCAATGGAAGGCCGCGGCGCATAAATTAAAGGGCGCTGCAGGCTATGTCGGGGCGGAGCAAATGAAAACATTATGCGCCCATGCACAAAATATGGAAGCGGCCAATACGGAGGAACGTACGCGCACATATGAAAAAATCGAACAAAGCTATAACGCGGTACGTCATTTTTTAGAGGAGAGATCGGCGTGATCCTTGCAAACAAAAAGAATGACACAGAATTAATGACACTTGTTTTGTCGATCAAAAATTACATGAATGAGTGGCAAATCGTAAATGTAAATGTGATTGATAATAGCCGCCTGTCGCAACGATCTATTCTAGAGCGGTTATTGGATCAGTATCGCCGATATGAGGGGATGATTTATCCTGTGTCAGATAAAAAAATTGTGATGCTTGTCCGTTTGGGCTTGATTGAAAATTATGCCATTATGAAAGCTGAGATTGAGCAAAAAATCCCGGAGCATTGTTGCCGTGTTTTACTGCGTAAAATGAGTGCTATAGGCCTGCGGCAGATGCAAATTGGTCTTATGAATAAGGACAATTCTGTTGGCTTGCAGGATAATTTGTTTGCGCATCGAGTGGAGCGTCGAGAGAATGTCATACTGATCGCGGATGATGATCCGTTTGTCAGGAAGTCAATGGCAACGATTTTGACGCCTTGCGGCACGGTTTTTGAAGCCAAGAGCGGGGATGAGGTGGTGGCTGCCTATATACAGCATAATCCTGATATTCTTCTTTTAGATATTCACATGCCTGAAAAAACAGGATTGGAATTGATCCCTGAAATTATTGAATATGATTCTGATGCCTTTATCCTTGTATTGAGCGCGGATAGTATGCGGGAAAATGTTCTGATTGCTTTAGAAAAGGGCGCAGCAGGATTTTTGACCAAACCGCCGGCCAAACAGAAGGTTCAGGAATATTTGGGACAGTGCATTACCATCCGTTAAATATTATATGGGGGTGATTGGCATTGTTTTGGCGTTGTTCAATTTAAAGCTGTGGCTGGATATCAAAATCATCTAAATGTGCGCCGTAAATATTATTATACTTACTATAGGGCGGGTTCGTCAGTATTTTCAGGGCATTATCATGTGGTGGTTCGCCGCCGTTGAATGATCTTAAATAGATATCAGCCGCGGTTTCATCCAACTCAACATAGCCTTTTTGCAAAAGGGCGTTATAGACCTGCGGACTTTCTTGTAAGTAAAACCCGGGGCGTGGGTTATTGGAATCATAGACCTCGCCATTTTGTTGGTCTGCACAGAACTGGGAAAATGTCGGGTCGAATAAAAAGGGTTTTTCACCATCGTTGGTCTGAAGTGTAATCGTAACGCCGACATGCCCGTATGTGGGTTTGTAAAGCATTGTTTCCGTATCGTAAGCATGGGCTTGCAGGCGCAGCTTATGTGACGCGCTCAACGTGGCTGATTGAACTAAACCACAGGGGTCTTCAGACATTTTTGCGGGTCTTTTGGTGAACGGGTCGACTATATCTTGTGCGAGCGTGAAGGAGTCACAGGCATGTTGCACAAGGCGGTCAAGCAACAACGTGCATTGATCATCATTTTCCAAAGGCTCGCGGGCGAATAATTTTTGTTTGATTGTGTCCCACGTAAAAGAAACACTGTCATTGTCCGAAAGGGGAATAAACATCCGACCATCTTGAAAATAGGTTTTTAAAGATTGAGATTGTTGCTCCATTGATACCCTGCATCACTAATCAATTTTTATATTTCGTAAAATGTAGCAACTCCCCAATTTTGACGCAAATATAATGTTGTTTTGCAGCACGTGGTGATCCAGAGGGTTATTGGATACCCTCAATTGAAAAAACAGCCCTAACAGGCCGATAGGCTTGTAACTTTGTTGACATATTATGAAGAAAATTACATGCTCCTAACTCCAAAATACGCACGAATACTTAGGAATGCGAAGGAAGAGATTATTGCCGCCCATATCCAGAACCTACGAATATGTTCATGACCTTGAGACGAAGGATACGCAGCCGGGTTATGTTCTTAAGACAGCAAATGCGCGAGACCTTATTTCAAAATTGCCATCGCCCCAGAATGTAAAAAGGGACATCACTCTTGTTCCGGATATCCCAATTGATTTTCTGCTTTCAACAACAGAAAAATTACCGGCGCATATTACGAAGCAAATTGAACAATCAGAAAATAGAAAAAAATTCACAAATAAGAGCTTGTTAGGGCTCTGCACAAGTGGCCGTGGGATGCCCGTCGAAATTTTTTTGCATGACCATTTTATGACAGCCCGCGATCCGTCAGGAGAATTATTCGAAGAAGTCGCTTGGCATGAAACGGTTCACGGCATTGAGGGCATAGAGATAAATAATGACGGGGTCTATAAACGGCACATGCCATGGTCTTATAAATTACAACAAACAATGCTTTCTATCGATGCAGGAAATGAACATGAGCCAGACCTACCCAGTGATTCAAAAGGAAGGTCATATATAAAATACCTGCGTGACGGTACAAGCCTGCAAGAAAATGTGTCGGAAGTTTTTGCTCGTCTGGCCGTAATGTTTATGTATGAAATAAAAGAAACAGGTATAGCGCTGACATCCACACAAGATTTACGCGATTTCTTTTCAAGGCACCGCGCACCAACACGGCGTTCACGCAAAGAAATTAATATTTCCGATTTTCTAAGGGTATGGAAAACTTTTTCAGAAGAAGCACAGCAATTATTTGTGGAAGAGCATGACAATTTAATAAAACGTATCGCGGTACTTTATGGTTGTGACATCACTGCTGCGCAATAGTCGTGGTGATTTCTATATTGAGCGAGCTTTGTGGTCGAAATTCTCAGGAATGTGTCAAAGGAAAGAAAAAATATGTTTGTTATTAATGATTATTATAAACTGAACGCTTTGCACCGTTTTATTTTTGAAACTAAATTTTTAGGTTCAATGGACAATCCTGTGGGCGATGGTAGTGGCTTAATTGCTGATATTGTTAATGAAATTGGTGATGCAATAGTTGCTCATCTCGAGGGGGACGGAAAACTTGAAGAAGCCAAAGAGTATAGAGATTGGTATGTTCTTTCTAAGGTTGCAATAGGATACAGCCGGATTAAAGAAAGAATTCAAGCTAATAAAGATATGTCTAACTATGACTTAGATCAGAAAGTTCAGTGCATTAAAGGCTGGGCTGCCCCTTATGTCATACCCGATGATATCATGAATGAATTTCTTGAGATGTGTGAATAATAATCTCCCAAGGGTTCCGCTTAACGGCGGGGTTTTTAACAGAGAATAAAATAGGAAAGACCACAAAGGGGACATATTTCCCTCAAGCCCAAGAAACCACCGGAAGTCTTTAATGTCGGGGAGTTGGTTTACTCGCGCTTGCAGACAGAAAGAGCTGGGGCACACCGGAGGAAAAAACAACCTCTTACACCATATTGAGGGAAAGACCTGACGTTCAGGAGCAGCCAATCTCACCATTTAGTACGATTGAGGTTGTGCAACGCATTGTGCCGTTGAATGTAGAGATTGAAGAATTTGGGCACGGTATCATTGAGGGCGATAAAAAATTCGAGATCGAAAAAATATTCATTGGCGACGGGGAATATATACCTGAAGGGGAGAGCGTCCTGAAGGAGTGGTTCGCGCCGGGTAATTACTTTACCATGGGGGATAATGAAAAAATCAAAGCACCGTCATTTGAAAAAATGGATGCGGGGCTGAGATTGAGCCGTGAGGGCGTCGATTTTGGTAATGGTATTGATCTCGACCAGCAATATGAGGAAATATCGCTTGATATGAGCCTCAATCACCGTCGCAAATATAGCAGCATAAAAAGTCAGTTGAAGCCTGACACGTTACACAAATTCACGATCGTAGAGGGGGACGGCATTATAAGAGGGGTAAACCCATATGAGATGAATGATCGTAATTTCACGGATCTTGATGTGTCTGTTGGTGAAGCATCCGTTGCTGGTGGCCCACAAGTTGCCACCTTCGCCGAAGCACAGCTCATGGTTAAACGCAAAAACCAAATCAGCTTCGATGAATTTAAACGTTTTGAAGTGGTGTCTCATTAAAAACTAAGTGCTGCCAGACAAACATTAATTGCCCTCCAAAATTATTAATTTTAAGCGCAAGCGTCGCGCTAATTTGATGGTTTTGGGGCTGGTTTTATAGTCCTTAAAGGCATCTAAAATATAAGAAATTTCCTAAAACATCATTTTAATCTGACAAGAGATCACTCGGATTTAATTTGCTGAAAAATATATTCAGGGAGTATGTCATGACCATTCCCTATAAAAGTAACACTTATATTATCAATAGATTTTTTTAAGAAAACATAATTGCCGTTAATTGTTTCAAGATTTTTATTAGGAGGCTTTATCTCAAACAAATCTAGCAATTCTCGATCACTAATTAAGGCATTAGCGTCATGAATGCCCATATTCCTTAAAATATTGTTGTAAAAAAAAGCGGCATGGGTAACCGGAACTGTACCGTTACCGAATGTGCCGTCATATACGCCAGCGTATATATCAAGGTCTATGTTATTAAAACGATGTTTAGGCAAATCAAAATATAAAGGTGATCTAGCGTGCGCTTCTGGAGTGTTTAGATGGCCTTCAGTTGAGTTTGTACACGCAAGAATATCATTTGCAAAGTTCAACTCTTTTCTGATCAAATTCTCTTTATACCATGCTTCTAAATCTGTAATCGGAAGCCAAGAAATAATTTTCTTAAAAACATGTTTGGAACGAAAATAAGAGCAAAGCGCGGTGTAAGCGCCGCCACTTACGCCGATAAGATAAATACGATCAGGGTCAACATTTCCATTACTGATAGCAAAATCTATTGCCATATCTATGTCCGCAATTACTAAATCACTGCAACAAGATTTAGGCGAATTCATTCGACCTCTAAAGTTGGGATGAATGTATGCATATTGAGCATCTTTTATAAACTCAGAAACAGGGTCGTATTCGCGATAATCACCGCGCCAAGTATGTAAACTTATAACAAGAGGGACGGCGGATGCTATATTAGGCATGTAGTAATATGCGGGTTGGACTGTATTATCAACGTCAGAGGCTATGTTTACAACTTGGAAACCATCCGGCCATTCATTAAATTTTTTATTTTTCTTAAAATTCTCATATTGTTTATAGGCGTGCGTCAAACTTTTATTGCTATGTTCATTTGATATCAGGAACATACCGATAAAAATACCGGACAAAAAAACTACAAATGTTTGTATTTTATATGCCATCTTTTTTCTTAAGTTTTTTGAACGGATATAAGAGCCAACCTGTTGCATATTTTGGGTAAAACTTCGTTTCATTGGAAGAAAGGCCATATGCTTTCGGCAATTCTTCTGGATGATAATATGTGCCAAATAACATATCCCAAAAAGGAAAAGCTCCTGCAAAATTTTTATCATAAGCCGACTTTTGATTTGCGTGATGCCATCTATGATAATGCGGTGAGGCTAATATATATCTGAGAGGCTTATCGTATTTTAAATTTAAATTTGCATGAATTACAAAGTTCAATATTCTCAATAACAAGATCGCGATGACAATAGAGTTGCCACTAAATCCAAGGATAAACAAGAACGTTGTATCAAAAATACTCGCAACAACAATCTCTACCGGATGGAGGCGAAGCCCTGTGATCCAAGTGAGCTCTTTAGCGCTGTGATGAATAGCATGGAATTTCCACATATAACGATGAGACATTCTATGTTGCCAATATTTTGATAAATCCAGTATCAGAGCACCTAAAAAAACCTGAATAAAAAAAGGCAATACTTGGACAAAAGGATCAGAAACGTGATGCCAAAAATAGGGCGTTAAAACATATTCGAGCCATAAATCAAGAATGTATAGAATGATATAAGTAGAAAAAACCAGATTAAAAAGACTGAGGATAAACTCCTGCAGCTTCTCATGCTTTATATCAGTAGTGCTTGTCGCTACTGGTCTGAATTTTTCAACAAAAATAAATACACAGCCGACAAACAGTATTTCTAAAAAACCGACTATAACATTATCAAACATATACTTTATCCCTTATAATATTATGATTTATAGCAAATATTAGCATTTTGGAAAATTATAATAATGAGATATGACAGTTTAAATTCATTGCGTGGTATTGCAGCATTAATAGTGGTCTTTAATCACATGTTTATTTCTGTGGCATTTCATTATTTTATTAGCAACGAGGAATTTCAAAATAGTCCAATATTTCATTTATTCAATGCAAGGTTGGCCGTGTTGTTTTTCTTTATTCTAAGCGGATTCGTTCTGAGCCTTTCCTATATCACAGGAAAAAATATAAAATATAAAACCTATATCATTAGACGTTTTTTTAGAATTTATGTCCCCTTCATAATTATTACTTTAACAACGATTTTGCTTTGGTTTGGGATCACAAATACGTTTTATGATCCTGATTTGGAGTGGATGCTTTGGAACCAAGAATTAACAGCAAACATCGTTGCTCATCATATTTTTATGACCAATAGAGCAGTAATGCTGAATCCGCCTTTATGGACGCTTATGATAGAAATGAAGGTTGTTATAATATTTCCTTTATTAGCCTATCTTTTAATAAAGAGGCCAACGGTAACTTTAGTTATCTCACTCATGTTAAGTTATGTCTGCGCGATCTTATTTGTTACCATAGACGAATACGATAATTTTTATGCCGCCAGTTCTCTTATAAGTTCACTTTTAATGACGCTATACTATATCCAGTTCTTTGCGATGGGCATTTTTATTGCTGTAAAAAAAGACATTATTCTGGGGGGTATTAATAGAATTCATGGAATAATTCATTGCCTAATTATCATTTTTTTATTGATGATACCCAATGGGTTAGTAAAAAATGATTTTTTACTTTTAGAGCTAGGATATGGCCTTTTTGCGTCTTATATAATTTTATTGGCTATAAACTATAAACATTTCGAAAACATACTTTTGATAAAACCAATGAAATGGCTGGGTAGAGTTTCATATAGCTTATATTTAATTCATGTACCCATACTTTGGGGGCTTTTTTATGCTTTAGGTGGGTTACTGCCAGTTGTACACATCATCATTATATCATTCGTTATAATTTTAATTATGTCTGAAATTACGTATAGAACCATTGAAAAACCAGCTCAGGATTTTGGTAAAAGATTGGCCGATGCGCAAGTTTGAACGAAACCAGTTGAAATTCTTGTTTTTTCGATGCTGTGAGAACAGTTTTCCTTAAGATATATTCTCAAAATTGGAATGCATTGTGCATGAAAATCACAGTTTAATATAATTAAAGGAACTGTGTTATACCTTGCTATCAAATCAATTGTTAAATAAGCACAAGGTAAATTTTTTATTAATTCAAGATAGTATAGTGTCAATTTCGCACTTGGGAGAAGACACGCTGCACCTAATACAGTATTTTGATAATACAGAAGACTGGGAAGAAAATGTTTCAAATCTTGATGGGTTATGTGAAAGTACGCAAGGTATCTTTTCTATTAAGGAAGTTGAGAAGAGTGTTGTCGGTAAAAACAAATTCACCGATTTTACTGAAGCTATTCGAGATTGGAAATAATCACCCAAGGGTCCCGCTTAACTGCGGGGCTCTTGTTCTTTTTTTGTGCTTAAATTTTGCAGAAAAACCGCATTAGGTGGGCGGCAGCCAAGTCTGGGCGTGGGAAAAATGCGTTCGGCGTAGGCACACCAACGGGCTCAGTAACCGTGAACCTGCGCTTTTTCGGTCAATATTACGATGCGAAATGTGATGTCAGGCAATGCTAACTATTTTCGAAAACGGTCAGTGTGCTAATATATCACGCTCAAACCAGCATAGATTGCTTTATAGAGGTTCACACGAATTCTTAAAATGTGTAGGAAGGAAGAAAAAATGGCTGGGGTACCTGGATTCGAACCAGGGATGCCGATACCAAAAACCGGTGCCTTACCGCTTGGCTATACCCCATTACCAAAATGGATGAACGGAAAATTACCCAACTACAGATTAAAAAGCAAGCACTTTAACGGTAAGTTTTTTATGTTGTGGTAAAACGTTGTAAAAATAGAGCAGCAGCATTGAATATCCTGCGTTTGTCCTTACTTATAAGCACGTGCAATCCGCCAGTGATTGCTTTACTAAGGTACATTGGAAACGCCGAGCCTATTGTAAAAGGCGCTTCAATTGTTGTTCTTTAGGGTATTATTCATGGAAATCTCACTGGCCGTCGCATTAGCACTTATTCTTGCCGCCGTACTTTCATATGAGCTTAAAATATCAAGCGCCGTTCTGGAGATATTTGCCGGTATGGCTCTTGCTGTTGTGATTGTTGATATTGATTCCACGATGTGGCTTCATTTTTTGGCGAATTTGGGCATGCTGGCTTTGATGTTTGTCGCAGGGTTTGAGCTGCAACTTCGTGAGCTTAAGAAAAATTGGGTTTCCAGTGTGTCGATTGGGTTGTCATCGTTTTTCATACCGCTGGCTGGTATTTTCTTCATCGTATATTATTGGCTCGGCCTTGATTTTAAGGCATCGGCGTTGATTGGCGTCGGTCTTTCGACCACATCTTTGGCGCTGGTGTATCACCTTTTGAAGGAGCAATCCCTGCTCGGGACGCGTGATGGGCAAATCATGTTTGGCGCGGCCTCTGTCGTTGATATTCTCAGCATGGTTTTCCTTGCGATTTTGTTGGGTGAAGTGGGCATGGGAACGGCCATTTTTGGTATTATTCTATTGTTTTCTGTCGTTGCCTTGCCGCGCTTTGGGTTATGGGTGTTTGAACGCTATCCCGATTCTATTGCAGAGCCTGAGTTAAGGTTTCTGATGGTGGTGATCGTGGGGATGGGCTCTATGGCAGAGAATATCGGGAACATTCACCCCGCGCTTGTGGCCTTTACCATCGGTATTTTCATGTCCAGAATTGTTGAAGATAACAAGGTGGTCAAAGATAAGTTGATGGGCATGGTTCTTGGCTTTTTCGCACCGATCTTTTTTCTATATTCAGGCACGCGCATAGATTTAAGCAGCCTTTCGTTGGATTACATGGCGGTGGCTATTGTGCTGTTTTTGGCGGCAACATTGTTGAAATATGCCGGAACATATATCCCCGCGCGTAAATTTATCAAGGACCGCGCATGGTTCAGCGGGATATTGTTTAATTATCGTTTGAGTTTTGGAATTATTACCGCAGGCGTCGGTCTGGAAAGCGGTATTATATCCGAGGATATGTTTGCTGTGATCATGTTGGTGGTCGTCACCAGCGCCGCGATACCGGGGCTCTTTTTACGCTCCAGAGGCGGTGATTTAAAGCATATTGATCTGCCGGAAATTGCCGATAAATAATCTTATGGCCTTAGTCTGACACGCCTTGCCTATGCAAAGGGCGTAAGTACTTGAATACGATTGTCTTTAATGGCTCGTTTTCGCGCAATTTATTGAATAATCTAATGGCCTGTTGTCTAATGTTCCTATCCGTAAAAGGCCTTTAAGGGGAACAATAGTGTTAAAAAATATGTCCGAATTTACAAAAAAGCATGAGTCCAAAAAGCTTTTGGATGCTCTGTCTTTAAACATCCTCACATGTGACCCTGAAACACTTGTCATTGATTATGCCAATAAGTCGAGCATTGAAACACTGAACGCGCTCGCCGACCTTTTGCCGGAAGGGGTGAGCGGTGAAAACATTGTTGGTCAATGTATTGATATCTTTCACAAGAAGCCTGCACATCAAAGAGGGATATTGGCGGATTCTTCTTTGTTCCCGTATAACGCGATCATTCGCCTTGGGGAGCACATGCTGGATCTCTATACGGATGCTATTTATTCAGGAACCAAGGTTAAAAAACTGGTGTTGAGCTGGTCGGTGTGTACGGAGCGTGAGCGTTTGAAAATTATGGTTGATAATATGCCGATCAACATAATGATGTGTAACCCGCAAACGTTGAAAATTAACTATATCAACAAAACCAGCGTTGAAACATTGCGCACGATTGAACATCTTTTGCCGGTGAATGCCGATGATGTTATGGGGACGTGTATTGACGTCTTTCATAAGGACCCGTCTGTTCAGCGCCGTGCTTTAGCAGATCCGAATAATTTGCCCTATCGATCCAAAATTAAAGTAGGTGAAGAAATTCTGGATTTGGATGTTGCGGCGATTCTGGATAAAGGTGGTTATTATATGGGCGCGATGGCCAGTTGGTCTGTGATTACAACGCAGGAAAATCTGGCAAAAAGTGTGTTGGAGATATCGAATATTGTATCTGATTCTGCCTCGGAAGTTGAGGTGACATCGCAATCGTTATTGGCGGCGGCAGAGGAAACGTCGGTGCAGGCAACAGCCGTGGCGGTGGCGGCTGAGGAAACATCGGTTAATGTGCAAACGGTTGCCTCTGCGACAGAAGAGATGACGGCCTCTATTCGGAATATTTCCGCACAGGTTTCGCGATCGAACGAGATTTCGCAAGAGGCCGTGGATAAGGTCACACAAACAGGGCAGGTTATTCAAAAACTGAGTGTGGCCTCTCAGGAAATTGGTGGTGTCGTTAATATGATTAATGACATTGCGGAGCAAACAAATTTACTGGCATTAAATGCAACGATAGAAGCCGCGCGCGCAGGGGATGCGGGTAGGGGGTTCGCCGTGGTTGCCAACGAAGTTAAATCCCTCGCCGCAGAAACAACCAAGGCAACGGAAGATATTCAAGCGTGGATTGCAAGCATGCAGGAGATTACCGCAAAAGCAGTTGAGGCAATACAAGTCATTCAAACCACCATTACTGAAATTTCTCAATCCAGTACTGAGATTGCCGAGGCGATGGAAAAACAATCTTTAACCACAGAAGAAATTTCCCGCAATGTTGTGGAGGTTTCCAAGGCGACGGCGGATGTTTCATACAACACATCAGGCATTCAACAAGCCTCCAGTGAAATAGGTACGGCGTCGATGCAGCTTTTGACGCTGGCTGAACAATTGTCGGAAAAAGCCGGGCGCATGAACGGACAAATTTCTGACTTCATCAAGGGTTAGCGCATATTTTGATCGCACGGACTTTATAACAAAAACCCAATGAAATATTATTGATCCGCTACGGCTTGATTTGTTTTCTTTGGGTTGATTTGAGGGATAAGACTCCCGAGCAACATACCCACGATGGCCATGAATAATCCGGCCAGTTGCGGCGGAACCAGTAGGGCGGTATCTTGCGCCGCCATTCTGATGTTCAGGAATTCAAGGCTTGACCATGTCATAACACCCAGAGCAATGGAAACCAGCGCGCCTGTGTTGGTTGCTTTGGTCCAATAGACACCAAAGGCCAATGGCACGAACGCGCCGCATAATGTAACAAGATAGGCATTTTCCACCATTTCGAAGATGCTCAAACCAGCCGACGTGCTCAAATAGGCATAAGCCAAAACCACAAGCCCGAAGACAAAAACGCAGAGCCTTAGCGTCATGAGCAACTGTTTGTCATTAAGCTTGAAAGCTTCTTTGAAGATGTTCTCCGCCAAGATGGCAGAGGGCGCCAAAAGTGTGCCCGAGGCGGTGGACATGATGGCGGACAGTAGTGCACCAAAGAACATGACCTGAATTGGAATCGGGACTTCATTTAAAATAAATTCAGGCAAGATTTTCTGCGGGTCGCCGCCTTCTGCCATGTGAATGTCTATAAGGCTCGGGTCGAGCATGGTTGCGCCATAAGCGATGAAAATCGGTACGAAACAAAAGGCGATATAAAATAATCCGCCAGTAATCGTGCCATAGACCGCCGTTTTTTCATTTTTCGCAGACATGACGCGCTGGAAAACGTCCTGTTGGGGGATAGAGCCAAGCGCCAGCGTTACAAAGGTTCCGATAAATGCCAGAATGGCCGCTGCGTTTAATTCAGGCCAGAAATCAAATTTATTATTGGCGGCGGCGTGATCGACCACCTCCATGAAACCGCCATCTAAGCGACCGGCAACAAGATAGGCAACCATGAAAAGCCCCGCCAGAATAATCATCATCTGTATGAAATCCATGATGGCCACAGACCACATACCCCCGAAGATGGTGTAAATCATCACAACACTAAGGCCGATGACCATGCCCAGTTCGAATGATATGACACTGCCTGAAATAAGGCTGATCGTCAGGCCGAGCGCAACAATCTGCGCAGAAACCCAGCCAAGATAACTGATACAAATTGCAAGGGATACAAGGATTTCAACAGTTTTGCCGTAGCGCTGCCGATAAAAATCACCAATGGTCAAAAGCTTCATACGGTATAGGCGCGCCGCAAAAAACATACCAACGAAAACCAAGCACAGACCTGCGCCAAAGGGGTCTGCGACAATGCCGCCGAGCCCTTCTTCCATAAAAGTTGCAGGCATGCCCAGAACGGCTTCAGAGCCAAACCATGTGGCAAAGACCGTTGCGATGGTCACGTAAATAGGTAGGGAGCGTCCGGCGAGGATATAATCGGTTGAGGTGCGAACACGCAGTGCGGCAAATATACCCACCCCGATAGAAACAATCATATATATCAATACAAAAATACTGAGTGTGCTCATACTTTTCTTGTCCTATAGATTTGGCTTATGCCTCTGCGGCTTGACGCTCCTTACGGGATATAGAATCCTTCTGGATGATGATTTTTTGAACAGATCCAAAACCATTAAAATCGGTGCGTGACACTTCGCCATATGCGCCGAGTTGATCAATTCTAATCCAGTCACCAACCTGCACATCAGCGGGCAGCATGAACGGGCCTTTCATCATATCAACGGAATCGCATGTCGGGCCGGCGAAGCGGAAAGGCTTGATAGAGCCTTCAAATGTACGCTCTTCACGGCGGATTAAATGTGTAGGGTAGGGCAAGCCGATAGAGCCGCCAGCCTCAAACAGACCGCCATATGTACCGTCATTTAGATAAAGCAAATCATCTTTGCGTCCTTCAACGCGTACAATCAATGATCCTGCACAGGCCACAAGCCCGCGTCCGACTTCACATAGAAGCTCAAGCTTGTCGAGTTTATGTGTCTGGACGGCGTGCGCGATGGCTTGTGTGAATTGCGTCACAGGCGGCACTGGATGCGCAGTTTCAAGCTCCGCAGGGAAACCACCACCGACATCAAGAACATCAACAGATACACCGCTCTCTTCGATAACTTTCGCGGCGTGCGCTACGGCTTTTGAATAGACAGCAGGGTCATGGCATTGTGTGCCGACATGGAAGCTCAAGCCCAGTTTCTTACAATAGGGGCGACATAGGCGGAGCAGTTCCGCCGCGTGATCAGGCTTTGCGCCGAACTTGCTGGAAAAATCTGTGGCAACATCACCGCCTGCATTGTCTTTCGGTATGGCCAAGCGTACAAAAAGCTCCAGATCGGGGGCTGCATTTGTTTCGTGCAGAATTTTATCAAGCTCATCTGCGTAATCGAGCACAAAAGCGCGCACACCATGATTAACATAGGCCTCGCGGATGGCTTCGGGTGCTTTGATCGGATGCATGAAATATGTTTTTGCCTGTGGAAACAATCCTTTAACCAAACGCACTTCACTGATTGAAGCAACATCAAAACGGCGTACGCCGCCCTTATACATGGCTTGTAAAAGGATTTTATCAGGATTGCATTTCACGGCATAGAGCACATGGCCTGTGAAAGCTTTTTTAAATTCTTTTGCCTTTTCGACCAGATTGTCTGGTTTTAAAACAGGAACAGGAATAGCCGGATTAAGCTTTCTCACATAAGCATCATCAATATCTTTGGCAAGACAAAGCGGTGCAGATTTCTGAAAAGAAAGCTGGTCATCTGAAAGTGAGAATGAACATATGGAAGCCTCTTGGCCTCCCAATGGAAGATCGTCGGTCATCAACGGTATACCCCATGCTAAAGGGGCAATGCCCCAAGTTAACTACAAGATGTACGTCGTTGCATAACCAACCTTGGGCCATAGGCACGTGCGTAGCTTCGTTATGATGTAAAAATAAAAAAAATGCAATATTTTTTTACGTCGCATCATATTTTTTTTGGACTGATTCCGAACACCGTTATCCAGCGCGGCATCAGCCCTTTATTTTTATTGGTCGGATGAACCGTCTTCATCGGTGTCAACGTCATCAGACGTATCATCATCCGCTGTTATATCGGATGTGTCTTCTTCATGTTCTCCGAATCCTTGTTCCTGCATACAATTATTGAACATGGCGTTCCAGCTGTTTTCGTCATGATGGTCATTGGCCAATGCTTCGCAATATTCATAGGCGATTTCTTGCGCAGAAGAGGCGCTATCTTCTGTTTGTGCAATCGCTGTGGATGTCGTTACCATCATAAACAGGATCGCGGTCGCAATTAAGGTTGTTTTATTCATTAGGGGGGTCCTTTTTTGATTTTATTGTTTCTTAAAGGCAGTGTGCAGGCTGGAAAATCCAAGCCTGCACAACATTTGACCTTTTGGTTTGTTAGGGTTAGCAACAGCCGCCTTTTTTGCCGCTGTCTTTTTTCGCGTTAGCATCTTTTTTTGATGCTGATTTTTCACTTGGCCCTTGAACGGCTTTACTCACAGGTTTCTTTGCAGATTTAGATTTGGTTGCAGCCATGATTATGACCTCCATCTTATGTTACAGCCCTTATCGCGTGCTGCAGGCGGACGACTCAAATACTGAGTCATGACAAGAAATATAGCCCTTTCGTTATTCAAAAACTTGACGATGATCAAGTTTTGAAAAAGTGATTCCTTTCATGATTAAATAAGAACCAAAAACAAGGAGATTTCACGATGTCAGATGCTTTGGATCAGCTTTTGCAACAGGTAAAGGATTTAAAATATGACGCGCATCGCTCTACCGACAGCCGAACCATTCACGGCCTTATCAATGACTTAATCGATGAAATAGAAATAGAAATGTCGAATGGGGGCTATGACGATGATGATGAAGAGGATGGGGATGAAATTGACTTCAATGAATGATGGCGCAGTTGCGCGCAATATCTGAATATTTTCGGCAATATTGCCTACATCATTTTGAGCATCCGTGACACGTCGCATTGCGCGTTGGTGCAGAGTAGCTTTTGTTTCAAGGTGCATTCCGTATCTTGGCAGCAATAAATCTCGCAATAATCTCGCAGCTTTTCCAAATCGCGGATTTTCACTTCGCGCCCCTTAAAGTGCATATCCAAATCTGTTTTCAAGCGGCGCATGGCGCGGGAAAGCGTTTCGGGCTGCATATTTAGCCGCGCGGCGACAAGTAATTTATTATAGGGCAGTAAAATCGTTTGCACGCCCCCTCTATCCATAGAGAGTTTGAGCAAGAAAGCCGCCAAGCGTTGCGCTGCGGTTAGTTTATTGCTCAATTCCCAAAAGTAACTTGTTTTATTGAGTTGGTCGGCAAGCGCGGAGATGATCTTGAGGGCGACATTGGGCTGATCCGCAAACCTGTCGCGCATGATATCACCGGGAAGCGCAAAACATTTGGCGTTGCGCCCTATGACTTGTGCGCTGGAGGGGTAGGTGCGCCCCGTAACAACGGATTCTTCGCCGAACGTATCGCCGCGGGTTAAAATGGCCTGAACCGCTTGTTCGCCTTCGAGGTTATCGTGATAAATTTTGATCCAGCCTTCTGCAATGATATAGACGGTGTTCGCCGGATCACCATGTTGAAACAGGAAGTTGTTTTTGAAATATTCAACGAAACGGGCGCGTTTTAGGAACCATTCAATATCGTCCTCTGGCAATTCGGCAAAAAGCGGAATCGACTTGAAGAGAAGCATATTATCATCGCGGCGATGTTTTTGTTTCGTGTCATTAAAAGTCATATAGAACAGTTTGCTAAAACATGTTTACCGTCAAATCTTTTTTCTTCCCTTTTTATAAAAAAAGCGTATTACAAAACGGGTATATATTGGTGGCTCTGCCGCATTGCTGCAGCATTATTTGAAGGAAACTGAAGTTGATTGATCTGATTATTCAAAAAACGGCTGAATATCTCGCTGTGCCGTCTGTTGTCGGACATGAACAAGTTTTCATGAAGTTTCTGCGCAATGATTTTGAGAAGCTCGGGCTTTCGGTTTTCAGGAATGACGGCGTTCTCGAGGTGCAGGGCAAAAAGCCGAAAGAGGCCATTATATGCGCGCATATTGATCGCCATGGTTTGATTAGCTTGGGCGATGATGAATATGTCTATGCCGCGCAGTATATGAAAGAAATTAAATATGGTGAGAATAACCTTTCTTCGCGCGTTCAAGTTGAATCCATTGCGCGCCGTTTCGAAGGCGAAAAGGTTTACGCGTATCACCCCGATAGTGGCGAGGAACTGGCAGAGGGCGTGATTGAGGCATGCTATCCGCACATGATGAATAATGATGCTTTGTTTTATGTGGAAGGCATCGCGCAACTCGATCAAAATATTCCCTTGGCGTATTCACGTCAGGCCAGCCATGAGAAGGGCTTGCTGAAAGGGCAAATTGATAACGTGATTTCGATTGCAATGGTCTATGCGTTATTCAAGGCCGGATACCAAGGGACAGCATTATTCACCTGCGAAGAGGAAATCGGCAAAAGCTGGATACATATTGCCGAATATCTGGAGGGGATGCATATCGAAACTGACAGGCTGATGGTTTTGGATACAAGCCCGTATGCGCATCAAGGTATTATCAATGAAGGGCCAATCGTTTTTCGTAATCGCGATAAAAGCGAAATGTTCAATCAGGAATTCGTCGCGGCGTTAAAGGCGCGTTGTGAATCCCTTAATATTGAGTATCAGGTCAAGGATGAAATGCTGCTCTCTGAGGGCAAAGAGATCAGCGATTTAGGCTCAACAGAGCTTGGCCGCTTAGTGCAGGGCAGTGAAGGCCGATGGAATGGTGCGACCATTCAGATACCGACGCTGATGTATCATACCAGCAACGAAACCACGAGTGACAAAGCCATTGAGCATTATTATACGTTCCTCCATAATATTTTAATCGAAGACAAAATATAACGGATAGAGCGCGCTGTTATTGTGATGGCGTGTCTGTCTTTTGTTGTTGCATCTGTTCAAACAGTTTAACGCGCACCTCGTGCTTGCATGCCAAGCGGTCAGACACAGAAGGATAGCGCGCCGAAGGGCAGCGTTGATGCTCTATACTGGTAAAATGCGGCATGGCTTGAATTTGTTCAGGGGTATAATGGGGCGCATCTGCGTGGGCGCTACTCAAACTTAAACCAGCTGTAAACAGGGTTAAAACGATCAATTTTTTCATGGTGTTTTTTCCTTTTTCTATGAGGGGTTCTTTTCGACAAGCGCGATATGGCTTCTGGTTTTATAGGGCGCTTCGAAGATGATTTTGTAATGTGGTTCTTGGTTTTGTTTGTTGTATCGGTAAATTGCCACGCCATCGGGATTGTCTTCGAACCACTGATCGAGTTGATCCGAGCTAACATCATCGATCTTATGTTCGATGCGTGCCAAAAATCCGTACTCCCCCTGATATCGTCGATTAACAGCGATGGGGCTGTCTTTATATTCGGCTAAATTTTCGGCCAAAGGGGAGAGGTCATAGTAATCAAAACCTTTGCGCGCCATTTGCAGCGAAAACAAAGACATCAGCAAAAAGACCATCATGGCAAAGGATATGAGCTGCCCCTTCACGCGGTTTTTTGCCTTGTCATTAAAATACATGGTCGAGATGATAAACAGCCCGACAAAGAGCATAGAGATCACATTGCTTCTGGCTTCGATGATGGAGAGGTAGAACGGTTTGTCTGCTAAACCTGCGATACCGAAGAAAAACGGAGAGAGATTAATCGCCATAAACAGCGCAAGAAACCCCCAAAACGGCAGCATCCATTCTGCCTTGTTATAGGGTTTTGAGAATATGCAGGATGCGAAGATGATAGACAGACCCGCAAATTCGGGAAGGAGATAGTGAATCTGTTTTCCGCTGATTAAGGAAAAGGTCAAAAATGCAGGGATCACCCAACTTAATAAAAACCGCAATCCTTGATGCGCGCCACCAGCGTTTCTACGGCACAAGGATTTCCATGCATGAGGCCACAACACCAAAGGCAAAAAGGCGAGAAGGAGGATCGGCACATAAAACCAGAAGGGTTTCTTATGGGCAAAAGAATGGCTGATTCGCCCTGCGGATTGTGACCAGAATATTTGATTGGTGAATGTTTCGCCGCCAAGGTGCGCTGCGGGCAAAGCCCAGCTTAGGGCGAGCCCTGCTGCAATGAGAAGTGCGAGGAGGAGCTTTCCATACCATAGCCCCCATTGCGCGGCGCTGCGTTTATCCGCCCATAACGGTGCGAGTAAGACAGGGAACATCACATGGACAAGCATGACCGGCCCTTTTGCCAAAATCCCCAGTCCGACCATCAATCCAAATAAAAGCCAAAATTTAAGCGCGTTGGTTTTTGCGGCCTTAAACACGAATATAAGCGCGAGCAAAACAAAGACGGTTTGTAGAAAATCAAACATAATCAACGCGCCGAATACAAAGAATATCGGGCTGCTCATCAGGATGACGGGCGCGAATGTTCTGATATCCTCTTTGTCGGGACATAAGGTTTTCGCGAGAAGATAGGTTAGGGGGATGCTGGTAAAGGCGATAAGGCCGCCGAGGATGCGGACGCTCCAGACGTTCAGCCCTGCGATAGACCAAACCAGATTGATCAACCAAAAGAGGAGCGGCGGCTTATGCGAGTAGGGCTCAAAATTCAGGGTTGGTAAAAGCCAGTTTTTACTGAAATGCATTTCCCACGCCACAGTCATATAGCGCGTTTCATCGACAGGCAGCAACGGCATGATGCTGGCACTGATGGTGATGAATATCCCCCAGAGTATCCCAAGGAATAAGAGCGGGTTTTGCTCAATCCATTTCATGTTGAGGCTGTTTCCAATTCTTGGGTGTCGGCATTACGACGGATCAGGGCAATGTTTCTGAAATAGATGAATAAGCCGGTCGATTGCCCCAATATGAAGACAGGGTCATTGCGCCAAACGGCGTAGGACAATAAAATCAAACTGCCGCCGATACTGAAATACCAGAACACGTCGGGGATGACGCTTTTTCCTGCTTTTTCAGACGCGATCCATTGAAACAAAAACCGCATAAAAAACAGAGATTGTCCCAGTAAACCAACACCAACCCAAATGGTTTCAAGTGAAATTTGCGATGTGAACATTATCGAATTCCTCTGCGTCTATTATTTCTGTTGTTTCAAATGTGCGGCGGCCGCGTTTCATGAGCCAAAACACGCCCCATAAATCGACAATACCGGCAGTCAAGCGATCAAGCGTTCCATATTTGGAAACGCCGCTGACGCGTGGTCTGTGGGATACGCCGACATGGATTGTCTTAATGCCGTCGCGCATCATAAGTGCGGGCAAAAAGCGGTGCATGTGATTGAAATATGGGAGATTAAGGTAATCGCGGCGTTTAAATAATTTGAGGGAACATCCGGTGTCGCGTGTGTTGTCTTTTAAAAGAGCCGCGCGAATACGATTTGCGAATTTGGAGGATTTGCGTTTTATCCATGAATCGTTGCGTTTTGTGCGCTCGCCCATGACCATAATTTGGGGCGTTGCCGCTTTTTCATTTTCGTATTTCGCGTAGAGCAGCGGGATGTCAGCGGGGTTGTTTTGCCCGTCCCCGTCCAATGTTACGACGATATCATTCCCCGCATTTTTCACCCCTGTCCACAAGGCGGCAGACTGGCCTGCGTTTTTTTGGTGTTTCAGTATCCGAAGGGCGGGGAAGTCGTCCCTTAACGCCGTAAGCGTGTCATAAGTATTATCGGTGCTGGCATCATCCACATAGATTATTTCACTGATCGGCACCAATTTAGCGGCCTGTGTGATTTCATCTAACAGCGGCTTGATATTATCCTGCTCGTTAAATATTGGAACAACAACTGTAATCATAACGAATCTTTCCATTTATTCATCGTAGGGATAATGTTGACCTTGAAACTTAAGAGAAACTTATGAGATCAAAGCGTTCTTCTTCGCGTGGTGGCTTTTGTGCTCGAAAAAGACAAAGACAATGAGCAAGGCGGCGAAGACTGCGGATGATCCTAATGTCCCAAGATCAAGCCCTGCTTGTTCTATTGGCTTGGTGAGGTAGTCACCAAAAGTTGCGCCAAATGGTCTGGTCAGAACAAAGGCAACCCAGAATAAAAAGATCGTTGATACTTTGGTGTAGTAGTGCAGCAGTGTTGTTAAAACCAGCAACCCACCAATAAGCGCCGCTCCGCCGGCAAAGCCTAATCCGGCGTCATCGGCAAGGAAGTCTCCGGCGGCGGTTCCTAATGTGTTGGCGAATAAAAAGGCCGTCCAATAGAAGATCTCTGCGCGCGACGTTGTGATGTTTTCAACAGAGATGGATTTTTCTTTGTAGTACCAGACGCCAAGCGTTGCGAGTAATCCGGTTATTAAAATCATAGAGCCCATGGCATAGCCCAAGCTGAGGGTGCGATCCATATAATCAGACATGGCGGTTCCCACGATGCTTGTCGCGGTGAAGACCAACCAGTAAACGATAGGGTCATATCGTTTCATTGATAATTTAATCAGCAATAAAACAAGGAAAATGGCCATAAAGATTACCGAGGCCGTGGCATAGCCCAAATGCAAGGTCATGGAAAATAGATCTGCGCCTGTTTCGCCCAAGGTGGTGGCGGCGATTTTGATGATCCAATATGACAGAACAATGATTGGAACGCGGTTGGTGATTAGATTGGTCATGGCAAATCCCTATATGATTTAAATATCTTAAGGGACAGGATGTGTTGTTAAACTTAAGCAGGGCTTAAGGGAGGGGGAAACGCACAACAAACGCGCAGCCTTGGTTTTCAAGGCCATCTTGAATTGTGATGGTTGCACCATGTTGATCGGCAATGCTTTTGACGATAGAAAGCCCAAGGCCGGAGCCGCCTTTCTTTGTGCCCAATACACGGTAAAAGCGATCGAAAACGCGGCTGCGTTCATCTTCGGGAATGCCCGGCCCATTATCGGATATGGTCAGGGCGATGTGCTTATTCTCAGGCTGAAGTGAAACCTGCACTGTTCCATGATCCTGCGTGTATAACAGAGCATTTTGAATAAGGCTTTCGATCAAGGTATGGATTTGATCGGGTTGCCCATTAATTGCTGCGTTTTGTGCGTTGTTTTCGCAGGCGAAGGTTAAGTTTTTTTCCTTTGCGATCGGGCGCAAATTCTCAAATATTTCCGATGTGGCTGCGCCGAGATTAATTGCTTCTTGCTTGAGAGTAAAGGCTTCGGGCTCGTGGCGGGCGAGCGCGAGTAAATTGGTAACCAGCTTAATACAGCGCTCAACGCCCGACCTTAATTTGTTTTGCGCATCGGCGCGTTCTGCCCCTTCTGCGGAGCGCTCTAAAATATCCAGTTGCAGCTTAACGGCGGTTAAGGGCGTGCGCAGTTCATGCGCGGCATCGGCGGTGAATTGTCGCTGGATTTTAAGGGAATTTTCCAACCGCCGTAAAAGCTGGTTTAAGGAATTGATAAGGGGGAAGATCTCTTGCGGTGCATCTTCCGCATCAATGGGGCTAAGGTTATGTTCGCCGCGTTCTTTGACGTTTTGTGAAATGGTCGCAAGGGGCTGTAATCCGCGCCCGATAAAGAAATAAACAAGTGCCAGCATAATGGGGAGTTGTAGGAAAATCGGAATGACAAACTGGTATATTATTTCCAGAATGGTTTCGTTACGCTCTTCCAGAGATTGAGAAACCTGAATGATTTTATTGTCTGTTTTATATTGATAATAACGCCAGACTTCCTTTTGAAAATCGACATTCATGTAACCGATTTTTTCTTGCAGGGGGAAATCGATAAGATGGTGGGATGTATAAATTAAATGATTATTGTCCCATATTTGTATCAGAAATTCTTCTTCCCCCTTCAGGTTTGAAGTGTCCGTTTTCTCATAAACATCATTTTGACTTGTGTGCGCCGAAATGGCCATGGCCACTTGCTGCATGTTTTTATCAAAGATTTCCGTTACTTCTTCGTGCGCACTGATATAGGTCAAGATAGACACCACCACAGTGAAAAACATCAAGACACCAAAAATGGCGATCAATAGACGATTGCGAATTGAAATCATGATGATATCCCTATGCTGTAACCGACCCCGCGGGTATTTTTTATGACGTCTTTACCAAGTTTTTTTCTGATCTGATGGATGTGAACCTCGACAGAATTACTTTCTATTTCTTCGTTCCAGCCATACAGGCTTTCTTCTAACTGCGCTCTGGAAAATATTTGTTTTGGTTTTTCCATGAGCAACCGCATAAGCGCAAATTCCTTCGCTGACAGAGGGCAGTTTTCGCCGTTATAAAGAACTTCGTTCGTATTGGTGTTCAAGGTTAGCGCGCCGACGCTTAATGTGTTGGTTTTCTGCCCCTCTTTACGCCGTAAAAGCAGCCTGATGCGCGCTTCCAGCTCTTCTAACGCAAAAGGCTTGAGCATATAATCATCCGCCCCTGAATCCAGCCCCAACACCCGATCTTCGATGCTGTCTCTGGCGGTTAAAACCAAAATAGTTGTTTGTTGTTTGTGGGCGCGCAGGTCTTTTACAATTTGGATGCCATCTTTGCCGGGCAGCCCCAGATCAAGAATAACCAGTGCATATTCACTATCATTCAGGCACGGCTCAACGTCTGCACCGTCTTGCAGCCAATCAACACTATAACCCGATTTTCCCAATGCATTTTGCAGGCTTTCGCCAATCATGGTGTCATCTTCAACGAGTAAAATTCTCATGATATGCCTTTATTCTTCGCATGCCCTTTTTAAAAATATACAGCAATACAGCCCGACGATAAGGTTTATCTTATGCGGGCTGTAAAGCAAGAGGGAGGACTAAAAGATGTGGTGGGGGCTAGTCATCTTCTTCGTCATGCTCCTCGTTTATCACTGCGCCTGTGACGGCGTTGACGATAACTTCTACTTCTTCTTCTCCGTTACTGCGGTATTCAACATCATAAACCAAATGACCATCTTCATATTCCAGTTTTACGCCGATCACCGTTCCGGGGTTTTGGGCGCGCGCGATCTTAATCGCCTCGGTGATATCGACTTTGATTTGTGCGATTTGTTCCGCGGTTGCTTCTGTCGCGGTATCATCGGGCGTTTCTGCATAGACGCCGAACGGTATTACAAATGACGCTGTGGCCAGTACCGCTAATGCTAAAAATGTGTGATCTTTTATAACCATAATCGTTCCTTTTTTGATGTGTCTAAGACCGTGTTAAATCTTATGCTTACATCATGCATGCAGATTCTTAGCTCAAACTTATGGTGGTAAAGTTGAGGGGTTACGTCTGAAATTTAAAGGGAATTATAGCGTTGATAAGGGAATATGGCCTGAGGCGCATATTATATCTGTGGTTCTTATTCGAGAAGAGGAGGGGTTAGATATCCATTTTGGGAAAATCAGGATTGCTGGCTTCGGGCGTAATGTCCGCTGTGAAGTTAGGGTTTTCAACGGTTGTTGCAGTGTTGCCGTCAATGACAGTGTTTGCACCCATTTCTGTGCGGGTATCCATGATGCCGCCATCTTGCGTCATAAAGGCTTCTATACCGCTTGCGCCGATTTGAAATGTCCGTCCCATCTTATATTCCTACCTAATTACACTTGTTTGGTTTCTCATCTTAACGACGCAATCATAAAATAATCGTTAACAAACATTCTATTTTTCATAAAAAATCCAAAAAGTAAGTCTTTGTTAAATGTTTATCTATATTTTGAGCAAATCAGATAGGGTTTGCGTGATTTCAATGCGTTGAATGATTTTCCCTATTGTTATGTGAATATGGAGATAATTTTAAGATGCTTGATTTTCAATTAGATGGTAACGGCCCCGATAAACCAACAACAGAGTCCGCAGATGGCTTGTCCGGCGTTCAAATTATGAACACGTCGATGTTGAGTATTAACGGCCTGTCATCGACAATTGATGGCTATACCGATGGTATGAGTATGGATGACATCGCAATAAAATTAGCATCTATTTCCCCCGGTATCGGAGCGGAAACTTTTGATACGCAAGACGCCTCAAAAGAAGACGATGTGAAAGAGAATGAATCTCCTGTTGTAAGTGAAGATAGTAATGAAGCCGTTACCGTAGCGGTTTCTGAGCATGACAACGCGCCTTTTTCTGCGGTGTCAGAGCTTGAAGAGAATGGCGTTGTGCCGGAACCCGAAGACACAACACAAGCAGATCAAGAAATGGCAGATGCGTCCGCGCAACTTGCGTCGGTAGAACCTGCGGCGGGCGAGGGCGCGTCCGGTAGCAGTTCAAGCGCTTCATCCGCTGGTGGCTATGGCTTTGGCAGTAGTTTTGAGGCACAAGGCGTTATATCGCTAGAAGATGTGGGGCCGATTGACCCGACACAATTAGAATATGGCATCAGTAATGATCGCGAAGAGGTGTTTATACAAGATGATAATTCACCTGAGTTTGTTGATGATGTGCCCGAGATTTTTGGCGCAGCAAAAACGCTGGATGAAACCAGTGGCTTTACGTTAAGTGATAGTGGCGTTCTGGCTTTTGATTTTGGGGGGAATGGCGGCGGAGAAATTACGGCGAATGATGATTTTATGTCGTCAGGGTCAATGACAGGCGGCGACCTGCATTCTGGTGGTTATGACGTTATCGTGAGTGCAACGTCTTCAGGTTATGTCGGGACAGCAAACGGTCAAACGGTCTTCACATTTACGATTGATCCGCAGACGGGCGCGTATAATTACGATCAGGTTCTGCCGTTCGATCATGCCGATGGCAGCAACCCCGATGATGCTATTAAATTGGATTTCGGCGTTCAAATATCAGATTCAGACGGTGATATCGTTGAAACAACGGTAAGCATAACGGTTAAGGATGACGCGCCGATTTCAATTGATGCGACAGATCTAAGTGTAGATGAAACGAATTTAACCGCAGGCGATCAAACGGCATCGGGATCGGTGAGCGTTGATTTTGGTAGTGACGGTGCAGGCGGTGTGACGGGTAACGGCGCATCGGCGATCAATGGCATTACATCGGGCGGACATCCTGTGAGTGTAGGCTATGACGCGCCGAGCGGGACATATACGGGAACCGCAAACGGCGTGACCGTCTTTACAATGACGGTGCATAATAACGGAAATTATGATTTCACGCTTAAGGGCGTGATTGACCATCCAGATGGCAGCAATCCAAATGACGCGATCAGCCTGAATTTTGGTGTTATCGCGACGGATGGTGATGGCGATTCAATTCAAACGATGGTTCAGGTCGATGTTCTGGATGATGGGCCGATCTGTGTCGTGCCTCAAACGGCGACGCTTGATGAAAGTGATATGGCGCCTGATGTTTCGGTTTCAGGGCAATTGGACGCACATTTCGGGCAAGATGGCGCAGGGGGTTTTGCCGGAAACGGCGTTGGGCCAAGCCAGCCTTTAACATCAAATGGTGCGCCTGTTACCGTTTCTTATGACAGCGCCAGCAATACATATACAGGCATGGCCGGTGCGCAAACCGTCTTTACCTTGAGCATTGATTCTAACGGTCATTATAACTTTGTTCTGGAAGGCACGCTGGATCATCCGGATACGAGCGATCCAAATGATGCGCTTATCCTGAATTTCGGTGTTACAGCCAAAGATTTTGACGGTGATGCCGTTGACGGTACGTTAAAGATTAAGGTTTTGGATGATGGCCCTGTTGCCCACGATGATATGGTCAGCTTCGATGTGTCACTCAACAGTGTCGATGGCAATGTGATGGCGAATGACGATCTGTCCCAAGATCAGGATAATACTGTCACACAAATATTATTCCACGGCGCTTCGCTTGATGTGCCGGAGACAGGGACGATCAAAGTTGACGGAGATTTCGGTACACTGGAATTGTCCTCCAATGGATTTTACACCTATACCTTAAATAGCGGCGCAGGCAGTTCTTCCACCACAGCATCGTTTGATCCTGTCGCGGCGGATGTTATTGGCACGCAAACCTCCCTTACTCAAGACGGTATCACTGTCTCTGTTGCCAATAGCGGTAATTATGATTTGAGCTGGGTTAACACTTCGGACGGCAGCGGGATCGGTATTGATAACCTCAATACAGGCGATAGCCCGAAAGTCTGGCCACAAGGTGAGGGCTTTGATATTGCCTTCGACCAAAATGCACAGAGTGTGTCCATCACAATCGCGGAAATCGGCAGTAACAATAATTATGGTCAGCATGGCGTGGATTATGTGATTACGCTGGATGACGGAACGACAGTATCGGGCGAGCAACAATTCGTACCGGGGCAAATTGTGGATGGCGAGTTTACCTTCGTACTTGATGCTTCTGCCTTTGGCGGAACGGGCATCGCGTCGATAGATTTAAACTCTACAAATGCGGGCGCTTATAAGGGCGCGTCGTTCTTGCTTAATAATGTTGAGGCCACCTATGAACATTCTTCGGCGGTATGCGATGAATTTGAATATGTGTTGACCGATGGTGATGGCGATAGCTCTAGCGCGACATTATTGTTCAAAGGTTTAACGCCTGAATTGATCGTTGGTGAAAATGTGAGTGATGCAGCAAAATCTGTTGTTGAACACCATATTGGCGGCGAAGAAGGCGCGATTATCGGCAGCGCGGCAGGCGACGTTCTGATCGGCGATGTTGGCGGCGAGAACACGGTCAATCAAACACAAGATTATAACTTTGTCTTTGTTGTCGATGTTTCAGGCTCTATGGGCAGTGCAAGCAACGCGTCTTCTCGTATTTCGTTATTGAAAGCGGCTGTTGAGAATGCTTTGGATGATTTCAGTAATTATAACAGCGGCGAAGTGATGGTTCATATCACCCCGTTCGCAACCAGTGTTATGCCCAGTGGGACATTTACCGTGACAAATGCGGATGATCTGACGGCAGCTATTAATTATCTGGATAGCCTGACAGGCAGCGGAAACACAAATTATGAATCGCCGTTGCAAGAAGTGAATGCATGGTTGCAAAGCGGTGAAGCGCTTGGCGGGACTGCGATTACAACCACATACTTTATTTCTGATGGTCAGCCGAACACCTATGTGAACGATGCGACAGGCGCTTCCAAAGGCGGCAGTGCAAGTACGGTCATCAATGAAATTACAGGCTCTGATGGGTCTAATGAAGTGGCGTTACTGCATTCGTTGAGCAATGACGTGATCGCCGTTGGTGTGAACGTGAACAGCTCTACACTGGCGCGCCTTGGTGTGATTGATACGGATGGTAATGCGTTGAATATCCATGATCCGTCCGATCTTGGTGCTGTGATTAAAGACACAAGCCCAATCCATACTTTGAGTGATGTTGGCGACGATGTTATTGAAGGCGGCGGCGGCGATGATGTGATCTTTGGCGATAGTGTGCATACAGATGCATTGGCCGATGACCATGGCTTGAGCACGCAAGATGGCGCAGGGTGGGATGTTTTTGACCGCCTTGAAAATGGCGAAAGCGATCATGATACACAATGGTCACGCGAAGATACTGTCGATTATGTGAAAAATAACCATGAGGCGCTTTCTCAAGAAAGCGTTGAAGGGTCTGGCGATGGGCGCCATGGCGGCGATGACACGCTTTATGGCGGTGATGGTAATGACATCATCTACGGCCAAGAAGGCAACGATGTTCTGTATGGCGGCAGCGGCGATGATATTTTGTCCGGCGGCTCCGGCGCAGATACCTTTGTCATGGAGGCTGTGGGGCAGGGCATTGACGTGATCACGGACTTTAGCTCCAGCGAGGGCGATGTCCTTGACCTCTCCAGTATGCTTCATAATTATGATCCAACGCAGCAAGCGATTGATGATTTTGTCTTTGCCCGTGATGTTGGCGGCGGGGTTGTTCTGTCCGTTGATGTTAACGGTTCAGGCGATACAGCGCAGGCCGTTGACTTGGTAGCATTGCAAGGTCTTCACAGTCTGGATATCCAGCAACTTGTGGAAGATGGTAACATCAATATCATGTAAAGGATGTCTCACCTTATCCATTACTATTGGCAACAACGTCATAAACAATCAAATGTCGTTGAAAGATAATATGCCGTTGTTATAGAGGTGCGTGACGAGTGTTATTAATTCTTTATTGTCCAGATCATCGATGGATATTTTGTGGTTGTTATTGAGCCAGTGTATGAGCTTTTCATGCTTTGCCGGAACCATAAGAGTTCCGCTATAACCAGCGATATTTGTTGATCCATCGACAGATCTGGTTATGGCTAGTTTTATGTGTTCGGGACGGCAGAGAACCTCTCCGCTTTGTAACGTTTCTAATAGGTTTGCGCTGGATATGTGATTTGTCTCTGCGGTTGCGTTTTGAAAGCTATCATGTGTTGGGATTGAAAAATACTCCGCCATCCAAGTGGAAAAGCGTTCATCCTTGATGGCCTCAATTAAATCATTCTGAATTATATTCGTTGTACTCGGGGCAATGGAAAATGCTGCACTATTTGCATCGAGTCCTTGGCCTGTGTAACGCTTGTTTATATGTGGATGCTGTTCTAAATAATGGCTGTATTCTGCAAATAATTCGGATCGTTGTGGTCCTAAGAACCCAACAGAAAATGTCATGGCTTCTTGCGTTGTTATCCCTTGGTGACCAAAATGTGGTGGAATATAAATAACATCCCCGATGGAAACTTCGGTTTCATAGCCTTCAAAACCGTGTTTTAAAACCAACAGATCGGTATCGTCTATATATTCTTGGTTTTCTATAGGGCTGTGACCGATCTTCCATTTGCGTTTCCCCATCCCTTGTACAAGAAAGACATGATAACTGTCCGTATGAGGGCCAACGCTGCCACCGGTAGCAGAATAGCTAACCATTATGTCATCCATCAACCAGCGAGGGGAGAAATTGAACGCGCTGAGTAGCTGTGCTGTCTCAGGATGATATTGCTCTACATTTTGCACGAGCAAGTTCCAATTTGAATCGCCAAGAGTAGAAAATTTATCTTCCGGGAATGGCCCATGATGACAGATCCATTTATTGTTCTCTGGCTCGGTTATCACCAAGCGAGATTTAATATCTTCCTCAAGGGAAAGCCCTGCCAAGCTATCACCATCAATGAGGTCGTCAAAAAGATCTTGATCGATCGCCCCTCGGACAATAAATGGTTTTTTGCCCCAGTATGTTTTATAAAAATCATCAGTAGAGGGGAATTCATTCAATATCATAGTATCATTCATGGGGTAATATACTTCCTAGTCGGGATTTTTTTTATGCATAATAAATTCTCGATCTATATGCGAACCTACATAATAGTCATATTCGCCAATAATAGAAAATCCATGATTTTGATAAAATTTCTGGGCGTGTGTATTGTCTTCATAGACGCTCAAATAGACGTGTTTTGATGCTTTCAGTACCGAATGATCAAAGGCCTGCCGCATTAAATCACGCCCGATACCTTGTCCTTTAAATTCAGGGTGAACATAAAGGCGGTGTATTTCTTTAGATCCACAAGGAATAGAATCTATTGGTAAACTGATCTCGCCAAACTTTATATAACCAATAAGCGCATTATCCTCTGCCAGCAATATTTTATCATGCAAAAGGGCTTCGCTGAAATACGCCGGTGAGCATGTTTTTTGCAAATGCTTTAAAAGGTTCTCTTTTGAGTAGAGATGCGCGAAGGTATCAATGAAGCATAGCTTTGCAAACTCGGATAGAGCGTTGGCGTCTGATTTGTTAGCATCTCTAATGACAGTCATATCAAGAGTATATATAGCCAATATGTATAAACGTCACATTTTTTAATTTTTTAAGTGCCGCTGCCACCCCAGTGATACCCCAGAGCGTTCTCGTTTGTGCGAGTATTGTTCCTTTGTACCCGTTTGTCCACTTTCTGTTTCAAAAAATGGACTTATTCACAGGAACGTCTGCAGGGCAATATCTTTAATCTAAAACGGAGGTTTGTATGAAATTAAAATTTTTATCATTAGTGGCTAATATGATGAAGATAACATTTAGGATCGACGGGATTGCGTATGGTTACCCCGTCGACCTTAGTGAGTATGAAGACTATTAGGAATTTTCTTTAATCCACGCGCCTGTTCCTTTAAGTGGCCTGTAGGTTTTTATGTCATGGATCGTGGTTTTAACAACAATCAATATGTCATCTTTATCAATGAAGCCCTGAAAATGTGCGATAACATCGGAGGTGCTATTGTTCAAATTTACTAGATAGAATGACCGTGCTGCTTTACAGGCATCCAGCTTCTTAAATTCATCCCATAATTTTTGATAGTTTTTATCTTTGTTTAAATCGTATGTGATTGCATAAATTGCCATT
>TARA_R110001592_G_scaffold363224_2_pt1 | contig 46646 bp, 39 predicted proteins | sample TARA_R110001592 | Tara Oceans TARA_R110001592 (sample SAMEA4398387) | marine metagenome | biome: Polar Biome; feature: [SRF] surface water layer (ENVO:00010504); material: water (ENVO:00002006), including particulate matter (ENVO:01000060) such as... | depth 5 m | reverse complement strand
AACTGGGCACGCGCGCGACCCAAAACAACGCTTATCGCTGTTGGCGCAGCGGGGTCAAGTCGAAAATGATCAGGAGTCGGCAGAACTTCTTGCATCAATCGATGCGGGCAACATCAGTTTCAGGCTGCTTTGCGTGGCTGCTGTTCACTTAAAACCAGCAGATAATTGACAATCCCTGTTTGATCGCTGATGATAAACCATACAATATCGTTTCAATCTTCTCACCTGGCTCCTGTAGTGAAGAGTTTCATCCATGCATCGATTTCTGTTCGCGCTCAGTCTTGTTCTTCTCTCGTACCTCTGTCATAGCCATGATGTGCAGGCCGCAGACCAGCGGCCCAACATTCTGTGGATCATTGCGGAAGACATGGGGCCCGAGCTGGGCTGTTATGGAACGCCGGAAGTCAAAACGCCGACACTGGATCAGCTGGCTGAAAAAGGCATGCTGTTTCAAAACGCATTTACGGTGACTCCGGTCTGTTCGACCAGTCGCTCCTCATTCATGACGGGCATGTATGCGATGGCCATTGATGCGCAGAACCATCGTTCGCACCGTGAAGGCACCAACCCGCTGCCTGATGGCGTGCGGGTCATCACCGACTGGTTCCGTCCCGCCGGCTATACAACCGCGAACATTAAAAATCTGACAGACGATAAAAAACTGGCAAAGTTCTACAAGGGGACTGGTAAGACCGACTGGAATTTCACCTATCCCAAAGGCAAACAGCCGTTTGACCTCAAGGACTGGGACGAACTGAAACAACATCAACCGTTTTATGCTCAGATCAATTTTTCAGAAACCCATCGAGGCGGAGCCTGGAATACGTCTCACGAACACATCGGCTACCAGGCGGACCCTGCCAAAGTTGAGATCCCTTCTTACTATCCCGACCACCCCGTCACCCGCGGCGTCTGGGCACAGTATCTGAATGCGGTGATGGCTGTCGATAAGAAGGTTGCTTTCATTCTGGATTTACTGAAGCGGGACAAGCTCGACAAGAATACGATTGTGGTTTTTCTGGGCGATCATGGCCGGGCAATGCCACGCGGCAAACAGTGGCCTTACGACAGCGGCCTGCATATTCCGCTGATCATTTACTGGCCCGAAGGCAACGCGAACCTGCCTGCACCTGCACAGTATCAGCGGGGTCAAAAAAGTGAGCAGCTGATTTCTTCCATCGATCTGAGTGCCACCTCTTTAGCAGTCGCCGGCATCTCCAAACCTGAAAAAATGCAGGGACAGGTCTTTCTGGGCGCACAGGCAGAGCCCCCCCGCGAGTATCTGTTTGGCGGACGGGATCGAGGCGATGAAACGGTGTTCCATATTCGCACGGTACGGGACAAGCAATATCGCTACCTGCGAAACAAGTACCCCGAGCGCCCGTTCCTGCAGATCAATCGCTACAAGGAAAAATCGTATCCGATCATTGGCCTTTTAAGAGATCTGCACAGCAGAGGAGAACTGACCGGGCCGCCTCTCAAACTGATGGCGGACAGTCGACCGGAAGAAGAGCTGTATGATTTAAAACAGGATCCCTGGGAGACCAGCAACCTGGCCGATTCTCCTGACTACCAGAAAGTCAAACGGCGACTGGCCTCGGCTCTGGATCACTGGATGGAGGAAATCGACGACCAAGGCCGTATTCCGGAAGACCCTTCCATTCCCCAATACTGGGACGAACGGGCGATTCGTGTGTATTCAGACAATCTCAAGAACCGCCCCAAAGACTGGTTCCTGAAAGACGCAGCACTGGGTCCTTATAAAGTTGAAAGTAAGAAAGACGATTAGGCGGGGTTAATGCCCTTCGGCTAATGGTGAACTCCTTGCGGTCGATAGAATGGATTCCACATCCCATTCTGCAACCTCACCCGCATCCGCTTCGTCAAAGCCGATCTGCAATTCCCGACGTAACTCGGCGTCCACCCATTGCCTGAAATTTACCTGAGGGATTAAAAGATAGGTCTTTTGCGACTGATCATCCTCAATTTTGAGAGGCCGATCCGGCTGCTGGTTCAAAGCCTGTTGCATTTCTTCAGTAATTTCAGGAGCCATTTACGAGTCTCATGCTAAAAGCAGAACCAATTATTAAAGTTTATGGACCCAGAATACCCGTCCATTCCCGTGCTCTTTCAATTATATCGCCGGGAATCTCTATAAACTATAAAGATCTTTTTCCTGCTGAATTTGAAATGAAATCAGGATACTTACGAAACGATCATGCATAAAAAAACCTCAACCGGCATGATACGCTGGTTGAGGATTTTGTTTTCAAGCATCTGACTGCAAACGCGACTTACGCGTAGGTCAGATAGCCGTTTGCTTCGAGGTAAGCGACGACTTCGTCAGCGAGTTCGTCGATGCCTTTGGCGTCGGAATCCAGAACCAGTTCTGGTTTTTCTGGTGCTTCGTAAGGAGCATCGATTCCGGTGAACCCTTTGATTTCGCCAGCGCGGGCTTTTTTGTAGAGTCCTTTTGGATCGCGTTCTTCGCAGGTTTCCAGAGAGGCTTTCACCAAAACTTCGATGAACTCGCCTTCACCCATGATTTCCCGAACCTGATCGCGGTCTTCGAGATAAGGGGAAATGAAAGCGGTCATCACGAGAATGCCGGCGTCGGTATACAGTTTGGAAACTTCACCGATGCGGCGGATGTTCTCGGTACGGTCTTCAGGTGAGAAGCCGAGGTTCTTGTTCAAACCCATGCGAATGTTATCGCCATCGAGAACAAACGTATGCTTGCCCATTTCGAAGAGTTTGTGATCGACGGTGTTGGCGATCGTACTTTTGCCGGATCCACTGAGACCGGTAAACCACAGGACAGCGCCTTTGTGTCCATTTTGTTTGCAGCGTTCTTCTTTAGTTACACGGTGATCATGCCAGGTCACGTTAGTGGCTTTTTGCTCGGCCATCGAGGAATTTCTCCTTGCTCATTAAAAAATATCTGTGGAAACGAAATCTATCTTTAAGCCGGAACAGAGGCCGATTCATACGTCTCTGTGGCTGTTCGGATTCAAATCTCCGTAGGGATACCGGGGCGTTCCAGGGAATGCACACGGGTTCCAGCAATGAAAATCGGGCTGGAATCGGGTATCCTGAATGCGTATTTGCACGATCCTAGAGAAACTGCACTCTTGATGGAAGCCCACTGATTGGGATTTTCTATGAACATTCTCGTTCCGGGCTACTGGAACTGCGGTTTTTTAGCTGTTAGAGTACGCGCAAGGGATAATTTGCGGGTGAGAATCTGCCTGCGATTTCATTCCCGACTGGTGATGGATCATAAACTTAAACTGTTAATATCATACACATTACGCATTAAACCATCGAATTCAGAAACACAGGAACCATGTCCGACAAGGTCTTAAAACTCGGTATTCCCGCGGGAAGCTTACAGGAATCGACGGCTGAACTCTTCAAACGAGCCGGTTATGTCATCAAATTTTCATCCCGTTCGTACTACCCGACAATCGATGATGACGAAATCGAGTGCCTGCTGATCCGGGCACAGGAGATGGCCCGTTATGTCGATCAGGGAATCCTGGATGCTGGGATTACCGGTTACGACTGGATCCTGGAAACCAATGCCGACGTGCAGGAAATCTGTGAACTGCAGTTTTCCAAAGTCAGTCGCCGCCCGGTCCGCTGGGTACTTTGTGTGCCGGAAGATTCACCAATCCAGTCGGTCAAAGACCTCGAGGGTAAACGCATTGCCACCGAGGTGGTTGGCATGACGGAACGCTATCTGGAAAAGCATGGCGTGAAAGCCAGTGTAGAATTTTCCTGGGGCGCGACAGAAGTCAAACCTCCCAAGCTGGCCGACGCGATTGTCGAAGTCACCGAAACCGGTTCTTCACTGCGGGCCAATAACCTGCGGATTGTTGAAGAACTGATGCAGAGCACAACCCGGTTCATCGCCAACAAACAGGCGTATGAAGATCCCTGGAAACGCGAAAAGCTGGAAAACATCGCGATGATGCTGGAATCCTGTCTGGCTGCGGAAGGCAAAGTCTGCGTAATGATGAACGTGGTCCGCACCGATCTGGAGAAAGTGCTCAACCTGCTGCCGGCATTGCAGAAGCCGACCGTTTCTTCCCTCTCCGATCCGGACTGGGTCGCTATCAGCACAATCATGGAAGAATCAGTCGTCCGTACGATCGTCCCCAAACTGAAAGCAGCGGGCGCGTGTGGCATCGTGGAATATCAGATTTCCAAAATCATCGACTGATAACCGCGCGTAAAGCGAGTACCTGGCCCCTTGCTTCGCTGGATTGTATTGAATGAAGATCAGTGTCTTAAAACTCGGAGGCAGCCTGTTGGATCTCCCCGATCTGAAAGACAGGCTCTCTGAGTTTCTGGCACAGCTACAGGATCGCAGACCGCTGCTGATCTGTGGTGGTGGCAGCGCCGCCGACCTGGTACGTCACTGGGATAAAATTCACCAACTGGATGCTACCGCCGCACATTGGCTGGCGATTGCTGCGATGAAGTTGAATGAACGACTGTTGTTCCAGCTAATACCGGACGCGTGCCTGGTTTCAAATCAGAATGCGGCACAACAAGCCTGGGAGCAGCATCAGATTCCCGTTCTCTGCGCAGAACATTACCTGCAAGCAACGACCTCAGCGAACTTCGCCCCCTTGCCTGCTTCCTGGGATATAACCAGCGATTCCATCGCGGCGTGGGTGACGTTAACCTGGCCCGCGGATGAGTTGATCCTGCTGAAGTCGAAGGATCTACCCGCTGATTCTACAGTCGAGACACTGGCTGCCGCGGGAGTCGTAGATGCTTACCTGCCTGCGCTTGCAGATCAGCTCCCCGTTTTGCGCTGGTGCAATTTGCGAACAGATCAGTTCGCGGTCGCGGCAACTACCGTAATCAGAGGCAGTAGCTTCCAGAGTACAAACGCAACAGGACCGGCATAAAGCGGACTGTCCAATAGATCGAGCAGACCACCAAAACCGGGGAGGAGTTCTGCGGAATCTTTTTTTCCGACGTCCCGTTTGATGAGCGATTCGCATAGATCACCCACGAGTCCGACCAGTCCAATGATGGCGCCAAACAGGATCGTCCACAACCAGCTGCTGCCAGACCAGAGCGGATTAAACAAAGCAGGCGTGAATTGAAACCAGAGCAGTGATCCCAGTGCCGCGCCAAAGATCGCCCCGAAGCCCCCCACCCAGGTTTTTCCCGGACTGAGTCGTGGGACCAGTTTTTTCTTCCCCCATAATCGGCCAAAAGTGTAGCCGCCAATGTCTCCCATTTTTGCGCTGATGATCAGGGAACCTAAAGCCAGGTAACCGGTCTCGGGTCCCGCCACCCAGCGCAGTTCGGCCAGTATCGCCAGTAGAAATCCCAGGTAGGATACAGAGAGAATCTCTGCACCGATGTTTTCCATACTCTGTCCCGGCTCCTGAAATCGGATTGCACCTTTCAGGAAGATGAGCAGAATTGAAATCGAAAAGCCAACTGACATCAGCGCCAGCGAGCTCTCTTGTGCGCTGCCCGCATCGGAATCACTGAAATAAGGCAACCAGGCCAGCGAGCAAATCAATAATGAAAGCAGACTGACGATTGCGTATCCGGGTTTCAGATTTCGTACGGTCAGCAGTTGAGTCAGTTCCCAGCAGCCGCGAAAAATAATCAGGCAACACAAACCATACAGATACGGAGCAGAAGTTCCCGCGCGCTGATCCAGATAAAACAGACCGAACAGGAGAGGAATCAGGATCACTGAAACGAGTAACCGCCAGCCCAGCATGCTGCGTTTATCCTTTCAAACCACCGAAGCGGCGGTCACGGGCGGCAAAGTCACGCAGTGCCTGCCAGTAATCGGCGACTTTGAAGTCAGGCCAGTAAGTTTCGGTCACCCATAACTCGGCATAACTGATCTGCCACAACAGAAAGTTGCTGACACGCATTTCGCCCGCAGTACGAATCACGAGATCGGGGTCCGGCATGCCAGAGGTATAAAGGTGTGCGGAGATCACTTCTTCATTGATCGCTTCTGGCTTCAGGTTTCCCTGTTCGACATCGGCCACGATTGATTTGACGGCGTCTACAATTTCGGAACGGCTGCCGTAGTTCAACGCCAGACAAAGCTGCATCCCGGTATTATCCTGGCTCTCACGAATCGTTTTATCGACTTCGATCAACACATCGCGGGGAAGATCATCACGACGCCCGATGGTCGTGAAGCGGATATTCTGCCGCATAATTTCTTCACGTTCACCAATGACGAACTTTTTCAAGAGCTGCATCAGCAGATTCAGTTCGAGCGCGGGTCGTTTCCAGTTCTCGCTGCTGAGGCAATACAGCGTGAGTTGTTCGATTTCCAGGCGCGTGGATTCTTCCACAACGGTGCGCACACTGTTTACGCCCTGGCGATGTCCCTCGATGCGGGGAAACCCCCGACGAGAAGCCCAGCGGCCATTGCCATCCATAATAATCGCGATGTGACGTGGCAGTTGCTGAGACTCCAGCCCCAGCGACTCCCCATCCTGTTCCGATATGGCGGGCACAATTAGCCTCACAGTGATTGCTAGATAAATGGACTGACGTTTCCACCTGCTGGCAGCTGACTTCACAACCAGCGTGGACAGATTCAAATTCTGCCATGCCTATTGTGAGAAATTTCGGCTCAAACGCCAAGGCTGCGCGGCTGGAAAGCACAGCTTCTTAAGAGAAAGAATGCGAACCTGGTATTCAGGATAAACGCTCCAGAGAAAGCTCTGGTCAGAAAGTCTCTTGAAGAGAGTGGCTTAGCCACCGATTTCCAGGGACTCTAATTCTTCAGAGTGATCGAGGTACACCGTTTCCTCCCAATAGGCAGGTTCCGCTCCCGGTGTCTCAATGGACAGTTTGACGCGATCCTCACATACTTCAAGTACTTTAACAACGGTATGTTCCCCAATGAGGATACTCTCATTCGCACCACGAGAGATAATATGCATTCGCTCGCCTCAAAGATATTTCAGAATTGAATCTGTGAATTGTGAATAGTTATTGTGAAGGACATTCTGACGAACTCGAATCAGAAGGACAAGCTGAAAGTTATCAAAAAATGAAACGATTTTTAATGAGGTTTCTTTTCTCTGAATCTCACTTGACAAAATCCATTTCATCGTATCTGACAAATGAGTTACGCTTTTATTTTACTTTCAGAGGACGAGTGAGACTCAATCCTGTTTCATTATCTGCGTATCATTCTGTCGCAGAAAACTTGTTTTCGATTTGTGATAAACTTCATGGAAACATCACGAACCAAACGCTCATTTTTTTCCTTCTGCCCGTTTACGGCGAAAGAATTCCTGAAGTATGCCGCGGCACTCTTCCTGCATCACACCACTGATCACCGTGCTCTGATGATTCAATCGTGCATCGCTGGTAATCTGAAACAGGGAGTGGCAGGCGCCTGCTTTTTCATCGCGGGTTCCATAAATCACCAGCGGCAGGCGTGACTGAACAATCGCCCCTGCACACATGGGACAGGGTTCCAGGGTCACGTACAGCACACAGTCTGACAGACGCCAGCTTCCCAGTGATTCGGCAGCCTGCGTGATAGCAATCATTTCCGCATGCGCCGTGGGATCACTCAACATTTCGCGCTGATTATGTGCGGCAGCGATGATCCGATCCTGGTACACAATGACGGCACCGACGGGGACTTCATCTTCATCAAAAGCAGCACGGGCTTCATCGTAAGCATGACGCATCCAGCGCGTATGCAACTGCAACAGGTCGCGGTCGCCGGGCGATATTTCAGAGTCATCAGGTCGATCAATCATCACGCTACATTTCTACCAGAAAAAGGAAGGACATCTCTGCACAACATAATCCAGAACCGGAAGGAAATAAAGTCGCTGTTGCCTCGTTCCCGCTGAAACCTGCAAACCCGCTCTTTCTCTTTTGATTTCTTTCCACGAATAATAACGAACCATTTGTGATTCAACGGTTCACTCGCTTAGAATATCAAGACAACGATAACTTTTCAGTCCCCCCCTGCTCTGCAACAAGGCGACGACACATGCGTGGAATTCTGATCTGTATTTCAACCCTGCTTGTTCTGGGTTATCTGATTTACTCTGCTGAGAACGGTAAATCGCAAACGAGCCCTGTGTCTGTCGAACCATCCATAATAACGACAGTCAAATCGTTTGGCGCAACCGGAGATGGCAAAACCGATGACTCAGCCGCACTCCAGCGGGCCATCAATTCCAAAATCGGTCAGATCACGTTTCCCAAAGGAATCTACCGGATCACTAAAACGATTAACATTGATCTGGATCAACTGGGACCAACTTCACTCAGTTCGGATGGCACCGCCACGATCATTATGGCTGGCGCGGGCCCCGCATTTCGTTTCATCGGCACACATGAGGGGACTGCCAGCCCCCACACCGTCAAGGAAAACGTCTGGCTCAATCAGCGTTCCCCGATGGTGGATGGCCTGGAGATTGTCGGCGATCATCCGGAAGCCTGCGGAGTCGAAGCGACCGGCACGATGCAGATCACACTTACGCGGCTCACCATCCGTCGCACTCTGCATGCGATTCACTTCGTCAAACGCAACCGGAATGTGATTGTTTCCAACTGTCACCTGTATGAAAACCGGGGAGCCGGCGTGTATTATGATGAAGTCAGTATTCATCAGTCGAATATCATTGGATGTCACATTTCCTATAACGCGGGTGGCGGAGTGGTTGTTAACAAGGGAGATATTCGCAATCTTCAGATTGGCACCTGTGATATCGAGGGGAACATGGGAGACAAAGATTCCAAACCGACGGCGAATGTGCTGATCGATTCCGAAGGTGCGATGGTGGGCGAGATTGCCATCGTGGGTTGCACGATTCAACACGATCACTTCGCCCCGGGCTCTGCCAATATTCGCATTAATGAGAACGCATATATCCGGCCGCATTCTACCGAACACCGTGATGGTAACATTACGATCGCCGATAACGTGCTCTCCGACGTGCAGACCAATATTGAAATCACCAGCGCCCGTGGTGTCACAGTCACTGGAAATACCATGTGGAAAGGTTACACCCATAACATCCGCATCCATGACTGCAACAACATTCTGATTTCCAACAACGTGCTCGATCGCAACCCCCGCTATCATTATAAAGACGGCGCGACCGCCCAGGTCGGTATGCTGTTTACAGACTGCGATGGTATCACGGTTAGCGGCAACCTGATTAATGGCACGGGTGATGCAACACCGGCTGTGGAAATCCGTGATTCCAGGCGGATGAATATCACCGGTTGCACGATCCTCGATTATTCCACGATTGGACTCTTGTTGAAAAACGTGTCCGACAGCCGCGTGTCCGATTGCCTGATTCGCACCGATTTACCAGGTAGTGAGAGCGCCCAGGCGCTGGAGATCATCGGCGGCAAGGATAATCAAATCGTGAACAATCTTTATAAAAAGTAATCTTTAAATAGAATCCCGAGTTCACTAGCTGCGCCCCCCCTCGTCACATCAAAATGAGAGGTGGTGTCCGATTTGAATCTGTTTGACTCAGGTCCGGGTGCTGCTATGATAAGTGCCCCGTGAAAGAACTATCAGGCGAGATTTCTACGGGAACTTCACCAGTCATCCATATTATTTATTTCGTCGCTCGAGGAGTCTGTATATGTCCAATCTGTCACGCCGCAACTTTCTGAAAAAATCTGTCTATGGCGGGCTCTTCATGGGACTGAGTGCCAAAAGCTATCGCTCCACTTTTGCTGCAGTCCCTCCCAGCGAACGCGTGCGGATCGGCATGATCGGCGTCGGCAACCAGGGGGGACCGCGAAATAACATGAAGTATTTCCTGAATAATATTGAAGCACTTTGTGACTTGGATCAGAATTACCTGGCGGAAGCAGACTCCTATCTCAAGAAAAATGCCAACAAGTCGGCAATGTTGACCGACGACTATCGCAGACTGCTCGATTCCAAAGACCTCGATGCCGTCGTTGTGACAGTCCCCGATCAATGGCACGCTAAGATGACCGTCGAAGCCTGTCGTGCCGGCAAAGATGTCTATTGTGAAAAACCACTGACACTCGTCGTGGATGAAGGCCCCCTCATGATTGATGAGGCACGGAAACACAAGCGGGTCGTTCAGACCGGCACCATGCAGCGCAGCGGCAAAGAATTCAAACTGGCCGTGGATCTGGTGCAGTCCGGTCTGCTGGGTAAGATTCATACCGTGAACGTCACACTGCCTGGTCCCAACTGGATCGCGCGGGCCGGCAAACCGGTTCCTGACAGTGCACCTCCGCAAGGCTTTGATTTTGACCGCTGGTTGGGACCGGCGCCAGAGCGTCCCTACAACAAAAACCGGGTGCACTACCTGTTCCGCTTCTTCTGGGATTACAGCGGCGGACAGCAGACCAACTTTGGTGCCCACCATCTGGACATCGCACAATGGGGACTCGGCATGGATGAAAGTGGCCCCGTCAGTGCGGAAGGCTCGGCGACCTTCAATCCGGATGGCTGGTACGAAACACCCGACTCCACGAACATCAAATACACGTATGACAACGGCGTCGTTCTCAATTGTCGACAGGTTCCCGGCACTCCCAGTAAAAAACAGGGAACCGAGTTCGTCGGCGACAAGGGGAGCCTGTTTGTCTATCGCGGCGGCATCATCGCGAATCCGCCTGAACTGTTGAAAGAAGTCGACGTACCAAAGATTGTCAACCGGGATGCAAACATCGCGCACGTCGACAATTTCATTGAGTGTATCAAGACCCGCCAGAAACCAGTCGCCGATATCAGCATCGGACATCGTTCCGCCACGGTCTGCCACCTCGGTAACATCGCCGTGCGGACGGGTAAGAAGATCCAGTGGGATCCGCAACAGGAAACCATTGTGGGTGATGCCGAAGCCGCGAAATGGCTCTCGAAGGAATACCGCAAGCCTTACGAACTGGTGTAGGTTCTACGCTCACGTTAGAAAATGAAGTGAAGACATGGGGTGGCACCGTTGGCTCGTCCAACGGTGATCGCTCTATCACTTCATTTCCTCAGAGAAATTTCAACCCAGCTCGAATTTCTTAACTTTCTTCAGTAGCAACCCGATTTTGATTCTGTTTACAATGAGGAAAACGTTCCTCCTGTTTTCCCACCTGATCAAGATCGAGTTTTCCCATGAAGATGCGCTTCCTGCTTTGCCATGCTGTCACACTTTGTGTCCTGGTTCTTACTACAACAAACCTCCAGGCGGCAGAGACGCCTCAAGTCAAAGTCGGTTTCGCAGAACGCGATATCACGCCTGAGATCGGCATGGAACAGCCGGGCGGTTACGGGAAATCGTTTCATCGTTCGTTTCACGATCCCTGCAAGGTGCGAGTGGCAGTATTCGACAACGGGAAGAATGTCGTTGCGGTCGTGAGCCTGGACGCATTATTTATTCGGCGGGTCACCGTGGATGAAATCCGCCAGCGGGTCGAAGCCAAATGCAAGATTCCGGCACACTCGATCCTGCTGCATGCGACGCATTCGCACTCTTCAGGACCGATGGGCATGATCCTGCCCGGCGAATACGATCACGCTTCAAAATTCGTACAGGAACTGGCATATGAGAAATCATCGACGGCTGATACTGCATATCTGGAAACGGTCGTTGATCAGAGTGTGGAGGCAATCTGCGAAGCGTATCAGAAACGAAACGCGTCCGAATGTGGAGCGGGCGTGGGCATCGAAGAACAGGTGGCCTTCAACCGCCGATTCTTCATGCGGAACGGTCTGACCTATACGCATCCCCGGCCTGGGAATCCGGATATCGTCAAACCGGCCGGCCCCGTTGATCCCGAAGTCGGTGTGATCGGCGTCTGGGATGAGCAGGGACAACTCAAAGGCTGCATTGTGAATTTCGTATGTCATGCCACGACCAACCCGGGTGGTATCTCAGCGAATTACATTTATTATGTCGAACAGGTGATTCGTGGTTTCTTTGGAAAAGATACGGTCGTGGTTTTCCTGGCAGGGGCATCGGGAGATGTAACACAGGTGGATAACCTCTCGAAATATCAGCGACGTCCCAGCGAAGAATCATCGCGTTTTGTCGGCGGTCGCGTAGGAGCGGAAGCGGTTAAGGTTCTGCTCTCGATGCCGCGCGGCAACTTTGAGACGATTGCCAGCAAAACGAAAATGCTGAAAATCCCCCGCCGTAAACCCAGTAAAGAACATCTGGAAGAAGCGCTGGAACAGGTAAAAGCAGGACCAGGCAAAGCAGGTGCCACCAACTGGATCTTTGCCAAAGAGACACTCTTACTGGAAGCCCGTCTGCAAAAAGAGCCTGTGGCTGAAGTCGAAGTACAAGCAGTCCAGCTGGGGCCGGTCATCCTGTTAACCGACCCTGCCGAATTCTTCTGTCAGCTCGGCCTGGATATCAAAGCCGGCAGTCCGTTCCCAATCACGTTCCCGGTCTCACTGGCAAACGGTTGTGTCGGATATGTGCCTACCAAAGAAGCCTTCGACAAAAACGGCGGCGGATACGAAACCCGGCTCTCCAGTTACAGTAACCTGGAAATCACTGCCGGCCCGCAGATGGTCGAGGCGGCAGTGCAACTTGCTAAAGAAATGACACCGGACAAGCTGTCTGAGCGTCCCGCGGCTCCCGCGTTTAATAATAATCCCTGGGAATACGGAAACCTGCCGCCTCAGGTGGATTGAACGCTGTTTTGTTTTCGATGCTGCGGGTTCACATTCGTTATCTATAGAAAGAGCTTAACATGCCACGTTTTCTGGGACTTATTTTGGGGATCATCGCTGGCGCGGTTTTTAATATCGCAGTGATTCTCCCCAACATGAAGGGGGGCGGTTCGGGAGCTCATGGGGCAGCCGCAATCACAGGCATGATTTGCGGAATATTCGGAGCTGGAATCGGTGTCACGATTGGTGGTTTATTTACCAGGAAAGACTGATCGGCGGGTAGCGTTTTTGACTGGCGAACAGAGAATGAAAACAAGCGATCTGCCTAGAAGCTGATTCCCGAACGTAGCAGGAGTGTATTATCGATCTTGATGTCAGGCACGTTGTTGTCAAATTCAAACTTTCGGCCGAATACATAGCCGATCTCTGCGTTGACCCTCGTGCCACTGGAGCCAAAAGATCCCGGCTTTTTAGGGGGCGTGGCTTCCCATCCCAGTACAAATCGAAACTCGCGATAGTTGAGTCGTTCTCCCAATCCGTTGGCGCGTCGGTAGGCCCATGTGCCTCCTGAAAATCCGCCGCCAACATAGGCCCAGTGCTGACGCGACTCAGACTCGGATAAGAGCAGAGAGATTCTTGGACTGGGCAGCATTAAATCGACTTTGAGCGAAGGATGCGGCTGCCAGATCGCTCCCAGGACCGGCAACACCGGAAGATCACTTTGACCGGTGGCAAGCGCCCCAAACGCAAAATTCCAAGTCTCATTGGGACGATACATGGCAAACATGCCGCCTCGGATCTGCCAGGCGGTACTGCTGGTATTGTCCATATCCGACGCGAATGCACCATTCAGCATATATCGGGCCATCCATTTTTCGTTGATCGGGCGCATCCATGACATCCCAAACGAAAATTCATTCAGGCTCTGGGGTAAATCCAGCGCAGCGGGGGCATCGATCTGTGTGAATGAATAACCGAAATTGAGAAACGGAGGCGGAGGCCCGAAAATCGGATAGACGGGTATCTTCATCGACAAGTCATAAGAACTGATTCCCACTCCGCCGACCTCTGGTTCCCATTCGGCTGAGCTGTCAAACCGCGGTCTCATGAGAGATTTCAAATTAAGTGGTCGTTCTGTAATCGATGGTTCATCGCTCTCTGCCTCAAATGGTTCTTCCGCCGGTGGTAGGACCTCATCCAGAGGAAGGCCATCTTCCACCCGCAAGCTGCGATCAAGGGGCAGAAATCCAGCCAGTACGGTTTCCGACGGTTCTGAAAGGAAAACATGGCCCGGCGTTTCAGTCTGCGCAAGCAAACTCTGCTGGATACCAAGGCCATATCCGATGATCGAGAAGATGAAAATGAAGCGTAACAAGAACATCAGTCGTCCGTGACATCAGTTTTGATAAAGCAGAGAACGCAATGAGAAGAGCAGGTGGGATCCGCGCGGATCATCATGTTATAGTACAAGACAGGATTTTGATCGAGGAATTATTTCATTTTGTCATATTTACAACAAAAGCCCGTCTTTCTGTTTCACTAGACTCGCCTGTGAATTTGCTGTATCTGGCTCTTTTTTACTACCACGAAAAGCACGAAAGTAAAAGTGGGTGGTGGCAGTGTAATAAACCGAAGAGCGTTCTCTATTAGCCGCAGAGCGTTAGCGCCGGTTGTCTTCCGACCTGCAGAAACCGCGACCAACTCTGTACGGCTCATGTGAAAGAAAGGGTGCCCCCGGATGTAATCCGGGGTTGTCGCAGACAACAGGAGACCACACGAAACGTTCATTCGCCGACGAACAGAAACTGCACGGCGTCGGCAATCACGTATTTTCCCTCGGTGCCGTCGGTGGAAATTTTCACCCAGCCCGCTTTCCCTTTGTCGAAGCGAAAGATTCCCAGGGTGCGGAACAGTTTGTTGTGTGCGGGGATCTGCTGCTGGTTAATGCGGATCGTTTTTTCACCCTCGGCGTGGTGAATCGTGACCGGGGTGTTGGTCGATCTGCGGATATTGTAACAGTGTGAGAGCCGGACTTCGTAGCGGCCGGGTCTGGGCAGATCGGGTGTGAAGATAACCGCTTTCTCCCCCTTCCCTTTTTTCTGATCGTGCAGATAGCCGAGACCGACGTAGGGGGGCGTGTGCGTCGAATATTGCCAGACGCCAATCAGCTTTGCCTGGGTTTCATCAACGACGATGCCTTTCAACTTCGTGGGGTCCGTCACAATAAAAGGAACGAGTTCCGGCTTATCGACTTCGCCTGGGGCATGGGTATTGGCGACCGCGTCGGGGTGGGGTTTGAGTTTTGGCTCTGCTGCATGAACGGTAAATATTCTCATCAACATTAAGAACAGTAGTACCGTTGCTGGAGTCGCTCTCATGATGCCTGTTTCTTCCCAATGGCCTGGACGATGGCCCCGACGCCGGTATGATTGGAACCTTCGATGATTTCGCGTTCCAGTTCTTCCAAATGACTGAAAGCCAGTCCGGAGACTTCTTCGAGCAGTAGTGCTTTAGACATCATCGATTCTACATCGGGAGGCCCGCCCGTGCCATGTTTTAACTGCCGGGGCGTGTAGGCTTCCAGCAGAAAAACACCAACGGATTTAAGACTCGCGGCGATTTTGCCGTGTATTCTTTTTCGAATCTTTTGGGGAACATGACAAAAAATAGAGACAATGCTATCCCACTGTTTCTCGCCGAGATCAAAGGTTGCCAGATCAGCATGGATGGTTTCGATTGAGGTCTGATATTTCTCAGCCAGCCGTCGTGCCTTCTGCAACCCGACTTCCGAGGCGTCAACGGCAGTCACCTGGTATCCCTGCCGGGCCAGGAAGACTGCATTTCTGCCTTCTCCTTCGGCGAGACACAGGACTTTACCTTTCGGTAAGCAGTCAACATGTTCCTGCAAAAAGGTATTAGGTTCTTCGCCATACACATAATGCGCGGCGCTGTATTTTTCATCCCACATTGTTTCTCTCCTATGTTTCAGCCTGGGAAATCACTGAAATCATAGCATGAAACCAGCGCTGGCCAATCAGAGGAAAATCAGGGCATACAGAAAACAAGGAAAAATCGGTGAAGAGACTGATTAATGCACATCAAAAGATTGAGGGTACTACCAGACATTTCGAAAACTGCCAACCCAAGAGTCAGACCTTCCCCACCTCTGCTTATATCAGGCAGTCGGCATCAACACCTGGGGTTCCGGTTTGGCTTCGGGAGTTTCTTCGGCCAGTACGGTATCGCAGAAGAACATCAGCAGTTGTTTGAAGTCTTCGTTCTCGACGTTTTCTGCCAGTTCCTCGGCACGAGCCCGTGATTTATCGACCAGGGCTTCGGCTTTGGTGAAGACGTCGCAGTCCTGATAGATCTCACGCAGACGGTCGATGCGGGACCCATCGCTGGGGTGTCCCTGCAGAATGTCTTTGAGATCCGCTTTCTGCTGATCGTCGGCGGTCTGGAGTGCCAGTGCCAACAGCAGCGTCGGTCGCATCGCCAAGGCATCCTGTCCGGAGATCAGCTTGTTATTGTCGTCTCCCTGCCAGTCTTTGAGGTCATTCAGGATCTGGAACCCAACGCCGATATGCCGAGAGAAGGATGAGATCAAAGCTTCATACTCGCCCACCGAACCGGTCATGCGAATGCCAGCGTACAGGGCCGCTTCAAAAGCCGGTGATGTTTTGAGTGCATAGATCTGTAATGCATCAAGCGGTGCCAGTTCGAAGGTTTCGCTTTCCTGCCAGGCCATCTCGGCCCCCTGCCCTTCGCAGAGTCGGATATGGGCAGCGGACATTTTTTCGATCAGGTCGGAGGCAGCTTCAGCGCCGATATCGGCCCGGGCTTCGTTGAGCAGGCGATATCCGACACCGATCAGGTAGTCGCCGATATTGATGGCCATGCCGGTGCCATGCTGACGATGCAGGGTTTCACGACCGTAACGGTACTGGTCATCGTCTTCGATGTCATCGTGAATCAGTGAAGCCTTATGGAAGACTTCAATGGCCATGGCGGCTTTCTGCACGCCCAGGGGATAGGTGGTCTCTGCTGTGTCATCCGCCTGTTGTGCTTTGATGAGTGCATCGTAAGCGGCCAGAGTGATAAAGGGACGGAACCGTTTTCCGCCATGCTTGAGCCAGTCGTAGGAAATGGCTTCTGTCTTACCCAGTGGAGTCCGGGCGGCGGCTTCAGTTTTTGTACGCAGCGGAGGTAGAATCTGATCGAAGTTATCTTCAAACAGTGCATTGGCGGCCCGCATGGTGGGCAGATAGCTGCGTGTCAGCGGCTGTTCCAGAGGACGGTATTCTTCCAGGACTTCCCAGATCCAGGGTTCATCCATTTTCGTATTTTTACAGTCGCCGGAATGCAGGGGAACCGCATAGGACGGAACGCCGGCGATGAGCACTTTATCGATTGACTTTTCCAGGACGTTCAGACAGGCGACACCCAGGATGCCATCCACGTAACCGCCGACGATGATTTTGAGGACAACGGGTGAGCCCTCGGCAACGAGTACTTTGTATCCCAACTGTTCGGCTCTGACTTTGTAGTCGGCGATCGAACACGCGCCGCACTTTTCACAATCGAGGCCAAACTCATCGTATTCTGCAGGACAGCCTTCGGCGTGCTTCAGACAGTGAGGCAACAGCAGGAGGCGGCGTTCGAAGGGAATTGCCAGGAACTGCCGTTTCCAGAAAAAGTTCCCGATCAGGACCATCATGAAGCCCAGAAACTTTTCGGGCTGATTCATCTGCTCCAGCAATTCACGCGACCAGGCTTCCAGCGTCGTTTTGTTGAAGGGATTGGAACAGTCGAGCTTCTCGACGAACTTTTCCGCTTCAGCCTTCATTTCTTCGCGCAGCGCAGAGGTATCCGGTACCGCTTTCAGATGACTGGTACTCTGGCGTTTTCTTTTGACCGGTTTTTTGTTATCGGAAGAGCGTACTTCAGCTTTGCTTGAGCCGGGTACAATTTTATCTTCAGAACTTTCCTGGTCTAAAGGTGCAATGGACACGGAACACTCCTCTATGGTTAATAACTCAATCGAGCGATCGTTGAAGGATTGAATTCAAATTGGTTTGGAAACGGGGGGGATCTATTTTTCCTTAACGCTCATTATAGGGTAATCCTCCTCCTCAAGCGACAATCTTAAATTGTCATCCGCAGATTTTTTCAAAACGGTCTCTGCACGATGCAGGGCTGAAACAGTAAAGATAATTGGATAAAGTTGTTCGAAATACCATAACTTCGCAAAGTAAAAGCCGATCGGCGTTGTTTCTGTATAGGTACCGTTCTCAACCCGCCCTGACAGCCAGTTAAGCCCCTGAGCGACCACGGGGTCCGCAGGTTCCAACCCCAGTGCCAGTAACGTATCCACGGCAAGTGCCGTCTCTTCTACGCTGGACGGAGCACTGGTTGCGCCCCCCCAGCCTCCATCGAGATTCTGGACGGATTTCAAAAACAGGATGCCCTGTTCTGCCTGAATTGAACCACATTGTTCTCCCTGGGCGTAGGCAGCCAGGACCCGCGCGGTACCGTAAACCGGATTTTCATCATTTTCGACATGCTGATTTCCGAACCAGAGCGGGAGCCAGGACCCATCGGGACGCTGGACCGTCGCCAGATACTTAAAGCATTTTCTGACAGCACGTTCCGCTCGAAGACGTAATTCGGCCTCTGCTGACTCAGGTTCCGTCTGTAACCAGGCCTGCAATGCGCGAATCACGTGCGCCGAGATATCAGCGGCACTTTGATCAAAGGGGAGCGCACCCCAGCCTCGACAGAACGTTGGCCAGCCCCCGTTGCTGTTCTGCAGATCGAGCAGCCATTTGACACCATTGCGAAGTGCCACCTGTAAATCAGCTGTCTGCTGCGTATCGGGTTCTTCCGGTTGAAGGTTTAATAAAGCCAGGAGGGCGCCGGGGGTGTCGTCGGCATCGGGTACACCGCCGGGCAGATCGGTCCAGGCCCAGCCTCCCGGCTCTGCCGAAGTGTAAGGATGCAGTTCTTTGTATTGCTGTTGGAGCAGCCATTCGCGGATCGGTGTTTTCTCAAACTCCGCCAGTGTGCCTTCGAGGGCATTTACAGAGAGCGTGGTGGTCCAGGTAGCGAGGTTGGTATCAATGGGCCAGCTGCCATCGGGTCTGACCGAGTCGAGCAGAAACTGTAATCCTTTCTGCACAACGGGATGGTCGGTCAAGCCCATGCCGGCCAGACTCATGGTCACAAAACTGGTAAGCGGTGCCGCCTCCAGAAAACCACCGTTCGAAGGCTGGATCGAAATCAGTTTTTTCAGGCTGCGCTTGACTGCCAGCTTACGGATGAGCCTGGTGATCGGGTTGCGCGGTTTGCAGAAATGATGCCTGACCTGCCCTATGGCAATCAGCGCGGGCAACGCATAACTGACAACCGGAAGTCGCACCGTTTTATAGAATCGGGCCGGCAGACAGGCGAGCTCGAAGGGGAGTGCAGGGATCGTCTTCCACTTAACGATGCCGGCAAGAGCGCAATGGGTCAGAATGGGAACCGAGAAGGTTTTGTCTTTTCCGTAACGGGCGACAACCGCTTCTACTCCTCCGACCCGGTCGATGTACTGTCGGGCGTTGACAACATGCGAAACGTACTGTTCCGTACTTTTGGTCGCATGAAAGACAGCATGACACAGCATCGTGGTTGAGATATTACTGAAGCTTTTGACGGTATCGCCCCAGCCGCCGTCGGAATTTTGATGCTCCGCCAGCCAGCGGATACCGTTATCGATGTAAGTGTTGAGGGACAGGTCCGCGGCAGATCGCTTTCGGCGGATCATTTCCAGAGCCATGATGGCAGTCGCTGTAGAGAGCGCGGAAGTGGAAAGTTCTCCCGTCCAGTGCCCCGTGCTGTTACGTAACGACAGTAATTCCGCACGTGATCGCTGGTACGCTGCCTGAATTCGCTGGCAGGAGATGGTCTCACTCATACAGGTCTCTGGGATACGGGGTCTGGATTATTATTTTTGGCGCTTATAAGTCGAGGGCATCAAGACTGTCGATCAACTCGTCCAGTTCATCGCTGGTCTCTTGTGATATCTTAGTGCGTTGGGGGATGCCGACTGACATACCGACGGCATCGCGACCCTCGGCGACAAGTTCCACATCTCTTTCTCTGGCAGCCATCTCGAGTGCATCGGGGGCCCCAAAAAGCTTGGAAAGATCAATTTTAAGGCCGGCGACTTCACCATCCGCGCCGGCAATCCCCGGGGTTTTGTGTCCCGGAAAGATAATGGCGTTTTCAGGACAGACGCGACTGCAGGCAGGACAGCCTTTCTTGCAACTGTCCTGTTCTTCTACCAGAATCTGGCCGCCCTGATCCACGCCATACACGCCAAACAGGCAGAAGTCGATACACTCCATGCAATTGGTACACAGGCCATAATCGATGACCGGGTACCAGCGACGTTTAGTGGGTTCCAGTTGTGGTGCTTCTTCTTTCGCGATGGTGTTGTTTTTCTGCCCCTGCAGGATATCCAGCGGTTTGAGATATTTCTCAATCTGAGCGGGACGCGGGCTCTGCTGGATCATGTCCATCAGCTGAAACGTTTGAACCTGTGCATCACTGGCAATACGTCTGATTTCCGTGAGGTAATCTTCAGTGCTGGAGCTGACGCGCAGATCGATCGAGTAAATTTTGCGGTCAGGAATCGTTTTGAGTCGTTCGGGATTTTCGAAAGGGGGGGCCTTTTCCTTCTGTGCTTCCTCTTCGTCTTCATCCACTTCTTCTTTGAGCAAGACGACCCCTTCCTGACCACGGACTCCCAGGCGATCCAGGATCCAGTGATTGGCGCGGGGATAGAGCCAGGAGAGAACCACCAGATCGCCGCGCAGTGCCTGCAGAAACAGTGTTCCGGTATGGTCGGCGGAAAGATCGTAGAGATGGGGAACCAGAGAAACTTCAATATCAGGTTCCATCAGGAGCGCCGCTGCCAGGGATTCTTCCAGCTCACGTTTGGCGGGATTTTTTCCCTGAGCCTGCGAGATCACCACTGTCAATTTTTTCTCAGCCATTCCGTAAACCTTTTTCAACATGAAACTGCAGCAACTGTATGCTGAACCGCTCTAGACTGTGTCCAGTTTTACTGTAGCGTCTCCAGGGTCATTTGAACCGAGTATAATAGTTTGAGAGACGCTATGGTTAAATGTGATGAGTTCTAGTTGAGTTGTCCCTTAATAATCCGCTGGGTCTGTTCCCAGCCGTCATCTAATACTTGCAGATATTCCGTTGGCGTCAACCATTGTGCATCAGACTCCATTTCAAACAGCCAGCCTTTATCGTAGTTATCCGCCTGATTGATGGCAGAGGGATCGTTTAATAATTCCCCATTAAATTCCAGAATCCTGCCACTGGCGGGAACATAGAGATCGGACAGTGCTTTCGAGCTTTCGATCTCACCTATTTTCTGCTTTTCCTGCACATTCGTGAACGGATCGATAAACCAGTCCAGAAAATAGACGTCTTGCAGCAGTCGCACCGAGTAGGCAGTAAAGCCCACGCGCCAGTGGTCAGCGGTCTGCTGAAACCACAGGTGTGATTTACTATAAACACGGTCCTGGGGAATTCGGGCTTCGAAATTCCCCATCATAAAGACAAGATCGTCAGGCATGATTCAAATTGCAGGGGGTCAGTTTTGCTCTAAACCCAAGGAGAAACGGGAGTTTTACCAGAGATTCAGACAAGGCAGGAATTTTCGCAATATACACTACTTAAATAGTAGAAACAGTTTATTCACGGGATGCAAGCAGGATTTCGCTATGAATATCGGGATCGAATAATTTTCTCCCAGAGACTCCGCAGACTTTGCACTGAACAGCAGTGGGCATGGTTTTAACGCAAGCGATATCAACCAACTGCCGAGACAGACCAAGCCTGTCTCTATCATAGGCAGAAGCCTCCACTTTTCCCTGCAGAAACAACGACTTTCTCACACTTCCCTGTGAACATCGTGACAAACCGGACAACAATGTATGGTTATAGTACCTACCTGTTCGCCTCTGAATAGACCTTGTTTCAGAAAGCTGTTGTGCGTTCATTTAGGTCTCTGCTTTTAAACCACTTATTTTAAAGTCTGTATATCATAAGATTTTATTTGACAGACATAAATCCAGTTGTACCATATTGTACGTACCATTTCACCTCATTCTCCTTTTCGGGATCTATTCAAGTTGTTATCAGCCAGCGAATTACTCGAGTCAACTACCCTGCCCGATGGTCGCGAATCAAATTCGTCCCGCGCGAAATACGAACGCATTCAGGATCATCTCAAGAAACAGATTCTGGAAGGAAGCCTTCCGCCCGGGACGGCACTCCCTTCTGAACAGCAGCTGGCGACCCTGTTTGAGAGTGCCCGCAGTACGATTCGCCAGGCGATGGGCATGCTCGAACGGGAAGGACTGGTCAGCCGCGTTCAGGGAAAAGGGACGTTCGTGCATGAAAATGCGCGGCAACGGCTGGCGAGCGGACTGGATATTCTGGCTTTGGTGATTCCTGAAGTGTTATCGGGGTACTACCCGTCTCTACAGCACAGCTTTGAAGAATCATCCAGCCAGTCGCAGAACCAGATGCTGGTCTGCTGCACAAGAAACAATATCGACAAACAGGGGAATGCGATCCTGCAACTGATCGACAATCAGGTCGGAGGCGTCGCAATCGTACCAGCCAGTACGCCCCCCACTCCCGCCTATCAGATTCGTCAATTGCAGAAAGCGGGTATACCCGTCGTCCTGTGCCACCGCCCTGTTGAGGGGATTACGGCACCGCTGCTGGGACTTCCGTTTGAACAGATTGGCGGAATGGCGGGTGAAGCGTTAGTCAAGCAGGGGCATCGACGCGTCTCCTTTTTCGCACCACACTGCACACAGACAACCGATCTTTACCTGGAAGGTTTTCGCAAAGCACTGGCCAACGTGGATTGTGAGCTGCCAGCCGATCACTGCTACTTCGGTACCGACGGGACCATTGACATGCAGGAGCTGGACAATGAAATCGAGGCGGCACTGAAACGCATTTTAAGTCAGCCTGATCGCCCTACAGCCATCTTCACCAGCTTCGATTCGATGGCGGAACGCATTTACCTGCATCTGACAAAAATGGGACTGCGGATGCCGGACGACATTTCCCTGATTGGTGTGGGCGACCAGATTCGACACAGCGTACTGCAGCAGCAGATCGCTTCAGTCACCGTCAACGAAACGCAGCTGGGACATCGCGCAGTGCAATTGTTAAACCAGATGCGCAGCGGCGAAGTTCCGATTGAAACCCCCGAGACCAGCATCATGCCGGCAGAAGTCTATACGGGCATGACACTGGGACCGGTACCGGAAATGATAAAACCACCGAACCAGGAAACACTGAATCAGAGAATACAGTCTATTGAAACCTGAAATCATATTTTTTAATTCCAGCGCTGCCAGGCTTTGGTACGTCTGATCTCGCGCCACTCCCCGGGCGGGCCTGTGCAGTCAATTTAAACTGTTTGAGAGGGACCAAAGATGAAACATTCCATCTTTAAGAATCGCGGATTCACGCTCATCGAACTCCTGGTTGTGATCGCCATTATTGCGATCCTGATTGCACTGCTATTGCCTGCGGTTCAACAAGCCCGGGAAGCAGCCCGCAGGAGCCAGTGTAAAAACAATCTGAAACAGCTGGGACTGGCCACTCACAACTACCATGACAGCCACAATGTATTTCCCATCAGTCACGGCGACACCGGAAATTCGTTTGGCTGGCGGGCCATGATTCTGCCTTACGTAGACCAGTCTCCCCTGTATAACAAAATCAACTTCAATGGAAATATTGTCGATGCCGGCAACCTGGAAGTCGCACAGACCCCCCTGGGCCTCTTTCACTGCCCCAGTGATCCATCAGCGAACAATGTGAGTGGCGGAAATCAGGTCTGGTCGAACTGGTGTTTTCCGGCCAGCTGTCCTGCTGCTTCGCGTAATAATATTGCCGTGACCACTTACAAAGGAGTGGATGGTCGCGCGTATGACCAGTCACTGACTGCATCCCCGATGCCGCATGGCATGTTTGACCGCCGGATGGGACTGCAGGCCAGTGGAGGTGGAAACAGTCTGATTACACCAAACCGGACGATGAAGATGCGCGATGTACTCGATGGCACATCGAACGTACTGTTTGTGGGTGAGAATTCTCCCGGATTCCATGCCTGGTCATCCTGGGCCGCCTGGCATTCTCCGATGACGACCGCCTTTCCCATCAACCACCCGTTTGCCGTCTGGGGAGATGCGCAGACTCGAATCAGTTCCGGCGCCCACGGCTGGATCGACGGCTTCGCTGCATCCAGCTACCACGAAGGGGGCGCTCATTTCCTGATGGTGGATGGCAGCGTGCACTTCTTCAGTGAAAACATGGATTTTCTCACCTACCAGCAGTTGGGACACCCGATGGATGGTCTGCCCGTGGGTGGTTTCACGTATTGAATGACGACTCAATATGACACCTGAAAATTCTCAGTCATTCCAAGCGGGAGCGAAAAATGCTGATCACTAACAATTCTGGTCGAACGGGAATCCTGTTACTCCTTGTTCTCTGGTGCAGCGGTTGTGGCGGCGGACTGGATGAAGATCTGCCGGAAACGGTTGCCGTGAATGGAGTCGTGACTTACCAGGGAAAGCCGGTGCCCGATGCATCGATCATGTTTTATCCCCTGCAGGGACGAAAACCGGCAACGGGACGAACGGATCCCCAGGGTAAATTTACTTTGCGTACTTTTGAGAACGCTGACGGTGCCATTCCCGGCGCACACCAGGTGACCGTGAATGCCTATGAGTCAACACCCGAAGGGGTCTCGATGAAAAGCGCCATTCCGATCAAATACAGCAGTCCGACGACGACACCACTCAAGATCACGGTGTCGGAATCGAACCCGGAAATCAAACTGGAACTGACCGACTGACTGCGAGACGATCTGCATTACTCAGTCCGGGTTGCCAGTTTGTCTGGCAGGATCACCGATCTTCAAAGGCCGGTTCACCAGAGATACCAGCACAAAACTGAGCATCATCAACAGATACCAGGCCACCAGTTTCGAAAGCGAAACCAGTTGCCAGTGGTGTTTCTGCATAGGGTAGATCCAGACATTGGCGTACGTCGCCAGGTTTTCCGCAAACCAGATAAACAATGCGACCAGCAGCCAGCCCACCACCAGCGGCATGCGTCGATGGACCCGGTTCATTTTGAAATAGATCATCACCCGGCCAAACATCAACAGGCTGGCGGCAATGAGGGCCCAGCGAATATCCAGTACATAGTGATGCGTAAAAAAGTTGGCATAAATCAGCGTCACGAGCACGACCGTGCTCCAGTAGGGCGGATAACTGGAATAGCCGAAATCAAAGATCCGCCAGACCCGGGCAATATAACTGCCGACCGCGCTGTACATGAAGCCGGCAAACAGGGGCACATTGCCGATTCCGATCTCAAATGGTTCCGGATATTGCCAGGAACGAATGCCATCCGAAGTTTTGAACAGCTCCATCACGGTTGCGACAATATGAAAGATCAGAATCACGACCGCTTCGCGCGGAGATTCCAGCCGGAAACAGAGCAGGAAGACCTGAAAAGCGACCGCCGCCAGAAACAGAAAGTCGTAGCGATACAGAAAATCGATTGGATACCAGAAGCGGGTGATGATCATCAGCGCCAGCAGAAACCCGCCGAAGATACAGGCGGACGCCTGCTTGATACCGAACAGCCAGAATTCATGGAGGAAGGTTTTCAGGAGATTCAATCCATTGCCTGTGGGAGAACTGAAGAACTGCTATTGAGAAGCCGATTGTACTGCAACAGCGGTAAAGTCTCCATAAAAAAAGGGAGCAGACGCATTGCCTGCTCCCTGTTCGGAACCTGGGATGGCTCCAAGCCATCCCACGCACACTTCCGTTACTCAGCACTGACAGCAGCGACCTGCGGTGCCAGTTGCATATCAAGCGGATTCGATGCGGCACCATCGCCTCGCACGATCACGAAGGTTGCATCTGCTGCGTCCAGCAGCGGCAGTTCAGGCAGTTGGATGCGAACACCCAGGTCGTACCAGCCATGGATCTCCGCTTCGAAGTTCATGCCGTTCAGAGACATCAGGACTTTACCCGGTTCCGGTCCCAGGCCTTCACCAGCCAGATTGACCATACCACCACTGAAGACAACATCGGAATCAGCAGAGAACAGAGCCGGATCGACGGGCAGCACATCAACTCGAGCTACGACCGCACCATTGTTCTCTTCGAAGGCTTCCGGAATTTCCCGGTGTGAATCGATCAGCACATGCAGCTGTTCGAAGGGCACCTGATTTCCTTCTTCATCTAAAGAGAGAGTACTGGCAGCGAAAGGCAGACGAATATCGACTGACTGAATCTGTCCAGCAGGGATATTATCGACGCGTGTTCCTGCTTCAGGCACTCCGGCGACTGCTTCGCGTGAATTAGACGCCAGCAGCATGACATTGAAGGGCTGGTTGATATCGACCACACTGTTATTGCGGAACCAGACGCGGAAACGAGGTCCCAGCTCTTCTTCAGGATGACCTGAGTCAACAAAGCGGACTGCCAGCATCTGCAGATCGAGCCCACTGTCAATTACGATTGGTTCAATATCGACCCAGGTACCACAGGTCACGATGGGGAGTGGCTGCCAGACAGGACAGTCATACCAGACCCAGGGAACACAAGGATCACAGATGATGGGACGACAGATCAGTGGACGAGGATCACAGATGGGGTGACACCAGTCCCACCAGCACCAGTCAACCCAGGCAGACCAGTGAGGGCTCCAGCAGTAACTGGGATACATGCCAGGTCCGGCGTACCAGCAACCAAAGTGAGTGTGAGTGAAAGAATTGGCCATATTGCCGAACAACGTTCGATTTCTCCAGCCACCATGCTTGAGCAGGTTTTGATTCAGATGCAACTGACGGGCGACATCGCCTTTCTTGTGCAGTTCGAACTGCTTTTTCAGTTTCCACTGTTTGTTGTTCTTACTGTTAATCAGAGCGTTAAATTTTCCGGCCTGCAGCTGTTTATCCAGATTCAGTTTGAGCGGTTTGATACTATGGTTTTTGAAAAGATCTTTATCCAAAGGCACGCCATTTTTACCGAGCCATTTCTTGGAAGGACCAAACTTTTTGCCTTTGGAAAAATCTTTGTGACCAGGCAGATCAATCCCCTTGGGCAGTTTGCCGATCTGGTTTGGTTTTTTACCGGGTTTCTGAATATTATTTCCTGGTTTGAATACATTGTTACCTTTACCAGGCTTTGGATTGAATTTTCCTTTTCCTGGTTTAAAGACGTTGTTACCTTTACCGGGCTTTGATGGTCTTGTGACCTTGCCAGGTTTCGGCACAAACTTACCGGGATCGACTTTCCGATCAGGAATCTTCAGGTTCGGGATTTTACGATCAGGTACTTTTCGTCCGGGAATCTTGCGATCCGGAATTTTTCTGTCTGGTTTTTTGTATTCGGGAATTTTGAGATTGGGTACTTTACGATTGGGAATTTTGCGATCGGGAATCCGTGGATTTAGATTTTTTGTATCCAGCTTAATGCCATTCTGTTTTCCGAACTGCGGCATTTTGAAATCAGGTCGCTTTGTGGGAGGAGCGACTTTGAATGACTTTGAAGGTCGACTGCTCCCTTTGTCAATCACTTTGGGACTGAATTTTCCTGAAATGTTTTTGACACTTTTGCCGGAAGGCTGTGACAATCTCTTCGAGATCGAAGAAGATTTTGGTCGTGTAGTTTGAGGGCGTGTCAAACTTTGTGGCCGACTGGAGGAACGTTGTGGCCGCGAGGACTTTGACGAACTTCGTGAACTGCTTTGAGTGCTGCGACTGGAATTGCGACTTTTGCGATCTGATGATTTATCAGCCGCCATCAGGGGAGCACTGCAGATCCCCCCGACCAGTGCCAATGACAGTAACATGCGAAACGGCCGTTTGAAGTATCGAACTTTATTCTGGATCATCATGACTCTCTCCCCTTTGGTAAAACCGTTGCTGCCCGCGTTGTGATGTGAACGGTTTGAGAGAAGAGCGTAAAATATGCCAATTATATCGATTTGATGTCAGAGACCGAAAACAGAGTTCCTTAAAGACAATAGTAATAAACAGTTACATCTTTCCTATTCAGACAGACTGTCCAGCAGGGAAGATTGTAAAATCCGCACAACGCGCCACAGCGCCATCATAATGATCTCAAGAAACACTCATTTTGGTGGCAGCATACACGTAATTTCAGGAATTTTCTGCCGTTTGTTTTAAAGAGGGATCATCCTGCTGCTTACGCCAGTCATTCAGCTGATCCAGAAGTTTGCCACGCACCTGTTGATGTGCGGCTTCGCCTGACAGATCGTGTTGCTCCAGCGGATCATTTTTGAGATCAAACAGCTGCACCCGATCCAGGTGAGGATAATAGATGAGTTTCCAACGATCCGTACGGATCATCCGCTGGAAGTTGCGGAAGTAGCAGTAGACCTCATCATAAACGGCGTCCTGCTGCCCCGAGAGTACCGGATTGAGACTCTTGCCTTCGACCGTCTTCGGAATGGGGACCCCCGCCAGATCACAGCTGGTGGGATACAGGTCGCGGAGGTAGCATTGTGCGTTTGAGAGTGTATCAGCAGGAATACCGGGCCCGACCATAATCAGAGGGACATTAACCGTGTGCTCATACATGTTCTGTTTCCCCCGCAGGCCATGGCTGCCCATCGCCAGGCCATGATCGCTGGAGAAAATCAGGATGGTATTATCCCACTCGCCCGTTTTTTTCAACGCTTTCACAATTCGTCCGACCTGCGCATCCAGATGTGATATGACCGAATAATAGAGGGATAGATCGTTCTTTACGATCTCTTTCGTGCGCGGCCAGGGAAGTAGCGCTTCATCACGGCCATCAAAATTGCCATGATCAAAGGGATGCTGGGGCAGAAAATTGGCGGGGACGGGCATCTTGTCGGGATCGTAATTTTGCTCATAACCAATGGGCATCAGCAGCGGATCATGGGGCGCGGTGAAGCAGACATGGAGAAAAAACGGTTTTTCATGCTTTCTCTCGACGAATTCAATAGCGGCGTCGGCAAAGTGTTCGCTGATATTCGAAGTCAGCCCGACCCCTTTCTCGGGAAAGAAATGACGTTCATCATCCTGAAAGATCCAGCCTCGATAGCCGGTAACCAGTACACCGTTTCCATCATACGAGGGGACCGCCCAGCGTCCTCCTCCCCCTGTAAACAGCCCCAGCGTCTCATCGTATCCGCGCAGGACCGGTTTACCGTCATTGTGCCATTTGCCGACGTACCAGGTGTTGTATCCGGCTTTTGACAGGGTCTGGGACCAGGTAGGAAGTTCTTTTTTGATCGGCTTGCCGAAATCCATGGAGCCGTTATGAAAACCACTGACACCCGAGAGTATTTCGGCACGACTGGGAGTGCAGATCGGGTTCGCACACACCGCTCGTGTGAAGCTGGTCCCCGCTTTGACCAACTGATCGAGGTGCGGCGTTTTAATGATCGGATTGCCCAGGGCGGCGATTGTATCGGGCCGCTGATCGTCGCTGAGCAGGAAGACGATGTTCGGTTGAGTGGTTCCGGTGTCTGCATTCTTGTCAGCAGCGGTGCTGAAATCACAGAAACTAAGGCATAAAACTGCCCAAAACGTGCGAATTACAGTCGACATTGACATCTCCCATCTCAAGAGGATTCGGCGTTTAAGGGGCCGAATTCGTCTTTCACTAAATCTGTATTACTGATAAGTTTTACAACTCAAAATCACTGGAAATTCTTCATTCGTTAGCTTTCTTTATCTATTCTGGACAATGTCGCCATGCAGGGCAAGCGTTATATCAGCTGGATGCTGGGAATTATGATACTGGCGTGGACTGGCTGGTCTTTCTGGATCAAACGCCAGGAGGCTGTAGAAGTTGCTAAAGAGAAGGACTCTCCCCCTCCAGCAGAAGTCATCAAACCTCTGGATAACCCGGTCCAGGTACAGAACGCTTCGCTGAAAGATGAAAAAGTGGAGGTGCTGGAATTGAACCTGGAGGTCAACCAGCGATTTCCGATGATAAAAACCGTAGAACAGAAATTGTCCCAGGCTTCGTCAGCCGGCATTATCCACAGTACATCAAAACTGGAGCTGATCCTGGCGTTGACGGTGGAAGAACTGCGTGAAGATGGACATAAACGGTTCAAAGTGAGATATACCGGGGTAAAATACGCGCACGATATTGCCGGCGAACAGGTACACTATGACTCTAATCACACTTCCGGACCGGTACCTCCGGAAGTTCAGGCATATCAACGCCTGGTGAATAACGGGTTTTCTTTCTGGATTGGCCCCGATAACAAAATCGTAGAACTGGTGGGCTTTGACGAGTTTATCAAACGCTGCCTGCAGAATACCGCCGCCAGCCAGCGGGAAACCGTTCTGGCAAAGATCTCGGAATCGTCGGGCGATGATGGTGTCGCCAATTTCATTGACGACAGTATTGGCCTGCTGCCATACAACATTGACGAGAATCACAAAGGAGGTGCGATCCGCGTGGGAGAGACCTGGATCAAAACTCGCCGCCTGACACAACCGATCCCGATGGTGCTCAAAACCGAATATACGCTGCGTGAGTTGAACGACAATATCGCCCGCATCAACATTGCCGGTGATATTGCCGCGTCCAAAATCAGCAGTCCGATCAACCAGCATGGGAAATCGGTACAACTTTACATTCGAGGCGGAAAATCATTCGGTTCCTGCCTGATCGATCGTAAAACGGGTTTGCCCCTGGAATCGAAAATCGATCGCTTCCTGGAAACCACAGTGAAACTGGCCAGTGGTAAAGAATTCGAACAGCAGAAACAGATCGTGACCACGATCCGGGCCTTTCCGCATCAGGAAGAACGCCCGCTGGGCCCCGCAGCGAAGCTGACCCGCCCCGGAAATCTGAAACCGGCTGCGAATTAACGGGGTTGTTTTGACTGGTGTCCGATATTCATCTCTCAGCTCCCGTCCCTTTTCAGTAGGATGTGATTGCCCTGTCGTTTCTGGATCTTGCAGAGAAGCTGAGAAATAATTCGCCCGAAAATGGTCAAGATGGGACGGGGCGTGTTGCGAGACAAGTATAAATCTGCGTAGAAAGTGGTCTAAAAGTGACGGAAAACGCAGTTTTGCGCAAGCGAAAATAGTGCTCAAACCAGAGTCGTATTTTTCAGTGTGAAGACTTTGGTCCCTGAAAAACAGGAGCTTTCGCAGTGCTGATTTGCCACCAGGGTGCAGTCAGCCAGTAGAAAAAAACAATTTCTACAACACCAAAACACAAACGAGGTAAACCAGACAGTTTAGCGAAGTTGTTCAGGCAGCAGCACGCAATTCAGCGGGTTGTTCGTCTTCGTGATCAGAAGCGAACTGCTGGCATTCCTGTACGACGTCGGCAACAAACTGCTTCGCCGTCAGATGCTCGCGCAGGTAGCTGGCGACTTTAGAAAAGCGTGTTGAGACATACCAGGGCCGCAGATGATAGCGGACGGGGGTCGCCTGTTCGATGACCTGCATGGTCTGTTTAAAGTTATCGGGATCGATATTCAGTTCAGTGCTGTCACTGCAGGAAAAGAGCATTTGCAGATTGGGATCTTCTTTTGAGCCGAACTGCACTTCCAGTTTGAATCCACAGCTTTCCGCGAGCATCTTCAGACTGGACGGAGTGAAATTATGAATGTGAGCGTAATGGAACATTTTACTGCGCCGGGCAAAGGGAGCCGCGATGTTCGGGCACTCGACATAGAACAAGCCGTTTTCCGCCATCATGCCTCGAATGTATTCCAGGGCGCGACGCGGCGAATTAAAATGCTCGATGACATGGACCAGCAGCACCAGTTCGCGGCTGTGATCGCGGGGTTGTTCAAACAGGTCCCCGCGTACCACATTGGTCAGCAGACGCTGCTGCGAGTAATCCTGAAAACCTTCACCTGGCTCGATGCCTGTCGACTGATGGCCGTTGAGTTCGAAGACTTTTACAGTACAGCCAATCCCGGCTCCGACTTCGAAAACACCCGCATCGGGTTCGATATGTGGTTGCAGCTGACGGAAAATTCGTTCACCATTTTTCCAGGCACGCATGACGCGGCGATCCGATGGCGTCAATTCGCCATGATAGCTCTTACGATATTCAGTGGCATAGTAGTGGGCGAGTTCCTCATCTGTCGGTATTTTGCCATGCGCGACCAGACCACAGGCTTTACAGATGACAGACTCCAACGAATTTCCGTGCCGATCCCGATCACCAATTTGTTCGAACTCGGTTCCTGCACACAGATCACACTGTTTTTGTTCCATTGGGTTCACCACATTTATTCGCCAGAATTCAATGATTTCTATTGCTTCAGGTCCTTGAAACTCGAACCGGGGGCTATAGAACAGGTCAGATTGGCGTGAACACTAATCGGAGCATGAAATCAGGTCAAGATGAATCATTCCAAACCTGTATTTGAGGGGTATTTAGCAAAAACATTGGGGCTCGGAGCGACCAGGAGATTGTGTTCGAATGAGATTCTACCTAAAGCGCTGCGATGCATTGTTTTTCCGGGCTCATGCCTGTACCCTAATGACCATTGGACTGATAAAAAAGTCAACTAGAATGAACCGGCAATCCAGCCTTCAAGCCGAAAGTATACAAAGAGTTAGGGAAATTCATGTCTGAGGGTAAAATCAAAAAGTTGCTCGTCGCTAACCGTAGTGAAATTGCCATTCGAATTTTTCGAAGCACACACGAATTAGGAATTCGCACGGTCGGCATTTATACCCATGAAGACCGGTACGCCTTACACCGTACCAAAGCAGATGAAGCATACCAGATTGGAAAACCGGGTCACCCTGTGAAATCCTATCTGGATATCGAGGCGATTATCGCTCTGGCCAAGCAGAAGAAAATTGACGCAATCCATCCGGGCTACGGATTTCTCTCAGAGAATGCTGATTTCGCACAGGCTTGTGAAGATGCCGGCATCATCTTTATCGGTCCGCGTGTCGAAACGCTGAAAGCGCTGGGTGATAAAATCTCGGCGCGCAAAATTGCTCAGCAGGTCGGCGTTCCCGTGCTGGGGGGAAGTGGCGAAGCGATAGTCGATGCCGCCTCGGGTCGGAAGACGGCCAACGAGATTGGTTTCCCGATTATTCTGAAAGCAGCACATGGCGGCGGTGGTCGCGGAATGCGGGTGGTGCAGAAAGAGGAAGACTTCGAAGCCTCTTATGAACTGGCACGAAGTGAATCTCTGTCAGCATTTGGCAGTGAAGATGTATTCGTTGAGAAATTTATCTCACGCGCCCGCCACATTGAAGTGCAGTTACTGGGTGACAAGCACGGCGGACTGGTGCATCTTTACGAACGCGACTGTTCGGTTCAACGACGTCATCAGAAGGTAGTGGAGATTGCACCGGCTCCTAATCTAGACCCGGCTGTAAGAGACGCGCTGTGCGAAGCGGCATTGAAAATTGGTCAGAGTGTGAACTACGAACTGGCGGGAACCGTCGAGTTTCTGCTGGACGCCGACACGAATCAGTTCTACTTTATCGAAGTCAATCCTCGAATTCAGGTGGAGCACACGGTAACGGAAGAAGTGACCGGCGTGGATATTGTGAAATCGCAGATCCTGCTGGCGCAAGGTGCTAAATTGAATGATCCGGGAATCCGCATCAATTCCCAGGAAGAACTGCAGACACACGGTTTTGCCCTGCAGTGCCGCGTGACGACTGAAGATCCGACGAATAACTTTATGCCCGACTATGGACGCGTAGCGCATTACCGGTCTGCCAGCGGGATGGGTGTGCGTCTGGACGCGGGAACGGCGTTTTCGGGAGCGATGGTCTTTCCCTATTACGATTCACTACTGGTGAAAGTCACCACATGGGCACGAACATTTAGAGATGCGGCAGCCCGCACGGAACGCTGTCTGCAGGAGTTTCGAATTCGTGGCGTAAAAACGAACATTCCCTTCGTACTGAAACTGATCACACATCCGACATTCCTGAACGGCGATTGTTATACCCGGTTCATTGATGATACTCCGGAACTGTTCAAGTTTCCCAAGCGGCATGACCGTGCAACGAAACTGCTGACCTACCTGGCAGAAACGGTCGTCAACGGAAACCCGCTGGTGAAAGACCGTGCGAAATCGGTCCGTCGCACACCTGCGCCGGTCCCCGCTTACAATAAGAAAAAGATCTCGCCGCCGGACGGAATGCGACAGAAACTGCTGGAACTGGGCGCCGAGAAATTCAGTAAATGGATTCTGGAACAGAAGCCACTCCTGCTGACGGACACATCATTCCGCGATGCACATCAGTCATTGTATGCCACCCGCTTCCGCACACATGATATGCTGCAGATCGCCGAAGTTTATGCCCATCATTGTCCGGAACTGTTTTCACTGGAAATGTGGGGCGGTGCTACCTTCGATACTTCCATGCGGTTCCTGAAGGAATCTCCGTGGCAGCGTCTGGCAGAGATGCGAACCCGGGTGCCAAACATCCTGTTCCAGATGCTGATTCGTGCTTCCAGTGCGGTGGGATACACCAACTACCCTGACAATGTCGTCCGTGCGTTCGTCAAAGAAGCCGCTCAAGCGGGCATTGATGTATTCCGCGTGTTCGACGCCTTGAACTGGGTGCCCAACATGAAAGTGGCGATGGAAGAAGTTCAGAAGCAGGGCGCTATCTGTGAAGCAAGTATCTGCTACACGGGTGATATCCTTGATGCTTCGAAGTCGAAATACGATCTGAAATATTACGTCAACATGGCCAAAGAGCTGGAGAAGATGGGTGCTCATATCCTGGCCATCAAAGATATGGCAGGATTGTGTAAACCATATGCTGCTGAGTTACTCGTGAAAACTCTGAAGCAGGAAATCGGCATTCCCATTCACTTCCATACTCACGATACCAGTGGAGGCCAGGCGGCTGCCATTCTGAAAGCTGCAGAAGCCGGACTGGATATTGCCGATGGTGCTGTGCCTTCCATGTCAGGTGGAACGTCACAGCCTAACCTGACTACCGTCATCGAAGCCCAGCGGTTCACCGATCACCAGCCAACCGTGCAGGTCAGTTACCTGGACGACATTTCTGAATACTGGCGCGCGGTTCGTAATTACTACACCGCTTTTGAAAGTCCGGTTCTGCCCGCCGGTGCCAATCTGTATGAACATCAAATGCCTGGCGGTCAATATACGAACCTGCTGCAGCAGGCACAGTCACTGGGTCTGGGAGATCGCTGGATCGAAGTCTGTCATGTGTATGCAGAAGTGAATCAACTGCTGGGTGACATTGTCAAAGTAACCCCCACCTCGAAAGCGGTTGGTGATATGGCGTTGTTCCTGGTTGCGAACGACCTGAGCTGTGATGATGTCGTGAACGGCGATCGCGATCTGGCATTTCCGGAATCCGTACTGGATCTGATCAGCGGCCGAATGGGACAGACTCCTGGTGGATTCCCGGAAGATGTTCAGAAAAAGATTCTACGGGGAGAAAAGCCGCTTACCGAACGACCGGGAAGTATCCTGCCTCCCGCCGACTTCGAGGATGCTGCAAAAACGGTTCAGAAGATGGTTAACCGTACGCCCACCGATCAGGAAGTAGTTTCGTACCTGTTATACCCCAAAGTCTTCGAAGATTTTGCCGCGCATCAGAAAGCCTACTTCGATACGAGCGGTCTGCCGACCTACGCGTTCTTCAATGGCCTGGAGCCGGAAGAAGAAATCGCTGTTGAGATTGCTCCCGGAAAGACGTTGATCATCAAGTTCCTGGCAGTCGGCAAGCCACAGACGGATGGCTGTCGCACGGTCTTCTTCGAACTGAACGGCCAGCCGCGTGAAGTCGTAATTGTGGATAAAGCATTGAAGCCACAGGACAGTGCGCGACGTAAAGCTGATTCCTCCGACCCCAAACAGATTGGTGCGGTGATGCCCGGCGTGATCGTCTCATTGAGCATCAAAGTAGGAAGTAAAGTGAAAGCCGGTGATCAGCTGCTGATGCTGGAAGCCATGAAAATGCAGACGAGCGTTATTTCAGAACAGGATGGGGTGGTCAAAGAAGTCCTTGCTGAACCTGGAGTGCAGGTTGAATCGGGTGATCTGTTGATCGTACTTGAGTAGGCTTATTCACTCCTCAACAAGTGTTCCAGGACTGGGCAAATTTCCCCATAAAAATCTGGCTGCCCGATTTTACTGCAGGTAAATACCTCACGCATGTAATGTGATAAACCGCAAATTTGCAATCCAGTACTTAAAAAACAATGTGCTCTTGAACCGTACAAATCTCATCCTAGATTACCTAGCCGTGCCAACATGGCCTTGACCCGGTTGGCAAACGCAAAAACAGGATTCATTTTGCTCCGATAGACTAGAGAAATTTAATACCGACATAAATCTACGCCGATAGATTATTTAACAGGTAATCTTTACCAGCCTTAATCGGGACTGGGCCAATCACTTCTCAACCTTAACAAAAGAACAGAAGTTACCTGCTTTGGTTCTTTGAACTACTTGGAGCACTCGGCGAATGACTGGAGAGCGTCAAACTATCCAACCTCCACATTTTGTAATCTCAAGCGAGGGTGAGCTACTAGGTGAAGATACCCCCGAGAATCAGGAGCTAGTTCGTCGTGTCGTCGCCTGTGTGAATGCCTGTGACGGGATCACCACCGAAGAGTTGGAAAGTGGCATCATTAAGGACATGCGTCGTGTGATTGCCCAGACAGCGCCACTGTTAGAGGAACGCAGTCAGATGACCGAACTGCTGCGTCGTGAAATTCGCGCCGAAATGGATGCGAGAAATAAAAAGAATTAGGCCTCGCGCCTTCCGGTTGAGAATTAATTTGAGCCACGCCGAATATAACCACTGATACGGACTTTGAGTTTACCCGTTGATTTGTGCCCGGCGGGCAGATTCAACCCAATCATCAACACGCCATCAGCCCGGGGTGTAAACTCGGCTTTCTCTCCAATCAGGAATGGCTTGCTCATTTTAGGTTTTCCCTTTTCCTGAGAGATGACGATTCCCATCAATGCTCCTGTGGGAATACCGTCAGCAAGTTCCTTCATGGCTGTCGAATGCGGCAGGCCTTCTACAGTAGTCTTGATGTCGGCCACAAAATCATAGGTACCCATCGCCTGAATGCGTACCATTTTCCCCTTCGCCACCAGCCCTGCAGGTGTGCTCCAGTTACGTGCGACATCAATATCGAAATCGGAAGAATTGGAACTCATCAGTTTTTCGTTGAGCTGTGTAATCATGGCTTTCACGCCAGGCACATCTTTTTGAATACTTTGAATCACCTCCAGCATCTCGCGGGATTTTTCATAGTCGCCCGCTTCAGAATACTTCCGTGCAATTTCTGCAGACTCTCTAATGAAGGAATCTTTCAGCTTGTCCGCCTGTACATTGATCTGCTTGACATTCGTTTTTTTGGAACTCTGTGCCATGAGGGGTTCTGACAGTAACATTACCGTCAGAGCGATTCCCACAAACAGAAATTGAACATTCCAGTCAGCTCTGAAATTCAACACGATTCGATTCCTCTACTCGATAAAAATAAAAGTGATTGCCTTTATTATGACGAATGACGGCTACTGTTGGCAATCAGAATCCTAAGTTCCATTGACTGCAGTGATGAATTACGAACATCATTATCCCGGCGGCCAGTGTAACGAACGTCCTCCCAGCAGATGCAGATGCAAGTGGTCGACGGTCTGCCCTCCTTCTTTACCGGTATTAACGATGGTACGATATCCCGATTCCAGTCCTAACTGCTTCGCCAGTTTTCCGACAGTTAATAACAAATGCCCTGCCAGTTCCTGATCTGAATCCTGCAGATGTGCAATGGACTGAATTTCCTGTTTCGGAATGACCAGTACATGCACGGGAGCCTGTGGATTCACATCATTGAAAGCCAGGCATAATTCATCTTCATAAATAATGTCAGCAGGGATTTCCCGATCGATAATTTTCTTGAAAATCGTTTTCTCACCAGACATTTAACCTGCCTCCTCCGTGTTTCATTCGATAGTAATTTAAAAATTCCGGTCCGAAAACTGAAAATAGAATCTGTGAGCGTAAAATATTATCCAAATGGCTTGTTACAGCTTAAGTAAACAGCTGCTTGTAAACACCATACCCTCCTGCCAGCAGCAGACCCAGACAGGAAATAAACAGCATCAGATCCCACAATCGGCCGGGAGCTAAACGGGCATCAATTCTCGTGTAGCGCAGATAGATGGCAGCCACTCCCAGCATCGGTAACATGATGGCCTGCATGGTTCCCGCGATCAAGACCAGTCGCACCGGATTGGCGCCTGTCAAAAAAACGGCGAGACATAACAGGGGCAGAATCAGTGACATGATCTTGATCCAGTTCTGCAGCGCATCCGGCTTACGTTCATCCACGACACCGAAGAATCGCAGGCCGTCTGAGAAAATCCGAGCATTGGCGGCGTTCGCTACCAGGAAGGTAGAATACAAAACGGCAATCGCGCCGGACAGAAACAGCCACTTGGCGAACGTACCGAATACGGGAACATAGGCTTCCGCCAGGGTACTCACCATTCGCATGCCGTCAGGGTCGAGGCCCTCCTTGTGCAGCACCGCTACCCCCATCAGATAAAAGGCAAGTGTTGCGAATGTGTAAATGCACATCGAAGCAAAGGCGTCGATTTTCATCACACGCATCCAGCCTTTCGCTCTGTCCGCCCAGGCTTCGTCTTCCGAATGAGGACCGGTAAAGCGTGCATAACCTTTTTCCAGACACCAGTAGGGGTAAGCAATCAGTTCTGTTGCCCCAACTCCAATAATCCCGAATGCTGCCAGTGCAGTCAGCAAGGGGTTCATACCGCCTGTTGCTTCCGGAATGCCGAAGGAAAGCCCGCGGATGATTTCGTCAGTCGAGATACTCCAGATATCGGATGTCTGCAGGGATATCACATTGCCAATTGTAATGAATGTAAATGAGACGACCAGAATTGTTGAGAGATGCTCAATCAGATTATAGCGCCCATAGTACAATAGAAACGAAGTAAATATTGCGATCACACTGGCCCAGATCTTATCATCCCAGGTCTGAGGTTCGAGAATTGATTTTCCGTCCTGATCCAGCAGAGATTCCTCGTTGCGAATTTTTTCAAGGATTACCTGCCCGGCTGCCTCAAGCCGTTCGATGCGCTGCTTCATTTTGACATGTCCGCGCAGATAGCGCTCGCGTTCGGCAGGCGATAAGTCTGCCAGTGCTTTCTGCTCATCTTTTAAAGCCTCTTCCAGCTCCAGGTAATGCACAAATTCTTTTTCGGAAGGGTACTGAATGGCCTGGAGGTAATCTCCTTTAATCGGCAGAGTTAATGCCAGCGCCTGCCCCACGCCTCCTACGATCCCGCCAAGCTGCCCGATGGTACAGATACTCATCACCAGCCAGAACCAGAGGATCCAGTTGGGAGTTTTCTTTCCCTGGGTATTGAGAAATCCGAGCCGGGGGCCAGGAACATGATTTAATGCGGCAAGTGTTGTTTCACCCCGTGAGATGGAATAGCGTCCCAGTTCGATCTGGACGAATACTTTGATCAGACAACCCACGATGATCAGCCACAACAGTGCGATTCCGGCCTGGGCACCTGTCTTGGTGGTCGCGATCAGCTCTCCGGAACCAACAATACTGCCCGCCACAATGAGTCCCGGGCCCAGTCGTTTGACAATCCCCCAGAAATCGGTCGGGGCTTTGATTGATTCTTCGAGAGTCGAATCAACGGAAGGATCGTGCGCGTTACTCTCCTGTTGAGATTCCATCGTACTCCTGTTTCATCTTTGTCTTCGACGAAGGGGACAGTCGAAACATTACTCAGAGCCGTAAGAATTCTAACAGTGATCACCCAAACTCAGTTTGCATTTCGCGATCTCATAGATCAATGCGTTCCCGATTATTTGAGTTGTTTTTCTGCGACCTCTATTGCTTTGAGCAACCCCTTTGCCTTGTTAAGTGTCTCATGATATTCCGTTTCCGGCACACTGTCGGCAACAATCCCGGCGCCGGCCTGTACGTAGGCCGTAGATCCCTGCATGACCAGTGTTCGAAGTGCAATACACGTATCCATATTCCCGGTAAAATCGAGATAGCCGACGGCTCCTGCATACGGGCCGCGGCGGTGTGGTTCAAATTCATCGATGATTTCCATCGCCCTGACTTTGGGGGCGCCGGAAACGGTTCCCGCAGGCAATCCCGCCCGGAGTGCATCCAGGGCAGAACGGTCCTCGGTTAATGTACCTGTCACATTGGAAGTGATATGCATGACGTGGCTATAGCGTTCCACCACCATCACATCCGACAGTTCAACCGAACCAAATTCACAGACGCGGCCCACATCATTGCGTGCCAGATCGATCAACATGACATGCTCGGCCCGTTCCTTGGGATCCGCCAGCAGTTCATCCGCCAGGCGTTTGTCCTCTGCTTCGGTTTTACCCCGTTTTCGGGTCCCCGCGAGCGGACGGATTGTCGTCACGCGATCTTCAACCCGCACCATGATTTCGGGAGAGCTCCCCACCAGATCCACTTCTGGCGTTTTCAACAGAAACATAAACGGACTGGGATTCACGACGCGCAGACTGCGATAGATATCGAGAGGCGACGCCGAAGTTTCCAGCTTGAGTCGCTGGCTTAACACGACCTGAAAAATATCACCGGCAACAATATATTCCTTACAGGCATCGACGGCTGATTCAAATTTCTGCTGTGAGAAATTGGAGGTCCAGTTCAGGTCCGGTTCGGCGTGTGTATCTACGCTGATATCCGCCATCTGTAATGCAGATGGATCACCCGTTTGAAACCGCTGACACGTCTGATCAATTTTATCGCAGGCACTCTGATAGGCGTCTTTCAACTCAGCTTCACTCAAATCGGCACCGAGGTGAGCGTGTGCGACGACCAGTACCGTTTTATTGATCTGATCGAATACCACCATATGATCGTATAGCGCAAATGAAAGATCGGGAAGCTGCCGATCATTTTCGGGAGCATGCGGCAAATGTTCCGAATAGCGGACCACATCATAACCCGCGTAACCGACTGCCCCACCACAAAAACGGGGGAGTCCGGGAAGCTCTGCTGCCTGATATTGACCGAGAATCGTTTCCAGTTCCTGCAGCGGATCTTCAACAGTTCGTTCCTCAGTCTGACCCTGCTGCTGGATCACCACCCGCTGCTCATACGCATCGACGGTTAAAAAGGGATTCGCCCCCAGAAAGCTGTAGCGGCTGATCTGTTCGCCCCCGACTACACTTTCAAACAGAAAGGAATAGGGGCCTTTTTCCAGCAGCTGATAGGCACTGACTGGAGTCAGGGTATCTCCGGTCAACTGGCGATAGACGGGGACCAGGTTGACCTGCCCGGAAAGTGATTTAAATGTTTCAAAATCGGGAACGTATTTCATGGACGATCTTAACTGCACTGTCTGTGGATGAACGGGCATCCCGGTTTCTCTAAAACTCAGAGTCGACTCTCTTATGAACATTTTCTTTCGGAGAGACAAGCTGCCCGTGACTCCAGTTCTCAAAAAACTCCAAAAAGTCTGGGGGATCGACCTGGAAAACAGCTGTCCTGTCAGGGAGTTTCGGATTTTTCAGTTTAGGAATCACTTGAGAGGAATGGTATTCAAGACACTCATTGCATAAAATGTAAGAACAACACGAATCTTAAAGCGCTTTCAACCAGAACCCCGTGGATTAGACTTTGTTTTCACGTAACGAATGAGTATGGTACTTGTTCCCCGAGTCTACACCGTTTGGGAATGAAAGTCACGTGAGTTATAATAACGCCAGAGATCAGATCACTACCCCATAGCTCTGGTCTGTTTCGAATACTATAAAGGAGAATAGGGTGAATTTGGACGCGTTCACTCGCACTAGTGGTGAATGGCTGAGAGGAATCGGCCCGGACTCCGATATCGTGATGTCCAGCAGGATTCGTCTGGCCCGGAACCTCGCACAGTTCCCCTTTATCAATCGCTGTACGGAATCGACACTGGGTGAGATCGAGCAGCTGATGCGCCCGATTATTACCGCACTCCCCATGGACGTAAAGCTGTCGTATCTCGATGTAAACAGCCTGGGTAGTCTGGATCGTCAGTTTATCGTGGAACGTCAACTGATCAGCCGTGAGCATTCCGAGCGATCCGGCCCCCGCGGTGTGGGCCTGGACAGTGAAGAAAACATTGGAATCATGGTCAACGAAGAAGACCATCTTCGCCTGCAGGTATTGCGCAGCGGTTTTTCGCTGAATGAGTGCTGGGATACCATCAACCAGATTGATGACCTGCTGGAACAGGAGGTGACCTACGCCTTCAGTGAAGAGTTTGGCTATCTGACCGCTTGCCCGACCAATGTCGGTACCGGGATTCGAGTCAGTGTGATGCTGCATCTGCCCGCGCTGGTGATCACCAAAGAGATCCAGAAGGTATTTCAGGCACTGCAGAAGATCAACCTGGCTGTACGTGGTTTATACGGAGAAGGCAGCCAGGCCATGGGAGACTTCTACCAGATCTCGAATCAGGTGACGCTCGGCCAGACCGAGCATCAGTTGATCGACAGCATCAAGGAAGTTGTTCCCAATATCATTTCGTATGAAAGGCGGGTCAGAAATTCGCTGATCAAGGAAAACCGTCAGGGTCTGCATGACCAGGTCTCCCGGGCATATGGTATTTTAAGCACGGCTCAGACTATCAGCTCAGAGGAAACCATGCATCTGCTCTCCAGTGTGCGAATGGGTGTGAACCTGGGATTGATTGAAGGACTGCCAATCTCGGCAGTCAATGAAATGTTTATCTTCACCCAACCCGCGCATCTGCAGAAACTGCAGGGAGGAGAACTGGAATCCAGCGAAAGGAACGCCGCCCGGGCCAACTATCTGCGACAACGCATCAGCGACGCCAATACTTCTAACTGAAATCGGCCTACAGCCTACAGTCTACCGCTGCGAAAGACACCGTAGATCAGCCAGATCCCCAGCAGACTCGACATCATAAAGATGGGTATGCTGATAAAGATCAGATTTGAGTCCAGGGAAATGGTAATTGCCGAGGCGAGGATCAGAGCAGACATCACCATGCCGATGGCCAGTCGATTACCGGAGCGATCCAGTTCCGTGGTCAGATGATTGATGCCATTCAGTTCCAGGTGAACTTTGAGTTCATCATCGCTCAGTTTCCCCAGTGTACGCCCAATCTGCTCGGGCAACTCATGCATGACTTTAGAAAGACTGCAGGTTTCGGACCAGATCCGACTGACAATCGCTTTGGGATGATAGCGTTCAGAAGAAAGCCGGTAGATATAAGGCTCCATTTCCTGCGCGATATTCAATTCCGGGGCGATGCGAGTGGCGATCCCTTCCAGAGTGATCAACGCGCGAATCAGCAACATGATGTCAACGGGACAACGGATTCGGTGAATCGCCAGAATATTAATAAAATCAGTCAGCATTTTGCCAACACTGATCTCATCCATGGGTACGCCATAGTAATTTCCGATAAAATCCCGCAGATCCGCCCGTAACAGCTGCTGGTCGACGGTGCGTTTCGCTTTGCCGATTTTCAATACGACTTCCACCAGTTTGGCTGTATCTTTTCTGGCCACATTCAGGAAGAGATCGACGAGCATATCACGACGTTCTTCTTCCAGAATACCGATCATCCCATAGTCCAGCAGGCACAGGGATCCATCCGGCATCACACGAAAATTACCGGGATGGGGATCCGCATGAAAGATTCCAAATTCAAATGTCATTTTCATAAAAATGCGGGCACCGTTCGCAGCCACTTCATGGGCACTGATCGGCAGATTCTTGAGTTCGCTGTCATCATCGATTTTATAACCGTCGATGAATTCCATGGTGATCACATCACCCTGCGTCAGATCGCGGTAAATTTTAGGAACATACAAGGTGGCATCATCCTGAAACAGACGACAAAATTCGTCGGTCGAACGGGCTTCGCGGGCAAACTGCAATTCGCGGTGTATGGTTCGTGAAAATTGATTGACCAGCCCCGTGGGATCAAAAACTTCTGCATCGGGAAAATGTCGCTCGATCAGCATCGCCAGTTCATACATCAGGCTGAGATCCTGCTCAATCACGCGATCGATGTCGGGTCGTTTGATTTTCACTACGAGCGGCGTACCATCATGGTGACGGGCGCGGTGCACCTGCCCTAAGGATCCGGCGGCCAGGGGCTGAGAATCAAATTCAGCAAACAGCTCACTGATGGGAAGCTCCAGTTCGCGTTCCACAATGGCCAAGGCAATCTCACCGGGAAACGAAGGAACGCGTTCCTGAAGCTTGGAGAGTTCGCGAATCACATCGCGTGGCACGAGATCTGGTCGGGTGCTGACCACCTGACCAAATTTGATAAACGTAACTCCCAGGCTTTCCAGCGCCAACCTGATACGTTTGGCTCGTGTGAGTTTGATCTCGGGTTCTGTACGCTTCCAGAACATCAGCCTGCGCCCCCAGCGGAGGTAACGCCTTAACCCCAGTTGATCGACGAGGTCATCAAAACCGTAGTTCATGAGCACAGTCACAATTTCGCGGCTTCGACGTAGATTTCTGATTAAACGTAATGGATTTGAGTCCAAAGTCTTCTCCTGCAAAGCAAACGATCTCACGAAAACCCTCTTCAGGAAGTGCGGTGTCGCTATAGTTCGGTTTCACTTTTTATCTTATCAGACTATAACAGACGTTCCTATGCAGCCAAGCCCCGATCCTGCTAAAATAGAATTCGTTCAAATCATAATCTGTTTCATCTGAAAGGCGGAGCCCGACATATGCGATTCATTCAATTGAGCCTGCTGATCATCGTTTGCCTGACTGTTCCCTGCCAGGGTGGTGACTGGCCTCAAATTATGGGTCCTTATCGAAATGGACATGCAGCCGCCAGTGAATCACTGGCAGCCGAGTGGCCCGCCGGTGGTCCCAATTTGAAGTGGCAGCGGCCTGCAGGAAGTGGTTTTGCGGGAGTAGCGGTTTTCCAGAATGTAGCAATTTTATTTCATCGCATTGAAGACGAAGAAATAGTCGAAGCACTCAAGGCTGATACCGGTGAAGTCCTCTGGAAACATCAATCTCCCGTCAGTTACAAAGGGACTTTTAACCCGAACGATGGCCCGATCGCGGTTCCCCTGATTTACAAAAACCGTGTCTATGTTTTTGGGATCGCCGGTCATCTGCAATGCCTCGACTTCAAGACGGGAAAACAGATCTGGTCGCGACAGACACACAAAGACTTTCAGGTCGGAGAAGGATATTTCGGCGTCGGCAGCACCCCCCTTGTCATCAAAGATAAACTTCTGGTGAATGTGGGTGGCAAACGCCAGAATGCCGGCATCGTCGCTTTTTCACTGGATCAAGGCAGGACGCTGTGGCAGACCATGCCGGACGATGCAAGCTACTCCTCCCCGATCTCCGCCTATTTAAATGGCAGTTTCGTTGCCTTGTTTATCACTCGTCTGCACCTGGCTGGAATCGATCCGGAAAACGGGAATATTCTGTTTCAGTTTCCCTTTGGCAAGCGGGGGCCTACGGTAAATGGTGCCAATCCGGTTCAGGTCGGTAGGCATATTTTTGCCACTGCCAGCTACGGAGTCGGTGGTTTTTGGGGGGAGGTCAAAGTTAACAGTACCTCTGAGATCTGGAGAAACGAACAGCCAATGTCCAGCCAGTATACAACGCCAATCGAATATGATGGCGCCCTGATAGGCATTGATGGTCGTCAGGATGTTGGCCCCGCGCGACTGGTTTGTTTTGATCCCGTTACCCGGAAAGTACTCTGGGCTGAAGAAAACTATGGATACGCGACCCTGATTGAAGCAGACAATAAGCTGTTGATTATGAAAACAGATGGTACACTCGTGATGGCAACCGCCTCGAAAGAAGAATACAAAGAGTTGGGCCGTGCACAGGTTTTGAATTCAACGACCCGTGCCTTGCCGGCACTTTCGAATGGCCTGCTGTTCGTCAGAGATACCAAATCTCTCAAATGCCTGACTCTCAACAATTCAGGTCAGTCTCCTGTTACTCCAGACAAGTCCAGCTCAAACTAAGGATTTTCAATTAAGATGTCAGTCAGTCAACGTGCCAAGAGTGAAGAACAGTTTGCCCGCGCCATGAAAGTTATTCCGGGAGGCGTCAACAGCCCCGCGCGTGCATTTGGAGCAGTCGGAGGCCACCCGATTGTCATTGATCGGGGTGAAGGGCAGTACCTGTTTGACATTGATGGTAACCGTTATATTGACCTGGTGGGGTCCTGGGGACCTCATATTCTGGGACATCTGCATCCCCGGGTGATGCCGCGGATTGAGGAAGCACTCAAGAAAGGTACCAGTTTTGGCGCCCCGACTTTAGTAGAAACAGAACTGGCTGAACTTGTCGCGGACCTGGTCCCCTGCGTGGAAAAAGTACGTATGGTAAATTCCGGTACTGAAGCTGGCATGAGTGTGATTCGCCTGGCTCGCGGCTATACCGGACGGGACAAAGTCATCAAATTTGCAGGCTGTTATCACGGTCATGTTGACAGCCTCCTGGTTCAGGCCGGTAGCGGCGCACTGACTTTAGGAACGCCTTCCAGCCCGGGAGTTCCCCAGGGCTGCACCGCCGACACCCTGGTTCTGGAATATAATGATATCGAACAGTTAAAAGAAACCTTTATGCAAATGGGAGACCAGATTGCTGCGGTGATACTGGAGCCTGTGGTTGGCAATATGGGTGTTGTCCTGCCCGAGCCCGGTTTTCTGGAAACGGTGCGGGAAGTCTGTACTCAACATGGATCGGTCTTCATCATGGATGAAGTCATGACAGGCTTCCGTGTTGCCCTGGGAGGTGCGCAACAACGTTTCGAGATCATGCCGGACATCTGCATGCTGGGTAAAGTGATTGGCGGCGGTATG
>TARA_R110001592_G_scaffold18703_8_pt1 | contig 46729 bp, 39 predicted proteins | sample TARA_R110001592 | Tara Oceans TARA_R110001592 (sample SAMEA4398387) | marine metagenome | biome: Polar Biome; feature: [SRF] surface water layer (ENVO:00010504); material: water (ENVO:00002006), including particulate matter (ENVO:01000060) such as... | depth 5 m | reverse complement strand
GTTACGTCAGGACCGCGGGAATGAATAAAAAGCTTCGGAGACCAGACCATGATTCACCACGTAGTGGGATTATTCACCCATCCCGATCAGGAATGGCGCGAGATCAAAGGTGAAGAAGAAAGCATCGGTCACATGTACCTTACTCATGTGTTGTTGCTCGCCGCAATCCCTGCCGTTTCGGCCTATATAGGCACTACCCATATCGGTTGGGCTATTGGCAGCATCGACGCGGTTCGGCTTACCGCTACCAGTGCCTTGCAAATGACCGTTCTGTCTTATATCGCCATGCTCGTTGGAGTGGCGGTCATGGGTACTTTTATCCACTGGATGGCCCGGACTTATCATTCAACGCCGTCACTGTCTGACTGCATCATCTTTGCGGCTTACACGGCAACGCCCCTTTTTATTGCTGGGCTAGCTGCGCTGTATCCGAGCCTCTGGCTGGGCATGCTGGTGGGAACTGCGGCGGTTTGCTACACCGTTTATCTCCTCTATCAAGGCATCCCAATCTTCATGGGCATTCCTAGCGAAGAAGGCTTCATGTTTTCCAGCTCCATTCTCGCCGTTGGCTTGGTCGTGTTGGTTGCGATGATGGCGACGTCGGTGATTTTCTGGGGGATGGGAGTGGGTCCAGTCTATCTGCGTTAACGGGTAAACCTGGGCGCCGGGTTGTCCCGACTCAGGATGCCAAACCGAGCATTGCCCCTTGTCGGCCATCTGGCCGGCAGGGGGTTTTGTTTTTTCACAGGGATAATTTGTGGTTACCATAGGCGCTTTCTAGTATTGCCATACAGGGGAGCTCCTGGTGAACGGCTACAAACAGCTGGAAGAGTATTGTCTGAACCGCTTCGGTTCGCGCGCGGCCATGGAAGCTAATCTGCCTCTGCCGCGCGACTCCAGGGCGCTCCGAGCCATAGGCGATGACCGCTATTTGTCAACCGTGGCCCTGCGGGTTTTTCGCGCCGGACTCAAGCACAGTCTGGTCGATGCGAAGTGGCCCGCCTTTGAAAAGGCTTTTTTCGGCTTCGATCCGGACAAAGTCGTGTTGATGGGCGGGGAGCATATCGAGCGTTTGATGCAGGATAAAAGCTTGATAAGACACCTTGGAAAATTGCGCAGTGTGCCCCGTAACGCCCAGATGGTGATCGATATACGCACCGAGTACGGCAGCATGGGCGGGCTGATTGCGGACTGGCCGGTGACTGATATTACCGGTTTGTGGTTGCTATTGAAGCGTCAGGGCAACCAGTTGGGCGGACTGTCCGCGCCGCGTTTCTTGCGCATGGTGGGCAAGGACAGTTTCGTCGTGACGGACGACGTGGCCACCGCTTTGAAAGCGCGCGGCGTGGTAGACAAAGTACCTACCAGCCAGCGTGATCTGGCTGCGACGCAGGTTTTTTTCAACCAATTGCACGCCGCCAGTGGCCGTCCAATGTGCCAGCTTTCAATGATGCTGGCCTATACCGTCAATCACTGAAGATGCCTGTGTACTTGACCTGACCTGCATCCAAGGGCACTCTGTCGCCTTAAGTATTCTATAAAGATACTCACAAGGTTGACGCATGCATTTGAAATTGCTGATCATTCCGTGCCTACTGGCGACTCTCGTTGGCTGCGCTAGTTCGCCTGATCAGCCTGTCGGTGCTTTTTCTGCGCTGGGCTCAAATGCTTCCTTACCCGTCGCCGCGTCCAGTTCTGGCCTGCCTGCACACAACGAAGTCATCTTTCGTGCTTTTAGCCTAATTGGTACACCGTATCGGTACGGTGGCAGCTCACCGGCCACCGGCTTCGATTGCAGCGGCCTGATCAATTATGTTTATCGTGAAGCGGCGGGCGTCAGTTTGCCGCGTACTACAGCTGGTCTGAATGCGCTTAAGGATCAGGCACCTGCCAAGGCTTTGCTACCGGGTGATCTAGTGTTGTTTGCGATGAGCGGCAATCGTATCGATCACGCCGGTATCTACGTTGGCGAAGGTCGCTTCCTGCATGCGCCCAGCAGCGGCGGCAAAGTTCGTATAGATGAACTCCAGGCCAGCTACTGGCAGCGTACCTTCAAGGGTGCTCGCCGCGTACTGGATTGATCAAGTAACCGCGACCATCCATAGGGTCAAACCGTTATAAGTCGCGTGCGCAACAACGCATAACCAAAGTTGATCATACTTCCAGCGCAGCCACCCTAATCCGGTGCCCAGCAGGGCAATTACGATCACGCCTCCTGCGCTGTAGAAGCTGTGTAGCAATGCGAAGATCAGCGTGCTGGCAGGTAGCGCCAACCACAAGCCCGGGCGCGTGCGTTGCAATGCCTTGAATAACCAACCCCGAAAAATGACCTCTTCCGCCAAGGGTACCCAGAGCGTAGCCACTACAATCGCGCCCACCAGCCGCCAGGCCTGAAGATCAAGCAAGGGTGTGAGTATTTGTGGCTGGCTGTGTACGTCGGGCATAAACTTCGGCATGGGCCAACGCAGGTCGAACCACTCTGCCAGCGGGTTGGCGCTCAGCACCATCGCTATTGCCAGCAGCAGAGCCGGTATTAGTCCGGCAAAAGTGAGGTTGCGCCCGAACATCCAGCTGAACGGCTCACGGGGCTGCAATAGCCAGGCAACTCCCAGGCTGCCGATCAGCACAACAGCAGTGAACAGGGCGTCAAGCACTAGAAACTGGGTGTCGATGTGCCAAAAATCTCCAATCCGCTGCATGATCTGTCCGGCTACCCAGTGACTGATTGCGGTCAGGCCGGCGTAAGCGACCGCAAGGCGTAGCAGGATCAGCGCATCATCCAGCGCGTGGCGGCTTGTTGCAGGGAGGGCGATTGAGCTGTGCATCAGTATGGTTCGTCGCTAAAGGGTTTGTAGGCGATCAATGAGTCGTCCGGTTTCAACCAGTTCGAGAAATTCGTCCCCAAGCCTTTCGCTTTCGGCCATTGCTTTGCGCCAGTAGGTTTCCCGTTCTGCATCTCTGCCAACGAATCGGGTGAAATCCTTGCGATCCGGGAGTTTGCCGTAGGGCAGGCTGGCGAGGTATTGCCGTGATGGTGCGAGCAAGAGCACGCTTTTGAGCTGGTGCACGTCCCCGCGACGCCATGGCAAGGTTTTGTCAAACCAGCCAGGCACTATCTTGTCGACAAAGTGCGGATACAGCACGACACCCGGTGCCTGATAAGGCAGGTCGAGATGATAGTCGAGCAGACCGCCGTCACGGTATACGCCCTCGCTGGCACCGGGAATCTCGCGTACGGCTTCCATCACCAGCGGAATCGAACCTGAGGCGAGCAAGGCGGGGCGCAGATTCTCAGCTGTGAGGCTGACATGACTACTGACGAAATCGCTAAAATCGGCTAGTGGCGGTCGTTGCCGTGGGTCATGCAGAATAACCCGCTCAAAAAAGCGCTTAAGGTGGCGTCGGCCGAGTATGTTTGCGCCGATGACGCCGCCTAAACCCACGCCCAGTCGCGCATGGCTGTCGTGGCGCAGCAGTCCAAGACTTTTCACTACGACAATGTTGAGCCGGTATAGCGGGTTGGCAAGGATGCTGTCGGTATGCTCACCAAGCAACTCATCGAGCATTGTTGCGCAGCGCTGACTGATCCTGTTAATGCTTATGCCCTTGGGGAACCGTTGAGCGCTATACAGCTCACCCAGGTTTCGTAGACCGGCTACCGGGTCTGGCAGGCAGGCGCTGGCAAAACGCCAACTGCCGATTGACGCGCCGATCAGGCTGCGTGGTTGTGCAGCGCGTGGTAGCCAGTCGCCAAACAGGGCCAGATCCAGGCCCTGGATACCCAGCGCCTTGGGCCCACCGGCGGCACCGGGAATCATGTGTACATCGGCAGGCTGGAGCCCATTTTTACGGATATGCGCCAAAGCCTGGCGTCCGGCGCGCAGGGTCAGGGCGGGCATCGGGATGTGGATAGCGGCCATGCAGTGTCCCTTGCGCAGTTGGCCAGGCTTGGCTTGCCTGCGATCTAAGTTTCAATTCACATTCAGCCTATAGGATACAAGCGTACTCAAGGAACGGAGACTTTAATAATGAAAAATCGTATTGCTGTTACCCGCGCAGCCGCACTGATAATTGGCAGCGCTGGGTCATCGCTACGATGAGAATATCGACAGAGACGCGATCCTATGGGGCTTGTTGGACGACTATCAGGGCCGGTTGAGACTGATGGATTCAGCTATGGGCGGCCTGCGGATCGACTTGTTTCTCCCGGCCGCGCAGCGCGCTTTGAGCTCAGATGAGAGACGTGTCGATATCGACTAACAACAGATGGCGACTGTCGTCGATGAACAGGCCAGCCGTCATGCAATACTGATTATTGGTGGCATCGCGATAGCGGCTGGACATGATGATCCGGCTGCCCTGACCTGCTTCCGATAGGATGTGATAGAAGTAGGGTCGCCATGACCAGTTGTGATCCAGGTAGCTCGGGTCCGTGTGCCAGCGTCCGTCCAGCCACTCATAATTGGGCGAAATCTGAGTGCCTTGCGCATCGCAAAGAAAACAACGCAGCAGCCAGGGATAGGCCGCAGGTGAGGGCAGGTCGGCGGGTTCACCGCCTTTGACCAGCCATTGCTGCAATTCAGCAAACAGGGTTCTCAAAATCTCACGCAGTTCGGTTAGACGGTTACGCTCAGCCAGCTTACCTCGGGCATAGTCGTCGCGCATCCGCGAAAATTCCGCCTGGACGCTGTCCACGGGCAGAAAACTTTCTGCCGGGCGGCCGAACAGATACCCTTGCACGTAGCGCGCGCCGCACTCCAGAGCAAAGTGTAGTTCCTTTTCAGTTTCCACCCCTTCTGCGATGATCCAGCAGCCACTTTTTTCTGCCATCAAGGCCAACGCCTTGACGAAATCGCCACTGTTACCCATGCCACTAGCTGCGCGACGGAATAGCTGAATATCCAGTTTAAGAATGTCTGGTTCGAGCGCAAGCACCCTGTCGAGCATCGATGATCCTGTCCCGAAATCATCGATTGCAATCCGTATGCCGGCCTCCCTGTAGCGTCGGACGGCTTCGCTGAGGTCCTGAATACTGCCTTGCAATTCCGTTATTTCGAAGACCACCTGCTCGGGTGGCAGGCCAATCTCTTCTAGCAATTGCAGGCTGGGCAACGGCATGCCTGGTTCCAGTTGGCTGACCCAAAGCGGAGAAATATTAACGCTGATAAATCCTGCGGGATTGTCCCGAAAGGCCTCGAATGCTAACCGCCGGATCGTGCGGTCGAGTTCCAACAGGTCGACGGGATCGACTGTGGGGTCAGTAAACAGGGGGCCGGCGCTGACGATATGACCCTGGTCGTCCTTGAGTCGGGCCAGAGCTTCATATCCGGCGATCCGCCCGGTGGCAGTATCGATCAGAGGCTGGAAAAAAGGCAGGGGTTGACCATTAAACACAATAAACTCCATTCGCGTGGCAGTGTAGTCGTTGCTGTATGCAAGATTATAGCCAGAGAACGGCTCCAGGACTTGGGTATCGATACCTCGGCTTTTAGAGGTGCGCTTTGTGTGGGTGTCTTGTCGTGTGATGGTGCGTTACGCGTCATCTTGGTATGTCAATTGCACTGCAATGGTGAGTGCAAACAGGTTATTCGCACCTTATAGGTGCTGTATTTATCCTGGGTGTGCGTACACACCTTTCAACTAACTGAATAAAAAGAGAAAAAAGTAGCAGGTAGATATTGCGTCATTTGGTATTGTCATGACCCTGTGTGCGTATTGCACCAATAGTGATCATTGCATGCTCAATGTGCGTTTATCTGGTGCATTTTTTTAAAAGAGGCTCAGCGAATGGAAAACCTGCACAGCGCAGTGGAAACACTGATGCATGGCGCTAATACAATGTTTCTTCTGATGGGTGCGGTCATGGTTCTGGCCATGCATGCCGGCTTTGCGTTCCTGGAAGTGGGTACGGTGCGGCAGAAGAATCAGGTCAATGCGTTGTCCAAAATCATCAGTGACTTTGCTATATCGGGCATCGCTTATTTTTTTGTTGGCTACTGGATTGCCTATGGCGTGACCTTCTTCCATGGCGCCGAAGCGCTGGCGGATCAGAATGGTTACTCCCTAGTAAAGTTTTTCTTTCTGATGACCTTTGCCGCCGCGATTCCGGCCATTATCTCCGGTGGAATTGCCGAGCGCGCTCGTTTTGCTCCGCAACTGATTGCTTCCTTGCTCATTGTGGGGCTGATTTATCCTTTCTTCGAAGGCCTGGTATGGAATGGCAATTACGGTGTGCAGGACTGGATGGAAACGAGCTTTGGAGCACCGTTCCATGATTTCGCTGGCTCGGTCGTAGTGCATGCTGTTGGCGGCTGGTTAGCGCTCGGCGCGGTTTTGATGCTCGGCGCACGTCGCGGTCGTTATCGCGATGGACATGTGGTGGCTATGCCGCCGTCCAATATCCCCTTTCTTGCTCTAGGGGCCTGGATTTTGACGATTGGCTGGTTCGGTTTCAATGTCATGTCGGCCCAGACACTGGATGGCATCAGTGGACTGGTGGCGGTGAATTCGCTGATGGCAATGGTTGGTGGCACGCTAGCAGCGCTCTTTGTCGGCCGATTTGATCCTGGTTTTCTGCATAACGGGCCGCTGGCCGGATTGGTCGCAGTCTGTGCCGGGTCTGATCTGATGCATCCGATCGGAGCGCTGGCAACCGGTATTGTGGCTGGCGGGTTGTTCGTCTGGGCCTTTATCCTGACGCAGAACCGGTTGAAGATCGATGATGTGCTGGGCGTCTGGCCTCTACACGGTCTGTGTGGCTTGTGGGGTGGGGTGGCTGCTGGTATTTTCGGCGCGCAGGCGCTGGGCGGTCTGGGTGGTGTCAGCCTGATGTCTCAAATTGTTGGTTCAATGGCTGGAGCGGTCTTTGCGTTTGCGGGAGGCATATTAGTATATGGCTTAATCAAGGCGGTTACTGGCATTCGCTTGAGCGAAGAGGATGAGTTCATGGGCGCTGACTTGGCAATCCACAAGATTGGTGCGGTCTCGGACGATTGATCGGAATAAGCCCGAGCATTTGCTCGGGCTTATTAGTATTGCACCGGTCTTTTACATCAACGCAATGGTGTAGTTGATGATCAAACGGTTTTCGTCGATGTTGCCAACAACGTCAGAACGAATCATCGCGTTACGCCATTGCAGCGCCACGTTTTTGAAGGGGCCAGTCTGGATGGTGTAGGTAAAATCGATATCCCTCTCCCATTCGCTGCCATTGCCGGCTGCGCCTCTGTCGATATTGTCGCCATTGACATAACGGACCAGACCTTTGAAGCCAGGCATACCATATTGAGCAAAGTCCAGGTCGTAACGGGCCTGCCAGGATTTTTCATCCGCACGAGCGAAGTCCAAAATCTGGATGTAGTTGGCTATATAGGGATTGTTCTCTCTTAGATACGGGAACGCAGTCTCACCATCACTGTGTTGATAGCCCACCCGAAAGACGTGCGGGCCGGTTCCTGCTGATAACAACACCGACTTCATCTGATGATCGATTTTCAGAGGCTGATTACCATTGTCGCTGGTATCGAAATAGGCCAGATTGGCCCCTAACGTCCAGTTGCCCAGATCAATACTCTGAATCAGGTTGAGCAGATTCTGTTCATAAACATTATCGAGTTCGCCACGCCACAAGCCCAGTGTGGTGTTGCTCTGGGTCAGCTTATAGGTGCCGCCCAGATAGTTGAATTGATCAGAGGTGCCGCCCACAGTTGAGCCGATATCTTCGCGGTTGGTGCTTGCGCGGTAGCTGACTTCACGCAGTTGGCCGGCTTGGACGTCCAGATGTTCTATCTCGCCCATACTCAGGGCGCCACCGGTATAGGTTTGCGGTAACAGGCGAATATCGCTGGCCTGGGCAATCGGAATAGCCGGGACTAGATGGCCGATTTTAAGGACGCTGTTGGATACTTTGGCTTTGGCCGTAGCCGAGGCATGGCCATAACTGTCCGGGCCTTCATTTCCAAAGGCGCTGGGCAATAGCCCGGTACCGCCAGTGTCATCCTCCGAGTGGAGTTTTACCCCCGTTGCGCCATAAACATCCAGGCCAAAGCCAATCGCTCCTGGGGTGTATCCTGATTCCGCGCGAAAGATAAAACCCTGTGCCCACTCTTCCGCCTTGGACGCCGAGGCGGCAGGGGTAGAACGAAAGTCGCGGTTAAAATACAAATTGCGCAGTTGCAATGAGGCCTTGGCATCGTTGGTAAAGCCAGCAGCCATTGCAGGGCCTGCCAAAGGGGTCATAAGCGCCAGGGCCACAGCTGCGGCCAGAGTGTTGGTTGTCACCTGCTTCATTATTATTCTCCTGGTGTGATCAAGCGTGGACAAATAAAGCACTTAAGCAGGAGATGCACCCTAAGACATTCGTCGCAGAGGATCATTTCGGTCGCAACTTGCACGTGAGGCCATGACTGTTCGCGGGGCTAAGAGGATCGTTTTTGACGGCCGGGAGGGTTCAGGCGAAAGCATCGAGGGTGACTGCAAGGGGGCTATTAGACTTTAGCAGGGATCGCCCCTTTGTTGACCAAAAGGGCGGTTGGCATGATCACATACCGTTGGCAAAATCCGGGTTAGACATGTCAATTTTGCTGCGCAGGGGTTTGAGCGCCTCGGCGTAACGTAACAGAATATCCAGATTATAATCCATGCGGGCGCGTATGCGACGGTCATCCTCGTCGACGGGTTGGGGCATGTTCAGGACTTTCTCGACGTTGCGCACAATCAAATGCTCGGGGATGTAGCACAGCCGGCAGTTCTTGTAACTGGAGGCCCGCAGCTCACTGATCGGATAGGCGCCGCCGATGCCGGCCGAAATTCCGCCAAGCATCGCGGGTTTGTGAGCAAGTTGCGCCTTGGTGGCAAAGAGGAAGAAATTCTTGATGGCAGGGGAGGCCATCCCGTGCCACTCGGGGGCCAAGATCACCAGCGCATCTGCCTTTGCCAGTTGTTTTTCAAACATGCCCCAGGGCCCTTCGTCTTCAGCTGGCCACAGGGGTAGTGGATAAGTGCCCAGATCGATGACTGATACGGCGTCAGCGTCCAGACCGTGCTGGTTGATCAAGCTTTGACGCATGAACCGTGCGACCTTGGATGTCTGGCTGTTGCTTCGGCTGCTGCCGGCGACTATGGCAATGTTTAACATGGGGGCTCCGGGTAGTTGTCAGTCAATGCATGCTAACCGCCAAGGGAGGCCCACCGACAGCGCAAAATCATGATTGAATATATCGAATAATTATCTGACCTTTTTGACAGCACCCGACCATTCCGAGCATTGCTGCCATCTACGTACCGCTGGCGCTGCAGATGGGCTTCAGCTCGTTGGCGATTGTAGCGTTGGTGGGAACGGCTGCGGCGTTGGGCGACGCGGGATCGCCTGCTTCGGATTCAACCCTGGGGCCGACTGCGGGTTTGAATGTAGACGGTCAGCACAACCCTATCTGGGATACGGTGGTACCGACCTTTCTGCACTACAATCTGCCGCTGATTGCTTTTGGCTGGCTGGCGGTGATGGTGCTCTGAGGCGTTTCTCGACAAGCCGCTCGAGTACGCAGGTCAGATCCGGAAGCGGCTGACCAGCCCATCAATCTGTCTGCCCAGCTGGGTTAGGTGCTCGCTGGCTTGAGCCGTTTGCTGAGCACCATCAGTGGTCTCGCGGGCCAGTTCGGCGGCTTCGGTAACACTGCGATTCACATCTTCTACTACAGTGGACTGCTGGGTGGTGGCGCTGGCAATCGAGGCGTTCAGCGCGACCATCTGCTGCATCGACTCGGCGATCTGGTCCAGTGCTGCACCCGCGGCATTAGCCTGCTGAACACTAAGCGCAGAATACCGGTCACTCTCGTTAATAACCTCTACCACTGCTTGGGTGTTAGTTTGCAACTTGTTAATCATGTTGTGAATTTCTTCTGTCGACTTCTGGGTGCGCTGGGCCAGGTTGCGCACCTCATCGGCGACTACGGCAAACCCCCGCCCCATTTCTCCGGCACGAGCAGCTTCGATAGCGGCGTTGAGTGCTAACAGGTTGGTTTGTTCGGCAATGTTACGAATCACATCCAGCACCGAGGTGATTTCATGGGCATCGCTGGACAGACTTTCCATGTGCATGACAGCGGTTTTTACGCTATCAGACAAGTGGCCAATCTGCTCGATGGTACGGGTGACCTGGGTCCGCCCGTTGTTGGCACCCTCGTTGGCATTTTCGACTTCCTGGGCCGCGGCATTGGCATTTTGCGCTACGTCCTGCACGCCGTAGGTAATCTCATTAATGGCTGTGGCCATCAGTTCCATCTTTTCGGACTGACGGGTCATGCCATGCAGGCTGTTATTGCTGATTTGATTCAGCTGCTGGCCGGCACTGGTCAGCTGGCTGGCGCTGTCCCCCAGTTGCTGGATGATCGAGCGCAGATTACCGGTAAAGCTGTTGAAGTGATGGGCTAGAAAAGAGAGCTCGTCGTGGGCATCGTCATCGAGCTTGCGGGTCAGATCGGCTTCGCCGCTGGCGATGTCGTGCATGGCATCTACCACGCTGTTGAGTGGTTTTGTGATGCTACGCCCTATGATGAACAGGATTAGGACCATGATCAGCGTCAAAACAGTCACGTACGCTAAAACACGAATGCTTTCGGCGATGAATTTGGCTTCCATGTCTTCGATAAACACGCCCGTACCTATCATGTAATCCCAGGGCTTGAAGTGAGTGAACGCAGCGATTTTGTCGAGGCCGATATCCTCGCTGGGCTCCTGACCTGGTCGCGTCCAGGTATATTCGATGTGCGCCGTGCCTTGTGTGCGGGCCAACTCGACCATCTCGACAATCACGTTGCTACCGCCATTAGTGCTGTTGATATAGGTGAGATCGACGCCTTCAGTCTGGGGGGCCATGGGATGCATGATCATGATGTTGTTCATGTCATTGACCCAGTAGTAGCCAGCACCGCCATCGTAGCGCAGAGCGCGCAGGGCTTCGAGCGCCTGAGTGCGCGCCTGTTCGCCGGTCAATTCGCCGGATACTTCCCTAGCGTGATAGACGCCCATCAATGTATGGGCGGACTCGACCAGGTGGGTTGCTTTGGTGATCTCTGCCTCACGGTACTCTCCGCGCAGGGTGGTCAGAGCTCCCAGTGCCAGAAGGGTCATGCTGACCAGTGCTACTATCAGGATCAACCAGATTCGTTGGCTGATTTTCATCTTGCGCAATAACTTCATCGACAACCTCTCCCGAGCACCTTGGCCATTCGGATTTTTATCAAGCACTTATATGGCTATGCACATCTTGTTGTTATGTCGGCCGAGCAACAGAAAACCTGAGCGTTATTTTGTTGGCGGCACTGATGTCAATTTGACGTTATTCGGTCAGGTATTCAAGAGGTTAAATCGCTTTATAGATGGGGCGTATCAACGCGTATTGTGTAAACACGGGCTGGCGGCTTCAGCTTAACTCCACCAGTATCTGACGATTACGTACCTGCTGTCCTTCAGCAATACATAAAAGACTGACTACACCGTCCCTTGGTGCGCGCAGGACGTGCTCCATCTTCATCGCTTCCATACGCACCAGGACCTGGCCTTTGTGCACGGGTGCTCCGGCCTCAGCCATGATCTCAGTTACCGCTCCGTCCATCGGTGCCAGCACCTGGTTGGACAGATTGTTGGTTGCCGCTGCGGTTGGCTGATGAGAGACGTCAGTCAGTTGCACGTTACCGTCTTTGCCGTAGAGCCAGACTGTAGAGCCCGTAAAAAGACAGACACGTCGCTGGCGGATTCCGTCCAGTTCGATGACGCATGAGCTACCGTGCTTTTCGAGCAGACGTATGTGCAGACTGTGCGAGCCGATATACATACTCAGGTATCTGCTGTCCTGACTGGCTATCACCTCGATGGTGTGAATAGCATTATTGTGGGCGAGCATAAGGCGCACAGGGATGGGTGTGTTATTGCTCCAGCCATGCATTTCAGGCAAAGGGCTGCAGCGCTGCGCAGAGCTCTGGTATAGCAGCGCGCCTGCCAGAGCCAGGTCCGCAGGCGCCAGAGGCTGTGTGCTGAGACTGGAGTCGGCACTGAAATGCTCGGAGATGAATGCTGTGCTGGTATTTCCCGCTATGAACTCGGGGTGCGCAAGCAGGTTCAGTAGAAACCGTTGATTGGCGTTGACGCCGAGTAAAACCGACTCGCTCAGTGCTCTGATCAAGCGGGTGCGTGCCTGCTCGCGATTGGCGCCGTAGGCAATGACCTTGGCCAGCATCGGATCATAAAAAGGGGTTATCAGCTGGCCTTCGCGCAGCCCATGGTCGATACGAACGCCCTCAGTCTGCAGTGGCTGCCAATGCATGATTCGTCCGGTTTGTGGCATGAAATTCTGGCGGCTGTCCTCGGCGTACAGGCGCACCTCGATCGCATGGCCTTGCAGCTCAATTTGATCCTGACGTAGGGGTAGAGGTAGGCCATATGCTACATCCAGCTGCCAGGCGACAAGATCAAGACCAGTGACCATTTCGGTAACCGGGTGTTCCACCTGCAGGCGCGTATTCATTTCGAGGAAATAGAAATGGCCCTCGGAGTCGAGCATGAACTCAACTGTCCCGGCGCCAGCATAGTTCACTGTTGCGGCTGCCTTGATTGCTGCTTCACCCATGTCTGCGCGCAATGCTGAGGTCATCACGGGACAGGGCGACTCTTCAATGACCTTTTGATGTCTACGCTGGATCGAGCAGTCGCGCTCACCCAGGTGCACGATATTGCCGTGTTTATCGCCAAAAATCTGGATTTCCACGTGTCGAGGACGGATCAGCGCTTTTTCCAGGATCAGTTCTGCGCTGCCAAAAGCGCCCTGTGCTTCGGCACGGGCGCTGTTTAACTGGTCAGCTAGTTCGGCAGGATCATCTACCAGTCGCATGCCGCGGCCGCCGCCCCCAGCGCTGGCCTTGATCATCAGCGGAAAGCCAATCTTCATGGCCTCACTGATCAGCGTCTCATCATCCTGAGCGCCGCCCTGATAGCCGGGAATACAGGGTACCCCTGCATCCAGCATGGCCAGCTTGGACAGGCGCTTGCTGCCCATCAGACGAATAGCTTCGGGTGAGGGCCCGACGAAAATCAGGCCAGACGCCCGACAACGCTCAGCAAATTCGGCGTTTTCCGATAAAAAACCGTATCCGGGATGAATAGCCTCAGCGCCACTGCGCTTGGCGGCATCCAGAATGGCATCGATATTCAGGTAGGACTGGGCAGCCGGGGCGGGACCAATACAGATGGCCTGATCGGCTAGCTGGACGTGGCGACTGTCGGCGTCGGCACTGGAGTAAATGGCTACTGTGCGCAAGCCCAGCGCTGTGGCTGTTGTCATGATGCGACAGGCAATTTCACCGCGGTTGGCAATCAGCAGAGTATTGAAGCGCGGCATGACGATGATCCTCGGCGCGGGGTAGTGGTGGCGGTCAGTTGGCGGTTTGAGGCGCCCATCCCGGCTTGCGTTTTTGTACGAAAGCCAGCGTGCCTTCAGCTGCCTCCTTGCCTGTTACGGCGTTTGCAAAGATATCTGCTGCAAGATCCAGAACCGATTCGAGAGGTTGCTCATTGCTGGCCAGAAGCAGCGCTTTGGTCTGGATATTGGCTTCTGGCGCGCAGCGCAGCACCTGCTGGATGGTGTTTGTCAGTTGCTGCTCTAGAGCCTCTGCGTCAGTCTCGCAGTAATGCACAAGGCCTAGTCGGAGAGCTTCCGGACCATCAAAACGAGCGGCAGTCAATGCCAAGCGGCGGGTCTGGGTAAGTCCAATCCGGCGTACAACGAAGGGTGCGATCTGCGCTGGTATGACGCCGAGGCTGGTTTCGGGAAGGCCGAAATGGCAATTACTGCGGCAGATAGCAATATCCGATACGGATGCCAGGCCCAGACCGCCTCCTAATACAGCGCCCTCAAGTACGGTGATCAGCACCTGTGACTGTTTGGCGGCGTCCTCGAGCAGGCGGCCGAAGCTGCGGTTGATCTCGGCTTGACCTTGTCTGTCGCGATTGCGCGCAGCGGCCATGTCCTTGATATCGCCGCCGGCGCAGAAATGCCCGCCTGCCCCTCGGAGTACGATGGCGCGCAGTGAGCGGTCTTTGTCGCTTGCGGCCAGCAGACTATGCAATTCTTCGAGCATGACGAGGTTCATCGCATTGCGACTGTCGGGCCTGTTCAAGGTGATGAACAACACATCTTCCCGGCGTTCCACCAGCATAGTCTTGGCGTTTGGCAACTTCATTGTTCAGCCCTTTGGTTTGCCGGGCAGGGTGCCCATGAGTTTGCAAATGATGCCGAGCATGATCTCGTCAGCACCACCGCCAATCGAAACCAGGCGCACATCGCGGTAGGCGCGTGCGACCGGGTTGTCCCACATATAGCCCATGCCACCCCAGTACTGTAGGCATGCATCAGTGACTTCACGTCCCAGGCGACCAGCCTTGAGCTTAGCCATCGAAGCGAGTTTCGTTACATCCTTGCCGGACACGTATAACTCGGTAGCGTTATAAACGAGCGCGCGCAGACACTCGATTTCAGTTTGCAGTTCGGCGAGGCGAAAGTGAATGACCTGATTGTTGATTAATGGCTGGCCGAAAGTCTGACGTTCGCGACAGTATTCAATGGTGTTGTTCACGCAGGACTCAAGGCCCTTGAGGATATTGGCGGCACCAAACAACCGCTCTTCCTGAAATTGCACCATCTGCATCATGAAACCTGCGCCTTCCTGACCAAGCAGGTAGCGTTGGGGTACACGCACATCGTCAAAAAATACCTGGGCGGTCTCCGAGCTGCGCATGCCGAGCTTGTCCAGATGCTTGCTCAGACTGATACCTGGGGTGTTCATGGGCACCATGATCAGTGACTTGTTGCTGTGGGGCTTGCCCTCTGAGGTGTTGGCCAGGAGGCAGATAAAGTCGGCCGACGGTGAGTTGGTGATCCACATCTTGCTGCCATTGATCACATAATCATCACCGTCCTTGCGGGCGTGGGTCTTGATGCTGGCCACGTCTGAGCCGCCGCCAACCTCTGATACGCCGATACAGCCGACCATCTCACCGCTGATAGCTGGGCGCAGAAATTGATCGCGCAGTGCGTCGGAGCCAAAGCGCGCCAGGGCGGGTGTGCACATGTCGGTCTGCACGCCGATCGCCATCGGAATACCGCCGCACTGGATAGTGCCGAACTCTTCGGCTGCGACTATAGAATAACTGTAATCAAGGCCCATACCGCCGTAGGCTTCGGGCTTGGAAATGCCCAGCAGGCCTAGATCGCCAGCCTTGCGGAAAATCTCATGCATGGGAAAGTGACCGGCTTCTTCCCATTCGTCCACGTGGGGGTTGATCTCCCGATCGATGAACTGACGGACAGTACGGCGTAGTGCTTCGTGTTCCTGGGTCAGCAGCATGGGATTTTCTCCGTTATAGGCGGGCTACGCCAAAAGTGTTGGGGTTCAGGGGCCGCACCGCGGCCTCAGCGCAGATATCCAGAAGAAGACCGAACAGCTTGCGGGTGTCACGCGGGTCGATCAGACCATCATCCCAGAGGCTGGCTGTGCCGTAGAGAGCAGTGGACTGACTGTTGAGTTTCTCGGCGGTAACCTGCTCAAGCATATCGAGCATCTTCGGGTCTGCCGTCTTGCCGTCGCGCGCGTGCTTGGCCTCGGTGACGATGCGCAACACCTTGCCGGCCTGGGCACCACCCATGACGGCGGTGCGACTGTTGGGCCAGGCGAAGATGAAGCGGGGGTCCAGTCCGCGTCCGCACATGGCGTAGTTTCCAGCGCCGTAGGAACCGCCCACCACTAGAGTAAGTTTCGGTACGCGGGCATTGGCTACTGCCTGAATCATCTTGGAGCCATGCTTGATCACGCCTTGTTGCTCCGCCTCGGTGCCGACCATGAAGCCGGTGGTGTTGTGCAGGAACAGCAGAGGAATATTGCCTTGATCGCAGAGTTGAATGAATTGTGCGGCTTTGGCGGCGCCTTGCGGGGTAATAGGACCATTGTTGCCGATCAGACCACAGCGCCGTCCGTAAATGCTTAGATGGCCGCAGACGGTCTGCTGATCAAACTCTTGCTTGAAGTCGAGAAAACGCGAACCGTCGGCGATGCGGGCGATAATTTCGTGTACATCGTAGGGGGTTTTCGGCTCAGCCGGGACGACGCCCAACAGCTCTTCGGTTGGGTACAGAGGCTCGTCCCATTGCAGTTGCGATGACATCGGGAGGCGTTCGTTCCAGGGCAGACTGGCGAGAATCTCGCGGGCCAGGCGCACGCCATCGGCATCATTTTCGGCCAAATATTCAGCGGTGCCGGCGGTTCGCGCATGCATCTCGGCGCCGCCCAGCTCCTCTTCGGTGGCTATCTCGCCCGTCGCCGCCTTGAGCAGGGGCGGGCCGGCAAGAAACATCTTTGCTTTGCCACGCACCACCACCACATAGTCCGACAGTCCGGGCTGGTAGGCACCACCCGCGGTGCTTGAGCCATGCACAACAGTGATTTGTGGTATGCCGGCCGCCGAGAGCCGGGCCTGGTTGGCAAAGGTCCGCGCGCCTTCAATGAATATATCGGCAGCGTAGGCCAGGTTAGCGCCGCCGCTTTCGGCCAGGGTAACCATGGGCAGTTTATTTTCGGCGGCGATCTGCTGCAGACGCAGGGATTTTTTCAGGCCGCTGGGGGAGATGGTGCCGCCCTTTATCGCGCTGTTGTTGGCAATGACCATACAACGCACGGAACTCACGTAGCCAATGCCGGCAATGAGTCCGCCGCCCGCTAGTGTACCGTCCTTGTCGTCATGTAGCTTGTAGCCAGCCAGCGGGCACAATTCGATAAAGGGCGCGCCGGCATCCAGCAGCAGTCCGAGGCGCTCGCGGGGCAATAACTGACCACGTTTATCGAACTTTGCCTTGGCTTCACGGGCCTTGTTCAACACGCCTTGTTCGACTGCTCGGAAGCTATCGATCGCAGCCAGCATGGCGTCGCGGTTGCTGGCGAACTCGCTGTCGGTGAGGACCAGCATGGATTCGATGACGGCCATGCTCAGTCCTTCGCCTTGAGAATATCGGGTGTAATTGCCCGGTGAAAGCCTTCGAAAGGAATGCTGTTCTTCGCCGGAGGCAAGGGCCAGGCACCACTGCCTAGGCTGGCTGCACCGTCGATACGCAGGCTGGCGCCACTGATGAAAGCGGCTGCGGGCGAGAGCAAAAAGACGATGGCGGCAGAAATTTCAGCCTCACTGCCCAGGCGTTTGAGCGGCACGCTGTCCTTGAGGCGCGGGATGATCGCCTTCATCGCACCGTCGTAGGTATCCATACCACTCGAGGCGATCCAGCCCGGGGCCACCGCGTTCACGGTGACGCCGGTATGGGCCCATTCAAATGCAGCTGTCTTGGTAAAGTTATCCATGCCGGCCCGGGCAGCACCGGAGTGGCCCATGCCAGGCATGCCGCCCCACATGTCGGCGAGCATGTTGACGATGCGCCCGCCGGTGCGGTTCATGCTCTGATTGAATACTTCGCGGGCGACCAGAAAGCCGCCAACAAGATTGGTGCGTACTACGGTTTCAAAGCCCTTTTGCGTAATGGCTGCCAAAGGCGCTGGATATTGGCCTCCGGCATTGTTGACCAGACCGTGGATGGGGCCGCACTCTGCGATGATTTCAGCGACCATCTCGCGCACTCGGTTTTCATCACGGATATCGCAGGCGCGCCAGATCACCTGACCGCCATCAGCGGAGATTTCCGCCGCGGTTTCCTGCAGTTTTTCGGGTTTGCGTCCTACCAATACCACGTGTGCGCCGAGGGCGGCCAGTTCATGGGCAGTGCAGCGTCCGATGCCACTGCCGCCACCGGTTACTATGATGGTTTGACCGGCAAATAAGTCAGCTTTGAATATGCTGTTATACGTCATTGATTTTTTCCATCCGGGAGAGCAAATCGCTGGGAATTGCTATGGGCATTTCCAGTAGCTGCTGGGCGAAGGCCTTGCCCTGGGGATCAATGCGCAGGCTTGCGACGCCGCCGCCGCCCAAGCTGTTTTCCAGCAGAAAATTCAAGCTGTGACTGCCGGGCAGATACCAGCGGTTGACTCGACCTTGAGTAGAGTCGAGTGTGTGACTCATCCAGTCGGCGACGGCCGTTTCGTTGAGGCTGGCGGCGATCCACGGCAGATACTCCGGGTGGCGGGCCATGACCCCGATGTTGCTATGATTTCCCTTGTCTCCGGAGCGCGCCACCGCGAGGCGGATCAAGGGAATTTCCATGTCGGCGCTGGCGGAGAATTGCGGCAAGTCGACCGTTGCAGCGGCTTTGGATAGTGACGCCAGAGCAGGTAGCACCACCGGAATGGATCGGCCCTCGAGCTCAACACTTGGTACACAGGCGCTCTTGTCAATCAGAAAGGAGAACAAACGGATCATCGGGTATACCGTCGGCCGACCGCCGACGATTCCGGTCAGACCCGGGGCCATACCGGTCGCCGCCTGGGCTATTTCTCGGGAAAATAATACCAATGCTTCCTTGCGTTGATGGCTCACGGCAATCTTGATGACCACCTCACGGGTATCGGTACGATTGCCTTGGGGGCCATAAGTTGCCTCGCTGCCGAGCAGTTCTACGCTGGTGTCGCGATAATCTTCCCAGCCGCGCTGGCGAAACATTTCGCGGGTTTTGGTCAGGATCGCCTGACTCACCCGCTGCGCCTTGGCCACCGCATCAATCCCGGCCATAAGGCAGCTGGCGGTACATTTGAAACCGTCAGGCCAGGTCGCGCTGACCTTGTATTGCCCACCCGGCGCTCGACCTCTTGCGCCGCGCACATGCACCCGATCAGGGGCCTGCTGTTCCAGGGTCACATTGGAGAAGTCACAGATGACATCCGGCAGCAGGTATTCATGGGGGTTACCGATTTCATAGAGCATCTGCTCGCCGACGGTCAGTGGTGTAACGAGACCACCACTGCCTGCGGGTTTAGTAATGATAATGTTGCCCTGGCTATCGATTTCAGCTATAGGGAAACCGATATGTTCATAGTCCGGTACATCCTCCCAATCGGTGAAATTGCCGCCGGTGCACTGTGCTCCGCATTCGATCAGGTGGCCTGCGAGCGCCGCTTGAGCCAGCAGGTCGTGCTCATCCCAGGACCAGCCAAATTCATGCACTAGCGGTGCGCTGACCAGTGCGCTATCGACAATGCGACCGGTAATGACAATATCAGCTCCCTGGGCTAGTGCCTCAACGATGCCTGGCGCGCCTAAATAGGCATTGGCCGAAACGCACATGGGTGGAAGGGGCGCGCCGCTAAACATGTCCTGGATACCCCCGGCCGCTAGGTGCTTGAGCTGCGGACGAATATCATCGCCCTGTAATACTGCTATTTTGAGGTTGACTCCGGCCCGTGTGCAGGCTGCATCGAGTGCTGTTGCACAGGCTAGGGGGTTCATACCGCCGGCGTTACTGATGACCTTGATGCGCTGGCGGGCCAGCGTTCCCAGCAGGGGTTCGAGTACTTCGATAAAATCCCCGGCGTAACCAGCATCGGGATTTTTAATCTGCGCACCGGCCATGATCGACAGGGTTATCTCGGCCAGATAATCGAACACCAGATAGTCGAGCGGAGCCTCATTACAGGCGCTGGCCACGAGTTGAGCCGCGGCGCTGCTGGTATCACCCCAGAACGCACTTGCGCAGCCGATACGGATGGTTTTATTCATGTGCCTCTCCGTTGACAATGCAAGCACCTTACCAAGCAAGCGCTTGGTTTGAAAAGTGTTCTGCAATAGCGTTTAATGCCAGCACTGGCGTTTGGCGTAAATGCCGTGTTTTCTCTATTCCTCAACAGAAGATCAAGTATGTCGTCACCGCATTTACTTCCTGAGACAGAAGCTCGTCGATTAATAGCTACGGGACTGGTCTCTGATCCGACAACGCCACGTGGCAAGCTGCTGCAGGCTGCCGCGCACCTGTTCAGCAGTCGTGGCTTTGATCGCACAACGGTTCGGGATCTGGCGGCGATGGTGGGTATTCAGTCAGGGAGTATCTTTCATCACTTCAAAAGCAAGGACGATATCCTGCGGGCGGTGATGGAGGAGACTATTCATTACAACCTGGCGCTCATGCGCGCCGTTCTGGTTGGGCTGGATGATCCGCGAGAACGACTGCGAGCGTTGATCCGCTGCGAATTGCAGGCGATCAATGGTGTGAGCGGCGAAGCGATGTCAGTACTGGTTTACGAGTGGCGCTCGCTGTCTGCTGAAGGGCAGCAGCTTATTCTAGGTTTACGCGATATTTATGAGTCGATCTGGCTTGAGGTTCTGCAGCAGGTTTACGAGCAGGGTCTGGTTGCGGTCGATCCGTTTATTCTACGCCGGCTGCTGACGGGAACCTTGTCCTGGACGGTTACTTGGTTCCGCCCGGGAGGAAGCCTGACGCTTGACGATTTGGCAGAGCAGACATTGAGTATGCTGGTTCAAGCCGAGTAATCTGGTGAAAAGCAGGCTAAACTGAAGGTATGGGCCATTAGCCACTATGGGATCGTAAGCCTTCAGAAGAAAATATATGCGTTCATTGTTGTTTATGTTCTGTCTTTGGCTGACAGCCACTGGCGTTTTTGCCGATAAAATCGGTGCTATTGCGGTTGATGCACCACAGCCTGTCATGGTTGGCGGGTATGTTTTTCCGCCGTTCTCCGAGCAGCATTCGAAGGGTGAGTGGTCTGGCTTGATTATTGATCTTATTGCTTTGCTCAACGTATCCCAGAAAGATTACCAATTCGAGTTCATGCCTACCGCAGCGACCCGGCGTTACCATGATTTTGCCAATGGCCGTTTTGATCTGATGTTTTTCGAAAGTCCGCACTGGGGGTGGCAGGGTAAGCCGATTGTCAGTGTGCGTGGGCCGGTGATTGGAGCAGAGGTATTCATTGCTGCCGCTCAGATAGGGCGTGGTCAGGCATATTTTGCCAATCATAAGGGTAAACGCATTGCGCTGTTCAGCGGTTATCACTATCGCTTTGCTGGATTCAATCGGGACAAGCAGTACCTTCAGCGCGAGCATAATGCGATTATTACTTTCTCGCAGGATAGCAGCGTGCAGATGGTGCTCCGGGGGCGCGTTGAGTTGGCGGTGATTCCTGAGGCGTACCTTGCCAGTTACTTGAAAGCGTTTCCGCAATACCGCTCGCAATTACTTATTTCAGACGAGCCCGATCAGTATTACGAGTACCTACTGATCAAACGCGAAGGCAGTGATCCACCGTTAGATTACCTATCTGAATTGATGTTGCGGCTGCAGGGCGAGGGTGAGCTGCAAAAGTTGTTCGTCCGGCATGGCCTGTCTGTTACGACAGAGGATTAGAATGGCGGTGGAACCTTTTGCCCTTTGGCAACGTCAGTAGTTGAGCTAGAATAACGCGCGTTTAACGCTTGTCCTGGTCTAGTTACTCGTCGCCGCGCTGTTTTGTGCCCTATCGTCTTCATTTTCGGCTGTATTTCAAAGGATCCCCAATGCTTTCAGTTTTGAAAAATACCTGTTTGATTATGCTTGTTGTTGCGGCTTCTTTTTCCAGTCTAGCCCTGGCGAGTGGATCCTCCAGCGATCAGCAAAGTGCTAAGTCGGTTCGAGTTAATACCAAGGTGATCGTCGGTTGGATTGAAAAAGGTCGGATTCTACCTGAGCACACGGCCGTGAAGATCAAGGTGGATTCCGGGGCGCTGACGTCATCTATGCACGCCGTCAATATCGAGAACTTCACACGCAAAGGCAAAGCCTGGGTGCGCTACGATGTGCCGGTGAAAGACGCTGATACCGGCAAACAGGTGAACATGAAGTTTGAGCGGCCGGTGTATCGCCGTATTCTGGTGCGCGGCGCCGGTGGAGAGGACCGCCGCCCGGTAGTCAAGATGAGTATGTGCATTGGCAATCAGGCTTACGAGGAGCAGTTCTCTCTTCGCGACCGCGGAGATATGACTTATCCGGTGCTGATTGGACGCCGTACTATTGAGCATATTGGTCTGATTGATGTGTCTCGCACTTTCATGGTCCAACTCGAATGCCCTGAAACAGCTGAAAGCGATGAGCGCAGCAAACAGGATCGGATGCGCAGTGATTCGACCCTCATTGACGACAGTGAAGTGGGTAAGCCTGATCAAACTGAAGAGGAATACGAAGAGTAATCCCGTGTTCCTGCGCCTGATGCCTTACCACATCAGGTCGTCGGGCACCTGGAAGGCGGCATAGGGATCATCCTCTGCCGGGGTCTGTGTTTCCATGGTAGCAATATGAACCGGCCATTGGGGTGCGCGTTCACTGACTTTGGCTGCGATGTCTACCGGGATCAATTCGAAAGTGCCTGATAGACGTACTACGCCAAGCTGACCGCGACTTAGCTTACCGAACTGTTCTGCGGTCACATAAATCTTCTTGATCTTGTTCTTGCTCGCGAACTGGTACGGCGTTTCTCCGCCGGTGCGGTCAAGCTTGCTTTGTGCAATCAGTTGGCGCGCTTGCGCTTCACCTTCCTTGCGTGCTGTTTCTTCCTGACGCTGCTGGTTCAGCTGACGATCGCGCTCAGTTTTTTCAGCACGGGCTTTCTCGACGGCAATGGTGCTGTCCTGAACCTTGTTCGGCTCGGCGCGAGCGGTTTTCTTCTTGGCGCGCTGGGCCTGTTTAAGTTTCTTCTCGTCGACCAGTCCGGACTTGAGCAGTTGGGCTTGCAATGAGTTGACCATGCTTGGGACTACCTGTGGCGGGCTGAAAATGTACCAGTTATTCTAGCCTTAATCGCGGTCGTTTTCCTGCTTTTCCTGTACTTCGAGCTCGGCCTGCCGAGCTTTGATGAGACGCATTTTTTCTTTGCTGATGGGCATTTTGTAAGCAGTTATGTAGACTTTATAGAGTACGCCGAAGAGAGTCAGTACGGCGAACAATACAAAAATCCAGCCTATAACGGGCATATCTGTTGTCCTTCAGGGAGGGTAAGTGCAGCAATCATCATGCGTAATACAACCTCACAAGGCAAACAATGCTTGCACCTGAACTGATCGCCAACCTCCAGTCTCTTTCGCCCATGCTCTGGCTCAACCCGGGGGAGCGCAGTCTTGACGATCCGTTTCAGCCAAGCCTACTTGACCAGGCGGAGCAGAGACTGCAGCGATTCGGACCTTTACTGGCACTGATCCTGCCGGAACTGGCTGGTACGGATGGTGTGATTGAATCTCCACTATTGGACGCAACGGCACTGCGCGACGCGCTCGGCGGTCAGTCGCGCTGGCTATTGAAGGCAGACAACCGCTTGCCTCTGACAGGATCGGTAAAGGCACGCGGCGGTGTACACGAAGTGCTGGTGTTCGCAGAAACGTTGGCTGCAGTCTGCATGCAAGACCGATTGTCGGGGATTTTTACCGTGGGTGATGGAGCGCTGCGTTACTACATAGGTGTGGCCAGCGAAAAGCTAGGTGAGCGTATCGAGCCCTCGGCAGCAGCCAGCTTTGCTGGCCCGAGGTGGCTCACAGGTTCCCCCGCTGGTGCGCAATGGTGTCGACGCAACGACGTTGATCTTGCTGGAGCAACCCATTTGCTCTGGAGTACCGGTGGAGGGCTGGTGCCGGATGCTGAGTTCAACAGGTGGCTTGATGGTTAAGGTGGAGGGGCAATCCTGGAAAACGCCTCCAGCAACGCAGGATCCTGGCCATAGGGATCGTGCATCTGCACCAACTGTCCCGCGGTATTTGCCTCGGCCGTCCAGTACCCGAGAATGACCTGAGGTCCTTCTGTCAGTGTGATCTGATGTGTTTGCAGGTTGCTGCGTTGCTGTTTGATGCGCTCCTGTTTGGAAGCACTCAGACGGCTGAAAAGTCGGTCAGCCAGTATGTACGCACCTTCAACCCGGACGCAGCCTGAGCTGAGATTGCGCCTGGAGCGAGCAAACGCATTTTTGTTGGGCGTATCGTGAAGGTAGACAGAGAGCGGATTGTTGAACCGAAAAACAACCTGGCCCAATGGGTTCGACGGCCCGGGTGGCTGTCTGAGCATCAACCCCTGTGGGTTCTGCCAGTCAATAGTTTCCGGGTCCAGGCGATTGCCCTCATAGTCGAGAACGATCAGGTTCTTTTCTTGAAGGTAGCCTCGGTCCTTACGGATCGCTGGGATCATGTCCTCGCGACGAATAGTTGGTGGAACCGTCCAATCCGGATTGAGAGTGACCCGATTCATGTGTGAAGCCAGGGCAGGGGTCTCGCGGCCGACCCTGCCGGAAATCACACTGGTGTGCCAGAGGACGTCATCGTTGCGGTAGTGTCGCAGAGTATTTATCGCATTGTTGACCAGCAGCATTTCGTTCTCGCGTAACGCATTGATCCAACGCAGTCGTTCCAGGTTAATCCGAGCGAGCTGCAGTCGCTCCAGTGCGGTCACGTTCAGGGCGGTCAAAGTATCGGGGCCAAGCACACCGTCGGCATCCAGTCCGCGGGCTGTTTGGAAGCGCTTGAGTGCGTGTTCCAGTTTGGGTGTCAGGGTCCTGACGGGGTCGGTATTATCTGAGAGCAAGCCGGTCTCGGCCAGGTAACCTTCGCTTTTCAGACGCTTGGCCAGCAGCGTCACACGGGGACTTTGCATGCCGGGCCTGACCAGGTCACCAGGGGGCAGGAGTGCGTAATCGGCTGGTTCGTCGCGCAGTTGGATGTAGGACGTGCGCAGATTTCGGTATAAATCCAGATGGGGTCGTGCCAGGTCGAATGCTGCTGGTACGTCGTTGAGACCCCGTTGCGCCCATCGCTTGAGCGCGCCAGATCGCTTGGGGGAGCTATCTTCTAACCACATGGGTTCGTGTGCCTGTTGGTCCAGTCGCCCGGTACCCAGATGCTCAAGAGCCAGCAGGTATTCGCTGCTTATGTGCAGCTCTGCGCAGGCGTCCAAGGTGCCAGAGACGCCCTGGCTGAAGGGGTATTCGCCCGGAGTCAAACTGTCGTCGGCCAGGACTGTCGAATCTGAGGGCGTGATGAGGAGGGGGTTAACGGCTTGTCCAGTATGAACTCGCGGTGCCGTAGTATCGTCTTGCGGGCCGCTCTGGACATAGCCGCGCAGAAGATCTGCGATGCGGTTCTGACTCGTGGCCTGCGCCGTGCCGGTGTGCTTGCTGTTTTGTGCCTGGCGTTCGGTTCAGGCTCCGCCATGGCAGTGGGTTGCCCGCTATGGCCGAATAGACCGCAGCCAGGGGTGCCCCGCCGTGCGGCCCGAAGTGGCTAGCAACATCGGAGTTTCTTAATTGTCCCTTGCGGCAGAGCCAATTGCTCACGGCTATTGAGGTTAAGCCTTAGGGCAGGTTTTTATTTAGGATAAAGGAGTAATCCGCACAACAGTGCCGAGGCGGGGCTCGACTTTAATACCGTAACTCAGGGCCGCATCGACTGCGTCAACATCTTCAGGGTATAGGTGACTAGTGCCTCCGGGTCGGGGTGACCGGGCTCCATCTCGGTGCCTTTGCCGCACTGCATGATGACGCCATGCAATGCACCGCGCAGATAGAAAGCGGTCATGACTGGATCAGCGACTCGATCGGAACTCAGACTGCCATCGGAGACCCCCTTTCGCAGGGCTTCCACCATCATGTACATGGCTTCAGCGCTGCAGTTCCTGAGTTCTGCGCTCTGTTCGTCTTCATCAGCCAGATGTTCAAATGTACTGGCTTGAGTCAACACATCGAAATAGTCGGGTTCTTCAAGACTGAAGCGATAATAGGCACGACCGATTCTGTCGATCTGCTCGACGCCTAGATCGATCTGCTCGATGGCTGCAGCGAATCGATTGCGGATCGCTTGCGCAGCGCGCAGCATCAGGCCGCGCATGATGGCGGCCTTGTCCTTGAAATAAACATAGAGCAGGGCCCGGCTTAGCTGCGCGGTGCGGGCAATCTCATCCATCGAGCTTTTCTCGAATCCTTTCGCAAAAAAAACCTGTTCTGCAGCATCAAGGATGCTATCGCGGCGATCCTGTTTTTCCTGCTCTCGGCGCTGATCGAGGCTCATGATTGTCCTGGGTGAAGAGATTGTGCAGCTATTCTGGGATGGCGTTGACAATCTGTCAATAAATGACATTATGCTAATAATCTCTTTTCCGATGCCCGGAGCTCTGCCATGCCCACTGCCTTTAAACATACTCGTATCTTATTCCTTGCGCTGGTTGGCTTGCTCCTGGCCGGGGTGGGTGGTTGCAGCAATGAGAACGACGCGCAAGCTGAGGCTGCCAGCGACCTCTCGGTGGCTGTTCGGGTTACTCCGGTTACTGCCGGTACGGATGCAGAACCACTGCGCTTCGCTGGGGTGGTGCGTGCCAGGCAGCGGGCTCAGCTCACCTTTCAAGTAGGGGGTGTATTACGCAATCGGGCGGTCGACATTGGTCAATCGGTTGCGGCGGGACAGATTCTGGCGACGCTTTATAATCCCGAATTGAAGCCCACCCGCAATGCAGCGCGGGCCCGTCTTGAAGAGTTGAAAGCGCAGGCCGCTCAAGCTGAACGGGAGGCCCAAAGGGCGGACCAGCTGTTTGAGCGGGGAGTGATCTCTGCCCAGCAACGCGAGCAGCAAAAGGCACGGGTCGATGCCCTGAATGCGGGAGTTGGGAGTGCCAGGGCTACGCTGAATCAGACGGAGCAACTGAGTGCAGAAAGTCAATTGCGCGCGCCTTTCAGTGGTCGCATCGAAACGTTACTGGTTGAGCCGGGCGAGTTTGTCGCACCCGGTCAGGTGGTTATGCGCCTGGCTTCCAATGATGGGCTAGAGGTGGAGGTCAGCGTGCCTGCCCATCTGATGGGAGATCTGGTTGTTGGTCAAACGTTGCCAGTCTGGTCCAGCTTGACCGGCCGGCACGAAATGGGCCGGCTTTTAGAGTTGGGGCAGGGTGCCTCGCAGGCGGGGGTGTTGTACCCGATGGTGATCAGTCTTGAATCGGCTGATTTTCGTACTGGCGATGCGGTCGAGGTTGGGGTCGAACGTAATATGGGCAATGCGTTGCGCGTTCCGCTGGCGGCAGTAATGCGTTCCGCGGCGGGTCTGGCAGTCTTTCAGGTAACTGAAGAGGGCAATGTTCGACGCGTTGCAATCACGGTGAATGCTATGCAGGGGGAGCAGGCCATTCTCGGTGAGAGTTCGCTGAAGCAGGGTGATCAGGTGGTCTATGCGGGGCTTACACGTCTGGCTGATGGTGATCCTGTGGAGTTGCTGCCATGAATGTACTGGGGCTGTTACGGCCGCGCCTGATTGGTCTGGTTGTGGTGATGCTCTGCTTGCTCGGCATCGCCTCGTACCTGAATATGGCGCGTCAGGAGGATCCGAGCTTCCCGCAGCGCGCCGGTCTGGTTACGGTCATCTATCCGGGCGCGACGGCTGAATCGGTAGAGCGACTGGTGCTTGAGCCTTTGTCCGACGAGCTTTCTCAGGTCGAGGAGTTGCAATACTTCAATGCAACTGCCCGCACTGGGGTGGCATTGATCAGCCTCAGTCTCGAAGATGAGATCTATGCCACTGACGCCGCCTGGGACCGCGTGCGCCAAGCCATGACGCGGGCTGAGTTGGAGTTTCCGCAGGGGGTTGCGCAAATTTCGCTGGACGACCGCATGATCGATATACCTGCGGTTATTCTGGCCGTCCGCGGTGACGCTTCGCTGATTCATCTAGGGCTCGAGGCCGAGCGCCTGAAACGGGCGATGGCGGATATTGCGGGTGTGTCGCGAATCGAGCTGGATGGCAAGGCCGACGAGCAGGTAACCATTGCTCTGCGTGATGCCCAGATGAGTCGACTGGGAATATCACCCACTTATCTGGCGGGCATTCTGGCCCAGCGTAATCAAGTGATTCCTGGGGGATTTATCGTTTCGGGTGGCAAGCGTATGGGCTTGCTGCCCAACAGCGAGTTCACCAGTATAGATGCCTTGCGCGCGACGCAAATCCCACTGCCGGAGGGGGGGGATATCCCGCTGGAGGCGATCGCAGATATCTGGCGTGGTCCGCTGGAGCCAGCGCAACCGAAGGCATGGTTTGATGGCGAGCAAGCCGTTTTAGTCAGCCTGACCGCAGTCCGTGGCCAACTGGATGCAATTCGGTTTGGCCAACAGGTACGCGAGCGCTTGGAATTGCTGCGATCGGATTTTGCGCCGCTGCAGATTGAAGAAATGTTTTTTCAACCCGATCAGGTAAAGGACCGTCTCGACGGTTTGGAACTGAACCTGCTGGGTAGTGTATTGATTATTGTGTTGGTGGTATTCATTGGCATGGGCTGGCGCATGGGTCTTCTGGTCGCGACCATGCTGCCGCTGGTGGCGCTTATCAGTTTGGGTCTCTACGATCTGGGCGGTGGCATACTGCATCAGATCGCCGTAATCGGCATGGTCATCTCATTGGGTATTTTGATTGATAATGCGATTGTCATGGTCGAAAACGTGCAAGACCGGCTTAATCGGGGAGAATCCCGGACGGAAGCCGTGCGTCATGCCGTTAGCGAGCTGGCCGGGCCACTGGGCGCCTCGACAGCCACTACGTTAGCCGCATTCACCCCGCTATTGCTGGCCAAGGGTGGCACTGCTGATTTCACCCGGGGTATCCCTGTGATGATCATGTTGACGTTGACAGTCAGCTATCTGCTGGCTATCGGCGTCGCACCTTTGCTTGCCGGGCGCTTTCTCAAGCCGACCAATACACGCTCCAGTCAGGCGATGGAAAGCATTGGTAACGGCCTTGCCAGACTCAGTACCGGATCGCCCGGCTGGATGATTTTACTTGGTGCGTTAATGGTCTGCGGCAGTTTGGCTTTGCTGCCTCAGCTGAAATTGCAGTTTTTTCCCAATGCAGATCGACCACTGGTCGTAGTCGAACTGTACATGCCCGAAGGCACCGATCAGCAGCGCACCGAAGACGTCGCTGCTGACCTCGAGAGTCGCGTTCGTCAACGGCCCCAAGTCATGCAGGTGCATCGGTTCGCTGGTTCTGCTGGTCCCAGCTTCTATTACAATCTCACGCGCGCCCCACAGGCTCCTAATCGGGCACGCCTCGTTATTCATGCTGAGAATCTGGCCGCGACCGCCGGTATTATTCACTGGGTCAGAGATCATGTGGCCAGCACCATGCCCGAATTGGCCGTGGTTGCCAGTACCTTGGGTCAGGGCCCGCCGCGCGTGGCTCCGGTCGAGGTTCGGCTATACCATCCTGACGACAGTATTCGTATTGCGGCGGCCGAACACGTGTTTGCGTTGCTCAAGGCGAGTCAGGGCGCAGTAGATGTGCGTCATGACATCGATTTGGGTGTACCTACGCTCCGAGTGGATGTCGACGATGCCCTGGCGGCGCGTTATGGTCTGACCCGCGCCGATGTGGCCAAGGCGTTGAATACCCGCAGCCTGGGTCTGACCGTAGAGCAATTTCGTCAGGAGCGCGACCCGTTACCCTTGGTTCTGCGTTCGCCAGAAGGTACACGGCAATCGTTGGAGCGGCTGATGTCGGCTAGCGTATTCAATGGGGCTGGCGAGTCGATTCCCTTGACCGCCGTGGCCCATATCCAGCCGGGTTGGCAGCCGGCTGCTATTCGTCAGCGCAATGGCGTGCGGGTGTACACGGTGACTGCTGGCCTGGAGGAGGGGTACAGTTTCAGCCAGGTACTCGATCAGATGAATAGCGGCCTGGCTGATACGCCGTTGCCCGCGGGCGTTCGTCTGGAGCTGGGCGGAGACAGCGAGGGCTCCGGAGACGCTAACAGTGCTATTTTCACTACGGCGCCAGTGGGTATGCTGTTACTGCTGTTTTTCCTCCTACTGCAGTTCAACTCCTTTCGCCGTGTGGGCATTATTTTGCTCACGGTGCCGCTGGCCAGTGTGGGTGTGTTTCCGGGTCTGGTGCTCTCCGGTTCCCCTTTCGGCTTCCAGTCGGTGCTGGGGATTATTGCCTTGGTGGGTATTGTGGTAAACAACGCCATAGTACTGCTCGACGTTGTCGATCAGCGGTTGGCGGAAGGGATGAATATCAAGACAGCAGTATCCGAAGCCATAGTAAGGCGTACTCGGCCGATTTTGTTGACCACGGCTACGACCATTGCCGGTCTATTGCCACTGGCATTCTCGGACTCAACATTATGGCCGCCGATGGCCTGGGCGATCATATCCGGTTTGCTGGCATCCACGGTGCTAACGTTGCTGGTGATACCCGCTGTCTGCCGATTGACGCTTGGTCGTGGATCGGAGCAGGTGAAAGCTAGCGCAAGTGCTTGACTAGCTTGGCCGAATGTTTACAATGCGCGCCTGTTCAGACGGACCTTGTCCGCTGTCAGATGCGCAGTGGTAGTTCAGTTGGTTAGAATACCGGCCTGTCACGCCGGGGGTCGCGGGTTCGAGTCCCGTCCACTGCGCCATATCCCTGAAAAGCCCCCGAGCAGTTATGTCGGGGGCTTTTTTGTTGCTGTGATTCTGTTATGCGGCACATCTATTGCTTCGGGCACTGCAAGTAAGCGGGCTCACGGGAGCCGGTTTTTATTGCAGGGGGATGACCATGAGCAGAGCACTGGATTTCATGCTGGCAGCCAGGCGCAATGAAATGCAAGCGCTGCAGGCGTTGGAATTGACCTGTGAGCTGGTCAGCGGAGTGAGCCGCCTGGTTCATGTATTGCAGCGCGAACGCGGGTTTTCCAATATCTATCTGGGTAGCCTCGACCAACGTTTTCTGGCCGCGCTGCAAGGGTTGGCTGCTGACAGCCAGGCCATGGAGACGCAGGTTGTTGAATGCTTCGACCGGATGGACCTCGACGCCGGATGCGGGGGAGACAAGGCGCGCCTATTTAACCGGATTGCCTATGTGATCCATTGTCTTGAAGGTCTGCCAGAGCTTCGCGAGCGTGTTTGCAAACAGGCGATGACACCCCTTGATGCCACTCTGGCTTTTACCCGGCCGATTGGCGGGCTATTGAGCGTAGTGTTTGAGGCCGCGGATACCGCGGTGGATCCGGATATCACCCGTTCTCTGGTCGCGCTTTTCAACTTCATGCAGGGCAAAGAGCTGGCCGGACAGGAGCGTGCCACCGGGGTGACTGGATTTGTCGCGGGCCAGTTTGATAACGAGCAGCTCGAGCGACTTACATTCCTCTGGGACGCTCAACAACGCTGTTTTGAAACTTTCGAAGAGTATGCCAGCCCAGCTTTGATGAGTGCCTGGGGCGCCCTGTGTTCTGAAGACCTGGTGGGTGAGATCGGACGTTTACGGCAGGTCGCTACCCGTTCGGCCGGGACTCCCCGAATAGGCGGCGACCTCGGTGAACTATGGTTTGAACTGACCAGTCGCCGCATCGATGTGATGAAGCAGCTGGAAGATTTAATGACAGAGCAACTACAGCAACTGTGTCGGCAAAAAACGACTCAGGCTCGAGCTGATCTCGACAACCACCGCGCATTACTCAGCCGTCTGGCCAGGATGGATGTCGATGACCAAAGGCCGGCGACCCGCTTGTTCAATGTGCAGGCATCTGATCTGGATGTCGTGCCGACTGATAATATTGGCTGTCAGCTCAATCGCTCGGTACTGGATGTATTGCACAACCAGACCCTGAGGTTGCAGGAGCTGAGCGTGCAGCTCGAGGAGGCACGCCGTTCGCTTAATGAGCGCAAGCTCGTTGATCGCGCAAAGCGATTGCTGATGTTGCAACACGGCCTCGGCGAGAATGAGGCGTACCGAATGCTGCAGACGGCTGCAATGGAACGCAGTCAGCGGCTTGCCGACGTGGCACAGACCCTGCTGGATTATGCTGATTTGTTGCAAGGCAAGGTCGCCCGTGCGCGCTCCTGACACGGTTTAATTGCACCATACCTGCACTCGTAAGCAGTATTTTGCACCGATTCGATGCGCTGATCGGTTTCGTGTTGAGCGATACAGCTGAACTTTTCCGCCCCTCTTTCATCTGATTGTCATGCAAGCACAATAAATTTGATTCCAGGCCTGTTTGGCCGCTTGCAATTGACACATCAAAAAGAGGTACTGAGCCATGAACGACTACATAGAAGAATTGATGGAGCAACGCGCCCAAGAGTGGGATCAGGAAGCAGATGACGCCGAAGAGATGTAATCTCATCGGCGTATTTGCTTCGGCCTACTGACCCTTTCTTTGCTGCACCGACTTTCTCCGCATTACCGCACCATCCTGCTATCACGTTGCAAACCAGTTATTCGGCTGCCACCCGCAGTCCTGCGTTGCCCCGTATCAGTTAACCACTTGCCGCTGTTCTCGCCGGAATACTCCGGGGGGTTGTGCTGTCCAGCGTTTAAATGCCCTTTGAAACGGCGCCGGCGACGAAAAGCCGAGCAGAAAAGCGATCTCCCCTAGTGCCAGGTCTGTATCGCGCACATACGTCAGCGCCAGATCGCGGCGGGTGTCGTCGATGATATCCTGAAATCGTGTTTGCTCCTGTTGCTGCAACTTGCGTCGCAGAGTCCAAGACGCCATGCCGAGATCCCGGGCAACAGCGCTGAGACTGGGTAGTTGCCGGTGCAGTTGCGGGGAAACGATTTCCTCGACCTTTTCCCTTAAGCGACGGTGGCGACTGAGTTCTTGTAAATGAGACTCGCACAGGGATTCCAGGTGTCTGAAGGTGGCTGCTGCTGACTGCTGCAGCGACAGGCCTAGGCTGTTCGACTGCCATATCAACTGATTATGTTGCTGGCCGAATAGAACCGGACAGCCGAACAGTTGCTCATAGCTTTCGGCGTAGGCTGGTGCGGGGAACTCGATGTGCACTGCCTCCAGTTGTGCCGCGCCCCCTGTGAGCTCTCTACCTAGGTGTGCACGGGATGCCAGCGCCGAATCCACGACGAAGAGATTAAAGGCGTTGTAAGGACTGATCGAATAAAAACGCAGCGCAGGTGGATTGAAGCTTGAATGGCCCCGGTAGTTCTGATTCGACAGTCGCTCATATCTGACCAACGTGTCGAACGCTTGCTTCAGGCTGCCGGCACATTGCGCGGCCATACCCGCCAGACCCAGATGGCTGGGTTGACTGTAGCCACCCATTAACAGGCCAATATCTGCACGGCCGCTAAGGGCTATGGCTGCATTGCCCAGGCGCATGAAGCGCGGAATACTGATACGCGCCTGTGGCATGGCGAGCATATCGGCGCTGATACCGAAACGCTGTAGAAGTGCCGCGGGATCATGCCCCAGGCTGCGCAAGGTTGCTTGCAGGCTGTACAGATAGCCGACCGAAAGGTCACCGAGCTTCATGTATGGATAGACCTTATGCTGGTTTCAACTGATCAAAGGCGGAATGAATGTAATCCAAAGTCATACATATGTCATTCTAAGTGATTGAGCGTGTCTGGCCTGAGGCCTATTGTCTTGTCACAGACAAAGGCCGGACATGTATCCGACCACTTCCTGATGATGATAAGACCGGAGCAAGATCATGACCGAGCACGCACTCTATCCCCATTTGCTGGCCCCCCTGGATTTGGGATTTACCACGTTGCGCAATCGCACTCTCATGGGATCCATGCACACGGGGCTGGAGGAGCGCCCGCATGGCTTCGAGCGCATGGCAGCCTATTTTGCCGAGCGTGCCCTTGGTGGTGTTGGCCTGATTGTGACCGGTGGTATCGGACCGAATGAGGAGGGTAGCGTCGCCCAGGGTGCGGCCAAGATGAGTACCCCCGAAGAAGCCGAACACCACAAGGTAGTCACCCAGGCTGTGCATGAAGCAGGTGGTAAAATATGCATGCAGATTCTGCACGCCGGGCGGTATGCGTACAGCCCAAAGCAGGTATCGGCGAGTGCGGTCAAGGCGCCGATTAACCCTTTTACTCCCCGGGAGCTGGACGAAGCCGGTATCGAAAAGCAAATCCAGGATTTTGTTACCTGCTCGCAGTTGGCTCAGAGCGCTGGTTATGACGGCGTCGAAATCATGGGTTCTGAAGGCTATTTCATTAATCAGTTTTTGGTCAAACATGTGAACCAGCGTACTGACCGCTGGGGCGGAAGTTACGAAAACCGCATGCGTCTTCCGGTGGAGATCGTGCGGCGCGTACGTGAAGGTGTAGGCGCCAATTTTATTATCATCTATCGGCTATCGATGCTTGATCTGATTGAGGGCGGCAGTACTTGGGATGAGGTGGTGTTGCTGGCCAAGGCTGTCGAGAAGGCGGGTGCGACTATTATCAATACCGGCATTGGTTGGCATGAAGCGCGTATCCCCACCATCGCTACGAAGGTGCCCCGGGCGGCCTTTACCAAGGTGACGGCCAAGCTCAAGGGTGAGGTTGGCATTCCGTTGGTCACTACCAATCGGATCAACACACCGGAGGTCGCAGAGAGGGTGCTGGCGGAAGGCGACGCGGACATGGTGTCAATGGCTCGGCCATTTCTGGCAGATCCGGAGTTCGTTAATAAAGCTGCAGCGGGTCTGGCTGAAGAGATTAATACTTGTATTGGCTGCAATCAGGCCTGCCTGGATCACACCTTCGGGGGCAAATTGACCAGCTGCCTGGTCAATCCTCGCGCCTGTCACGAAACCGAACTCAACTATATCCCCACTGTCGCGGTGAAAAAGATTGCAGTGGTCGGTGCTGGCCCTGGAGGTCTTGCCGCTGCAACTGTTGCAGCTCAACGCGGGCATGAGGTGACTCTTTTCGATTCAGCTGACGAAATCGGCGGCCAGTTCAATATTGCCAAGCGCATTCCGGGCAAGGAGGAGTTTTTCGAAACGCTGCGCTACTTCGATCGGATGATGACCAAATACGGTGTTCACCGGGTACTAGGCAAGCGTGCCACGGTAGAAGACCTGCTCGGGTTCGATGAAGTGATTTTGGCCACCGGTGTTGTGCCACGCACGCCGGACATCCCTGGCATTGACCACCCTATGGTGGTGGGCTATCTGGATACGATTATGCAACGTCGTAAGCTTGGCAAGCGTGTGGCGGTCATAGGGGCGGGCGGTATCGGTTTTGATGTCTCAGAGTTCATTACTCAGCTGGGTGATAGCGCGAGTCTGGATACCAGTATGTTTTGGGACGAATGGGGCATAGATCCGGCTATTGAAGCCCGAGGCGGTATCGCTGGGATTCAGGCGCATCCGCATCCACCGGCTCGCGAGGTGTACCTGCTGCAGCGCAAGGCGAGCAAGGTAGGCGATGGGCTTGGCAAGACTACAGGCTGGATTCATCGCGCCGGCCTGAAGGCCCGTCAGGTGCACATGCTTAATGCAGTTCAGTATCTGAAGATTGATGACCAGGGCTTACACGTGAGTATTGCCGATGGCGAGCCCAGGGTGCTGGCGGTAGATAATATCGTTATTTGTGCCGGACAAGATCCGCTGCGCGAATTGCAGGCGGGTCTTGAGTCAGCCGGCAAGCCGGTATATCTGGTAGGCGGTGCAGACGTGGCTGCTGAGCTGGATGCCAAGCGCGCGATCGATCAGGGCTCACGCTTGTCTGCTGCTATCTGATGATCTGGGAAGCGTGGCATCTGCCGCGCTTCCTGCTGGTACTGCCAATTCCGTCACAATCCTTGTCTGCGCTTTCCTGTTGGCTTTTGAGCCAAGTGCAATCATGCAAAAAAAAGCGCAAAGTTGGGATATTATGTGAGCTGAAAGGGCGGTACGGAGATAATCATGAATACAAGCCTACAGCCGTTGCTGACGGAAGCGGTCCTGTTTTTTTCGGATCGCGGCATCGCCAAACAAATGCTTTATCCCGAGTTTGAAGCCTTGCTCGAAGGGATGGTGGTTACACCAGAGTTTGCCGAAGAGACGATCGAGGCTGTTTTCCTGCAGATCAACAATCGACTGCATGTGCGTGCTGCTGTGTTCTTTACCATCGACTTTGATCTGGACGGCAATATAAACCCGTTGTGGGACATGCCGTTACGCACGCTGGCAGAGAAAGCGGGTCGCGGTCCCGACATGGGTGGCGGACCAATTCGCTTGGCGTGCCTCGGTTTCTGTAGCGAAAGTCGATTCAGACCGCATTTGTGGAAACCGTCCCAACGGGATGGCCGATCAGACCTGCTGCTGGTCAAAGAAGCGGTTACTCGCAACACTCTGGGTATTTTGGGGGAGGATCGCGAGACCATGGCGATCATCCAGACCGAGCGTTTGCAGATGGCAGCCGAAGACGCCTGGTATGGCGATGGACGCGTGATCGACGACAATGCTGAGCCCGAAACCCCAAAGCAGAGCGCTGAAAAAGTTGCGACTGCCTCTAGGATACTGGAGCAAGAGCGTGTCTCCCACGAAGAGCAGGTATTCGAGCTCAAGCGCCAGTTGGAAGAACTGCTTCAATTACGTGAGGACGAATTGGCAACTGAGCGCCAGCGTCATGTGGATCATCTGGCAATCGTTCAGGGCGAGTTGCTGGACATCAAGAAAGAGCTCGAGCAGCAACAGAAGATCAATGGGTCCCTGAAGCGTGATCTTTCCAAATTGCAGAAGCACTCGGCTAGCGACGCCGAATAGGGGCGCTCGTCCCGTCCATAATGTGTCCAGACACCTTCCTTTACTACATCGCATTTGCCAGCGACCTGCTGGCTGCGGATAATCACTGATTGTTTTATAACGGCATGACAGTGAGGTGGTATGGATCATTTCCGCAATATCGGCTTGATCGGGCGGCTGGGGAGCGACAGAGTGGTAGACACTCTTCAGCGTCTTAAGCGATTCCTGATCGATAGCGGATACACCGTGATCCTGGAAGATACTGTGGCGGATCTGTTGCCGGGCGATGATCTGCAGGTCTGTTCACGCAAGATGATGGGTGAAATATGCGACCTCGTCATTGTTGTAGGTGGCGACGGCAGTCTGTTGGGTGCTGCGCGTGCATTGTGTCGTTACAACGTTCCTGTGCTGGGCGTAAACCGGGGTGGACTTGGGTTTTTAACGGATATATCCCCTGATGAACTTGAAGCGCGGGTCGGTGAAGTGCTGGCCGGGCATTACATGTCCGAGAATCGCTTCCTGCTGGACGCGTTTGTGCGCCGTGACAATGAGCAGTTGGGCTCCAGTGAGGCACTCAACGAAGTAGTGTTGCACCCAGGCAAGTCGGCGCGGATGATCGAGTTTGAGTTATATGTCGACGGGCAGTTCGTTTACAGCCAGAAGTCCGACGGTTTAATTGTTGCCACGCCCACTGGCTCGACAGCCTATGCGTTGTCGGCAGGCGGGCCTATCATGCATCCAAAACTTGATGCGATAGTATTGGTTCCCATGTCCCCGCATACCTTGTCCAGCCGCCCGATTGTGGTCGACGCCGGCAGTGAGCTGAAAATTGTCATTTCCAAGCAAAGCGGTATTTATCCGCAGATCAGCTGCGATGGACAGGTGCATGTTGCCTGTGCGCCCGGGGATTCAATCAGTATTCGTAAGAAGCCGCAGAAACTGCGACTGATCCATCCGCTGGACCACAACTTTTACGCCATCTGTCGCAGCAAGCTGGGTTGGAGTAGCAGGCTGACGGACCAATGATTCAGGATGGACTGCACAGTGGCCGGGGTTACGATGTCATCGGCGATATCCATGGGTGTGCGCACACGTTGGAGCGATTGCTTGAAAACATGGGGTATTCCCGACAACAGGGTGTCTGGCGGCACCCACAGCGTCAGGCATTGTTTCTGGGCGACATAATCGATCGCGGGCCGCGCATTCGCGAATCCTTGCATCTGGTGCACGACATGGTGGAAGCCGGCAGTGCTCAGTGCATCATGGGCAACCATGAGATCAATGCGCTGGCCTGGTCGACACCGGCGCCAGCGGGCAGCGGCAAGCAGTTCATCCGAGAGCATACTGATCGCAGTCGTCGGCAATTGCAGGCGACCCTGGAACAAATGGCCGCATGGCCCGATGAATGGGCTTATTTTCTCGACTGGTTCTACACCTTGCCATTGTTCATCGATCTTGGGGATATTCGGCTCGTGCACGCATGCTGGGACGAAAGTCTCATTCGACCTTTTTCGGCCCAGTACCCAGACGGTCGGATTGATCGGGAATTTCTCGAATCGGCAGCCAGATACGGCGGTTTTGCTTCGCAGGTGCTAGAGCGGTTGCTTCGTGGCAGTGAGATGCGTTTGCCCCACGGCGGAAAGATGATCAGTAAAGACGGACTTGTCAGACACACTTTTCGTACCAAGTTCTGGGAAGAAGCACCGCAGACTTACGGAGATCTGGTATTTCAACCCGATGCGTTGCCAGAGGATGTGGCTGCCAGACCCTTGACTGATAGCCAGAAAGCCGAGCTGCTAATCTATGGCAGCAATGAACCTATCCTTTTTGTTGGTCATTACTGGCAACAGGGTGAGCCTCATCCGATCAGACCGAATCTGGCCTGTCTGGATTACAGCGCGGTGAAGTATGGCAAACTGGTTGCCTACCGTTGGGACGGCGAGCACCGTCTGGACCGTGATCATTTTGTCTGGGTGGACGTGCCCAGACTGGCGTGAGCGTTTAGCGCGCCTGGCACCCTATGAGGTAATCATGTTTCGCGCATTACAGTGCCCTCTGGATGAAGATCTTTCTGGCTTTACCCGTTATCTGAGCAGTCAGGGCGTGGTGCACCGCGTGACTGAAGAGTCTGGCCAACAGGTTGTCTGGACACGGGACGAGGCTGGTGCCCGAGCTGCCAGGCATTATTACCAGGAGGGCACGCCTGAGGCTGTCAGCGCTGGGCCGGCGGCGCAAGTGCGCGTCAGCGGGATGGCTGCTTGGCAAGTCACGCTCAGGCGTGTCCCACTGACCCTCGCGGTATTGCTAGTCACGGCTGTGGTAGCCTTGATAACAGGGCTGGGCAGTCAGCCTGACAGCGTGGTGCTTTTTACGTTTGTGCCGCCGCAGTCCGCGGAATTTATGGCTAGCCAATTCGATAGCGGACAATGGTGGCGTCTGATCACTCCCATGTTCCTGCATTTTGGCCTGATGCACCTGGTATTCAATGCGCTGTGGTACTGGGAGCTCGGTAGGCGGATTGAATTGCGTTCGGGTTCTCTCTGGTTGTTGGGCCTGACCTTGCTGTTTGCTGTGGTGTCCAACAGTGTGCAGTGGTGGATTTCCGGCCAGCCGTTTTTCGGTGGTCTTTCCGGCGTTTTGTATGGGCTGCTTGGCTATTGCTGGATATATCAATGGCTGGCGCCCAATGTTTTTTTCGACCTGCCCAAGGGCGTCGTAGTGCTGATGCTGGTCTGGCTGGTTGTGTGTCTTTCGGGCCTGGTGACCTTGCTCGGATTTGGCGCGATAGCCAATGCGGCGCATGTCAGTGGCTTGTTGGTGGGTTGTGCCGCCGGGCTGGTAGCCGGCGCAGCTCAGCGGTTCGGTTTGGCGAGATAAATTTCTGGAGACTATGATGACTACCTTCGTCGAAATGTTGCGCAATATCACCCCTGAGGTCTATGCCAGTCTGAAGCTGGCATTGGAAATCGGTAAATGGCCGGATGGGCGACGCCTGACTCAGGAACAGAAAGAGCTCTGCATGCAGGCGATGATCGGCTGGGAACTGAAGAACGTGCCGGAAGAAGAGCGCACCGGCTACATGGGAGAGCAAAATTGTAAATCCGAAGCGAAACCGATCCCCAACATTCTCTTCTCTACCAAGTCGGACACTTTGCATTGATTGAACCTATTCAGGGCCAAGGTAGCATCAGCAAGTTGATTGGTGTTCACGATTCGCCTGTGCGCTACAGTCTGCCAATCGGTGATCATCTGGTGCCGATGAACGAGTGGCTGGGCCATACGGTGCGTCTGGAGTCGCTCGGCCTTATCCATTGCAGCCACTGTGGTAGACGCACCAAAAAGAGCTATAGTCAGGGGTATTGTTATCCGTGTATGACTAAGCTGGCCCGCTGTGACACCTGTATCATGAGCCCCGAGAAGTGTCATTATCATCTTGGAACCTGCCGCGAGCCGGTCTGGGGCGAGCAGTTCTGCATGACCGACCACATCGTTTACCTGGCAAACTCGTCGGGGCTGAAAGTCGGTATCACGCGGGCAAGCCAGATTCCTACCCGCTGGATCGATCAAGGTGCTAGCCAGGCGCTACCGATTTTACGGGTCGCCACCCGTCAACAATCCGGGCTGGTAGAGGATCTTTTACGCGCTCAGGTTGCCGACAAGACCAACTGGCGTGCATTGTTGCGCGGCGTGCCTGATCCAGTAGACATGCTGGCCGCTAGGGATCGCCTGTTGGAGGGTGCCCAGGAGGGTATTCTCGCGCTACAGGGCCGGTTTGGTTTGCAGGCGATCCAGCCCTTGGACGCCGAGGTAGTCGATATCAGCTATCCGGTTCTGGAGTACAGTGCCAAACCCCAGTCGGCCAATCTCGATAAACAGCCTGTGCTGGAAGGCACGCTGCTGGGCATCAAAGGGCAATACCTGCTGCTCGATAGCGGCGTCATCAATATTCGTAAATATACGTCCTACACGCTGTCCGTCAGTGTGTACTGAGGAGTCCAACATGCGTACCGAACAGCCCAAGACCATCTACCTCAAGGACTATCAGCAACCAGATTACTGGATAGATGAAACACATCTGACCTTTGAGTTGTTTGAAGACCACGCGCTGGTGCATAGCCGCCTGAGTATGCGTCGCAACGGGGAGCGTAGCGACAAGCAGCTACCGCCCTTGGTGCTTGATGGCCAACTGTTAGAACTGATCAGTGTGTCGCTGGACGAACAGGCGCTAGATGCTAGTGCTTACCAGTTGGATAAATATACTCTGAGCCTGCAGCCCGGCGCGACGGAATTCGTTGTGGCGATTACCACGCGTATCCAGCCGCAGTTGAATACGGCCCTGGAAGGGTTGTATCAATCCGGCAAGATGTTCTGTACCCAGTGCGAGGCCGAGGGTTTTCGCAAGATTACCTATTATCTGGATCGCCCCGACGTGATGAGTCGTTTTACCACCACGGTGATCGCCTCGACCGACTATCCGATCCTGTTATCCAATGGCAATCCGGTTGCCAGTGGAGAAGACAAAGGCAACCGCCACTGGGTGACCTGGGAAGACCCCTTCCCCAAACCTGCTTACTTGTTCGCGTTGGTAGCCGGCGATCTGTGTCTGATCCAGGACAGCTTCACCACAATGAGCGATCGAAAGATTGATCTGCGCATCTATGTAGAGCCTGAAAACAAAGAGCAGTGCGGCCACGCGATGGATAGCCTCAAACGATCCATGCGCTGGGATGAAGAGGTTTATGGTCGTGAGTATGATCTGGATATCTTCATGATCGTCGCGGTGAATGACTTCAATATGGGTGCGATGGAGAACAAAGGGCTCAATATATTTAACTCCAGTTGTGTTCTGGCCCACCCCGACACCGCGACCGATATGGCATTCCAGCGTGTCGAATCGGTTGTTGCCCATGAGTATTTCCATAACTGGTCTGGCAACCGGGTGACCTGCCGTGACTGGTTTCAGCTGTCGCTGAAGGAAGGCTTCACAGTATTTCGCGACTCGCAGTTTTCCGCTGACATGAACTCGCCAACGGTCAGCCGTATCGAGCACGTCAGTTTCCTGCGGGCCAATCAGTTTGCCGAGGATGCCGGCCCGATGGCGCACCCGGTACGTCCTGATTCGTTCATCGAGATCACCAATTTCTATACGCTGACGGTGTATGAAAAAGGCTCAGAAGTTGTACGTATGCTGCATACCCTGTTGGGGGAAAAAGGTTTCCGTCAGGGCTCCGATTTGTATTTCGAGCGGCACGACGGTCAGGCTGTTACCTGCGATGATTTCATCAAGGCGATGGAAGATGCCAATGGCGCTGATCTGGAGCTGTTCAAGCGCTGGTACAGCCAGGCCGGTACGCCGCGGCTAGCGGTAGAAAGCCGTTATGACGCGAGTGCGGGCACTTTCACTCTGCTGTTTCGGCAGAGCTGTCCGCCTACGCCGGGTCAGCCCGACAAGTTGCCGCAAGTGATTCCGGTGCGCATGGCACTCCTCGACAGCAAGGGTAATGAGATGCCCCTGCAGCTCGACGGAGAGTCCGTTCCGGTCGGTAACGAACGCGTACTGGCCGTTGCCGAGGCCGAACAGGTATTCACCTTTGTGGGGCTGACCCAGGAGCCGTTACCGTCGCTGCTGCGTGGGTTCTCTGCGCCGGTCAAAATGAGTTATCCCTATAGCCGCGACGATCGAGTCTTTCTGGCCAAGCACGATCCCGATGGCTTCAATCGATGGGAAGCGGGACAAGGGCTGGCGCTGGAAATGTTACAAGGCTTGATCGATATTCATCGGGCTGGCCGTCCATTACTGCTGGATCAGCGTCTGCGTGACGTTTTTCATACGCTGCTCACTGACAGCGAGCTGGACCCGGCGATGGTCGCCGAGATGTTGAAGCTTCCGTCGGAGGCCTATCTGGTAGAAGTGTCTGTAGTAGCTGATGTGGATGCTATCCACAGCGTGCGTGAATGGGTGCGTGCGGAGCTCGCTAACACACTGGCTGACATCATGTGGCCGCTTTATAAGCAACTGGATGACGGCGCGATCTATAGCCCGGATGCGGCTGCGATGGCGCGGCGCAGCCTGAAAAACACGTTGTTGAGCTATCTGATGCTGACCGGCTCGAAAGAGTCTATAGATGCCTGCGTCCGTCAGTACGTTGAGGCCAATAACATGACCGATCGTCAAGCGGCACTGGTCTGCCTGGTCAATTCAGAGTTTGTGGAGCAAAAGCAGGCGGCTCTGGACGATTTTGCCGAGCGCTGGCAGGATTATCCGCTGGTTATGGACCAGTGGTTCAGTGTTCAGGCGGCCGCGGCGCAGCCGGGTGGTTTGGCGAGGGTAGAGCAATTGCTGGAGCATCCGTTGTTCAGTATGCGTAACCCAAATAAAATTCGCGCTGTGATTGGCGCGTTTGCGAACCAGAATCTGCTGAATTTCCATGCGGCCGACGGATCGGGATATCGTTTCCTTGCTGAACGCATATTGCAGCTCGACCCGCTCAACCCGCAGGTAGCGGCCAGATTGTTGACGCCGCTGACGCGCTGGCGTAAGTATGATGCCGCGCGACAGGAGCTGCTGAAGGCTGAGCTAACACGCATCATGGCTGCAGAAAGTCTATCGCCTGACGTATACGAGGTGGTCAGCAAGTCGCTACTCTAACAGGCGTCTGGCTGTATCAGGGTGCTGTGGAAGCTGTGAACGCAGCTCTGGAATGACTCCGGGGTGGTTCTATTAATAACCATTCCGGTTTTTTGTGTTGGTTCACAAAAGATAACTTGTAAGAGTTAGTGAAGTCGGCAAAAGCGCTGTAATATCACATCGTCCGTCGTGAGAGCGTGACATCCAATAAAAATAAAGAGGTAGATGTATGGGGGAGCCATATACAGGTCGTGTCTTTTCTGTTTTCTCTGCCGGTTTGCCCGTACGGGTGTCCGTCGCGAACCACAGCGCGCTTGATCCAGTTTTAATACAGCTCGCAGCAGGCCGCCTTGCGGACCGGGCAGCCGTACTGCATACCGACGGGATTTTCTTTCTGGTCGGATCCAACCGTGTTTGAGCTGATGCTGCCCCTTATAGTCGGGCAGGAAAAAGCTGTGCCTGACCTAACAATAAATACTAGATGGCTTGTCTGCCGGGAGAATCGGGATGTCGAATAATGATCACGAAGCCGAAACCTTTATGGAGCGGCTGGTGTTCAATAACCGTTTGCTGGTTGTTGCGCTCTTTACCATAATCACCATTGTCCTTGGCTATCAAGCCAGTCAGATACGTCCTGACACCAGTTTTGCCAAGATGATACCGCTGCAACATCCCTACATCGTCAACATGGTTGAACATCAGGACGATTTGGCGAATCTGGGTAACTCGATTCGTATAGCGGTTGCGATCGAGGATGGTGACATCTTCAGTACTGAGTACATGGAAACCCTCAAACGGATCAATGACGAGGTGTTCTTCCTGCCCGGCGTGGATCGTTCGGGTCTGCGTTCCCTGTGGACGCCGAATGTGCGCTGGACCGAAGTGACCGAATACGGCTTTGATGGCGGTCCGGTTGCTGGTCATCCAGCCTATCTTGATGAGCAGTCGCTCGACGATCTGCGTATCAATGTTCTTAAATCCGGTGAGATCGGCCGCCTGGTAGCGAACAATTTCAAGTCGACCATTATCGAAGTTCCGTTACAGGAATTTTACCCCAACCCGGAAAATCAATCCGAATTGCTGCGCATGGACTATGGCAAGTTTTCCCAGCTGGTCGAAGAGAAGATCCGCACCCAGTTTCAGGAAGAAAACCCCAATATCAGTATCCACATTGTGGGCTTTGCAAAGAAGGTCGGTGATCTGATCGAAGGGCTGGGCGCCGTCGTCATGTTCTTTGGCGTAGCCTTGCTGATCACCTTTGTATTGCTGTACTGGTTCACCTGGTGCATCCGCAGCACTATATCGGTACTGATGACCACCCTGATCGCTGTTGTCTGGCAGCTAGGTCTGATTTACTCGCTTGGCTTTGGACTGGACCCTTATTCGATGTTGGTGCCATTCCTGATTTTTGCCATCGGTATTTCCCATGGTGTGCAGAAAATCAACGGTATTGCGCTACAGTCGGGTGAGGCGGACAACGCACTTATCGCTGCCCGTCGGACCTTCCGTCAACTGTTTGTGCCTGGCATGATCGCGATTCTTGCTGACGCAGTAGGCTTTATTACCCTGCTGGTTATCGATATCGGCGTTATCCACGAGCTGGCCATTGGTGCTTCGGTCGGTGTGGGCGTTATTGTGTTTACCAACTTGATCATGTTGCCCGTTACCATCTCTTACTTGGGTATCAGCAAGAAAGCGATTGATCGCAGCAAGCGCGATGCAGTACGTGAGCATCCTTTCTGGCGTGCCCTGTCCTTCACTGCGCACCCGAAAGTGGCGCCTTTTCTGGTTATCATCGCTCTTGTAGGCGGAACTGGTGCTTTCTTCTACCAGAAAGCCAATCTGCAGGTAGGTGACCTTGATCCGGGCGCGCCTGAGTTACGCCCTGACTCGCGTTATAACCTGGACAATGACTTTATTATCTCCAATTATTCGACCAGTTCTGATGTGCTTGTAGTGATGGTCGAGACGCCGCCGGAGATGTGCTCTGCCTACGAAACGCTTGAGGCAATTGATCAGCTGCAGTGGCACATGTCCAACCTGCCGGGTGTTCAGTCCGCAGTATCCTTGGTGACAGTCGCCAAGCAGGTATTGATGGGCAACAACGAAGGCAATCTCAAGTGGCAGACCCTGTCGCGTAATCAGGACAACCTGAATAATGCGATCAGCCGAGCGCCTGAGGGCATGTTCAACAACAGCTGTTCGTTGGCCCCGGTCATGGTCTTCCTCAATGACCACAAGGCAGAAACTCTGAAAACGGCCACACGGGGCGTTGAGGAGTTTGCAGCCGAGTACAACACTGAAAATATGAAGTTTCTGTTGGCAGCCGGTAACGCTGGTATCGAAGCAGCCACCAACGATGAAATTGCCAGTTCTGAATTGCTGATTTTATTGCTGGTATATGTCTGGGTTGGCGTAATGTGCTATTTCACCTTCCGCTCACTGGCAGCCACTATCTGCGTAGTGCTACCACTGGTCTTGACCTCGGTATTGGGTAACGCACTGATGGCTTACTTGGGTATTGGCATGAAAGTCGCCACGTTGCCGGTGATTGCTCTTGGTGTGGGCGTAGGTGTGGATTACGGTATCTATGTGTACAGCCGACTGGAGACGTTTCTGCGCGCTGGCATGCCGTTGCAGGAAGCCTATTACGAGACGCTGCGCTCTACCGGTAAGGCAGTTCTGTTCACTGGTCTGTGCTTGGCGATCGGCGTTGCAACCTGGGTATTCTCTGCAATCAAGTTCCAGGCCGATATGGGTCTGATGCTCACCTTCATGTTCCTAGTGAACATGATTGGCGCACTCTTGTTGCTGCCAGCCCTTGCTCGCTTCCTGATAAACCCGGCCAAGATTGCCGCGTCAGCGCCAAGCAATATAAAGCACTAAGTCTGCCAGTGCTTCCGGCCTTGGCCGGGAGCACTGCTCGTCAGCTGAACCCCGGGGCTGAATGTCAGTCCCAATCAGGATCATGATTGACGTGCGATAACCGAGGCCGGTTGGCACGGCCTGTCGAAGGCCGTTACTATCAATAGACCGCTCAACAGCGGTTGCCCTGCCTGTCTCTGATGACAGGTACCTATAAGAACAAGGGGAATGGTGTATGCGTGAGCCCATCCAACGGCACACTTTGATGTCAGGCACGGCCTGCAACGTGTCCGGCAAAAGCCGCAATTTTTCTGTATCCAATCAGATTCTAACTGCTCTGAGCCTGTCGGTCGCATTGGCGTTTACGCCAGTCGCTTTTGCTCAGGCGCAGGACAGCATTGCCGGCGAAGCGCTGCCGGCTGTTATGTCCGATAAAGCCAGTAACGTCCTGCTGCTCGACGTGCAAAAAGCCGGTAAGCGACTGGTCGCTGTCGGTAGTCGCGGACACATTGTTTACTCGGACGATAATGCCGAAACCTGGATCCAGGCACCTGTGCCGACCCGTCAAATGCTGACCGCCGTCGACTTTGTGGATGATCGTAATGGCTGGGCTGTAGGTCATGATTCGCTCATCCTGCATACCAGTGATGCTGGCGAGTCCTGGGAAATGCAATACCGTGATCCCGTTCTTGACGAATCCCGTGATGAACAGGCTGGCGGTTTGCTCGAACGTCCGTTGATGGATGTCTGGTTCCGTAATGCTAAAACTGGCTTTGCGGTAGGTGCTTATGGCTTGTTCCTGCGC